>Ga0209777_10000059_pt1 | contig 180668 bp, 176 predicted proteins | sample FrelakmetHBP12HB_FD_187147 | JGI IMG/M metagenome (GOLD analysis project Ga0209777, IMG submission 187147) | Freshwater lake sediment microbial communities from the University of Notre Dame, USA, for methane emissions studies -HBP12 HB (SPAdes)... | ecosystem: Environmental > Aquatic >...
CACAGCAGTTGCCAATGCAGGATTCCACTTTGTTAACTGGTCAGACGGATCAGTTGCGAACCCGAGGACCGATACCAATGTGCAATACAGCATCACAGTCACTGCCAACTTTGCAGCCGGAACAGTTCCATACACTTTGACCTACCTTGCAGGAGCTAACGGTTCCATAGTCGGAACAACTCCTCAGACAGTCAACACAGGAGCTAACGGAACAGCAGTCACCGCAACACCGGCCATCGGTTACCACTTCACATCCTGGTCAGATGCTTCAGTGCAGAACCCGAGGACAGATACAAATGTGCAGTACAGCATAACCGTAACCGCAAGCTTTGCACCCAACTCAACAAAATCAATTACCGGATTTACTTTCCCGACAAGCACAAGCACAACTATCGATCAGGTTGCCCACACAATTGCGGTAACTGTTCCTTACGGAACAAGTGTAACTGCATTAGTGGCAAGTTTCATAACTGATGGAAGTTCAGTCACAGTCGGCGCAGCTCCCCAGACAAGCGGGGTGACAGCAAATAATTTCACGACTCCGGTAACTTATACCGTTACGGCATTTGATAATTCCACCCAAAATTATGTTGTTACTGTAACGATTGCGCTAAGCAATGATGCTGCAGTAACATCCGCAGTTTACACAGTCAGCGCTCTTGTGAACGGGGTCGGAACCATTTCCAATGTTCCTTTCATAACATCAAAGGCAACATTTGAATCCAACCTGACTAAAGACCAGGCCAACCAGACTTGGAATGATTCCGGGATAGCAGATCCGGTGGTCTCTAATAATACCTTAGTGGTCACAGCCCAAGATGGAGTGACAATCGCAACTTATACAATCGCTGTTAACCCTCCTCCGCCATCCGGTGGAGGCGGCGGTGGAGGCGGCGGATATGTCTGCCAGAGGATACTCGGCGACATTAACGGAGACGGGATAGTCAATAAATATGATTTTGCGATAATGATGGCTAACTGGCAGATAGCAGGAGCGAACAATAAAGCTGATTTGAACAAAGACAGCGTAGTTAATAAATATGATTTTGCTATATTAATGGCAAATTGGTTGAAAACAGGCGCTGCCTGCAACCAATAAAATAAATTAATAAAATTAATAAAAAAATTATGAAAAATAATAAAGTAAAAATTATATTGTTATCATTAGTTGTTTTTTCCGCAATCAGCTTTGTCGGGACAGCTAAAGCTGCCAGCCCTTCTTTATCAGTCCTGCCTGCAACTTCGACAGAGACCGTCGGAAGCCCGTTTGTGTTGTCTTTGACGGCCAGCACTCCGGGAACCAAGGTCTGCACAGTTGAGGGTACATTGGCCTTCACCAACTTATCCTGCCAGAGCATAACTGTCCTGAATGCAGGCTCAAATATGGGCGATGAAATGACAATTTCTTCTCCTACCTGCGCTAGTCCTTATTTCTTGATTGGTATTGCAGGCTGCACCGCATCAGACAAGGCAGTGGTCACCATTTCAGTCAAAGGTACTGCCGTAGGTTCCGCATCGGTTAACTTAACAGGAGTTGATATCATCGACGATAATGGAAAATCAGTTTCTTCCGCTTCAAACGGAGGCAATTACACTATTATCCCGCCGGTTATCCCTGTCGGGCCGGTCACTCCGGTAAAACCTGTCAAACCGGTAACTCCCGTCACCCCTGTCACTCCTGTCACACCTGTTACGCCTGCGACTCCTACCCAGCCTATACAGCCAATCCAGCCTGCTCAGCCGGAAAATCCGCAACAGTCATTTATCGCTTCGCTTCTGTCATCTATCGGCGGCGTAATCAAGAACATAATCGGCGGTATCTTGTCATTCTTCGCAGGATTATGGGCAATGTTCAAAAAGATCATAGCTGCAAACGTATTGTTCGGGACTATCTTGGGAATCTTGATAATCCTGCTCATACTGTTGATACTCTATCTGATTTTTCTCTTGTTCAAGAGAGACGAGGACGAAGAGGAAAATAAGCCGGAAAATAACACACCCGCTGAACCGAAAGGAACAGACAACGAACAGAAACAATAAGACATAAGAAAGCGCGCCCCTTAACCGGGGGCGCTTTTTTATTAAAATCTCTTGATAATTTACAGGTATCTGATATCGTGTAATTGGTGTTCTTTTTTGTTCATTCAAATGCAGAAGCGGCCGAGATTCTCTGGAAGGAGAAAAGCCATGGATACCGGCAATGCAATGGCAGAAAAGGGAACAATAGAGTTTATGACTCCTGCGAGGGCTTGGCCTTCCGGCGAGATCATGGATATAAAGATTGAGAAGAAAAATGGAGTCATATATGTTGACGGCCAGGAATCTGAAATGGGTTTTGACGGAACCCAATTGTGGTTCCGCAATCAGGCCGCCTATCTATTTGTTTTCGACAGCGAAAAATTTCCGCCGCCAAAGCCGATTAGCGAGATGTATAATCTGCTGAATCAGTAAAAATCCGACGATGACAAAGGCCTGGTTTCTTGGGCCTTTTTTGTTTTATAAAAAAATGATAACATTATAAATAATGAACCGGCATCAAAAGGAAATAAAAGATTTTTGCGATGAAAGGGACTGGGGTCAGTTTTTTGACCCGAAAGATTTATTGCTGGGAATCGTTGAAGAAGTCGGGGAAGTGAGGAATATAGTGAAGTGGCTGAAAACCAGGGAAGAAACGAATAAAGCATTGGTGGACAATAAAGCAGAACTTAAAGACGCAGTCGGCGATATTTTTTGGTTTTTGTCTTTATTGGCAAATTCAGCCGGAGTTGATATCGATGAGGCGGCCAAATGGACAATCGAAGACAATAAAAAAAGATTCCCGGTCGGAAAAGTAAAAGGAAAACACACGAATACCAAAGCCGGCGGCCACGACGGAAAATACAAAAAATAATAAATATATTATCGTAACATGGCAGTAAAAATTCCAGTTGAAGTTTCAGCCAGGCATATCCATTTGTCCCAAAAAGACTTGGAAACGCTTTTTGGCGCGGGTTACCAATTAAAAAAATTCAAGCAGCTTAGTCAGCCGTCGGATTTCGCCTGCCAGGAACAGCTGGACGTAAAATCCGATTCAAATATTTTAAAGAAAGTAAGGATAGTCGGGCCGGTCCGGCCGCAGACACAGGTTGAGCTGGCAATGACTGATGCTTTTTTCTTGGGAGTTAATCCTCCGATAAGGTTATCCGGGGATTTGAACGATTCAGCCGGTATCACTTTGGTAGGGCCGAACGGGGAATTGCCGCTTAAAAGGGGATTGATAATCGCTGCAAGGCACATCCATTGCAACCCGGAAGAAGCGAAGATGCTGGGGCTGAAAGACCAGAAAATCGCGGCAGTTAAAATCGAGGGATTCAGGGAACTTGTTTTCCGCAATATAAAAATCCGGGTGAGAAACGATTACAAATTATGTTTGCACTTGGATACAGACGAGGGCAATGCCGCTGCTATAGGCAGGGCTGGCACAGGTTATTTAATCTAAAAACATGATTTTAGTTTTAAACTGCGGTTCACAATCTATAAAGTGGAAATTATTCTCCGCTGATTTGAAAGTCAAAAAAGAGGGCGGGGTTAGAATCCGCGACCCGAAAAATTACAGCAAGGGCCTGATAAGCGAACTGAAAAGGATAAAAGACCTCAGCAGCGAAATAACAATAGTAGGGCACAGGGTAGTGCATTCGGGCGGGGCTTTTAAATCGCCGCTGGCAATCAACCCTAAAAATTTAAAGAAGTTGGAAACTTTCAATGCTTTGGCGCCTTTGCATAATCCATCCAATGTTGCCGGGATAAAATTTTCCCAAAGCACTTTCCCGGAGGCAAAGCAGTTTGCGGTTTTTGATACTGATTTTTTCAGCACTTTGCCTGAAAAAGCCTTTGATTATGCCTTGCCGGAAAAATTGGTGAAAAAATTCGGATTGAGAAGATATGGTTTTCAGGGAATTTCCCATGAATGGGCGGCCAATGAAGCTGCAGCTTTGGTTGGCAAGCCGTTAAAGGATTTAAAAATAATTACCTGTCACTTGGGCGGAGGCGCCAGCGTTTGCGCAATTGATAAAGGCAAAGCCATTGATACCTCGATGGGTTTTACTCCTTTGGAGGGTTTGGTAATGATGACAAGGTCTGGAAGCATAGACCCTGGTATTATTTTTTATCTACAGAACAACAAAATTAAAAATTTGGATTATATTTTGAATAATGAGTCAGGGATGAAGGGCTTGTGCGGGATTTCAGATATGAGAGAGGTTCTAAAATCAAAAAATAATAAAGCGAAATTAGCCCTGGATATTTATGCTTATTCCATCCAAAAATACATTGGCGCTTATTATACGACACTTGGCGGGTGCGATTTGCTGGTTTTTACGGGCGCCATCGGTTCGGGCTCGGCCAAAATCGTGAATATGATCTGCAAAGATTTGAATATTCTAAAAAATACTCGGGTTTTATCAATAAAGCCAGACGAAGAACTGGCAATAGCGAAGAAAGTAATAAGCAGATAATATGAGTATTAAAGAATTTTTTAAGCCGACAATTAAGAAAATTATAATATCTGTAATTTTATCGATATTTCTTTTTTCTTCATTTACTCATTGGAAAAGTTTCGAGAATTATTCTACGGTCGGAGGGCCAAACCAAATAGGATTTCCTTTCGCCTACCATGCATACGGTTGTTGGCCATCGAAATGTGTGGACGAGTTCTATCTGACACCATTTTTTATTGATCTAATAATTTGGTTTATAATTTCTTATTTAATTTCATCATTATCAATTAAAAAAAGAAAATAAACATGGACAAAAAAGAAAAAAATATACTTTGGTTATCAGAAATCGGCATTGACGATGTCGGTATCGTCGGCGGCAAAAACGGGTCGCTGGGGGAGATGTATAATGCCTTGGTGCCGAAAGGCGTTAATACTTTGGACGGGTTTGCTTTAACCACCAATTTTTATTGGGAATATATGAAGGCTAACGGCCTGGACAAAAGTCTGACTGATATATTCAAGACCTTGGATGCAAAAAGCATAAAAAGCATCCAGGAAGTCGGAAAAAAATGCAGGGCGGCTGTACTGGCAAGCAAATTCCCGGAAAATTTGCAGAAAGAACTTTTCGACAATTACGCGAAATTAGCGGAGAAATACGGCCCGGATCCGGATGTGGCAGTAAGGACATCAGGCGTGGCCGAAGACCGGCCAAATGCTTCTTTCGCCGGGCAGTTCGAAACTTATCTGAATGTCCGGGGGAACGAGGCCATACAAAAAGCAGTAGTTGAAAGCATTATTTCGACATTCACTGACAGGGCGATTGCTTACAGGGACGAGAAAGAAATCGGGCAGATGGAATTCGGCCTGTCTATCGGTGTTTACAAAATGATAAGGTCAGATTTGGCGTCATCGGGCATTATGTTCACTTTGGATACCGAAACCGGTTTTGATAAAGTTGTTTTGATAAACTCGATTTGGGGAATCGGCGAGCTGATTGTAAAAGGCAGGATCACTCCCGACGAATTTTATGTGCACAAGCCCACGCTGGCCCAGGGATATAAATCCATAATCGTGAAAAATCTGGGCAGAAAAACCATAAAATATGTTTATGGTCCTAAAGGCGGGCTGAAGGAAGCGCCGGTAAAGAAAGAACAGCAACTGACATATTCTTTGACCGACGAAGAAGTTCTTACTCTGGCAAAATGGGCGGTGATAGTTGAAGAGCATTACACCAAGAAATTCGGGAAATGGATGCCGCAGGATTTGGAATGGGCAAAAGACGGCGAATCCGGGAAATTATATATCGTCCAATCCAGGCCCGAAACCGTTCAGATAGCCAAAAGCGCCAATGTTTTGGAAGAATACCAGGTTGAAAAAACCAAAGAACCGATTGTGACCGGCATTGCCATCGGAGAAAAAATAGGTTCGGGAAAGGTTAAAGTAATCGAAGATGTTTCAAAAATAAGCGATTTCCAAAAAGGCGATGTTCTGGTTACTAAAATGACAGACCCTGACTGGGTGCCGGTTATGAGGATTGCTTCGGCCATTGTTACCGACGAGGGCGGAAAAACCTGCCATGCCGCGATTGTTTCGCGTGAGCTGGGTGTGCCGGCAATCGTCGGCTCTGAAACCGCCACCAAGGTTTTAAAAAAGGTAAAAGAGGTGACGGTTGATTGCTCAAGCGGAAGCACCGGCAAAGTTTATGCCGGAATAATTCCGTTTAAGATAAACAGGCATGATTTGTCTAATTTGCCCGAAATAAAAACCAAGATAATGATGAACATAGGCGACCCGAGAAGTGCGTTTAAAGCCTCATTTTTGCCCAATAGCGGGGTCGGGCTGGCCAGGGAGGAGTTTATCATAGCCGAGAAGATCAAGGTGCATCCGATGGCGCTTTACGATTACGACAAAATCAAGGACAAGAAGCTGAAAAAGCAGATTGCCGAAATAACAGTCGAACATAAAAACAAGAAAGACTTCTTCATCAAAGAGCTGGCTGAAGGCATTGCGCAGATTGCGGCGGCAGTTTATCCGAAAGAAATCATTGTTCGTTTTTCTGATTTCAAGACCAACGAGTATAATAATCTGGTCGGCGGGAAATTGTATGAGGCATTAGAACCAAATCCCATGATGGGATTCCGCGGGGCCTCGAGATATATTTCGCCGAAATACCAGCCGGCATTCCTGATGGAATGCGAGGCGATAAAACGGGTGCGCGATGTTTTCGGTTTGAAAAATGTTGATGTGATGATTCCATTTTGTAGGACACTGGAAGAGGGGAGGAAGGTTGTAGAAACAATGGCCACTGCCGGATTGACCAGGGAGAAAGAAGGCGTTAAGATTTTTGTGATGTGCGAGATTCCGGCTAATGTCATCCTGGCGGAGAAATTTTTGGAAATTTTTGACGGATTCAGCATCGGTTCTAACGACTTGACCCAATTGACCTTGGGTTTGGACAGGGACAATGGTACAATCGCATATATCGCCGATGAGAGGAATGACGCCGTTTTGGAACTGATACAGGAGGCTGTACGGGTTTGCAAAGCCAAAGGAAAATATATCGGTATTTGCGGCGAAGCGCCGTCCAACTATCCGGATTTCGCGGAATTCCTGGTGGACTTGGGGATTGAATCAATGTCATTAAATCCGAACGTGGTTTTAAAAACCCATTTAATCGTAGCTGAAAAAGAAAAGAAACTCGGTAATTAACAAATAATTATGAAAAAATTTTTCATCATATTAACCATCGTTGTCATAATTTTAATTGTAATTGGTTGGTTTTTCCGCGGAAAGATTTTTATTTCTCCTGAAGAAAAATATAATCAAGAAGTGATAAAAACGATGACCGCCAGTAATTGTACAATGCTACCCGGCGATCCTCCTCGTTATTTTGGCGCCGTAAATGAAGATGATAAAAATTTTACCGATATGAAAAAAATATGCGAAATGGTACCGAACTGCGCGCTACAACAACAAGGTTGCGGGATGAGGCCTTTGAGTATGGGTGGCGGCTATGGATCTTGTCAGTTCACTTGTTGCCCGAAGGATTTATATATTGAAGACAAAAGTAATCCTTACCATGAGAGCATTCTAAACCCAAAATATGAAGAGATAATGCGCAAAGATAAAAATAATCCGATAAGCGCATGCTTTCTTATTATAAATTAATGAATTAAAAATTTAAGACCGGTCGATTAGCAATTTTTTCGTAACGAGAGATTAAGATTTTGAAGCGAAAATTTGGAAAATCGAGGAGGCATACTAACAAAGTACCGTATGTCGACGAAATTTTACAAATTTGCAGCCAAAAGATTTAATTCGCAGTAGAAAAGTATTGCTAAGCGAGCGGTCCCAATATGCACGATATAATTACTTTCGGTTCAGCGACCAAAGACATATTCATAAAAACGAAAAATGTTAAGGTGCTGAACGACAAAAAGAATTTCATCACGGGCAAGGGAGTGTGCTTTAATCTGGGCTCCAAAGTAGACATTGAAGAAATGGATTTTGCGTCAGGCGGAGGCGGGACGAACACGGCCGTCGAGTTTGCCAACCAGGGATTCAGAGTGGCCTACTGCGGATGCTTAGGAAATGATTTGTCCGCGCATGAGATCATAAATGAATTGAAGGCTTTCAATATAGATACCAGTTTTATCGTCAGGACGGATAAGAAAGCTACCAATCATTCTATCGTGCTGGAAGGGATTGATTCAGACAGGACAATTCTGGTTTACCGCGGGGCATCGGAAGAACTTAGAAAAGAAGATATCATGTGGGACAAGATCCAGGCGAAATGGTTTTATATCGCGCCATTATCCGGCAAGCTTTTCAATATTTTTGACCATCTTCTGGATTTTGCCGTGAAAAATAACATCAAGGTGGCTTTGAACCCGGGGAGCACCATGCTGACCTTGCCTCCTGCCAAGATAAAAGAAGTCCTGAAAAAAGTTGATATCCTGCTTTTAAACCAGGAAGAAGCATCAGTTATTACAAAAATACCGTATTCAAAAGAAAAAGAAGTTTTCAAGAAGCTTGATGAATTGTGCCCCGGCATCGCCATAATGACAAAAGGCGAAATGGGTGCTGTAGTTTCTGACGGGAAAGACATTTATTCGGCTCCGGCGTTAAAAGCAAAGGTTGCAGACAAGACCGGGGCAGGGGATTCGTTCGGTTCGGGGTTTGTTTCCGGATATATCCAGTCAAACGGCGATATTGTTTCGGCTTTACAGCTGGGCATAGCAAATTCTGCTGCCTGCTTAAAAGGGCTGGGGGCAAAGGGCGAGTTATTGAAAAAGGGCCAGAAATTTGATAAAGTACACGTTAATATCCATCCATGCAGAAAAAACTAGAATATTATCTCAAAAAGGCCCGCAAGGAGAAATGGGCCATAGGCCAATTCAATTTTTCCGAGCTTCCTCAAATGGAGGGGATAATCGAGGCCGCTAAAAAACTCCAGGCGCCCATAATCTTAGGAACTTCTGAAGGAGAAAGCCGGTTTATCGGGCTGAAACAAGCCGTTGCCCTGAAAAATTCTTACCAGGCCGAATTGGGCCTGCCGATTTTTTTGAATTTAGACCACGGAAAATCCTTTGACTACATAAAAAAAGCGATTGATGTCGGTTATGACATGGTACATTTCGACGGGTCAAAGCTGCCGCTTGAAGAAAACATCGCCCTGACAAAAGAAGTGGTAAAATACGCCGGAAAATACGGGATTCTGGTCGAAGGCGAGGTCGGAGTCATTTCCACCGATGCCTCCAGGATATATGCGGGGAAATTCGAATTGAAGCCCGAGGACTTGACTAAACCCGAAGATTCAAGGCAATATATAAAGGATACGGCTATTGACCTGCTGGCAATAAGCATAGGCAACTTCCATGGCATGGATGACCGGGGCAATCCGCCGCTCAATCTGAAAAGATTGAAAGAGATAAAAAAGGTGGTGGGGGAGACGGGATTGGTTTTGCACGGAGGTTCAGGGATCTCGGCAAAAGACATCAAGGCTGCGATAAGATCGGGAATCGTAAAAATAAATATAAATACGGAATTAAGGGTGGCTTATACGGAAACCCTTAAAGAGACATTAGAAAAGGAGCCGAAGGAAATTACTCCATATAAATATTTGCCGCAATCGGTCAAAGCGGTGGAAAAAGTAGCTGAAGAAAAGATCAAGCTCTTCGGCAGTAAAAACAAAATTTAAAAATTTAAGTTTATAATATTATGCCAAAAGTTACATTAGAAAGAGAAAAATGCATCGGCTGCGGCTCATGCCAAGCCCTTTGCCCGAAACAATTTAAATTGGTTGACGACGGCAAATCATCGTTGATCGGCGGAACCCGGGACCCGAAAACCGGAAATGACGAAATAGAAACAGATAAGCTCGGATGCGCCGAATCTGCTGCGGACAGCTGCCCTGTGCAGTGCATCCATATAGAAAAGTAAAATTGTTAAAAAATTTATGATTAAGTTAAATGCTAAGCCAAGAAAAGAAGTCGGCAGAAAAACAAAAGCCTTAAAAGAGAAGGGGATTATTCCGGCTGTAGTTTACGGTTCCGGGAAAGAGAACATATCAATTGAAGTTGAATATGAAGCCTTCAGGAAGCTTTTTGAACAGGTTGGCGAAAGCGCGCTTGTTTCATTGGAAATAGCCGGGGAGAAGAAAGAAAGGCCGGTTTTGATATACGAAATCCAGAGAGACCCCGTTTCCGGGAGATTTATCCACGTTGATTTTTACCAGGCCTCCCTCAAGCAGGAAGTCGAGGTAACCATTCCTTTGATTTTTGAAGGAGTATCCTTGGCCGTAAAAGATTTGGGCGGAACATTGGTAAGGGAAATACAGGAAGTGAAAGTCAAAGCCTTGCCGCAGAACTTGCCGCACGACATTAAAGTTGATATCAGCGTACTCAAGACGTTTGACGACGAAATTCTTATTAAAGACCTGAAAATACCGGCTGACGTAAAAATTATGAAAGGCCTTGATGAGGTAGTGGCAACAGCCACTCCAGCCCAGAAGGTGGAAGAAGAACTGGCAAAAGCGATAGAAGAAAAAGTGGAAGATGTGGAAAAAGTGGAGAAACCCAAGAAAGAGAAAGAAGAGGAAGTTGCCGAGGAAAAACCGGCAGCCCCCGAAAAGTCCGCCAAAGGCGGATCCGCTCCTGGCGGAAAGCCGGAGAAAAAATAATATTCCAATATATTCAGTACAGGCAAACAAAAGCCCCCCGATTTCGGGGGCTTTTATTTTTATTAAAAAAGAGTAATAATAATTGATAGATATGGAATTTCGCTCTGTAAAAATATTATTTTTCATATTGGTTGTTCCGGTTTTATTCCTTCCGGTTTTTGTTTACGCCGATGATAATTTGGACCAGGTCTGCTCGCAGCTCGTAGACAGCAATACCCCTTGCCAGAATATGGCGGCCTCGGCTTGCAGGGCCCAGCTGGAGAAATGCTCCCAATATTATGACCAGGAGAGCGCCCAAATAACCAAGGATCTGTCAACGACAGCAAGCCAGAAAAAAACATTGAGTTCGCAGGTTGCGGCACTCCAAGATAAAATAAAAAATTTGAAAATACAGATAAACCAGGGAAACCTGATGATCAAGGACCTGGCCTTGCAGATAAACGACACAGCCTCATCTATCGATAAAATTTCTTTGCAGATACAGCAATCGAAAGACCAGATTTCCAGCATTCTGCAGTCAATCAGCGAAGAAGACAACAAATCTTCGATTGAAATTATGGTCGAGGGCAACCTTTCAGATTTTTTCAGCAACATAGTTTATCTGGAAGGATTGAATTCGCAATTAAGCGATTTGTTGAAAAATACCCAGGATTTGAAATCCTACCTGGAAGACCAGAAAAACCAGATGGACAGCCAGAAAACCCAGACCGAAAACATTGTGAAGATACAGACCCTGCAAAAACAAGAATCAGATTACACCAAACAACAGCAACAGAGCCTTCTGACCCTGACCGAAACCCAGTACCAACAGCAATTGGCGCAACAGCAGGATACTCAAAAAAAAGCGGCGGCAATTAAGGCCAGGATTTTCGACTTGCTTGGCATCTCCAACGCCCCGACTTTCGGGCAAGCCTACCAGATTGCAAAATACGCTTCGGCTGCCACGGGAGTCAGGCCGGCCTTGATCCTGGCGATTTTGACCCAGGAATCTAACATGGGAAAGAATGTCGGGCAGTGCTATCTGAAAAATACTTCTACGGGAGACGGAGTTAAAATAAAAAATGGCGCCTTTGCCCCGAAAACGATGAATCCGACAAGGGACGTCCCGGATTTTCTGCAAATCATAAGCGATGTTAATAAGGACAGGGGATTGGCCAGGGATCCTTTTGCCACGCCGGTTTCCTGCGTGATGTACCAGAACGGAGTTCCTTACGGCTGGGGCGGGGCGATGGGGCCTTCACAATTCATTGCTTCTACGTGGCTTAAATCCGGATATGGGGCCAGGGTCCAGCAGACTACCGGAAAATTGGGCGACCCCTGGGATATCAGGGACGCTTTCCTGGCGACCGCATTTTATCTGGAAGATGCCGGAGGGACTACAAAATCGGGTGAATTCAACGCGGTAATGAGATATTTTTCCGGCGCCACCTGGTCAAAATGGGAGGAATTTTACGGGAATTCAGTTTTATCGATTGCCGCAGGTTATGAGGATGACATTAAAGCCATAAGCAGTTCTTCTTAGCTGGATTTTGCATAATGCGGGATTGTCCCACGGTTATTGACAATTATCTATATATATGCAATCATTAGCCATCCAGATAAAATTTAATACAATGATGAAAAACCACTTAAAGGCAATCCCTCTTATTTTTTTTACGGCAATTTTGTCGGTTTTGCCTTGCTCTGCATTTGCATCTGCACAACCGGCAACGCCTTCTATTTCATTGATAAGCAACACAACTTCCTGTCCGATCGACGGGAAGATATCCGTTTCCCTGGTCATAAACACCGGGAACAATTCAATCAATGCCATGCAAGGGACAATCCAGGTTCCCGGAGACTCATTCGATGCGTCTGATATATCAACCGCTAGCTCATTTATGACATTGTGGCCCGATACGCCCGCTTTGCAGGACGGCAATGGCAATGGCACCTCAAGGATTGATTTTACAGGAGGCATTCCGAACGGTTTTACAGGATCAAATGGGAATATCCTGACCTTATCGCTTAAAGCAAAGAAATCCGGAGAGGCGACAATTATCCTTAAAGATTTCTTGGTCTTATTGAACGATGGAAGGGCGACCGAGCTTACCGGCATAAAATTAACGCCGATAACGCTGAAGGTCTTGCCCAATATAAAAAATAAATTTAAGTATCATTGAAAACAGGATTCCTCTGTCCACTAAATTGTTTACCAATAGAACTATAAATTGGCAGATAATTTACTGGACAGCGGTGGTGGTACTTACGCGACGCTGAGGAGGCGGATTCCCGATGCTGGGCATGGCATCTGGTCGTCCAAACCCTTCCGTTGCTCTTAATCCGAGGCACTCCGGGGAGGCATCGTTCCAAACGGAATAGGGGATTCGTCCCCGCCTCACATCGGTTACTTTCGGACACCATCGCTGTCCTTAGTTCATTCAAAGAATGCGGGTGTAGCTCAGCGGCAGAGCGCGGGACTAACATGGCCCGAGGTAGAAGGTTCGAATCCTTCCACCCGCTGTTCTTTCCATTCAGGAGCGGAGCGTGTTGCCGCCGGCGGGGCCCCGACCCCAACTCTTTATGAGTGCTGGCCACACAATCCGCTCTTTTTTTTACCATTCTATACATTTTCAATAAGTCTGGCGTAAGTGTTGCTCAGTTTTTACTTCGCAACCTTATGCACAAAAAACAGCCCCTTTCCGGAGCTGTGTTTTTTATTTAATTTATTCAACGCCTGTTTCTTTCCCTTCCTTGGCCGCCTGTTCTTCTTCGTGTTTCTTGAAGGCTTTGACAATACCGTCCATTTTGCCGTCCATGATTGATTCGATATCGTGCCAAGATTTTCCTATGCGGTGGTCGGTAATCCTGTCTTGCGGGAAATTATAGGTTCGCATTTTTTCTGATCTCATGCCCCAGCCGATCTGGGCTTTTTTATTTCCGCCAGCCTGGGCATCTAAATCTGCCTGTTGCTTTTCCATTAATCTGGCGGCCAATATCGATAAAGCGTTTTCTTTATTCTGCAGCTGGCTTCTTTCTGTTTGCGAGGTGACAACTAATCCGGTAGGGATATGCACAATCCTTATGGCCGACTCGGTTTTATTGACGTATTGCCCGCCGGCGCCCGAAGACTTGTAAGTGGTTATCTTTAAGTCGCTCGGGTTCATGCTGATTTCCGCTTTCTTGGGTTTTGGCAAAACTGCAACAGTTACAGTGGAAGTATGAACCCTGCCTTGTTTTTCGGTTTTAGGAATCCTTTGCACCCTGTGCACTCCACCTTCATATTTCATATCGTTTGCCACACCCGGCCCGAATAATTCGAAGATTATTTCTTTGTATCCGCCGGCATCGCTGGTGTTGGAATCTAAAATTTTCTGGCTCCAGCCTTGTATCTGGCCGAATCTGGAATACATCCGGAACAAATCGCGCGCAAAAAGACCGGCTTCGTCGCCTCCGGCTCCGGCCCTTATTTCCACAATAACGGCTTGCTTTTCCGCGGTGGAGCTTTGGGCAGCGGGGGAGGGTTCTTCGGGCGCCTTATAATTTTTCCAATCCTCGGCTGTGAATTTAGAGAAATCTATATCGTCGTTCATATTTAAACAATATATCATAAATCCTTGATTTTGAAAATAGTTTGTGATAAAAAATGTTATTACAATGGCGAACAGGCTTTTCAAGCCAAAAGGAGGACTACATGCAATACGCGTTTGCGAAGGAGGGAGCCCCGCCGAGGATGCTTAAAGCCGGAACCCATAAAGAAGCTGTGGCCGAAGCGAAGGTGCTTCTTGCTGGTCGGAAGGGGAGTTTGTTTAAGGAAGCCCGCCGCAGAGGACATGGTGGGCATGAAGTTGTGGCGTTTCGCCGTGTCCAGGCCATAACTTGAGGGTGTTTGCGAAAGTTTGCACCAAGGATTAAGCCCCGGTCGGGATTGCTGAAAAGCGATTCTGACAGGGGCTTTTATTTTGCTTGATTTTGGAAATAGGCGATGGTATAAAAGAACGAAGGAGGGTTTGGCATGAAAAGACATAGGCTTTGGAAGAAAGAAAGGGGTATAGGGTTCCATGGTACCTTTACAGAAAAAAATTACCAGTTGCACCTGGTTGGCGGGCCTTGCGACGGGCAAATAATCAATTCCTTTAAATATTATTCCCGTTTGACAAATCTTGTCTATGGGTATATCTATGAAACAAAGACGCCGTGGGAACTTGAAGAGCAGGCCGTGGTTTGGATGGATGACGGAACGTGGAGGGTTGATTTGTTTTTCAAAGGCATAGAATTTAAATTTATTGTGGTGGACGACGAACCACTGGGGCCGGGGAAAGATCCGCAAGAAAGGATAGTCAGAAAAGGAAAGTTGTTTATTTCAGAATCCGAACTTCCCGAAGCGGTAAAGGAGCGGTGCCGGGGCAAAGGGGAATTGTTAGCAAGGTTTTTGGTAAGGGCCATCGGGCTCATTTTAATCGGCTAGTCTTTTGTGGCTAGCTTTTTTGTGGTTTTCAAGTATTGACAATTTTGATTTATTATTATATAATATTATCAGGATGAAGAGCGTTCTTCACCGTTTGAAAAAAGAAAGGAGGGCAGCAATGCCTACGGCAACAGCAGCACGGCCGGTCCGGGTTCATCTGGCGATGGAGGATGGCCCGCTCCCGCGGTCTATCAAGCAGGTTCTGCCCGTTGTCAGCGAGTCACACACGTATGTGGAGAGTGCGGACGAGGCAGACCTCGTCATCTTCACCGACTTGCGCGCCATCGAGCGGGGATACAGCAAGGAGAAATCCTATGTGTACCTCGCGACATCCGGCAAACAAGCAGAGACGCGAGTACCGGCCAACTGCGCGGTCATCAGCATAGGGAATCTTCTTGGGGGGCTCGTCAATGTCCTCGGAGATACCCGCAAGAAGCTCGTTCCAATCGCGTCTGCACCAGCGGATGAGCCCATGCAGATCCGTCCCGGTGCCCTGCGGATACTCGTCATTGACGACATGCCGGAAAACATCAGGAGCGCCAAGAAGGGCTTGACCGGTCACCGTCTCACGACAGCAACCGGTTACGAGGAGGCGATGGAAATCCTCAGCCGTGAGAAGTTCGACGTAGTGCTCACGGACCTGCATCTCCCCATGTCTTCCAAGACCATGGGAAGCAAGTTCGTTCTGGGCCAGCTCGTTCCCTACGGCATCCTCCTCATGATTGAGGCGGCCCGCCAGGGTGCCAAGCACGTGGTAGTGGTAACCGACCTCAGTCACCACGACGACCCGTTCTCGGCGGCATTTGACCACTACTCGCGATTCCAGGTGAAAATCGAGGGCGCCAAGGTGGATATGGTGCATTCGCCGATGAAGGACGGAGCCAAGGACTGGGGAGTTGTACTGGCAGGACTCGTGGGGATAGGATTCTTTCAAGGCAGATAATGTTTTCTGCAGAAGGCCTGATACGCCTTGGACAACTATCAAGCTCGGAGAAATTCGAGCTTTTGTATTTTAACTTGACCGTTCGTCAATTGTTTGCTATTATTTACTTTGTATTTAAATTATTGTATAATACTAACTATCTATATGTTGGCTGCGCTTACGCTCCGCCACATAATTAATCGTTCGGTCGGAAAAGAAAGTTGCGACTTTCTTTCCTCCCTCTCTCATAATTATGAAAAAAGACATCCATCCAAAATATTTTCCAAAAGCCAAAGTCACCTGCGCATGTGGCAATACTTTTTTTGTAGGCTCGACCAAGGAGCATATCGAGACGGAAATCTGTTCCAAATGCCATCCTTTCTATACCGGCCAGGAAAAGGTAATCGATACCATGGGACGCGTCCAGTTGTATAAGAAGAGAATGGAAAAGAAATCTGCTACGCCAAAGGTCAAAAAAGTCAGGGCTAAAAAAACAGCTGAGAAATAATCCGGCAATAAAAGCAAATTATTATGTCAAAAGAACCAATTACATTAAATATTGAAGAAATGGCCGCCGCCGGTCTTGGGACGGGCCACAAAGTTTCAAAGCTTCATCCTAAGATGAAGCAGTATGTTTCCGGCATCAAGAATGGCACACATACAATCGACCTGACCAAAACCGCTGAGAAATTCAGCGAAGCTTTGCAGTTTATAAGAACTTTGATTTCAGAAAACAAAAATTTGCTTATTATCGGAACCAAAGTTCCTTCAAAGGCCTTAGTAAAAAGCAATTCCGGCGAATCGGTTTTGCCTTATGTGAATACCAGATGGCTTGGCGGGACATTCACCAACTTTGAAACAATCTTGAAAAGGGTGAACCATTTCAAGCAGCTGTTAAGGGACAAAGAAACGGGAGCTCTGGAAAAATACACCAAAAAAGAAAGGCTTAAACTGGATAAGGAAATAGAATTATTGAGGAATAAATTCGAAGGCATAAAAGACATGGTGAAACTCCCTGAAGCGATACTGGTACTGGATATGAAAAAAGACGGCACCGCCGCCAAAGAAGCAAAGAAGAAAGGCGTAAAAATAATTGCGGTCTGCGATACAAATATCGACCCGTCATCTATAGATTATGTCATCCCGGCCAACGACGATTCCATCAGCTCGATAAAATATATTCTGGAAAAAGTTAAGGAGACCGTCGTTGATGCCAAATCAAAAAATTCTCTCCCTGCGGGAGATCTCCCGAAGGGAGAAAAATAAAAAGATTAATCCGCCGTCCGCCCTCTGGCGAGGCGAAAACAAAAAAATGGTAAACATTGATCAAATCAAACAATTAAGGGAAGAAACAGGCGTGTCGCCGACAGAATGCAAAAAAGCCCTGGAACAGGCCAAAGGCGACGTAGAAAAAGCCAAAGAACTTTTAAGGGTTTGGGGGAAATCAGTGGCCACCAAGAAATTATCAAGGGAAGCCAAGACAGGATTAATCGATTCTTACATACATCCTAACGCAAAGACCGGAGTTTTATTGGATATAAGATGCGAGTCAGATTTTGTGGCAAGCTCCGCCGAATTCAAAACTTTGGCCCATGAAATCTGCCTGCAGATAGCGGCAATGAAGCCGTTGTTCGTCAAAGAAGAAGAAATACCGGAAGGTTTTCTGGATGGCGAAACAAAAATTTACACGGAACAGGCGGCCGGGTCAGGCAAACCCCAGAAAATAGTTGACCAGATCATCGAGGGAAAATTGAAGAAATACAAAGATACGGTTTGCCTTTTGTCCCAGGCCTGGATAAAAGACGATGAAAAAACCGTAAAGAATCTGGTTGAAGAAGCGGTCGCCAAAATAGGGGAGAACATAGAGGTAAAAAAGTTCTCGAGATTTGAAATTTAAATTCGTTCAATAAATGGCAGAGCTAATCGCATTAATTATTTTTGTATTAAGTTTATTGGGCATCCTGTTCATCCTTTGGCGGAAGATGCCCATTTTAGCCCAATTACCGGATGTGCATGAAGGCATACAGAAAGAAGGCGCTATAAGTTCCATAAGAGAAAGGGCGCGGAGCATTTTGCCCAACGAAGTGCACATTGTAAAATGGCTGTCTAAAATCAGGGTATGGATTTTAAAGCTGGAAAAGTATATCGATAATCTGTTGCAGAAAACCAGGAAAATAATTGTCCAGAACAACAGGCACGGGATAAGGAACGGCAAAAACAAAAAAACACCGGGCAACGGGATGCCGCCTGCTCCGCCGATATAGTATAATATGTTTGAGCGCCACCTTAGCTCAGCGGCAGAGCAACTGTTTTGTAAACAGTAGGTCCCCGGTTCAAATCCGGGAGGTGGCTCCGATAATTGCCCTGGGGGTATTGACAATGGTTAGGATTTGAATAGAATAGATATTGACATTACAATTAATTTATAAAACAAAAAGCAAACAATATTTTATAAAACATCACGTTTGTATAAAATATCCGCGAACGCATCTGAAAGAGTCGGACGCATTCGCGGGTGTTTTTTTCCAGGTTTTGTCCGCAGGGAATGGACATTGAAATAATAACCCGGTTGAACAAGCCAGACGGGCCGTTTAACCGGAATCATGCAAGTCAATTTTAGTTTTTTAAAGTTGTCTCGAATCTCGTTTTGTTGGGAGTGCCGGTGAGGCAACCAACATTACAAAGTCACTTAGCAAGATTCATCTTGCTAACACTATTTTTTTTGAGAGTTTGATCCTAGCTCAGGATGAACGCTGGAAACGTGGATAAGGCATGCAAGTCGTGCGGGCCCGCAAGGGTCAGCGGCGAACGGGTTAATAACACGTAGATACAAACCCCAGAGACGGGGATAACTACGCGAAAGCGTAGCTAATATCCGATGGTCTCGCAAGAGTAAAGGAGAAATCCACTCTGGGATTGGTCTGCGTCCTATCAGCTTGTTGGCGAGGTAAAAGCTCACCAAGGCTATGACGGGTAGGGGGCGTGAGAGCGTGTTCCCCAACAATGGCACTGCGACACGGGCCATACTCCTACGGGAGGCTGCAGTCGAGAATCTTCCACAATGGGCGAAAGCCTGATGGAGCGACGTTTCGTGAATGAAGAAGCCCTTCGGGGTGTAAAGTTCTTTTTTGGGGGAGGAACCCGCAAGGGTGACAGTACTCCAAGAATAAGGAGGTCCTAACTCTGTGCCAGCAGGAGCGGTAATACAGAGCCTCCAAGCGTTATCCGGATTTACTGGGCGTAAAGGATTCGTAGGTGATTGAGTTAGTCTTTGGTTAAAATTCATCGGCTCAACCTTTGAACTGCCAAAGATACTGCTCGAATAGAGGATGTTAGAGGCTAACGGAACCGACGGTGTAGGGGTGAAATCCGTTGATATCGTCGGGAACACCAAATGCGAAGGCAGTTAGCTGGGACAATCCTGACACTGAGGAATGAAAGCGTGGGGATCAAAAAGGATTAGATACCCTTGTAGTCCACGCTGTAAACGATGATCACTGGCTATTAGCAGTGTCGACCCTGTTAGTGGCGAAGCTAACGCGTTAAGTGATCCGCCTGGGATGTACGGCCGCAAGGCTAAAACTCAAAGGAATAGACGGGGACTCACACAAGCGGTGGACCATGTGGCTCAATTCGACGACAAACGAAGAACCTTACCAGGTCTAGAAATCCATACGATACTCCTGTGAAAGCAGGACTCCCACAAGGCGGATGGACAGGTGCTGCATGGTTGTCGTCAGTTCGTGTCTTGAGACGTACCGTTAATTCGGGTAACGAACGCAACCCTTGCCCTATGTTTTAAATGTCATAGGGGACTGCCCGGGAAAACTGGGAGGAAGGCGAGGATGACGCCAAATCAGCATGGCCCTTTGATGACCTGGGCCGCACACGTGGTACAATGGCCGGTACAATGGGTAGCCAAGCAGAAATGCGGAGCTAATCCCACCAAAGCCGGTCTCAGTTCGGATTGAGGGCTGCAACTCGCCCTCATGAAGCTGGAATCGCTAGTAATCGCCGGTCAGCTACACGGCGATGAATATGTTCCTGAGTCTTGTACTCACCGCCCGTCAAGCCAAGCGAGTTAGGAACAGCCGAAGTTCCCCGCAAGGGGGCCTAAGCTGGGCTTAATGAGAGGGGCTAAGTCGTAACAAGGCACGGGTAGGGGAACCTGCTCGTGGATCAATTTTTTTATATTTTTTTGTCGACTTTGGTTGAAATCTTAAATTTGGATTTTAACTTAAACGCGTTTTATCTGGTTCGCTGGAAAACCGGGTATTCGAGGCAACTTCAAGAAACTAAAAGACATTATTTGACAGAGATTTTTGTTTTGATTATTATAAAATTATTAAGTAGGTGTTATTTTAAATTATTTGCTAATTGTCCGGTCTTTTAAAATTTTCAAAAGATTTTAGAAGACTGGACAATTGGTAGAGGGCGGTTGAGTTGTGGCTTAAGGGCGAGCGCGTCTAAACGGGTGAGGTAGAGGGTTCGATCCCCTCGGCTAAAAACCCATTCATTCGGTTTCATTACTTGCCATGGCAAGTAATGGCTCCGGATAAATGGAGGCATAGCTCACGGCAGAGCGCACCTTTTGACGAATGAGGGTTCGAATCCCTTCAACTCAACTTTCTCTTTTGGGTGGCTGGCAGGTATCCGCGAATGGACTGAGTCCGCAGCGGGTGGTAACTGGACAAGTCAGGAGCCTACGATGAAGGCTCTGGGTGTAAGTCACACCGCGGTGATAAGACCTCCGGCAGGAGCAATCGAAACCTCTGCCGAACAGGTCGACAGAACGCCCCCGTACGACTGCGCTGGGTCCTAATGTTTGGCGGCACCTGGGTGCGCTGCAAATAGGACTCTTCGAGGGGCGAAATAATCCGCGACAAGTTCGCCTGCCAGCCATTTTCAATTTGCACATTAACAGTCTCGCCCGACGGGAAGAGACCAATATTCGAGCTCTCTCCATGACGGAGTCCCTGGAAACCCCTCCTCCACGTCCGTCTATGGATTCGCAAGATTCTTGGCCTCTTCCTTTTTCAGGCAAACCTTCGACAAACCGGCCTTAGCGCAATGACAGTCCACGCTGCGCCGAACAGCTGATTTTGCCGAAGGGCTCAAGGGGGCGGTCGGCTGCCTACCGACTTACTCCTAGGGGGGTGCGCGCTAACGCATCCCCCTCTTTTTTTACATGCGATTCAAGGTGTAATTGATTTTCTGTATTTTTTTTGATATAAATAGTCATATGCAATCAGCAGAAAAACCACCGGCAACCAATGAATTTTCAGAAAAAGAAAAAAGGGCGGAGTGGCACCTGAACGATTTAGGTTTGACATTCGAGGATTTGAGAGAAAAAGCGGTTCTTGATGTCGGGGCAGGGGCTGCGGAAATCGCGGGAGCCGGGAAAGAAAAGGGGATCAGCGGGATTATTTCAATGGACCTCCATCCTGAAATTTGGCAGGAAAACGGAGCCAAACTCCCTGATGTCCCGTATGTAAAAGCTGATGCGTCGAAAATGCCGTTCGAAGACTCGTCGTTTGACATGATTATCTCCCACGGCGGGCCGATAAATATTTTAGATGATAAAAAAACAGTAAGAAAAGTTGTCCGTGAATTTGTAAGGGTGCTGAAGGACGGGGGAGAGGCGAGGTTCGGGGTCGGTAGCTTGAGCGCCAAACTTTTAAAAATGGAAGACCCTTCTTCATTCCAGGGCACTCCCAGGGAAAAAGCTTTGATTTTAGAATCACGCAAAAAATCTTTGGAATTCTTGAAAAAGATTTATCCCAATATTGAAATTTGCGATATCGAAGGCGAATCAGGAATGGGATACCATGATGCTACATATTTTGTCCTGAAGAAGCCGGCTAAAACAAAAAAGTAATTTTTATGGTACAATATTTCACAAAAGAGGGATTGCAAAAACTCAAAGACGAATTACATTACCTGAAAACGACAAAGAACAAGGAAATTGTTAAGCTTATCGCCGAAGCTGCCAGCCACGGGGATTTAAAAGAAAACGCCGGTTATCATGATGCAAGGGATAAGATGTCTTTTTTGCGCATGAGGATAGCCGAACTGGAAGGCGCAATCAACGAAGCGGTAATTAAGGAAAAGGAAAAAACCGGAAAAATTCAGATCGGTTCTGAAGTTGAAATTTTATTTGGCGATGAAAAACAGACTTATCAGCTGGTGGCTCCGACAGAAGCAGATGTTTTGAAAAACAAGATATCATATGAATCGCCGTTAGGGAAGAAGCTTATGGGACACGAAGCCGGTAAGGAAGTTGATTTTAACGGCGCAAAGGTTAAAATATTAGAAGTGAAATAAGGGCCCTTAGTTCAGTGGTAGAACGCCTCATTTGCAATGAGGAGATCGCCGGTTCGAGTCCGGCAGGGTCCACATTATTTTTTCATATCTATGAGAATAGGAATTATCGGAAGCATGCAATTTACGGAAAAGATGCTCGAAACCCGTGACAAACTTATAAAGCTCGGGCACGATGCTTTTGTAACCGATCTTCACAAAGCATTGGTCGGCAAGACCGATGAAGAAAAAGAAAAAATCAAGCTTCACCAGAAATATAATATGGACGCAATAAGGGAATTTTGGAAAGCCATGCAGGGAGCCGACGCTGTTCTTGTCTTAAACTATGATAAAAATGGAATCAAGAACTACATCGGCGGCAATACCTTGATGGAAATCGGCTTCGCCCACGTATTGAACCAAAAAATATTTTTATTTAATCCAATCCCGGAAATTCCTTATTATAAAACGGAAATTGAGGCGGTCAGGCCAGCCGTCATCAATGGAGATTTATCATTGATCAAATAAAGAAATCCATTTTCATGTCATTATCTATAGGCATAGTAGGACTACCAAACGTCGGTAAGTCTACGCTATTCAAAACCCTAACCAAAAAGCCGGTGTTGATCGCCAATTATCCGTTTGCAACCATAGACCCCAATGTCGGGGTGGTTTTGGTTCCGGATAAAAGGGTTGATGAATTGGCCCTGTTAACATCCTCTGCTAAAAAAATTTATGCTACGGTTGATTTTGTGGATATCGCCGGCCTGGTGAAAGGCGCATCGGAAGGGGAGGGTTTGGGAAATAAATTCCTGGCAAATATAAGGGAAACGGATGCGGTGCTTTATGTTCTGCGCGCATTCAAAAATCCCGACATAATAAATACCCTGAACACGGTCAACCCTTTGCAGGAAAAGGGGATTTTAGATGTTGAGCTGATTTTGAAAGACTTGGAGACTGTCACAAAAAGGATTGACGGCTTGGAGGGCGACGCTAAAGCCGGCAAAAAGGAAGCCATAAAGGAAATGGCGGTTTGCAAGAAAGCCAAAGAATTCTTATTGCAGGAAAAATTATTGGTTGAGCAGGAATTCACCGAAGAAGAAAAGAAAATTTTAAACGGATTCCAATTGTTAACCTCAAAACCCAGATTATATCTGCTTAACGGGAAAATCGAGGAAGCGGACAAAGAAGTCCTGGAAGTTTTTAAGAAAAACCATTGGGCGTATTTGATGGTGGATATCGCCTCGGAATATGAAGCCGCTGGATTATCGCTGGAGGAAAGGCAGTCTTTCGGTTTCCCTCCGGAATCTGAAGTCGATATCCTTATAAAAAAATCTTACGAGCTGCTGGACCTGATCACTTTTCTCACAACGGGCCCCGACGAAACACGCGCCTGGACAATCCGCAAAGGGATGAAGGCGCCACAAGCGGGCGGAGTAATACATTCGGATTTTGAAAAAACGTTTGTGAAGGCCGAAGTCATAAATTGGAAACATTTATTGGACGCTTCCGGATACGCCAAAGCCAGGGAAAAGGGGCTGATAAGGACCGAGGGAAAGGAATATGTAGTTAATGATGGCGACGTGATAGAGATAAAACACGGATAAAACAGGGGGAACCCTGTTTTTTTATCCACAGCCACTATTGATTTTTAGGCCCGGATTTAGGGTATAATAAAGGAAGTAATTGGGTTTTGTTGCAAGAAACCTAATTGGCCGCGTCTGACGCGGACAAAAGGTCGAAGCTTACTAATTAAATTATCTTTAAAAAATAATTTATGGTAGATTTATACGCATCAATTCAACCGTTCCTAGAACAATTATTCGTATTCGTTCCCAGACTTCTATTGGCGGTTATCGTTTTCGTAATTGCCTATATAATATCCGTCGGGATCGGCCGGCTGGTAACCGAGATTTTGAAGGGCTTGAAATTCAACAAGCTTTTTGAAAAAGAAGGCTGGCAGAAAGCTATTGAAAAAGCGGAAATAAAAGTTGACCCGGCCGCTTTCATCGGAGCCATCTGCAAATGGATTTGCGTCATCATCTCGATTTTATTGGCCGTCGACATCCTGCAACTGACAAAATTTGCGGATTTAGTGATGAACGTCTTGGATTATCTTCCAAACGTGATTATTGCCGTCCTGATTTTCGTGGTAGCGGTGGTAATCGCCGATATTGTTGAGAAACTGGTCAGGGCAACCGTGGAGAAAATGAAAGTTGCTTATGCCCCACTGGCATCCTCAATCGTAAGATGGACAATCTGGATTTTCGCAATTTTCATGATTTTAGACCAGTTATTGCCCCAATCTGATCTGGTGCAGACATTATACAAGGGAATAGTTTACGGAGCAGTGTCAGCCATTGCGCTCGCGGTAGGCCTTTCATTCGGCCTCGGCGGAAGAGACGCAGCTAGCGGAGCAATCAATAATATGGTACGGAAAATAAAAGAAAAATAATCCTTGGATAAAAGCCGCCCTTATAAAGGGGCGGTTTTTAGTTGACAAAATAATCGGGAAAATATACCATATTTTTAGTACCTTTCTTTGCAAATGTTTGGCGCGCCCGTAGCTTAACAGGCAAAGCACGTTTGGCTCGTTGGCGGGGGAATACTCCCGTGCTTGTTCCTGCTTACTAGTAGCAAGAACAATTCGGCCAAACGCAACAAGCGGGTTCGAGTCCCGTCGGGTGCACCAAAAACGCAAATTTCTTCGGGCTATTAGCTCAACTGGAAGAGCGCCCCTTTAGCAAGGGGAGGACGATGGTTCAAGGCCATCATAGCCCAAGAATCCAAAGAATAATAAAATTGTGTTCCTGTAGCTTAGCAGCCAAAGCGGCGGACTCTTAATCCGCATACCCGGGCTCGTTTCCCGGCAGGAACACATTCAAAATTATTCCCCCGTAACTCAACGGTAGAGTAACCGACCGTTAATCGGAGAGTCCAGGTCCGAGTCCTGGCGGGGGAGTGATTCATGACAGCGCGCAACATCGCTGTCTTTTTGTTGACTATAGGGTTTTTTTACATTACAATATATTGAAAGGTTTGCTGCGATTCTCTGCGTGGGAGGTTCCGGCAGACAGGCGTTGTTGTGGGGGTGAAAAAGGAGGAAGGGGTATGGTCGGCATTGTCTCAACCCTCGGAAGAGGGCTTGACGGCGGGATACCGGCGGATGTTTTGCCTAGGAATAGGAAGAACTCTATTTCAATCGGTTTTGTTGATCCGGAGCATTTTTCCCGGATTGCGCAAAACCCGCCGAGCCATGACGAGGCATTAGACCTCGAAGCCGCAGAAGGAGGCCAGTCCCGAAAAAAGAAATGATATCCGACAGCAATGCAGTAAGGAGCGCAATGTTGCGCCCCTCGGAGCGCAGAACATCGCGCTCCATTTTTTTACACCAATGCTATTGACACGGCTTTACTAATCGAATATAATGCTAGTTACATGATAAAAAGTATTAAAAACCATTACAAAAAAAGAAGCGGATAAGGTCTGAATTTTTGTGTTATCAGTTGGACCGCTTCAAAGGCGGTTTTTAATTTTTCTTTATCAAGTACATTAACAATTTACGCATTGCCCAATTAAATCTTCAAAACGTTTAATTGGGAAAATTTGCATTTTTACCATATTGGTAAAAGAATCATAAAATAGATATTTAAAACCTGTATCTATCACTTACGTTGTAAGTAGTAAATTAAAGAAATTTTCCTTTGACAGACTCAGGGTCAGAATTTTCCGGCAACGGAAGATTTAACCTAGTCAGTTGAAAGAATAATTTTACAGGCGAATGGTGGATGCCTAGGGATATCGAGGCGATGAAAGACGTCGCGTGCCTGCGAAAAGCTTCGGGGAGGTGGCTAGCAACCTTTGATCCGGAGGTCTCTGAATGAGGAAACTCAATTTCGTTAACAGCGAAATTACTTAGCCGCAAGGCTAAGAGCGCACCCGCGGAAGCGAAACATCATAGTACGCGGAGGAAAAAAGAACAATAGTTTATTCCCTTAGTAGTGGCGAGCGAAAAGGGAAGAGCCTAAACCAATCTTTATGATTGGGGTTGTAAGGATTTAGCGTCGGGGGCATCGAATACCCAGATCAATTGTTGGGTGTTCGATTCTACCTGAGGGAGAAAATTTTGGTATTTTCGTTAGTCGAATGACCCTGGAAAGGGCAACCATAGCGGGTAATAGTCCCGTAGACGAAAACGACTTTACGCTCCTTGCTATTTTTCTTGAGTACTGTCGGGTATGACAACCTGGCAGGAAGCTGGCCGAACTATACGGCCAAGGCTAAATACTCGATATCACCGATAGTGAACTAGTACCGTGAGGGAAAGGTTAAAAGTAGCCCGGTGAGGGCGGTGAAATAGAACCTGAAACCATTTGCTTACAAAGAGTCAGAGCTTGGTCCGCAAGGATCGAGTGATGGCGTGCTTTTTGCAGAACGAGCCAACGAGTTTATGCAGTCAGCTAGTCTAAGCCCTTCTGGGGCGGAGGCATAGCGAAAGCGAGCGTTAATAGCGCGAATTTGCTGACATCATAAGACCCGAAGCCAAGGCGAGCTTGCCATGAACAGGATGAAGTTTGTCGAAAGACAGATGGAGGTCCGAACCCGTGATCCGTGCAATAATCTGGGATGATTTGTGGCAAGAAGTGAAAAGCTAATCGAGCTTGGTAATAGCTGGTTCTCTCCGAAATAGCTTTCGGGCTAGCGTCTTTCAGTAAACAGTGGAGGTAGAGCACTAGATAGAGTTTCTTGGTCTTCGATCAGATCCTCTAACTAAACTCCGAATACCATTGTTGCAAAGGAAGGCAGTCAGACTGTGGGGGCTAAGCTTCATAGTCGCGAGGGAAAGAGCCCAGATCATCATCTAAGGTCCCTAAATTAAACTAAGTGTAAAATTACAAGGAAGTATTTCGCCCTTGACAGGCAGGAAGTTAGCTTAGAGGTAGCTATCTTTTAAAGAGTGTGTAACAACTCACTGTCCAAATAGGCGAGATGCGCCAAAGATTTCCGGGGCTAAAGTTTAATACCGAAGATATGGATTTATGTTTCCTCCGGGAAACATAAGTGGTAGGAGAGCGTCCTTATCGCAGCGAAGCTCAACTGTGAAGTTGGGTGGAGCGTTAAGGAGTGAGAATGTTGGTATGAGTAACCACAATTCCGATGAAAGATCGGAACACCGAAAACCCAAGGTTTCCTTGGCAATGTCAATCAGCCAAGGGTTAGGCGATCCTAAGGGGCAGCCGAGAGGTGAACCCGATGGACAGCCGGTTAATATTCCGGCCCCTGGACAGTTTTTCGAGAAGGTGCGGAAGTTAGTAATCCGGGCGCATTATTGGATTTGCGCTCATGCTTTGTGGAGAAATCCGAGGAGCGTGCAAAGTCAAAGCTACGGCTTTGGCAATCCGGACGAGCGGCTTTCCCAGAAAAGCCTTCGAGAGTCAAGATTGTTCAGTTCGTACCGTAAACCGACAAAGGTGGGTAGGCGTAAGTGTGCTTAGGTGAACGGGTGATTCTTCGTTAAGGAACTCGGCAAAAAAGCGGCCGTAAGTTCGCAATATGGCCTGCCTCGACTAATCTCGAGGCCGCAGCTAAAGACCCCCTGGCAACTGTTTATCAAAAACACAGGTTCCTGCTAACTCGTAAGAGGATGTATAGGAGCTGATGCCTGACCAGTGTTGGAATGTTAAGTTTGGCGGTGTCCCTGTTTTATTATGGGGAATGCTGACTGAATGAAGCACCAATGAACGTCGGCGATAACTATAATCGTCCAAAGGTAGCGTAATCCCTTGCCGGGTAAGTTCCGGCCCGCATGAATGGCCTAATGACTGGGGGACTGTCTCAACGAAGAGCCCGGTGAAAATGCAATACCTGTGAAGATGCAGGTTACTTGCGGCTAGACGGAAAGACCCCGGAAGCTTTACTATAGTTAGATATTGAGTTTTGGTTTTTGATGCGTAGCGTAGTCGGTAGACTTTGAAGTGTTGTTTTCGGACAACATGGAGTCGAAAGTGAAACACCGATCTTTAAAAATCATAATTCTAACCTTCTTTAGTGAAGTGGACAGTGTTTAATGGGTAGTTTAAGTGGGGCACTTGCCTCCTAAAAAGTAATGGAGGCGTTTAAAGGTTGGTTAGCTCCGGATGGAAATCGGAGCGATAGGGCAAAGCCATAAACCAGCTTTACTGCAAGACGGATATGTCGCGCAGTTGCGAAAGCAGAACTTAGTGAACCGACAGTGGTTATTAGAACCGCTGAAGATCATCAACCAAAAGCTACTCCGGGGATAACAGGCTGGTAGAGCCCGAGAGTCCTTATCGACGGCTCTGTTCGGCACCTCGATGTCGGCTCAACACATCCTGGGGGTGAAGCCGCTCCCAAGGGTTTGGCTGTTCGCCAATTAAAGTGTTACGCGAGCTGGGTTCAAACCGTCGTGAGACAGGTTGGTCCTTATCTACCGCAAGCGCAGAGTTTTGAGAGGTTTTGACCCTAGTACGAGAGGACCGGGTTGAACGAACCTCTGGTGTACCAGCTGTTCCGCCAGGAGCATTGCTGGGTAGCTAAGTTCGGACGGGATAAGCGCTGAAAGCATCTAAGCGCGAAACCCACCTCAAGATAAGAACTCCTAGATTCCTCAAAGATGATGAGGTCGATAGGCTTCAGGTGCAAGTGGAGTAATCCATTAAGCCGAGAAGTACTAATAAATCATTGTTATTTTTCAATTTACTTGGGATTTTCCTTGAGTATGTTGAAGGATTATTTTCTTTATTTATTGTTTTGCTTTCGAGCATACGATAGATACAGGTTTTAGATATCTTTAAAGCGAATTTTCCGTTTCGGCAATGCGTGATTGTCCAAAAAGTTATTGAGCTTTTTGGTGGCGAATATACCGGTGTTGTCCCACCTGTTCCCATTTCGAACACAGAAGTGAAATACACCAAGGCCGATGATAGTCCCTCGGGGCGAAAGTAGGTCATCGCCACCAAAGAGCTTAATCAAAAGAAACGTTGCAAAACGTTTTTTTTGTTGTATTTTATTTTTTATCGGAGTAAAATAGGAACATCATGGAACCATTCGTATATAAGAAAAAGAAATATCCGAATTTATTGATTGGGATTCTGATTTTAGCCGTCCTTGTAGTATTTTTGAATTATTTCAGCAATGGAATAAAAAATCTTTTTTATACGGTTTCAAACCCCATCCAGAAAACATTATGGGAAGCGGGGGGGAATACTTCGAATTTTGTCAGCGCGCTTTTGAAAATCGACGATTTCGCGAATAACACGAACCAGATTGCCGTGCAATCCCAGGAACTTCTGCAGCAAAAATCAATCGCCCAAAATCTGTCAGCCGAGAACCAGATATTAAGGCAAGCTTTGGACTTGGGCCTGCAAAAAGATTTCAATATGGTCTTCACCCAGATAATCAGCAAAGACCTGACAAGCGATTCGATATTGGTAGACAAGGGATCGGCCGACGGGATTTCCAAGGATATGGCCGTCATCAACCAGGAGAAAATCCTCTTCGGCAAGGTTTCAGAAGTTTATAAAAATTTTTCTAAAGTGGATTTGATCACGGACAAGAATTTTGTTGTCGATGCTGTCGCCCAGGGCAAAGAGGTTTACGGCGATGTAAAGGGCAATGGCAATTTCGGCTCTTATTTCGAGCTGATTTCCAAAGATGCGGGCCTTCAAGACGGCGATACGTTGTTGACATCCGCGCTTGGCGGGGACTTCCCGAAAAATCTTCTGATAGGGGAGATTGAAAATATCAAAAAAGAAGACACAAAACCCTTCCAATCAGCCGAGATAAAGCCGTTTTTCGACCTTAACAACACTGAAAGCTTATTTATAATCACTGACTTTAAAAAGAACTGAAGGCATAAATATGCAATACAAAATAATAATTTTGATTTTGTTGTTTTATTTTCTTGCCTTGTTCCAGAACAGCTTTTTTGTCCACCTCAATATATACGGAGTTGCTCCGGACCTCGTATTTATCCTGGTATGCCTTGTCAGTTTTTTCTTCTCCCAAGGGAATGTAAAATCGCATAAAAAAGATCATAACAGGCATACCGGACTGATTTTGACCATTTTCGCCGGGTTTCTTGCCGATATTTTTTCTCCTTCATTTTTCGGGATATCGATAGTTTCTTTCTTGGCCGTTTATTTTTTCATAAAAAAATCCGTTGACCTGCTCATAGATATTTCCGGGGGATACCAGGTCGTTTATTTCCTGCCGATATTCATTGTTTCTCTGGTTTTGTATAATTTCCTGGCCGAGGTTTTGCTTTATTTTTCCGGCTACGTAAATTTTTATTTTTTCAGCAACGGGTATTTTTTGCTGATAAATCTAGCTTATAACCTGGTTTTCGCTATAATAGGATTTTACATATTTAAAGTGGCAAAAGATGGTCTCTAAAAAATATAAAATCAGCAGCTTTAAGGGCGATATCGAGCCGCACGAGGTTTTTCTGGACAAGCTTGCCAAGACGAAAGAAGAACAATTGGGCATCACCCAGAAAAAGTTTGAATTGGCCCTCGGCCACAAGCTGGCCTATGTGATCTTTGTTTTTTTTATAATTTTTTCCTTGCTGGTACTGTCTAAAATATTTTATCTCCAGGTTACCGACGGCAAAAATCTTGCGGGTTTGAGCCAAAAAAACCGCATCAGGAACGAATACGTGCAGGCGGAAAGGGGAGTGATCTATGATAAAAACTTGAAGCAGATGGTCTCCAATTCTCCTGCGTACGATCTGGTTTGCGATAAAAGGGACTTATCAGCTGTTTCCTCGGACAGCGCAGATGAAATCGACAAGATGGCAAAACTCTTGGGCCAGGATCCGTTGCAGATGGAGCAGGAAATAAAGGATTCTGTAGACTCGCAGGTACTTATATCTGAAAACTTGCCCCAACAGACCTTGGTACTTCTGGAATCTAAGATAAGCGATTTCCCGGGATTTGAAATCGTGGCCAATACGGTCAGGGATTATGCTGGCGGGTTTTTTTTCGCGGACATGCTCGGATATATGGGAAAGATAAATAAAGACGAGCTTTCTTCTAATAAAGATTATTCGATTTCGGATTATATCGGCAAAAGCGGCTTGGAGAAATCTTATGAGGATATCCTGCGTGGGAATCCCGGCGTGGTCCAAGTGGAGAAAGATGCGTTGAATAACAAAAAAGACGAAAAAGTCCAATCCCAGCCTGAAGACGGGCAAAGCCTGGTTTTATATCTGGACTCCGGCCTGCAGAAAGAGCTTACTGACAATCTGGAAAAGAGGTTGAATGACATGAGTCTGAAAAAGGGTGCGGCTGTTGCGATTGACCCCCGGACCGGCGGAATCCTGGCGATGGTGTCCATTCCGTCTTTTGACAATAATATGTTCAGTAACGGGATTTCGGTAAGCGATTTCCAGAAAATCCAAAATGACCCGTTGAAGCCTTTCTTGAACAGGGCGATTGCCGGACAGTATCCTCCGGGATCCACCATAAAACCATTGATAGGTTCAGGTGTTTTGCAGGAAAAAATAATTTCTCCGGACAAAGAGATTAATGATAACGGCTACATAGATGTAAAAAGTCCGTACGACCCGACTGTTATTTACCATTTCGGCGGCTTGGAAAAGCCCGGGCAATACAATATAAGGACCGCCATCGCTTATTCCAGCAATATCTATTTTTATACTGTAGGCGGCGGATACGGCAGCCAGCAGGGACTCGGTCCGACAAGGATAAAGAATTATCTGCAGCTTTTCGGTTTGGACCAGGATACTAATGTGGATATTCCGGGCGAAGCCAACGGATTCATCCCGACGCCCGACTGGAAGAAACAATTAACCGGCCAGAATTGGTATGATGGCGATACGTACCACTTGTCAATCGGCCAGGGCGGCCTGACCGTGACCCCGTTGCAATTGGCAATGGGATATTGCGCCATCGCCAACGGAGGGACGCTTTACCAGCCGCAAGCCGTGAAAGAAATCGTTGACACGAGCGGAGGATCCATCAAAGTTGTAAAAAATATCCAGCCAGTGGTCGCGCGCCAGGATTTCATTGACCCGGCAAATCTTAAAATAATCAGGGAAGGGATGAGAATGGGCGTCACTTTGCCCGATGCAACGGGCAAGGTTTTGCAAACTTTGCCGGTGACTGCGGCATCCAAAACCGGCACAGCCCAGACAAACAAAGACGGGGTTTATGATATCTGGGCCTCGGTTTTTGCGCCTTACGATAATCCGCAGATCCTGATAACCGTTGTCGTTGAAGACGTACCCGGCCTTTATATTCCGGCCTTGAATGTGGCGAAGGACACCCTACAATGGTATTTCAGCAGGTAATTGACAAAATTTATAATAACTGTAATATAAGGTTAGTTTCAAATTGGTGAAGCATTGTGCCACCAAAATGGCAAAAATGATTGCGAGGAGGGTTGAACATGGCAGACAAGATAGCTCTTGGGCCAGCAGACGTCCGTCATCTCGAAGAAGCCATGAATCGCGCCGGAGGATGGACAATTGAATTGTTCGACATGCTCTGTACGAAAAATGAGCTTGTCGAGCTGCGCGATAAGCTGTCTCGCCAGCGTCTGTTGGGGGTTGCAACAACATCGCCCGTCTCCGATGACGACGACATGCAACTCGACTAATAAGAATGACAATCTTTTTTGCTTCGGCCCGTGCATCCGTGCGTGGGCTTTTTTTATTGGATTTTTCCTTTGACCAAATTTAGAAAAAAGGTTACCATAAAGAATAATATTTAATTTACTACCACAATGCCAAATATAGAGGAACTTAGACAGGAAAGGATAAAAAAACTTGAAGCTCTCAAAAGAGCCGGGATTTTAGCATATCCGGCCAAAACTAAGAGAACCCACACAATTGCCAAAGCCTTGGCTGATTTTGAGGACATCTCCAAATCCAAAGAAGAAATATTCCTGGCAGGCAGGATAATGGCAAAAAGGACGCACGGAAAAGCTGATTTCCTTGATTTTGTCGACGGCACAGGCAAGATGCAGGCTCATTTCAGGGAAGACAAGCTGGGTGAGAAAGGCTTTAAATTTTTCGAGGATAATTTCGATATCGGCGATTTCATCGAGATAAAAGGCACGCTCTTCACAACCCAAAGGGGCGAAAAGACAATTGAAGCGACCGACTACAAGATTCTGGCCAAATCCCTGAGGCCTTTGCCCGAAAAATGGCACGGCCTCCAGGATGTGGAGGAAAAGCTCAGGAAGAGGTATCTGGATATCATATTCAACCCGGAAATAAAACAGATGATTGAAAAACGCGCTATTTTTTGGAATGCGATGCGCGAGTTTTTGATGCAAAGAGGATTTATCGAGGTTGAGACGCCCGTTCTGGAAACTGTGACCGGCGGGGCGGATGCCAGGCCCTTCATAACTCATCATAACGCCCTTAATCTGGATGTTTATCTGAGGATTTCCGCCGGAGAGCTTTGGCAAAAAAGGCTGATGGTGGCCGGGCTGGAGAAAACATTCGAGATAGGAAGGATTTTCAGGAACGAAGGCATGGATTCAGAACACCTCCAGGATTTCACCCATATGGAATTCTACTGGGCTTACGCCGATTACGAGCAGGGAATGAAATTCGTCGAGGAGATGTATAAATACGTGATTGAAAAAACATTCGGTATCCTGAAATTCAAGATCCGCGGATTTGACCTTGATTTTTCAAAACAATGGGAAAAATACGATTATGTTTCGACTGTCCAGAAATACACCAAGGTGAATGTGCTGGACGACAGCCTCAAAGACATAGAGGCGGTTTTGAAGAAGCTGAAAATCGATTATGACAAGAAAGGATTCAACAGGACCCGCGCCATCGATAACCTATGGAAATATTGCCGGAAAAATATTGCCGGACCGGGATTCCTTATAAATGTGCCGGTTGTCATGGAACCATTGGCCAAGAGGATGGAAAAGAATACGGAGCTGGTGCAGCGTTTCCAGGTGATTGTGGCCGGTTCAGAGAACGGAAAAGGGTATTCCGAGCTTAACGACCCCATTGACCAGGCCGAAAGGTTTGCCGAACAGCAGAAACTGCGCGAAAAGGGCGACGAGGAAGCCCAGATGTACGACAAGGATTTCGTGGAAGCCTTGGAATACGGCATGCCTCCGACCTGCGGATTCGGGCTTTCGGAAAGATTGTTCAGCTTCCTGATGGACAAGCCAGCCCGGGAATGCCAGATTTTCCCTTTGATGCGGCCGAAAGAGAATTAAAATTTTATTATTAAAAATAGTAAAAATATGAGCGAAACAAAATTTGAAAGCATCCCGGTAGAAAAAAAAGAAGGGAAAAAATTAGATCCAAAATTAGAAGAATTAAGGTTATTATATGAAGGCCAGCCGCGCCCGGCCGGGCAAAAAATTGAAGACCGCGTAGCGTTTCTCAGAAAAAGGAGGGCCAGAGTAATGATGCTAAAGGGGAGTATGACAAAAGAAGATAAAGAGCGTTTTGACGCCGACATGGAGGAATTGAAAACCCTGGAAGATAGCCCGGAATATGAACCGATAAAGACCAGAGAACAGCTAGAGGCAAAAGAAAAAAAAGTGAGGGACGCTAATGCAATAAGGTTTCAGGAAGAAACTAAAGCCAAACTAAGGAGAATAAGGCAAGATCTTGGGACAGAGCGCATAAATCCAGTTCATACAGAATCTCCCGCTGCCCCGGAAATACATGGGGCCGAACCTTATAAGGGATTGGAGGGTAAATACCAGCGTGGCAGGCAAAAAACCGAGATTATCCCGAAGCCATCGCTTTGGCAAAGAACTAAAGGATTTTTTGGGATAAAGTAATATTCCATGAAAAAAGTTTTAGTTTTTGGGACGTTTGACGGGATCCATAAGGGCCATCTGGATTTATTTTCTCAGGCCAAAAAATATGGAGATTATCTGTCGGTCGTGGTTGCCAGGGATAAAAATGTTTTAAAAATAAAAAACCGCTTGCCGCAGAGAGATGAGAAAATCAGGCTGAAAGAGGTTGAAGCAATTGATTCAGTAGATGAGGCGCGGCTTGGATATTTGGATAATCCGCATAAAATAATAAAAGAAACAAAGCCGGACGTGATTTGCCTTGGTTATGACCAAAGTTCATATGTTGAAGGCCTTGATAAATTAGGGATAAAAATCGTCCGCTTGAAACCGTACAAACCGGAACAATTTAAATCGTCTATAATTAACAAAAAATAAAAATTCGTTTTAATATGCTAGATATAAACAAAATAAGGAATAATAAAGAGGAGATTAAAAAATCTTTGCTGAAAAGGATGGAAGCAAAAGATCTTGATTTGGATGCGATAATCGCGGTTGACGACAAAAGGAAAAAATTATTGGGTGAAGTGCAGGTTTTGCAGGCCGAAAGGAATAAGCAATCAAAAACCAAGCCGACTCCGGAAGTCATCCAAAAAATGAAGGAAGTAGGGGAGAAGATAAAGAACCTGGAAGGACAAATCACCAGCGTTGAGGAAGAGCTGAAAGAGAAATTGTCTGCACTTCCGAACATTGTTGCTGACGATGTGATTGCCGGCGGGAAGGAAAACAACAAAGTGATTGCTACCTTCGGCAAGAAACCCGAACCGAAATTCACGCCAAAAGACCACGTCCAGCTGGCAACGGATTTGGATATTATCGATTACGAAAGGGCAGCCAAGATGTCCGGCTCCGGTTTTTGGATTTATAAGGGCGACGGCGCCATATTAGAATGGGCTTTGCTGAATTATTTCATCGCTTTCCACCTTAAGAATAAATATACTTTTCTGCTGCCGCCGTATTTATTGACGGAAAAATCAGCTTACACATCCGGTCATCTGCCAAAATTCAGGGATGATTTATTTTGGACACAAGACAAACTTTGTTTGAATGCTACTTCGGAAATGATGATTGGAAACTATCACCGGGGTGAAACATTAAACGAAAAAGATTTGCCTTTGAAATATTTTGCCTATTCAGCCTGCTTTAGGCGCGAAGCCGGAAGCTACCGCAAAGAGGAAAGGGGGATGATACGGGGGCACCAGTTCAACAAGATTGAAATGTTCCAATTCACCAGGCCGGAAAAATCTTGGGAAGCATTTGAGGAATTACGCAAGAATGCCGAAAAACTGGTTGACGGGCTAGGATTGCATTTCCAGTCCGTGCAGTTGGCGGCGCAGGACGCATCAGCGGCCATGGCCAAGACCATTGATATCGAGGTTTGGATCCCCAGCATGGGCATATTCAAGGAATGCAGCAGCGTTTCCAATGCTTTGGATTACCAGGCCAGAAGGGGAAATATTAAATTCCGCGATGCCAAAGCCAATAAAAATGAATTTGTTCATACCTTGAATGCCTCGGGTTTGGCAACCAGCCGCTTGATACCGGCGATTCTGGAGCAATTCCAGCAGAAAGACGGGTCAATTGCGGTACCAAAAGCTCTGCAAAAATATTGCGGGTTCAAAGCGATTAAACCCAAAAAATGAAAACATTAATAATTTTACACGGCTGGCAGAGTTCCAAGGAAAAATGGCAGAAAGTGAAAGAGAGTCTGGAAAAATCCGGCATCAAGGTGATTGTCCCGGATTTGCCTGGGTTCAAGAAAGAAACAGAACTCCATGCTCCTTGGACTTTCCAGGAATATCTGGATTGGGTTAAGCTGTTTATTGATTCCCAGAAAATCCAGGGCAAGTTTTTTTTATTAGGCCATTCATTCGGCGGCGCCCTGGCGGCAAAATACGCCATGGAAGAGGGCCCAAGACTGGGAAAATTATTCCTTGTTGACGCAGCCTGTATCCGGGGTAAAAAATCCGGAAGGAAAAACGCCCTGGAAAAAATGTCTAAAGTTCTGAAAATATTCTCGGCAGTTCCCGGATATTCATATTTCCGCAGGAAGACATATATACTTCTGGGTTCAGATTACGCGGATGTTGAAGGAGTACTGAAAGAAACATATCTGAATGTGCTAAAAGAAGATTTGACGCATCAACTTCATCAGATAAAAAATCCGGCCGTAATTATCTGGGGCGAAAAAGATAAGGCAACACCGTTGAAACGGGCAAGGGAAATAAATGAAAAGATATCCGGCTCAAGATTAATTGTCATGCCTGGGGTAGGGCACAGCCCGCACATAGAAGCTCCGGAGATCTTGTCAAAATACATTTCAGAAAATTTATAAAAATTAATCATGGTTTCTCCGATAATTTGTTTTTTATTAATATTCTGGTATGCAAGGAATGTTAAATACATTCTTTTTTGGATTTATTTCTGGCAGCTGAAACAATATCACCGCGGCAGGGCCTGGGACCATTTGAAAAGCGAAAAAGGAAAGCAGATTTTATTCGGCAAGGCCCAGCAGGCAAAATTTGTTTTGCTGGCAGCTTTTATTATCGGGCTGTTTTTATCTCTCGAATACCAAGCGCTGCTGATATTGCTGTTATTTTTTGTTTATTTTGCCGAAACGCTTTTATATTTCAAATCAATTTTTGCCAAGAGAGTTAAAAATCCGGCTTTCACTAAGAAAACTTTATTCCTTACGGCTGTTGCTTTGCTTGCAATGGCGATATATCCATTTTTTATTTTTGCGGTAACTGATATATTCTGGTACAGTTTTTTGATTTTACTTTTTGATATGCTTTTGCCTGCAATTGTTTCATTGATAGTCATGATATTCCAGCCATTGGCTGACAAATGGCGGCTGGACCTGCAGAAGAAAGCCAAAGAGAAAATTGACGGGCTGAAATGGAAGCTGAAAATAATCGGCATTACCGGTAGTTACGGCAAAACATCTGCAAAAGAATTCCTGGATGTCATCTTGTCTGAAAAATTCAAGGTCTTATGCACCAAGGATCACCAGAACACGGAAGTTGCCATACCGCAGGTAATATTGAAAGAATTGGATTCAGAGCACGAGGTTCTGATACTGGAAATGGGCGCTTATGACAAAGATACGATAAAAAGGATATGCGATTTTGCACAGCCCAATATCGGTATTGTCACCGGAGTCAACTCCCAGCATCTGGCTCTGTTCGGCTCGATGGAAAATCTGCTTTCGGCCGAAGGAGGCCAGGAATTACTGGAATGCCTGCCGAAAGAAGGATTTATTATCGTGAACGGCGAGAATAAATACTGCCGGGATTTATATAAAAAAGCCAAAATCAAAAAAATATCTTATTCGTACAAAGACGTTGAAAACATTGTTGTCGGGAAAGATTTCGTTTCTTTCAGATTCCAGGGAGAACATTTCAGAGTTAACGGATACGGCAAACACAGCATCCTGAATTTATTGGCTGCCATAACCTGCGCCAAAGAATTAGGGATGAAAACCAGCGAAATTGCCGCCGCTGCAAAAATTATAAGCCATAAGCAGTCTCCTTTCAGGATGAATAAAAAAGAAAATGGCCAGGTCATCATAAACGCCACATATTCGTCCAATCCCGATGGCGCGTTTGCCGACTTGGAATATCTGGAAATTTATCCGGGCAAAAAAGCAATTGTTATGCCCTGCCTGATTGAGCTCGGCGATACTGCAAAAGAAGTGCATAAACAGATTGCCAGGAAGATTGCTGAAGTTTGCGATTTAGCGATAATCACCACGCCCGACTTTTATAATGAAATGAAAGCCGAAGCAATGCTGGCCGGCATGGAAGAAGAAAATATTCTGAATATTACAGACGGAAAAATAATTTCAGAAAAAATAAATTCGTTGGGCGCAAATTCCGCGGTTTTATTGGAGGGCCGGTTGTCCGGAGAAATAATTGATAAATTAAAATGAAAAAACCGATATCAATATCATTATCGCCGAATGTGGAAAAAGATGATGTCAGGTTAGCCTTGAAGCTGATTTTCCAACCCTGGAAATGGAAAAAGGGCCCGGCGGTTGAGCAGATTGAACAAGAAATGAAAAAGTATATGGGGGTGAAATATGCCTTTGCCTTCAACTCCGGCAGGACATCTTTGATGGCGATTTTAAAGGCCATGGAACTGCCGAAGGGCTCTGAAGCCCTGCTTCAGGCCTTTACCTGCAACGCGGCCGCCAACCCGTTTTTATGGTCTGGAGTTGAGCCTATTTATGTGGATTGCAATAAGGACGACTTTAACGTAAATATACTTGATTTAAAGGCAAAAATAGGCCCAAATACGAGGGTTTTGATGGTCCAGCATACATTTGGACTGCCAGCTGATATGGATGAGATTTTGGCTATTGTGCGACAAAATAATCTAATCTTGATTGAGGATTGCGCTCATAGTTTGGGAGCCGAATTTCATGGCCAGAAAGTCGGAACTTTCGGCAAGGCAAGCTTTTTCAGTTTCGGCCGGGACAAGATTATTTCTTCGGTCTGGGGCGGTGCGGCAGTGACCAATGACGATGAATTAGCCAAAAAAATCAAACAGGTCCAGCTGGATTATAAGTATCCTTCAAACTATTGGATATTCCAACAGTTGCTGCATCCGGTCTTGATGAATTATATCATCCTGCCCCTGTATAATGTCCTGGACTTAGGAAAAATATTTTTGGTCTTGTCGCAATGGCTCGGGATTTTATCCAAGGCCGTGAACTGGAAAGAAAAGAGAGGAGAAAAGCCCGATTATTTTCCGGAGAAGATGCCTAACGCCCTGGCGGTTTTAGCTTTGCACCAATTCAAAAAACTGGAAAGGTTTAACAACAGGCGCGACGATCTGGCGGCGTTTTATTATGCAACATTAAGAGAAACCAGGTTTGAGCTGCCGAAAATTTTCCCGGACAGGAAAAATGTTTTCCTGCGCTTTACCGTCCAGTACCCAAAAGCCCACGAATTGCTTTACGAAGCCTGGCATAAAGAAAATATGATAATCGGAGACTGGTACATGACCCCGATAATCCCTTATGATACTGATTTGGGAAAAATGCACTATAAACAAGGCTCCTGCCCTAATGCCGAAGCTTTGGCGAAAACCACATTCAACTTGCCGACCCATATAAATATTTCCAACAAAGACGCCCAGAGGATAGTTGATTTCCTGAAAAAATTTTAGTCATTGCGTTTTTACTTCAATTTGATAATATGCCCTAATGGGCATTTTTGCTTGCCCCGATAAGCGGGGACTGCCTAGCATTTCACGCAGGGAGGGGCGCAAGGATTGTCTTTGCACCTTAACAACCGAAAGGAAGGGGGAAACCCATGAAATCCATGCTGACCTTTTATCGCAAGCCCGCTTTTTCCGAAGCGGAATGCGGATTATTCCAAAGAAAAGCAAAAGAAGTCTTGGGCATCGATATCAGGAATCTGGTTACGGAATTCTGTTATTATGTCCATGCTTTGGCCGATTTAAGCGCGCCGGAAATCAACCGCTTGACTTGGCTGATGGGCAGAACCCGGCGGCCGACTGATTTCAACGGCCAATCATTCATATCGGACCGCCCGGGCAAAATCGAGGTCGGGCCGAGGATGAATTTCGAGACATTCAGCTCGACGATGCGGGTGCTGGTCTGCAAATATTGCGACTTGCCAAATGTGGCGAGGATAGAAAGGGCCTGGAGAGTCGGGCTGGATCAAGATTTGAAGCAAGACCAGGTTGAAAGGATCCTGGCTGCCATGCCCTTCAATCTTTACGACCAGATGACACAGACACAATATCTACGGCCGTTGACGACATTTGAAACCGACCAGAAGCCCGAGCCCGTGAAAACAGTCAGGCTGATAGAAGAAGGAATGCCGGCGTTGGAACGGATAAACATTGCCGAAGGTCTGGCAATGGACGAGCAGGACCGCAAGGTCTGGTTCGATTTGTTCGCCAAATTCCTCGGCCGGAATCCCACCGATGTGGAACTGTTCACTTTGGGCGCACTCAATTCCGAGCATTGCCGGCACCTTTATTTCATAGCAAAGCTTGTTATCGACGGCAAGCCCGTGCCGGATTCTCTGATGAAGATAATCAAGGCTCCGTGGGTGGCAAATCCCGGGCGGGCAAAAATCGCATTCGGCGACAACAGTTCGGCCATATTCGGTTTTGAAATCCACCGGCTCCTGACCGCAGATCCGACCAAGTGCAGCCCTCTGCAATTGCGCCGGGGATTGTACCATCTGATCTGCAAGTTTGAAACGCACAACCATCCTTCCCGGATAGAGCCGTGGAATGGCGCGGGAACCGGCATCGGCGGAGTAATCCGCGATTTGATGACCGCCGGCCGCGTTTCTGAGGCCATAGCTCTTGCAGCCGGATACGGTATCGGGAATCTCAACATCCCTGGCTTTATCCAGCCGTGGGAAGACCCGAACTGGAAACATCCGCCAGACGGTTCTTCGGCCTTGGAAATCCTGCACGTCGGTTCTGACGGCGCTGCCGGATATTGCAATCCGATCGGGCTTCCGCTTATCGTGGGCTGGTTAAATACTTGCGGCATAAGCATGCCGGACGGCCAGCGTTACGAATGGTTCAAGCCTGTTGTGCACGTCGGCGGAGTCGGCATAATCAATGATGAAAACGTGAAAAAGGAAGAACCGAAAAAAGGCATGTATCTGGTGCGGATGGGAGGGAAAGATTATCGGGTCGGCATCGGAGGAGGTTCAGCTTCGTCCCTGACCGCCGGCGCCAATGATGCGAAAAACGATTTTGCCTCGGTGCAGAGAGCCGGCCCTGTCATGGAGCAGATGCTGATAGATCTGTTCAGCGGATGCGTTGCATTGGGCAAAGACAACCCGTTTGCGACAGTGCAGGACATGGGAGCTGCCGGAAACCTTAATGCGCTGATAGAGTTATTGGAAAAAGTCGGCGGCAAGGTGTTCATTAATCGCCTGCTTTCGGGCGACCCGACCATGTCGGTGAAAGAAAGGTGGGGTTGCGAAGCGCAGGAAAAAGCTGCGGCAGTCGTTTATGAAGACAAGTTTGCAGTCCTTAAACAAATGGCCGACAGGCTGGGCCTGGATTGCGAGATTGTCGGCATTGTAACCTGCGACGGCTGGATCATCCTTTGCGATGAGAATAACGGCACCACGCCAGTCAACCTGCCGCTGAAGAATATACTCACGGCTATCCCGCCGAAAACTTTCAGCATGCAAACCCTTGAAGAGAAGCGCGAGCCGCTGAAGCTTCCGCCAGGTTTAACAATGAGGGATGCTTTAGAGAGGGTCTTGCGGCTTCCGCGAGTCGCTTCAAAACGTTTCCTTGCGATAAAAGGCGACGCGAGCGTGGGCGGATGCGTGGCCCAGCAGCAAAACGTCGGGCCGAATCAAATCACACTGTGCGATTACGGCCTCGCGGCGATGAGCCACTTTGACAAGAAAGGGATTGTGCTGACTCTGGGGGAGCAGGCGACAATCGGCCTGATATCTACAGAGGCTATGGTGAGAATGGCGGCCGTTGAAGCATTGCTGAATATGGCCGGCGTCAAGTTCACCGGAATCGGTGACATCGATTGCCAGGCCAACTGGATGTGCGCTGCCAAGCTCCCGGGAGAAGGCGTCAAGCTTTACCGGGCAGCCTGTGCGTTGCGCGACATCCTGATAGCTTTGGGATACCGGGCTGACGGCGGCAAAGACAGCCTCTCAATGGCGGCAAATGTCCGCTCGCCCCAAGGGCAGATGGTAACCGTCAAAGGCCCTTGCCAGCTCGTCGTTTCAAACTATGCGCCGGTTGAAGACATCACCCGCAAGGTTACGCTTGATATCAAAAAATCAAGCAGCCATCTGCTGTTTCTTGATTTTGCCAATGACAAGCGCCGTTTGGGCGGCTCGGCTTTGGCCCAGGTTTACAGCCAAGTCGGGGATGAAGCTCCTGACATTGATGACGTCGGATTGGTAAAGCGGGGAATGGAGACTGTCCAGCAGATGCTTGACGAAGAGCTTGTGCTGGCAGTGCACGACAAATCCGACGGATTGATAATTGCGCTTTTGGAGATGGCCTTTGCGGGCAACAAAGGTCTGATCATCAATGCGGGTAATGACAATGATTATCTGGGTTTGTATTTCAACGCAGAGGCCGGGCTGGTTATCGAATGCGAAAGGCTTGATGCTGTGATAGATTTGCTGAATAAAAACAGCATCCCTTACAAGTACGTGGGCTGCGCCGCCGATCCTTCGGAAAATCCGCCCGAAATCTTGGTGATGGGCGACGAGAACAACATCATCCTGAAGGATAAGATGACCGTGCTCCGCGCGATCTGGGAAGAAACAGGCATGCGTGGGGAGCTCGCTATGCATAAGGTCAATCCCGAATGTTTGAAGGAAGAGGCGAGGGTCAATGAAAGCCTGTTGACCTCTCCTCCATACAAGCTAACTTTCAAGCCGGAGGAGCCCCTTAGCGTGGAAAAGATTTCTGCAATTCCTGCAGATGCCCCGAAAGTGGCGATTTTCCAGGCGCCGGGCTCTAACGGACACGTGGAAATGGCTTCAGCTTTCGAACTGGCGGGATTCAATGCTCTCAAACTTAATATCAGGGACCTCATAACCGGTACGGCAAGCCTGGATGAATTCCAAGGATTGGCGCCGGTTGGAGGATTCTCTTTCCAGGACGTGTTCGGCGCCGGCGTGGGATGGGCCGGAGCCAGCCTATTCAACAAAAAAGTAGCCGAACAGTTTGAAAGGTTTTTCAAGAGAACCGATACGTTCTCTTTTGCTCCCTGCAACGGATTCCAGTACATGAATCTTATCGGCCGTTTGCCATTCTCCGGGCTGTCTGAACAAAACCAGCCCAGGCTTGTGGAAAACAGATCTGGCCGGTTTGAAAGGAGATTCTCAACGGTTAAGATCCTGAAAAGCCCGGCAATCATGCTGGAAGGCATGGAAGGGTCTATTTTGGGGGTCCATGTCTCCCATGGCGAGGGACAGGCCGAATTCCCGAACAGGACGATATTGCAGCAGATGTTGCATGAGGATCTTTGCCCGATCCGCTTCGTGGACCAGTACGGCGAGATCACCGAGCAATATCCGTTCAACCCCAATGGCTCTCCGCTCGGCATCACCGCCTGGTGCACGCGCAACGGCCGGCATCTGGGGCTGATGCCACATCCCGAGAGGTGTTTCCTGCCCTGGCAATGGCATTTCTGGCCGCCAGAGTGGGTAGATATCACGGCTTCCCCGTGGTTCAAGATATTCCGTAATGCCTACCTATGGTGCATTAGAAACAGGAATTAACAAACAACAAAGGCCCGCAGGCTTCATCGCTTGCGGGCATATTTTTTTGTAAAAAAATAAAAATCTGTTAAGATGAATAAATTGATAAATTTTTATGCAAACAAAAGAAATCCAGGACAAATTGGCCTGGGAGAATTTTTTGGGAGGCTGCCAGGAAAAAACCTTCCTGCAGTCTTGGAATTGGGGAGAATTCCAAAAAATGGAAGGGAACAAGATTTGGCGCTTCGGGATATACGATAACCGGAATAATTTAGTCGGCGCGGCTCTTGTTGTAAAAATCAAAGCCAAAAGAGGAACTTTTCTGTTCATTCCGCACGGCCCCGTGGCCAAACTCCAGAAAGAAGTCAGCCCTTACCAGATTTTGAATATTTTGCTGGAGGAACTCAAAAAAATAGCCGTCAAGGAAAATGCCAGCTTCATAAGGATTTCGCCGGTTTGGGAAAGGAACGAAAGCAATGATAAGGTTTTCAAAGGGCTGAATTTCAGGCAGGCTCCCATCCATATGCACGCTGAAGAAACCTGGGAACTGAATATCCAGCCGGTTGAGGAAGAAATTTTAAAGGGGATGAGGAAGACCACGCGGTATTTGATCCGCCAGGCGGAAAAGAATAAAGACATCAGCGTTGTCAAAAGCCGGAAGATAGAGGATTTGGAAAAATTCATGCCGGTTTACATAGAAACTGCCAAAAGGCATAATTTTGTCATTTTCCCGGAAAGATATCTGAAAAACGAACTGGAAGCCCTGCTGCCTGATAATGAGGTTGTCATTTTCCTGGGCAAATACCAGGGTGAAGTTGTCTCGGCCGCTTTGTTCGTCTTCTGGCAGAACATGGCGTTTTACCATCATTCCGGTTCGATTCCAAAGTTTAACAAGATCCCGGTTTCTTACCTTTTGCAGTGGGAGGCGATAAAAGAAGCTAAGAAGAGGGGATGCACCATTTACAATTTCTGGGGCATCGCCCCGGATATCAAGACCGAAGAAGACGTGAAATCATCAAAGCACCCTTGGGCGGGCTTGTCGCTTTTTAAGATGGGATTCGGCGGGAACAGGAGAGAGCTGGTGAAGGCCCAGGATTTCGTGGTAAAAAACACTTACTGGATAAATTATGCTATTGAATTCATCAGGAAGTTAAAGAGAAACCTCTAAACCACAAGGCAGATGAAAAGAATCAGAAGAAGCATCCATAGGCCCTATAGGATAAAGCCCAGGGAATCAATTTTAAGGAAGCCTGTTTTTTGGTTCACAATTTTGATTTTTATTTTAGCGGGCCTTGCGATTTACTTTTTTATTTTCTGGCAGGGGTTCCAGATAAAAAATATCGTCATTTCCGGCAACCAGAATGTTAAGACAGATGGATTGGAACAGCTGGTCTCCGGCGAAGCCAATAAAAAAATATTGTTTTTCGATTCTAAAAGTATTTTTCTGGCGGATGTAGGAAATTTAGACAGCCTGATACTTAAAAAATATCCGGAAGTTGATTCAGCCGACGTACAAAAAAAATTGCCGCAAACCATAACGGTCAATATCGCTGAACGCAAGCCCTTTGCAACCGTATGCGGATTCAAGGACCAGCCGCAGGGTTTATGTTTCTTGATGGATGTAAAAGGCGTGATATTCGACGAAGTAAAGACCGAAGATGTAAATCTTTTTATCGTACAGCAACATAAAGACATAGAAGCAATATTGGGAAATCAGGCCATAGATGGCCAGACCGTATCCGGCATTTCCAAAATCCAGAAAGATTTGCAGGATAATTTCAATCCTTTAGGCATTAAAACCGCCGACATCGTTTCTGCAGACAGGATGGATATAATTACAACAGAGGGCTGGCAAGTTTATTTCAACTTGTCTTCGGATATGAATTTGCAGATTGCGAAACTGAATCTGCTTGTACAAAAAACTTTTCCCAAGCCCGAAGACCGGGCGAAGCTCCAATATATCGATTTGAGGTTTGAGAACAGGGCGTACTATAAATAAGCGCGTAGCATTGATAAAGGCAGTATTATGTGGTAAAAGTTAGATAGCTCTTTCAGGAGGCGCGAGCTGGAAACAGCGAAAAATGATCTGGAACAACTGTTTGATAAGGTTGCAGCCCATTTTGGTGTGCAGCCATTCCAGACGAAAATCAAACTAACCCACCGGCGCATCAAATTCTTGTTCCTTAAGAATGAGGGCTTGATAATTTGCTTGGCTGGCGATATTGAGGATGGAAGGTTCGCCACTCTGCAGATTTATAAGTTCGCTTTCTCGGCCGATTTTATCCCGGAGAATTTCAGGATAAATGAAATTGGCGCCAAGCCAATCTTAACCCTGACGGCCGAAGGAACGAATTTCTCCGACCTTCAATTACAGTTTAAAGCAAATTAAAAACCGCGTTTGACGCGGATTTTTTTTATTTCCTGTTGTTAAAGGCGCTTTCGAGCGTTTCTTCATCAGCGTATTCAAGCTCGCCGCCGACGGGCAATCCCAATCCGAGATGCGTGATCTTCATTTGGATGTCGGCGAAAGTTTCCCGTAATTTTTTTTCCACCAGTATTGCCGTCATCCGGCCCTCCGGAGTGGGGTTTGTGGCGATTATGATTTCATTGAAGTGCGCATCAACGCCGAAATTCTTCGGCGTTTTCAGCCTTTGCTCCAATTCTTTTGTCCTCAGCTCCTCTATATTGTTTTTCTTCAAAGTGGCGACGGTCCCTCCTAAGATGAAATAAAGTCCTTTGTATTTTTTGGTTTTTTCTATCGAAATCAGGTCCTCCTCTTTCTCTACTATGCACAGCAATGATTTGTCCCGCATCACGTTGCGGCACACTTCGCATAAATTATTTGTTTCCCCGTTTATTTCAAAGGGATTGAAACAGAAACTGCAAAACCTTATTTTGCTTTTCAATTCCTGTATGGACAGGGTAAGCTCGTCGATTTTTTCCTGGGGCAATTTCATCAAATAAAAAACAAACCGCTGCGCGGTTCTTTTTCCGATGGTAGGGAAGTCGCTGAAAATATTAATTAATTTCCTGAAAGAATCCATGGCTAAATTTACATTTCTTGAGTGGCATATTCTTCCTTTTCCAGATTCTTGAAGCTCACCCTGTTTTCGTCGAAATAGAGCTCCACTTTTCCGACAGGCCCGTTCCTGTGCTTGGCAATGATTATTTCGGCGATATTTTTCCTTTCAGTGTTTTCCATATATCTGTCTTCGCGGTAAATGAACATCACAACGTCGGCGTCCTGCTCGATGGCGCCTGATTCGCGCAAATCAGCCAGCCTCGGCACTTGGGGGGTCCTGCTCTCAACGGACCTGGACAGCTGGGAAAGCGCCAGGACAGGCACATTCAATTCTTTTGCCAGTAACTTAAGGGCCCTGGAAATTTCGGTTACCTGCTGGACAGGGCTGTAGTTTTTATTAGATGATTCCATCAGCTGCAGATAATCGACAACAATCAGCCCGAGGCCTTTGTCAGCCTGCAATCTCCTGGCCATTGACCTTATCTGCAGGATATTGGTAAGTCCCGCATCGTCAATATATATAGGGGCTTCGGACAATTCTCCCATGGCGTGCTGGATCCTCGTGAAATCATTATCTTCTCCCTCAGAGCTTAGTTTCCCGTTCCTTATCCTCCAAAGGTCAACTCCTGCCTGCGCCGCCAGAATCCTGTCGACAAGCTGGTCTTTCCCCATTTCCAGGCTGAAAAATCCGACGGGAACTTTTTGGGTAGTGGCAATCTGCCTGGCTATGTCCAAGGCTAAGGAGCTTTTGCCCAAAGATGGCCTGGCGGCCAGAATGACCAAGTCTGACTTTTGCAGGCCGGAAAGCATATTGTCCAACGCTTTGAATCCCGTAGCTAAGCCCCTTAAACCGCCTTTATGCTTTGACAATTCATCAATCCTGTCGAATGTTTCGCCCAAAATATCCTTTATCGGGATGAATGACTGCCTTAATGACTGCTGGCCGATACTAAGGATGGTTTTCTCGGCCTTGTCCAATAATTGGTCGACATCTTCTGTTTCGTCAAAAGCATTGAGGCCTATCTGTTCAGATGCCTCAATCAAATCCCTTAAAATCTTTTTTGCCCGCACAATCCTGCCGTAGTTCGCGACATGGGTAGCGGTCGGGACAGTGTTGATCAAAGTGGTCAGATAGCTTGACCCGCCGACTCCCTGCAGCAAATTTTTTTCTTTCAGGCGGTTGGTGACGGAAAGCAGGTCTATCGGCTCTGTTTTCTGGTATAAGTCTATCATTGCCTGGAAAATTTCATTATGGATGCCTTTATAAAAATCTTCAGGATGGACAAAATCAGCCACTTTTATGATGGCGTCTTTGTCCAGCATCAAACATCCCAGCAGACTTTGTTCTGCTTCGATATTTTGCGGAGGAAGTTTTTCTTGGAGGTTTTTTTTCGGCATTTCAGGAGTATTTATAGATTCTGTATACCAAAAATAAAAAATACAAGCAATACCTGGTGGTATTGACTATTATTATATTTTGTGTTAATCTAAGCTCGGTTCCTTTTAGGAGAGCAGCCATGGTAATGGGGAGGCGGCCAACGGCCGAAAATATGCAAACAGAAGCCCAATGCGGCTATTTGCATCAAGAAACGCTTTTTAAGAGCCTGTTCCTGCTGATTTCCCCGGTCTCTATCAGGGTTTCAAAACAGGATATTGATCTATGTTTAGAAACTTGGCGGAGGCTTGTCCATCCCGTTGAAACGGGAGTCAAAGAGGTGACTGGGCTTACTGAGAAGGACAAATTTGTCTGGGTTGTCGTTCCAAATGCCAAGAGAAAATTCTGGGCGACAATACAACTGGATGGCCCTACGACCAAAGGCAGACCGGTTTCGTGGAGCGCCGTACCTATCCCCGGCGACCACGCTTGCCAGGCCGATGAGCTTTCCAAAACAGTTTCCACGGCTGTGAGGGGAGTCCTCGGCGCCATCAAAAAAGCCGAATTCGTCAAGGCTCCGGCTTAATGAACATTGCCCCCGCAAATCGTCGTTGATTTGCGGGGTTATTTTTTTACCATTCTATACATTTTCTAATAGGTCTGGTATAAGTGTTGTAAAGTTGCTACTTTACAACCTTATGCCTTTGAGATTTTGGGTCCTGCCGGCGTATCTTCCACCGCATATCCATTACTTTCAATTTCTTTGCGCAATTGATCGGCTTTTTTGAAATCTTTTTCTTTCCTGGCCTTCTGCCTTTCTTTTGCCAGGTTTTTTATTTCCGTAGGAACCGTGACTTTCTCTTTCAAAAGCAAATCCAGCCCTAAAATTTTGTCCATCTCTTTTATTGTCTTGATTTTCCCATGGGCTTGTTTGTCCCGTACCAGGTTCCACAAAATAGACAAGGCCTTGGGCATGTCTAAATCATCGTTTATGGCGGCTTCAAACCATTTCAAGTAATCCTCATTTATTTTTTTATCATCTTTCGTATCGGCGACTATGTTTTTCAGCCTTAAATATGAATTTTGTGCGCCTTCTAAATTTTCCAGACTGAAATCAAGGGGGCTCCGGTAGTGCGCGGTCAGACACATATAGCGGTAGGCAAGCGGGCGGAATCCTTTTCCCTCAAGCTCGGAAATAGTGTATAATCCGCCCTTGCTCTTGGAAACTTTTTCGCCCTTGAAAGTCAAGAATGCGCCGTGAAGCCAATAATTGACGAATTTTTCTCCGGTGGCGGCTTCAGACTGGGCGATTTCGTTCGTGTGATGGACAGGGATATGGTCTTCTCCGCCTGTGTGGATGTCAAAATGGTTGCCTAAATATTTCATCGACATCGCCGAGCATTCGATATGCCATCCCGGAAAACCTATACCCCAAGGAGATTTCCACTCCTGCTGCCTTTTTGCTTGTCCTGAGCCTGCCGAAGGAGAAAATTTCCATAAGGCGAAATCAGTGGGATTTTTTTTCTCGCGCATTTCAGTCCTTTTTCCAGCTTCCATGCCCATCAGGTCAAGGCGGGCGAACTGGGTGTACTTTTCGAATTTTGAAGTGTCAAAATAAATCCCGTCGGAAGTTTTGTACGTATAACCCTTATCTTCAAGTTTTTTTATCAGATTTATCTGTTCTTTTATATGCTCGGTTGCCCTGGCCCAGACATCAGGCTCCTCTATGTTCAGCTTTTTCAGGTCGTCGCGAAAAATTTTCCAGTAATATCCGGAAATTTCCTTGGCGGTTTTCCCTTCTTTGGCCGCGGCTTTCTCCATCTTGTCTTCTCCGGTGTCTGCGTCGGAAGTCAGGTGGCCCACATCAGTGATATTCATCACTTGTTTTATTTGATATCCGTCGTAATCCAAGACACGGCGCAGGATATCCGAAAAAACATAAGTCCTTAAATTGCCGATATGTTGGTACCAATAGACCGTCGGGCCGCATGAGTAAATCCCGACTTTTTTGTCGGAAATGGGTTTGAAACTGTCGATGTTTTTTGTCAGAGCGTTATATAGTTTTAACATGGTTGATTCTTAACACAGGATTTGAATAATTAGAAAATATGTTTAAAAAGGCGAGCAATGACCCTATATATAATAGGATAACCGGAAATATCGACAGCTTATCCGGAAAATTAAAGAGAATTATGAAGGCGAAAGCGAAACATTCGACTACCATTTTAACTTTAGCAAAAATTGACGGCATAAGGAATCTGTTCTGGAAACGGTGGTAAAATATCATCAATCCGGTGATTATTTCCGGGAAAATCAATAAAATCAGAAGAAGCCAAAAATGGGATGTTACCAGGACATAAAGCGCGATGGGCAGGATCAGAACCTTGTCGGCGATTAGATCCAAAACAGCGCCTAAACTGGTCACTTCATCCAAACACCGCGCCACCGAGCCGTCGAAAAGGTCCAGCAATGCCGCAAAGACAAAGATAAGCATCATCCACATCCCCGTTATCAAATTCAATGCCAGCAGATAAAATATAAAGAACGCCAGAATAATCCTCAATGTGGTCAGATGGTTCGGCAATATCCATCTCGGCCAATATCTTCTTATAAACGTGGAAAGTGCTTTATCGCGGCCTCTGTCGATGTTTTCCAGGAAGTATTTTAGAGATGAAAACATATTGCTCTATTTTACTCCGATAAATATTTTGAGTAAAGGCCTCAAAATTTATATAAAAAAAGGAAGGGATTCTGCACTGGGGCGCGCAGTCACGACAGGGCCGCGAGAGATCGGCCAGTGTCAATCCCTTCCTCGGGAGAATATATTGCAGGAGCTGGAGGGTGCCACACAGCACCCTAGGATCTTCAGGGGATGGGGCCAGCTCCTACTTGGTTTTTAAGGTGCGATTTCAGCAGTTGGCGGTAAAGGAATCATCCGCGTTGCGTGGAGGGGTTTGTAACGCCAAGAGTTCCTTTGGCGGGAATATTCCCGCCCCGTCAAACCCGCCAACTGCTTTCGGATTTTTGATTTAATCATTATAATCACTTTTCGAAAAATATTTCAAGTAACGGGCTATTTTGAAAGGCCTTTATTTTATGGTAAAATAAAAAATCATGAAATTATCCGATATCATAATTACGGTTATTGCGGGAGAGTCGCTGGCCGTTATCGCCACCCAATTACTGCAAGGCCGCCATATAAGCGTTTTTATTTTGGCTTGGCTTTTTTATTTTTTAATGCCGATTTTAGCCATAGTAGTTTTCTGGCTGGTTGATTTAATCTCACAAAAATATCTTTTCATTTACCAGTTTGCCAAATACTGCCTGATAGGGATAATAGCTACCTTGGCAGATATGGAAATTTTTATTTTTCTGATATGGCTTGTAGATTCTGATTCGGGGCTATTCCATGGAGCTTTCAAGTCGGTTTCTTTCCTGGTTGCAACCTATGTCAAGTTTTTAGGAAATAAATATTGGACATTTGAAGAACACGAAAAGAAAGACACAAAGAAAGAATTTATAAATTTTTTGCTGGTTACGTTTTTAGGGCTTCTGCTCGATGTCGCCGGATTTTTATTCTTTACAAAGACAATAGGGCCGCATTTCGGCATATCAGTCCCTGTCTGGAGGGAAGTCAGTTTGATATTGTCTGCATTAGTTGCGGCAGTCTGGAATTTTTTAGGATATAAGTTTATAATCTTTAAAAAACAGGTAAAAAATATCAATACGCCGCCAGCTTCAAGCGACCAACAGCTTAAACCATAAACTATGGCAGTTTTATACCGTAAATATCGGCCGAAAAATTTTGAGGAAATAATAGGGCAGGATCACATTAAACAGACTCTGGCCAATGAAATCAGCACGAATTCGATTTCGCATGCTTATTTGTTTTGCGGGCCGAGAGGTTCAGGAAAAACCACCTTTGCCAGGGTTTTGGCCAAGGCAGTAAATTGCGAAAACCGGAAAGACGGGCAATTTGAGCCTTGTGGAAAATGTTCATCCTGCTTGGAAATAACCGGCGGCAACGCCATGGATATAATTGAAATTGATGCTGCCTCGCACCGCGGAATAGACGATATCAAGGAACTTAAAGAGGGGATTAGGATTTCTCCCGTAAAATCTAAATACAAGATTTTCATCATTGACGAATGCCACCAGCTAAGCAAAGACGCCTCAAATGCCTTGCTCAAAACCCTGGAAGAGCCGCCGTCCCACGCCATATTCATCCTGGCCACGACTGAAATCCATAAAATGCTGCCCACGATAATTTCCCGTTGCCAAAGATTTGATTTCAAACGTCTCCAGTCGGCAGATATCGTTAAAAAGTTAGAATATATCGCCGAGAAAGAGGGGATTAAGTTCGATAAATCAGCCTTATCGTTAATCGCCCTTAATGCCCGCGGGTCTTTCCGCGATGCCGAAAGCTTGCTTGACCAGTGTTTGAGTTTTTCCGGCAAAACCAGTTTGATTAAAACGGCAGACATCGAAGAGCTTCTGGGAATCGTGGAAATCGGGCAGATTTCTAAATTTGTGGATTTTTTAATTGCCAAGAAAGCTAAAGAAGCGATTATCTTTGTTAATGAGATGGCAGACGGGGGAGCTGACTTGCAGGAATTCGCTAAGACGTTAATTTTCTATCTCAGGGAAGCGATGTTGTCCAAAATCAATCCGGATTTCCTAAAGCCGGAGGCTTCCGGATTTAGCGCCGAGGAAATTATCAAGATTAAATCCCAAATTACGGGGCTTACCGACAAAGACATCCAGAGCATGCTGCAAACATTTATCGAGGCCGAGGGCAAAATGAGATACGCCTCGATTTCTCAGCTGCCATTAGAGCTGGCGATTGTTACCATAACAAACCCGCAATAATGACAATAAAAAGCCGCCTGAGGGCGGTTTTTGATTTATTAACTGGCTGACTGACGCGGTCGCGAACTTAGCACTATTGTTTCTTAAGAATCTTTTTAAGCTGATCAATAACTGCTTTTTCCCAGTATTTCATCGAATACCAGCGTAATAGCGGCACAGCGATTATACGTAGCCATTTCTTATGAATGGTGACTTGATAGGTATAGTCAATCAAAGTTCCTTCGGCGTGTGGAGACAGCAACAGCTCTTCGTGTCCAGAAGTCCCGAACTGATAACTGTCATTATCCGAGATGAAGCCCTTCCCCGGAAGAATTTGAGTCTTCATTTTCACCTGAAATCTCTTACCGAATGATTTTACGGTTGCGTCCATCTCTAAGTAATTTCCTTCCCGTTTAGTAATCTGTATTGATTCAGCGACCTTTGGAAAATGCTCCGGAAATTTTTCGAAGTCGGTCATTATTCTGAATACATCATCTATTGGAGCTTTAACGACCCATTGATTGTGAAGTGTTATTTCGTTCATATATGGTATGTGGCTGCGGGGCTAGGACTCCGCTCCGCTAGAACCAGTCGCGCTTCGCGCTCCTTCAAAACCCTCGGTTTTGAATAATTTCCTACACGGGAGGATACCCAATCCTCCCGACCCCACCTTTGAGGTTCGAGTCCTAGTAATATTTTAAAATTTAGGATTTAACAATCCTAAATTTCTAAAATGCTGCGGGGCTAGGACTCGAACCTAGATAAACAGCTCCAAAGGCTGCTGTCCTACCATTAGACGACCCCGCAATTTGATAACTTTATCAATAATAACATTGAAAAATTAATTTTTCAACTTATTTCAATTAAGACTATGTGGCTTATTTGCTAAATCTGTGTTAGAATATCCATATCCGAATGCGGATTTTTTTATTTATGCCAGGTGACGAGATAATCGTAAAATTCAATAAAGTTTCTTTCGAGTACGGACCGAACAAGCCCATTCTGAATGAGGCCGATTTTACCGTGCGCCGGGGAACCAAAATCACCCTGATGGGGCAGAATGGTTCGGGCAAAACTACTATTTTCGGGCTTCTTACGGGCGCCTTAACCCCGGAAAATGGAGCAATAAATATCGCAAATAAATTAACGATTGCCACGGCAAAGCAGGTTATATCGCGCGACGATATGGATATTACGGTCAGAGAATTTTTCAGGAAATGTTTTAAACAGGAAATTTATGACATCGACCCTCGGATTGACGAAGTCCTGAAAGTTCTGAATTTGAAAGCGCCACACGACAGATTGGTAAAATCATTTTCGGGCGGACAGCAAGCCAGGCTTTTACTGGCCTCGGCCTTAATCCAGGACCCGGATTTACTGCTTTTGGACGAGCCGACAAATAATCTGGACAAGGCGGGCATTTCCCATTTGCAGAAATTTATCATTGAGTATCCAAAAACCTGCATTGTCATTTCCCACGATGCGGAATTTTTAAACTCATTCACACAGGGCGTTTTATATCTGGACTCGTTCGGCCATAAAGTCGAACAATATTCCGGCAACTACTTTGACGTTGTTAATGAAATCAAGGCCAGATTGGAAAGGGAAAGGATGAAAAACTTTCGCCTCGAACGGGATATTTCCAACAGGAAAGAGCAAGCCAACTTTTTTGCCCAGAAAGGCGGGCATCTGAGGGATGTGGCAAAAAAAATGCGCGACACCATCGAAAAACTGGAAAGCGAAATTGTGCAAGTACGCCAGGAAGACAAGCCAATCCGCGATTTTATAATCCCATGCCAGCAGGATATCGGCGGCATTCTGCTCCGCATAGATTCTGTTTCAGTGATTAAAGACCATAAGCCCAAAAATAAAAAGGTTAAAATTGAGCTGGGTAAAAAAGACAGGTTGCTTTTGAAAGGCCCCAACGGGATAGGGAAGACCACTCTTTTGGAAAAGCTGGCATCCGGGCACGCCAAAGGCGAACATATTTTGCCAGAGGTTAGGATAGGATATTACCGACAGGATTTTTCAACATTGGATTTTAATGAAACAGTTTATGAAACGCTTTCCAAAGCAATGTCACAGGGAGGAGACCAGGACCTGAGATCGCACGCCGCGGGATTCTTGCTTAGCGCCGAAATTTTAAAACTTAAAGTCGGCTCGTTATCGGAAGGCCAGAAAGGGCTGGTGGCGTTTGCGGCAATCGCTTTGTTAAAACCCGGACTTCTGATTCTAGACGAGCCCACCAATCATATTAACTTCCGCCACATCCCGGTTATCGCAAAGGCGTTGGATAAATACGAAGGGGCCATGATTTTAGTCAGCCACGTGCCGGATTTTGTTGAGAAAATCAGGATTGACCAGACTTTAGACTTGGAGGAACTATAAACGCATCGCAGCATTATCTATTGACAAACAGGTTATTTTATGCTATCATTAAAAAGTCGAGTAAAGTTACCTTATATAAGGTAATAAAAAATAAAAACAAATGACAGGTACAATCAAAACTTTGACAGATAGAGGATTTGGATTCATCTCTCGCGAGGGAGAAACAAAGGATCTTTTCTTCCATTCTAAAGAATTGAAAGGAGTAACCTACGAGGAATTGAAAGTTGGCGATACAGTCACTTTCGAAATCGTCGAAGGTCCTAAGGGTTTGAGCGCTACGAACGTTTCAAAAGCCTAATTCCAATCGAAAAAAGCCGTCCCAGAAATGGGGCGGTTTTTTGTTTAAAAACAGGTGTGTATATCTATTTGCTCCGGATATGGCGCATGATATAATGATATAATATAAATATCATTAAATAATCTAAATAAATATGATTAAGAAAACAAAAATAGCTGCTGGCCTGTTGATGGCTTCTTTTTTGGCATTTTCAGCGATATCGGCCCTTGCCGCGGTAGCCACAGGGACTGCGCAAATCCACGCAGTAGCAGGAACGGTTTCTGCCATAAGCGGGACGAAAATAACTTTAAAAACTGCTAATAACGGGCCGACCTATACCATTGATGCAAGCAAAGCGAGCATATCCCAGGGGAAAAGCCCGGATAAATTATCAAATATTAAGAATGGAGAGATTATAATCGCCCGCGGAACGCTTAGCGGGACAACATTAACCGCCTCATCAATTTCTACAAACGTGCGGGTGGTGCCGGAAACAGTGGGAACAATATCCGCCATAAACGGGAACAATATCAATGTCTTTGCAAATAATACGACCTACACTGTTGATGCGAGCAAAGCCAAGATACTAAACGCAGGGAAAACCATGAAAGTGTCTGATTTGAAGAACGGCGACAGCCTGATAATCCTCGGTACCATCACCGGCACAAATATCGCAGCTACATCAATTTTTGAAAAAGCTGCCAGTACGGTTGCAAAAGCAAGCAATTTTATCGGAACCATAAAAGCAGTGAACGGGAACAGTTTTACTTTCCAGCCGAGACAAGCAAAGAGCGCCATCCAAACAGTAAATACCGCTTCCAATACGATATTCATGAAAAATAATGCCGCGGCTACGGCAAATGATCTGGCCGCGGGACGGGTTGTGTTGATAACCGGAATCCAGGATACAACCAATCCTAATACGATTAACGCAAGCAAGGTGCAAATAAACACTTCCAGCAATCTGGCAAAGAAAAATGCGCCCAGTCCGGGATTTTTCACAAAAATATTCAATGCGATAGCGAACTTCTTCAAGAAAATTTTCTAAAGATTACAAAAATTCCCGGGCAAATCCCGGGATTTTTATTTTAAAAAAAACGCAGAGGCGGTTACCGCAGCTGCGTTCTACTTAATCTTCTATTCTCACGCGTATGGTCTCCTAAAATCAAGGGGTTAAAAGGATCGGTGAATTCTCTCGGTAAAGGGGTAGATGTCTCAACAACTGTATTGGTTTGTGCGCTCTTTTCTTCTGGCGATGGTGTTTGCTCGGCTGCAGTGTTTTCGGTTGAAGGAAATATTGTTTCCGGTTTTACAATCTTTATATCCTTTTTTTTCTTTGCCACCGCGGTGGTGTGCATTGGCTTATGCCAGTTAAATATCACCGCGTCCACTACGCCTATTCCGGCGCGTTTACAAGCAAGAAGAGTTACTAACGATTCGATATCGGCTGTTACAAATGCCTTCCCATTTTCAGGCGCAGCAATTGCTTCAAGCCGGACCGGAGATGTCTGCCCGTTTTTTCGAAGCAATTTAGCCAAAAAGCCAAGATATTCTCTCTTTACTTTTTTCTCGTCCTCGGTTTTGCCTTTAATTTTATCGACAGGCACTTTCAAAGCTGGCCCAGCGCCAGCCGATTTTTTCACCCGGCTTTTCATCTCAGCCCCTCCTTTCCTGCCCTCGCTTAATTTTCAAAGGGCGTTATTAAAATTTAACACAAATAATTTTTGATGTAAATGTTTTTTTGATGATTATTGCAATTTCCGGCACGTATTATATAATAAAACAGGTCGTAAATTTATTTAACATAAATAATATGTCAAAAACAGTTTTAATCATAATTTTAATAGCAATAGTCATAATCGTTTTAGGTTATATAACCTGGCAGAATTCAGGGAACAGCCAATTGCCGGTAAACAATGATTTGGGCTACCCTGCGTCACCGTCAGATAGCGCCTCAACATCTTCGCAGGGAGCAGATAACAGCCAAACCCCGGCAAGCGATAATTCATTAAATAACGTTATAAGTTCTTCTATGATACAAGATATGAAAGTGGAAGTTTTAAAAGAGGGCACCGGCACAGCCGCAAAAAACGGCGATACGGTTTCGGTAAATTATCTCGGTACATTTACGGACGGCACGAAATTTGATTCAAGCTATGACAGGAATAAGCCCTTTTCTTTTTCTCTGGGAGCCGGCCAGGTTATAAAAGGCTGGGATTTAGGGGTAGCGGGCATGAAAGTAGGGGAGAAAAGAAGATTGACCATTCCTAGTGACCTTGCCTATGGCCCAAATGGCCAGGGTTCTATCCCTCCGAACGCCACACTGGTTTTTGAAGTCGAGCTTTTAGGCATTAACCAGTAGAAATATATGGCAAAAAATAAATTCAGCGAACTTGCTGACCAAAAAACAATCGACAGGGCAGCCGAATCTTTGAATAAAAACGGCATAAAGACAATAATTGTCGGAAACGGGGCAGAGGCGAAGAAGAAAGTGATTGAATTATTGCCCGAAGGAGCGGAAATAATGACAATGTCATCTGTGACATTGGATTCGACAGGAATTTCCAAAGAGATAAACGAATCTGCCAAATATGATCCTGTGAGGAAAAAATTTGCGGCAATGGACAGGAATACCCAGGGTTCTCTGATGCAAAAATTGGGCGCAGCCCCGGATTATGCGATAGGGAGCGTCCATGCTGTCACCGAAGACGGCAAGGTTATTGTTGCTTCTCAATCAGGAAGCCAGCTTCCGGCATATGCATTCGGATCCGGCCACGTGATTTGGGTGGTTGGAGCGCAAAAATTCGTCAAAAATATTGATGAAGGCATGAAACGTGTTTACGATTATGTCCTGCCGCTGGAAGATGCCCGCGCCCAGAAGGCATACGGCAAGGGAAGCAGCGTCAATAAGCTTCTTATTTTAAATAAAGAGGCGGCTCCCGACAGGATAACGATGATCATCGTAAAGGAAAAATTAGGATTTTAATAACTAACAAACCTTAAAATTATGAAATCATACACCGAGGCAAAAAATCTGCCGTTCAAAGAGTTGAAAGGCATTTCCCAGAAAACAATCGAGAACCATTACGAGAAATTGTACAAAGGCTATGTTAAAAAATGCCAAGAAATCCAGGACAAACTGAAAACCGCTGACAAGTCTTTGGCCAACGCGACATATTCTGATTTGCGCGAGCTGAAGGCCGAAGAAACCTTTGCGGCCAATGCGGTTATCCTGCACGAAGCCTATTTCGATATTTTAGGCGGAGATGGAAAGCAATCCGGCAAAATTATAAAAGCAATTGAAAAAGATTTCGGTTCTTATGAAAACTGGCTGGCGGAATTCAAGGCTCTGGGATTGTGCGCCCGCGGATGGGTGTTCCTGGCTTACGATTTTAATGACGGCAAACTCCACAACTACACCGCCGACCTCCATAACCAGGGAGGAGTTTGGGGCGCCACTCCGATAATCGTCCTGGATGTTTACGAACATGCTTATTTCGCCGATTTCGGCACAGACAGGAAAAGTTATATAGAGACTTATTTCTCAAATCTCAATTGGGAAGCGATTGACAAGAGGCATATGAAAATAGCCAGATAAGAACTTGTTTTTTAAAAAAACCGGCTAAGGCCGGTTTTTATTTTACATCCGGGATAATATTGACAAAATGAAATTAAAATTGTTTAATGAGGTTGGAGTTGCCCGTTAACAACTCATCGGATAAGAATGGAAGACTGGAAGGAGGACTGCCGTGAAGCCATCGATTTTTGCTTGTCTGGCCCTGGTGTTCGCGTTTTTCTCCGCGGAAACGCCGGCGGCACAGCCAAAGAGTCCGAACCACATAAAGCCGGTTCGGCACCCTATTGTCAATAAGGTCACAACGGTAACCCGCACCGTAACGAGGAGTTTTGTCAGTTCGTCTCCGTTCAGAAGCGGCGTTACATATCCTTATTATTCCAGCTATCCGGTCCGCACCCGGGTCTGGCATTATCCACTTTATTTTTCGTACTCTTCACCCTCTTATAGCCGCGGTTATGACTCGCCGCCAAGCAGCGGCAGTTACAGCCACTCAGCACCTCCCGCGCCAGCCGAGCCGCCATATACAGCAACCGAAGAACAAATTCTGATTGATGATTGCCTTGAAACCGCGGTCATCACCGATTTCGACCAGCGCGTTGCCAAGCTGCGGAACGACCCGCAGGCATATATAAACGAGAGGGCCGTGAAACAATATGCGCGGATGCGCGGGCAGGCGATCGCCGACGAGACCGGAAAAAGGGTTTCGTCCTCATACGCGATTGCCGGTGAAAACGTTGTCCTTTTTTTCAAAATCTTCCAATAACTTCCGTTCATTCACATCCGCACATGAACTCGCCCGTTGATGCAACGCATCCGGGCTTTTTTTATCCACAGGGGTTGATGAGCTCAAAAAATGATAGTATAATCAAGAATTATTTTTAAAAATTCACCCTGTTAAATAATTTTGCATTCGGCAAAATTGCCCGCAGGCATTTAACAGGGTAAAAATAATTAAATAAACAAAAATGGCGATACCAGACTTTGCAGTGGCAATCGGAGGATGGTCAGGGCTAAGCGTTCTCGGCGTCATCTTCATCCTGGCCTTATTTATCTAAATTGCCTTTTGTCCCGAATAGACTAATTATCAGAGCCCCTCTCAAGGGGTTTTTTTGATTGCATAATTTATGGCTGTTTGATAGTATGCATAAATCAGGCCTGTTACTTAATAAGATTATAAGCGAAATGAAGCAATTTTGTGTGAAAAAGTTGAAGAACGAGGAGGTTTATCAGTGTAACGGATAAGCCGACGAGTTCTGAAACTTTTGCAGCCAAAATTGCAAATTGCAGCATAAATTCTTATTAAGCAACAGGCCTGTAGTAGCTCTTTGACATGTGTCAGGGAGAAAAAACAGATGGCTTGTCCTGTCAAAGGGCATTGCGGAGGAAACGCAACCATGGGGACTAAGGGCAATGTTTTGATTTCAGTTGCCGACAAGACCGGCGTCGGCGATATGGCAAGGCGTTTTTCAAATATGGGTTGCAGGATCATTTCATCGGGCGGAACGGCCGAAGCAATCGCAGCGGCGAATGTTCCTGTCACGAGCGTAGAAAATCTGCTTGATGAAATTTTCCGAACAAAAATCAAGAAAGCATTCGAAGGTTGGGGGAAATCGCCGTTTTGGAGAATAATCGGCGGCGAGCCCAATCAAACGAAAGCTTATCAAGATATAGTTGACACAGTAACCAACAGAATCATTGAATCCGGATTATTCAATAACGGCGCGATCCTTGACGACCGCGTAAAAACTTTGCGGCCGGAAATTCATGCGGGGCTTATCGCCGACCTGAAAAATCCAAAACACGTCCAACAGCTGCAGGACCTGCTGCTGCCGGTTATCGATGTCCTTGTCGTTGATTTTTACGCATTGGCACAAGCAATCGCCAAACCCGGAGCTGACCTCAAATCGGTTTTGGAGTTCCTGGATATCGGCGGGCCGGCAATGGTGCGTTCGGCCGCCAAAGGCAGGCGCATTGTAATTTGCCGGGTACAAGACCGCGAATGGGTCTTGAATAAGCTTGAAGACCCTAAAAAATACGGCGAATTTTCCCAGGAAGACCGGGACATGCTTTGCGCCCGCGCCGAGTTCGAGGTTACGAACTATTGTCTTGAATCCGCGAAGTTCCAGGGCAAGGGCAAGTTCGAAGGGTTCACCGGCGAATTGTTCCAAGAGCTGGCTTACGGCGAGGGCAAAACCCAAAAGCCGGCAAGGCACTATTCGCTATGGAACAATGACAATCCGTTGGCCCTGCATAAAGCTACAATCGAAGAAGGCTCTACGCCAAGCTATATAAATAAATGCGACCAGGACCGGGTCGAGCATGCATTGAGGCGTATCGCAGTTTCTTTCAAGGCCAACGGCATGCCTGTTCCGTACATCTGCCTGATAGCAAAACACTGCAACGCCTGCGGGGCAGGAGTTTCCTGGGACAATCCTATAACCGCCATAAAGAGGGCCGCCAGCGGCGACACATTGTCCTCTTTCGGCGGAATGGTTGTCTGCAACTTCAAGCTGACCGAGGAGCTTTCTGAGGCATTGGTCAGCACAGGAATGTCCGACGATAATTATCAGAAGTTTGACGGCGTATATCCTCCGGCATTCAGCAAGGACGCCATGGAAATATTCAAGCGCCCTAAAAGCAAATGCCGCATGTACGCCAATGCCGAGCTGGAAACCAAATCAGCAACCCTTAGCGAAGAAAGGATGTTCCGCCAGGTTGAGGGAGGATTCTTGGTCCAGCCGCCCTATTCTTTCGTGCTGATGATGAACCATCCGGAATTGAAGGTCATCGGGCAAAGGAACCCGAAACTGGAAAAACAGCTTATCTTCGCCGCCGCAGTCTGCGCCGAGTCCAACAGCAATACGATTACTCTGGCGAGGGATTTCACTTTGGTGGGGCAGGGCATCTGCCGGCCTTCGAGGGTGGGTGCAGCAAAGGTTGCTATAATGGCGGCAGCTGATGCCGGCCATGCTGAGCCCATGGGAGATCCCGAGGAAGTCGGCCGCCTGGCTTTTGAACAAGCTCAAAGACAGAGCCTGGTTGACCCGCTCGGACATGCCATAAGGGCTGTCCTGCGGTCTCGGAAGCCTCGCCTGAAACCGGGCACTGTGGCCGTCAGCGACTCTTTCCCGCCGCATCCCGATGCCATAATAGAGCTGCTGAATGCGGGGGTCTCCGCAATCTTTGCAACATATATAACCGTCGGCAAGCCGCGCGATTTAGAGATTGAGCGGTTGTGCCGCGAGAAGGAAGTTCCGCTCTATCAGCTTCCTGACGAAGTCGCCCGCATGTTCTGCTGGCACTAACATCGGAGAATGTTCTCCATAAATGGAAAACAAGCCCAGCGCTGTTATTCAAGCGCTGGTTTTTTTTATCCAAAAAAAGTAAAATGAATGGAATATGCCCATATATAAAGAAGAAGACAAGAAAACTAAACTATTTTTAAAGCTGAATTATCTGCTTTTATTTGTTATCGTTGCGGCGATGCTTTTTTATTTATTCAGGGTGCCTGCGTTGGATAATGAAAATATAATAATCGTCGTATCCGTATCAGCCACCGCGATTGTCGTATTCAATGCCATAAAATCAATAATGGACAGGCGCATAACAGTTGATCTGCTGGCAAGCGTAGCGCTTTGTGTTTCTTTATACGAAAGGCAATGGGTTTCGGCGGCCTTCATAAACCTGATGATCGTCTGTGCCAGGGCATTCACTTATTATGTCGAAATAAAGTCGCACTCTGCCATAAACAGCCTGATGAAACTTAAGCCGGAAAAAGTGAAGATAAGGGAAAACGGAAAAATAGTAGAAATACCCATCGGAAAAGTAAAAAACGGAGATTTGGTGATTGTTGAATTGGGTGAAACAGTCCCGGTTGACGGATTAATCGAAGAAGGGGAGGCAGATGTTGACCAGTCTTCGTTGACCGGCGAATCAATGCCGGTTGCAAAGAAAAAGGGCGAGCAGGCACTAAGCTTTACCACGGTTGTTTCCGGTAATCTGGTCGTCCGCGCCGAAAAAGTCGGCAAGGAGACCACTTTTGAAAAAATTGTCGAGCTGGTTGAGAAATCCCAGGAAAACAAAGCCCCGATTTACACGTTGATAAATATTTTCGCCAATTGGTACATCGTGCTTACCATAACAGGGTCTTTTATAGTTTATCTGATTTCCAGGGACGTGACCTTGGTCTTGGCACTTTTGTTGGTCAGCTGTGCCGACGATATCGCAATAGCCACTCCATTGGCGCTGATGTCGGCCATTACCCATTCTGCCAGGCACGGCGCAATCGTAAAGGGCGGCGACTACCTGGAGGCGCTTTCCAAAATGAATACCATGGTTTTTGACAAGACAGGCACACTCACAAAAGGAAAACTTAAGATAGAAAAAGTCCGCTCATTCAAAGAGGAAGAAGAGAAGAATGTCATTAAGTTTGCTTCGGCTGTTTCTTCTCTTTCTACTCATCCCATCGCCAAAACAATAATTGAATACGCCAAAAAAGAAAACATCCCCGAAATGAAAACGGAAAAGTTCGAGGAGTACAGCGGAAGGGGGATGACTGCTGTTTACAAAGGGGAGCTGATTGTGACGGGCAAACTGGCATTCTTGCAGAAAATGGGAATTAAGATTACGCCTAAAGAAATCGAAGAAATAAATACGGAAGAATTAAAAGGGTTGAATGTCACCTTAGTGGGCTATAATAACGAGTTGTTCGGCTATGTGGCGTTGACTGATGAGTTAAGGCCGAGGGCAAAAGAAACAGTCGAACAGGTTAAAAAACTAGGCGTTAAGAGGACGGTCATGCTTACGGGCGACAATGAAAAGATTGCCAAGAAAACTGCGACTATTTTGGGCATAGACGAATTCCATGCCAATCTCCTGCCAAGGGAAAAACTTATTTACTTAAAAAAATATTTGAGCAGGAGGCATAAAGTTGCCATGGTGGGCGACGGCGTGAACGACGCGCCGACTCTGGCTTTGGCGGATGTCGGCATAGCCATGGGAGCAATCGGTTCTGATGCGGCAATAGAAGCAGCTGATATCGCAATAATGAAAGATGACTTGAGCCAGATACCAGAACTCATGAAGATTGGGCGCGCAACAATAAATGTTATCCGCGAAAACCTGATAATGTGGGGCATATTGAATGTTCTGGGCTTCGGCTTGGTTTTCTTGCGCATCCTTACCCCCGACGGCGCCGCTGCCTGGAATTTTATCACTGATTTTATCCCAATCATCAATTCTTTGAGGTTATTCAGGTAAGAATATAAATAAATCTTATTGTGCGACAAACATGATGTTAAAACCTGTCAGGTACTTGACAGGTTTTTAATTGTGTGCTATAATACTCGTATTGACAATAAAGCCTGAAGCATTGTGGCAACAGGCAGGAACCAGGAACAGGAGGGAAGATGGCCAAAGAGTGCTCAGTGGGAAGCCGACCCACGAGGGATACAACTCCCTGCTTGGCAACAGGGCTGCAGAAGTACTTGTAACGTCCAATATTGCGGGATGATTACGCAATCGGACGCACAGGGAAAGTACCCCATACATACTGCAGAAATAATGGCGAAAAATGGGGAAGCCTTTGTAGTGGAAGTGATGGGAAAGAGGCGACCCGGTTGGCTTTTGGCTCAGGTTGCGGAACATGACGTGTCCGCGAGCCGAAAGACCAAATGGGGTCCAGAGTTAATTGAAAAATCGCAAGTTCGCAAGTTCAAGTAAGGAAATCGGGCTCTCAGGCTCCGCTCCCAACGAGACAACGGGACGATAGCGGAGGCTGTAGGAGCTTCATGGAAAGGAGGGTTTGGGCGCATGACTCTGGTTCATGGCCAGCTCAACACCACGCGAACGCGTAGTACCCCTAGGCATCGCTCGTCGCCACAACGCGACGAACAACATGGCTCGGCGCGAGCATGATGCCTAGGGCAGGGGACCTGACAGCGCGTCGGGTTCCCAAGGGGCGGTCATCAGATTCGAGTTTCACTTAAGTATAGTGGAGCCCGGTAATCTCGATGATCGCCCTCTTTTATTACATTTTGCAGTAGCACTCTTGACAACAGAGTGCTAATTTTTTACAATGACATACGTAGTAACAATATGAGTTGCTAAACCATGGAGAAGATTACCAAACGCCAGGAAAAAATTCTGAACGCCGTGATCGAGGAATATACCAAAACAGCGGAGCCCGTAAGCTCCAAATTTTTGGCTAAGAAAAAAGGCCTTGATGTTTCCTCGGCAACCATCAGGAATGAATTCCAGGAACTTACCGATATGGGATTCATCTACCAGCCCCACACTTCAGCGGGGCGCGTGCCGGCCGAGAAAGCCTACCGTTATTTTTTGGACAAGATAGCTCCCAATAAAGAAAAGCAGTTCACCCAATTCATTTTCCGGGAAGTCAGGATTACAAAACAGACCATAGATAACGAATTAAAGCTGGCAGACGAACTGAAAAATTGCTTGGAGGAAATGCGCTCGATGCTAAATTTCGATTCATTGCCCGAAGGCGACAGCCTTCTGGAAATCATGGAAATGCTCGGCCCCAGCAGGTCGGAACACGAAAAAAATATCAATTTGATGAGATTATTATTAAAATCATTTGAAGATTTTTAAAACCATGGCAGATATAAAAAAAGACGAAAAGCAAAAAGAAGAACCCAAAAAAGATGCCAACCTGGCCAAAATCGAGGAATTGGAAAAAAAGAACAAGGAATACCTGGAAAGCTGGAAACGGGAGCGCGCAGATTCTTTGAATTATAAGAAAGATGAGATGGAAAGGATACAGGCATTGATAAAATACGCCCAGGAGGGCCAAATCCTGAAAATGCTTCCCATATTGGACAATTTTAATTTAGCCGAGAAAAATATTCCCGAAGATTTAAAGAAAGATGAACACGTTAAGGGGATTCTGCAGATTTCAAAACAGATAAAAGAATTTTTGAAGGGGCAGGGGATTGAGGAAATAGAGTCTTTAGGTAGAACATTCGATCCCAATCGCATGGAGGCTATGGAAGAAATATCAAAACCAGAATACAAATTGTCTGGCGTAGTGGTTGAAGAGATAAGCAAGGGTTATATGATAGGTGACAGGGTTCTGAGACCGGCTAAAGTTAAAATCAGCAAATAAAGTCATTCTCATATTCTCGAGAATATGAGAATGAAAAATAAACGCTTCATTTCCACCATTTGAGGCGTTCAGAAAGATTGAATGCGTAATTTCCACCATTTTACGCATTCGCGTCAAATGCCTGCCCGTAAAGACCGACGGATGCGAAGGTGTAAAAATAAAAACACTATGGCAGAAATAGATAATAAATATATATCCGAAGTAATTGATAATCTTGTTAACACAGTAGGAATAAAAAATAGTATTTCGAAAGACTTATTATTTGATTTATTTAACAAGAATAAAATTAAAGAATGTATAAAACTAATTGCTAATTACTTGGGATTGCCGATTGAAATTAACCTTTTGTATATAGCACCTGGGTCAAATCAAAATTTTGAGAGCAACCAATTGGTAAAGACCGACAGGACAGGACGGGGAAAAGAAGGAATTACAGCACAAATATCTATCCCTGGAAATCTTCCAATATATGGGTCTTCCGCTCTTATAAATTTTCCAATAAATGTAAAAATAAGCGACAATGTTAAGGATTTCCCAAGTGCTTTTGTAGGAATAATGGCTCATGAACTTTCTCATATTCTTTTACATTCGATGATGCATCAATACAAAGATAATGAAATTTATACTGATATTACAGCTATGTTATTAGGATTTAATGAAATAATAGAATTTGGTCGCAAAACAGAAAAAGTAGAAACCCGAGGACGAACAATGACAACTTATACCACAAAATACGGCTATTTAGACGATGAACAATTCTATTTTGCTCATTCTAAAATAAAATCTCTATACGGTTCTTTCCGCATAAAAAAGGAGAAAATATTAGCTAGCATTGGAAAAAACAAAAAAGTAATTAAACAAACTGAAAAATTATATAAAATTTTTAAGGAAAATTTTTATTGGATTTCCGAAAGATTAAAAACCATAAAAATAAAAGGTAAAGATGGTAGTCGATTTGTTCAAATACAAAATTTTCTTTTTCAAAATAATGATAGCTTCGAAAATAACTTATCAACAAAAGTTAAACGCTTAGATAATATACATTATATGGTGATGAATAAAAAAATCTATAATCCAAATGAAGACAAGGAATTTAAAGATTGGCAGCTAGAATTATTAAAAATACTAAGCGACACCAAGAAAGAGTATAATTTTTTAAGAGATGGCATTATAGTAGAAATAAAATATATAAAACCCACTCAAAAACTTTTAGCGCTGATAAGTCTCGTAAATTTATAAAAATAAATAATTATAAAATAGAACCATGGAAATACAATCAAAAGAATTAGAAGATTATATAAAATCATCGTTGTCTGCAATCAAGAAAGGAGTCGAAGCTGAGGGGAATTATGTAGTCGGACCAATAGAGTTTAATTTGGCCGTAACAAACATTCAAGAAGGAGGCGGGGGCTTGAAAATTTTTGTAGCAAATGCTGAGGGAAAATTAAAGTCGGAAGAAATAAGTCATATTAAATTAAATGTCCAACTGAAACGGAAGGAAGCTCAGCAATTTCATAATCATAATTTAAATCGTAGAAATTCTTCAATATAAATTTAAAAAATAAACAAAAATATGAAAAAAGAAACAAAAAGTCAAAAATTAACAAAACAGATATTGGGTTTAAAGGTAAAATTAGTAGAAGAAATCGAAAAAGAGAAAGCAAAAATAAAGGAAGAAAAAGAGAAGATAATAAATAATAAAAAATAGCTATGGAAAAAGAACAACCTCAAATACAAATAAACGTAGACCCTAATTCATATATGATTACGATGATGAATATGGGATTCGACGAAGAGCTTTTCCACTTCATGATAACGTCAGCGAACCAGGGAAGGCAGTTCACGGCAACCCCGAAGCACGCCAAAAGGATTTACCTGCTCCTGAAACAGCAGATCGAGGCATACGAAAAGAAATATGGGGAAATAAAGACCCAATTGCCGGAAAGGCCAAAAAGCACGACAGAAGAGCCAAAAATAGGATTTTAAATAATTAATAATCATTAAAAATTATGCAATTAGTCGATATTTTAAAAATTGAGCAGCAGCTGGAAGAAATAAATGACAGCCTTAAAAAAATAAAAGAGCTGTTGGAGAAAATGAATGGCAAACCAGCATCTGCAGGAGATAATCAAAATAAAAAATCTAATTAAAAAAATATATGTCAAAAATAGTAGGAATCGATTTAGGTACAACATTATCAGAAATCGCCATTGTCGAGAATGGCACGCCGAAAGTATTGGACAACAGGGAAGGGTCAAAATTGACCCCTTCGGTTGTGGCCATAACAAAGACCGGTGAAAGACTGGTCGGAGTATTGGCTAAGCGCCAGCAGATAACTAACCCTCAAAATACTGTCTATTCGGTAAAAAGATTAATCGGCAGGCGCTTTACCGACGTTGAAGTCCAGCGCGACAGGAAATTGCTGCCTTACGAGATAAGGGAAGCCAAAGACGGTTCGGTTGAAGTGAAATTGGGCCCGGATTGGCGCAAACCCGCTGAAATTTCGGCAATGGTTTTGCAAAAATTGAAAGCCGACGCCGAAGAAAAACTTGGCGAAAAAATTACTGACGCGGTTATAACTTGCCCGGCCTATTTCGACGACTCGCAAAGGAAAGCCACCAAGATTGCCGGAGAAATCGCAGGATTTAATGTTAAACAGGTTCTGAATGAGCCGACGGCCGCGGCCTTGGCTTATGGTTTGGATAAAAAGAAAGGCGAGAGGATTCTGGTTTACGACTTTGGCGGAGGAACATTTGATGTTTCTATTTTGGATATAAGAAAAGATCCCGACACGGTTGAGGTAATCGGCCTTGGCGGAGACACACACCTTGGCGGAGACGACTTTGACCAAAAAATAATGCACTGGATAATCGATTCTTATAAAAAAGAGCAGGGGATTGACTTGCAAAAAGACCAGCTGGCTTTGCAAAGGATAAAAGAAGCGGCCGAAAAAGCCAAAATCGAGTTATCGAGCTCGAATGAATCGGAAATCAATCTGCCGTTCATAACATCCGATGCTTCAGGCCCCAAACATTTATTAATGAAATTATCCAGAGCGCAACTGGAAAATTTGGTAAGGCCGGAATTGGACAAATCAATAGAATTAGTCGCGCAGGCGCTGAAAGAAGCCAAACTTACGGCAAAAGACATCCAGGAAGTTGTTTTAGTTGGCGGACAGACCAGAATGCCGGCAATGCAGGAAGCTGTCAAAAAATATTTCGGCAAAGAGCCCAATAAATCCATAAATCCTGATGAAGTTGTGGCAATCGGTGCGGCTGTTCAGGGCGCGATTATGGGCGGGGAATCAAAAGAGGTTTTGCTTTTGGACGCAACGCCTTTGTCCTTGGGAATTGAAACCTTTGGTTCGGTTAATACCGTATTAATACCAAAGAACACCATATATCCGGTTTCCAAGTCCCAGATATTTTCCACCGCGGCCGACGGCCAGACAACCGTGGAAGTTCATGTGTTGCAGGGTGAAAGGCCCATGGCAGCCGATAACAAGACATTGGGCAAGTTTATTTTAGACGGAATTGCCCCCGCGCCAAGAGGAATCCCGCAGATTGAAGTTACTTTCGATATTGATTCGAACGGCATTACCAATGTTTCAGCCAAAGACAAGGCAACCGGCAAATCCCAATCAATAAGGATTGAGGGCTCAATCGGAATGTCCAAAGAAGAGATAGAAAAGATGAAAAAGGAAGCGGAAATCCATGCCGAGGAAGATAAAAAGAAAAAAGAACTGATTGATGCAAGGAACCTGGCCGAGAACCTGATTTATACTTGCGAAAAGACATTGAAAGACGCGGGAGACAAGGTTAAAGCCGAACAGAAAAAAGAAGTGGAAGATAAAATCAGCGAATTGAAAAAAATAAAAGAGACTGATAAAATTGAAGATATAAACAGCAAAACAAAAGAGCTGTCGGACTTGATACAGAAAATCGGCGCGGAAATGTACAAAAATGCAACACCTCCGCCGCAGGATAAGCCGAAAGATGGCGGGGCAGGTGATGCGGAAGAGGGGAAATACAAAGAGAAAAAATAATTCATGGCAAAAGATTATTACGCAATATTAGGCGTGCAAAAAAGCGCGTCGCAGGAAGAGATAAAGAAAGCCTTTCATACTTTGGCCCATAAGCACCATCCTCACAAGGGTGGCGACGAGGCCAAGTTCAAGGAAATAAACGAGGCTTACCAGATTCTTTCCAACAAGGAAAAACGTGCGCAATACGACCAGTTCGGCCAGGTTTTTGAAGGCGGAATGCCCGGCGGAGGCCAAGGAGGCGCGGGTTTCGACCCGGGCTGGTTCTGGGGCAACCGTTCAGCTTCTGGCGAGGAAGGCTTTAATGTGGATTTTGATATGGGCGACATCGGCGATATTTTCGGCGAGGTTTTCGGTTTTGGCGGAGGCAATTCCAAAAGGAAAGTTAAAGACATAAAAAAGGGGAGTGATATAAGGCTGGAAATGGAAATAAACCTGGAAGATACATTGAAGGAAACCAAAAAAATAATCGGCCTGAAAAAAATGGTTGCCTGTTCGCGCTGTTCGGGAACAGGAGCCGAGCCCGGCACTAAGGTAAACGAATGTTTTTCGTGCCGCGGCACCGGACAGGTACAGCAGATACGCAAAACCATTCTGGGATCTTTTACTCAAACGACTGTTTGCCCTGAATGCGGAGGAGAGGGCCAGAGGCCCGAGAAGCCCTGCAATGTCTGCAGGGGTGAAGGCAGGGTAAAAGACGAAGAAGATATCGACATTTTCATTCCAGCCGGCATTGATACGAACCAGCTTATAAAGGCGGCAGGCAAAGGGAACGCGGGCAGGAGGAACGGCAAGTCGGGGGACTTATTCATCAGGATTGTCGTAAAACCCCATACTAGGTTCGAAAGAAGGGGAGATGACCTTTATGTTCCAAAGGAAATTTCTTTCACGGAAGCAGTGCTTGGCAACGAGGTCGAAGTTCCGTCGCTTGAAGGCACGAATATATTATTATCTGTCCCGGCCGGCACAGATACCGGAAAAACATTTAAAATTTCAGGCAAAGGCATCCCGCATTTCGGCGGATACGGCAGGGGGAACTTGTATGTGGAGTTGTCTGTGAAAACCCCGAAAAAAATATCAGGAAAGCAAAAGAAACTCCTTGAAGAATTAAGGAGGGAGGGGTTATAAAAATTTAAAATAAAAATCCGCCGAAAGGCGGTTTTTTTGTGCAAAAAAAATCCGTCAGAGGTCTTTCGACATGGCGGAACTGCTGACGATGGTTCAGGATGATTCTAAGTAGTGGCAGAAATACCCTGCTTTTTCATAATCAGCTGGACCAGTTCCGGTGTTGGGAAAAAAACCGGATTTTCGGTGCGCAGATCGACTCCTTTCAAAAGCTTCTTTGAAAGCAGTTCCTCGATACCTGCTATCACATGTTTGATACCGAAAGCCCAAATGCCGGTCTGGATAACCTCGGGGCTGGTCTTGAGGTGCTGCTTCTCGAGCCTACGTGCCTTTGTGCCTTCCTTCATCTCGTCAGATAAATAACTCCACGAGACACCGACCCAGCGGTTCAACTCCTGCGAAACCCACAGGATGCGGGCAGCGGCTTCTTCCTGCTCGCGCGTCTCTAAAGTATCCGGCAGGGCGTACCGGAGAATCTTGATGTCCCTGGGAAGGCAGGGGAATATAAGCGTCTCATCCGTAAAAACATCTCTGACAATCTGCTTCATGGCATTTCCTCCCAGCACATGTGAAACGCGCGAAGGGCAGAACTAAACAGGCCGACAACTGTATGATAGAGCAAAAGCTGGTATTGTCAATATAGTAATCGGGGTTATATTGAATTGTTTACAAAAATATTTTTCTGGTATATAATCACTTTAATGCCCTCGTAGCTCAATTGGTAGAGCAGTGGCCTTTTAAGCCATTGGTTTCGAGTTCGAGTCTCGACGAGGGCACTTTTGTTTACAAAAGCGACGAGGAGAGACGAGAACTCCAGGAAGGGGGTCGGGGAAACTGGGTGTTTCCCCGTGTAGGAAATTATTCAAAACCGAGGGTTTTGAAGGAGCGCTTTGCGCGACTAGTTCCAGCGTAGCGGAGTCTCGACGAGGGCACATTTTACCACTTTGTCTCGCTTGTACTTAACCAGTGCAAGCTTTTTATTTATTAATATTTTATTGTGCGACAAATATTAAAAGATAAGCCATCGGTCTTACCTCTTGACAAGTATAATAAAGTATGTTATATTATGGAAACTTAAGCAAATGGGCTTAAGTACTTTTTCGAGGGCCTTTTCGGGGAAAAGGAAGGAGAACGGGCACATGGTGGACATGGACAGGACGGACGCAGCAGAGGAGGTCAAGCAAGTGGCCGTGCTGGCGGAGAAGTTTCAGAATCCGACAGTGCCCATCCGCGAGGTAAGACAGCAAATCCTCGCTGAGAGGGCAACGCGGAGAGGCTATTCGCGGAAGTATCACGCGTCGATTGTACATGACGCCTGCTGGGTACACTTCCACTCGAATCGTGAGCTCGATGCGCGTACCCTGGCAGTGGTCGGCATTTTCCTCGGCACATGTATCGTGCTTGACGGAGATTATGCCGCCAACGCGCGGAAGAACGTCGAAAATCTATTCGGGCCGCTCCCCGAGGATCTGTCGGAAATCTTCCAAGCGACACAGGCCGCCTAAACAGACGGTGACAATTTAATAAAGCGGCGTGACGAAACCGATCAAAAGGTTTCCTCTCACGCCGCTGTTTCGTTAATTTTCAGCAGAAAAACCTTGACAGTATCTTATAATGTAATATGATAAAACAATCCCAGCAGTAACGCTAGGGGTGAGCAAAACGAAAGGAGGAGGGTCCTTGCTCTCGCCACCGGCGCAGTGATAGCAGTTAGATGAGGCAGGTGTGCAACTGCCTAAAACGTTCTTTGACAGGACTGTACGGCATTTTTGGCAGGCCCAGATAGGATAAAAGTTATTGTGCGCAAGATTGCGCCTCTAGCCGATTAGGGTTGGGATTACCCACCCACAAATCATCCTTGACGGGAGCCAGACCACATGTGACTATTGGTGTCTGACACCAGGTCATTGCCCGGCTTTTGCAGCTCTCTTGAGACCGAAAGGTTTCCTATAGAGAACTTCACAGCCGGGCAGTTTTTTTTATAAAAAAATGTTAGAATATAGCCATGATTCAAAGAGGCATCGCCACTTTCACTCTCGATTACGGCAAGTGCCCGAAATGGCTTTTCGACCGGATGGTTTTGCTTGGAAGGCGCATGGTGCATGCAATAATTGCCGAGGAAGGCCCGGACGAATTCATAAAAAGGATTGCCGATCCGGTATGGTTCCAGTCACTGGGAACTGTTTTAGCATTTGACTGGAATGCATCCGGCCTGACCACGATTTTAACCGCGGCCCTGAAAGAAGCCATACGGAACGAAGAAAGGGACCTTGGTATTTTTATCTGCGGAGGCAAGGGCAAAACATCCAGGAAAACTCCCGACGAAATCATGAACTGGGGCGAAAAACTGAATATGCCGTTCAGCACCGCCAAATCCCTGGTGTATAACGATAAAATGGCAGCAAAAGTAGACAGCAGTTTGATACAGGACAGCTACCAGATTTATCATCACAGCTTCTTTTTCACCCGCAATGGAGCCTGGGCGGTTGTCCAGCAGGGCATGAATATCCAATCGTCAACCGCTAGGCGCTACCATTGGTATTCAAAAAACATAAAGGATTTGATAAATGAACCGCACTCGGGAATCGCCAGCCAAAAAATTGAAAAAAGCGTTTTGAATATGACGGCAAGCGATTCCGAGAAGAATAGGGGAATAAGCTCGGGCTTGGTTTCACAAAGTTTTAACACCTTGATGAAAGATATTGTTTTACTGCGCAAGTATTACACGCCCGTATCGCAGATGATGGAAGTGGATTCGCGGCAGGGCCGGCTGAAATTCCTGAATCTGGAAAACAAGGAATTCAAATGGCATCCGGTGGTTAACGAGGATTTTTCAAAAAGCAAATATCTGGAAAAAATCTTATGGAACTTGTGCGACCAGAAGCCCCAAAATTATGAAAAGCTTCTGGCGACAAAAGGCGTTGGCCCGAAAACCATCCGCGCCCTGGCCTTGGTTTCGGAGGTGATTTACGGCGCCAAGCCGTCATATGAAGATCCGGCCAGATATTCTTTCGCCCACGGCGGCAAAGATGCAACACCATATCCGGTTGACCGCCATACCTATGACCAGACAATAGATAAACTTAAGGGATTCTTGAAAAAAAGATAATTTTAAGATAGAATTATTGAATTATGGGCCTGTGGCGCAACGGTAGCGCGCTTCTATGGCATAGAAGAGGTTAGGGGTTCAAATCCCCTCAGGTCCACTTATTAAAAAATACTCGTTTATGAGTATTTTTTTAATATATGTTGTCGGGATTTGAACCCCAAAGAGGGGGTCGGGGAGATTGGGTATCTCCCCGTGTAGGAAATTATTCAAAACCGAGGGTTTTGAAGGAGCGTTAGCGAACGCAGTGAGCGGAGCGACGGGTTCTAATCCCCGCATAAGGCGAGGTGATGCCTTCGGGCAACTCGGTGAAAATCCCCTCAATGAAAACGTTTGGTCCGGCACTTTTTGTTTTTTGTCCTTAAAATGGTAAAATAATTCCAATGAAAAAACAAAAAAAACCTGCAAAAAAAAGTTCAATGGCCCCGAAAAAACGGCAACTGAATAAATCCGCCGGGAAAGCGCCTGAGCAAAGCAGTCTAGAAAAAAAAGCCTCAATAGAACGGGAACTGATTAAGTTCGGAAAAAGAATTTCTTTTTTGAAAAAGAAGCGTGATTCCTTGGTTTCCGGATTTATTGTTACATTAAAAGATAAGCGGCTGGAACAAATCAGAAAATTACTTAACCAATAAAATGAACAAACCAGAAAACAGACCGAAAACTACTGAGACAGAAATACAAAATGAAGGACAGAATGAAGCGCCTGTTGCCGTTTTAGAAATGAGCGAAAAACAGGTCCAGGAATACGCAGACCAGGCTATATTGGAGACCGACCAGGAACTTACCAATTTCAACTCCGAAGCCGAAGAAAGTATCGAGGCATCGGCCAAAACTATGGGAGTTTCCGGGGAATTAGTAAAAGAAGCAAGGATAACCCAAGGATTGGATAACAAACTCTGGCAGGTCAAATCCGAGGCCAGGACCATACAAATGGCCGCCAAGCTTGATATCAAGGATGTTCTGGGAGAGGTGGATAAAGAAGACCCGATTGTGAAGCGTTTAAAAGAGACCTTGGATAATGAGATGCAGGGAATAGATGATGAAATGCAGGGTTTAAGGGAATTCGAGGCCCGGCAGGAAAAAGAAGCCAGGGATGTCAAGGAACTGGCAAAAAAGCACGAATGTTTTTTTGTGCATACTTTTTCCGGCTTTGAGAAAAAAACAGGATCGGTTTTCAGGGAGGGCGGAGTTGATGCTCCAACGCAGATCAAGATCCTTTTGGGCATTGAACCTACTATATCGACCTCGACGATAAGGAAAGACCAGGATGAAAATAATGCAGTCTCTGAAGTCGGCGTCTTGCTGTCGGAGGGGGAAATCGTCAATGCATCCCCGGAGGACAGCCGTTCCGTTCCGGCTGGCAGAGGAGAACGCAAAGCCCAGGGGCTGGGAAATCCAAAATATAAATTAGAAAGCCGAGAAGCGATTGATAACGCCATCAAGGAGGGCGGGAAACACCGCGACAAATATAATGAGCTGGGCATGAAAAAACCTAAAGTGGCCGGGATTTTCCTGGCATTGAAAGGCGATTTGAGCGTTAAACAATATGAAGACAGCTATGACCAATTGACTCTCTCAGGAAAAATCCCCCTTTATGCCATGAAGGACGGGGTACTTCATAGGGTCACCTGCGACAAAAGCGGGGAGCGGCCGAGGCTTATACTCGGGAGTGAGGCGGTAAAGCCAGGAGATGTGTCGAAAGACGCCCCCGAATTCTCGGATGACGAAAAAGAAGAGATCGTTTCCGAACTGTCTGAAAATCTGCCGTTCAAGACAGAATCGTTGGATTACCCGAAAGTCGAAGGTTATTCCGACGGAGAGCAGTTTTACCTGAAGGAACGGGTACTGAAAAATTTTGAAGAGAACAATCAAAAATACAGCCCCGGCCAATACAAGCCCGATGAAAAAGAAATTTGGGAATCGACCAATCCTGATAATTTTTCCATTGAAAAAACCGCCCCTAAGCTGGCAAAGGGAGATACGTTTTATCCGTTAGGGGAGTTTAAAAGCTTGAACGGAGAAACATCTTTCTTCGCCGTTAAAAACCAGAAGGGCGAATGGGAGATTTACCAGAAAGAAAAAAAATTGCTCTTGGGAAAAGACGAACCCGCTTCAATCACAGTAAAGCGCTATGACCGCGGTTATCCCAGGGATACGGCCAGCATAGGTTTCGGCCATAATTGGGGAGGCATCCAGTTCAAACGGGACAATTTCGTCGATAATTACCTTAATAGCGTCAAAGAACGCGCAGAAACAACAGTAGAAAAGATAGACGATGATGAAAAGTTCAAAAAGGAACGCAAATCAGTAAGGAACCAGATGGCGTATCAAGTTTACGGTTTCGGCGTGCAGGCTGGCAAGTTCGGCGACAAAGACGCGCAGGAAAAAGCGTTCAAGCTGGCGGCCGAGCTGGATCCGGATGAAAATTTTGAGAAAACCATGCAAGAAAGGCTGGGAAAAACGGGGGGATACCGGGGAACTAAAAAAGAAGTCAGGATGGAGGAATAGAAAATCTCAGGATTTTTAGTCTATTGTGTGGCAAAACAACATTGACATATAAAAATAAAATGATATATTTAGGTATGTTTTGTTCTTAAGACCAGCAACAGGAAAGGAGCGGAAAGATGGAAAAGGACAGAATAGTAAAGACTTATGTAAAGGGCGGAAAAAAAATCGTTATCAGATACGTCAAGGAAAGCGACATTAACGACATTGGCGAGGTACTCAAGGCCTGGTATAAGAACCTGATGGCTAAGGGCCGGGCCAGAAAAGCAGATTTTGATAAAAAAACCAGAGATTGGTGGTTAGAAACTGCGGCCGGCGCAAGAGATGACAGTGCCGTGGCACTTGTCGCAGAGATTGATGGTAATGTCAAAGGAATTGTCGAGATTGGGATTGACCGCACCGTCACCCTTGTGGCGGAGATTGACGGCAAAGTCAGGGCGCTCGTCGATGTCAACGGCAAATCAGGGACTTATTCTCATTCGGCGGAAGTAGGGATTATTGTTGTCGATAAGGAATACGGATTCGGCAGGTTTCCGGAGGGGGTGGTCGCCGAAACACTCTTGATGTCGGCTATTTCCGAGGCGGAAAAGGCGCTGAAATTAGAGCTGATCACCCTGCATACCAATTCAGACAACAGGTCCGCTATCAGGCTTTATATAGCCTGCGGATTCATGGTAATGGGCGAGGTCCCTAAATCCCGGAAATTCTACAATGGCGAGTATGTCGGCCGCCTTACCATGGCCAAATACCTCCCCGGGCTTCCCAACCTTCCTGAATAGCTTTTCTAAAAGACCCAAGCAAGTCAGAAAACTGCTCTTTTTTTATCTTTACTAACCCAGATTTTTCCATTAAAATAAATAATATAAATTTAAATTCGAAAATAAATATGCCCTGGATACTTTTTGCAATCATTTCGGCCGCGCTTTATGCGGCCTCCAGCCTTTTCGACAAATTCCTTATCGAAAAAAAGATAAAAGATCCCATACTGCTGACTATACTTGGCGGTATGATTTTTTTTATTTTCGGACTAATAGTAATTTTTTTCCGCGGTTTTGAAATATTCCAGCCGTGGGCAATTTTTTTATTATTGTTATCCGGGATATCCACGGAAATCGCTTTGGTGCCATATTACAAAGCTTTGTCGCTCGAAGACGCTTCAAGAATTTCTCCTCTGTTCCAGATAATACCGATTTTCGTTTTATTGCTATCGTATATTTTTCTTGGAGAATTTTTAACCCGCAACCAATTGCTGGGTTTTGTTTTAATATTAGCAGGCAGTTTCATCATTTCAGTCAAGAAAACCGGGGGAGTGTTCAGGATAAGGAAAGCTTTCTTGTGGGTTTTGCTTTCCAGTTTTTTATGGTCAATACCATTGGTATTGTTCAAATTAGTGGCCATCAAGGAAAATTTCTGGAGCACTCTGACATATGAAGCCGTCGGCGTTGCCATCGGCTCGTTAATTCTGTTCGTTTATTACCGGAATAAATTTTCAGCAGAGTTCAAAAAAATAGAGCCAAAAACCTGGCTGATATCGTGCTTGAACGAAATTATCTATTTCATCGGAAGGTTGTGCAATTTTTATGCATTATTCTTAGGATCGGTATCTTTGGTTTCGGTTTTAAATGGATTCAATCCTTTATTTGTCTTGTTCTTCGGATTTATCCTGTCAAAATGGTTTCCCCAGATTGTCAAAGAAAACACCGACAAAAAAACCATATTCCTGAAGCTGTCGGCGATTATACTGATGTTTGCGGGGCTGTGGCTGATTAATATATAAAAAGCTTAATTTTAAAAAAAGGGCGTGCAGGGCTGCACGCTTTTGTTTGTTGATTTTTATGTCATTCTTCCTGCGGCATATTCATAATCAGCGTTACAACATCGCCGACGGTCACAATCCTGTTTTCTATGTCGTCTATATCCTTGAAATCGCCGAATTCATCTTCAACCATCATGCTTAATTCAGACAAATCCAAAGAGATTGCCGACAAATCCTCTTTGAACCTGCTTTCTTCTTTAATTCTTTCTGTCGGGATATCCAATATTCCGCCGATCATTTCAGCCACCTTTTCGAAAACTTCCTGCCTTTCCATGACAAACCTTCCTTTCTGCGATTTACCGCAAGGGGGGCTTCGGATGTAAAAGGACAAACCCGTTTAATCAGATAGTGTTATTTAACCATAAAATCTTTAAAATACAAGAGATATTTTATAAAAAACTTTTTGCATCTTCCACCGTTATGTGATACGATTTTTCCAGCACCCTGAAAATTTGATTTCCGAACAGTTCGGAGGATTTTCAGGAGCAGGGGATCGGGCAAGGAGGGATAAGATGAAAAGCAAATGGTTTGATGATTTTTTTGGGACAGGGAGCCAAGGAGGACAGGAAAAGATGGCTACACAAGCGCAGGAAGATGCAGGCAAGTACGCTCAGGATGGCGTCAATGTAGTTGAGGGCGATACCTTCAAGCACTTCGCCGGCAGCCTCTGCAAGAGCACCTACAGGAACTCTCCGTACGTGGAGATGCGGGACTTTTCCATGGGCCATTTCCGCGGTCCCAGGGGCTTCAAGCTGAAGAACCTGCCGGACGGATGCTACATGGACATATCTCCGGATGGAGACGGCACCAAGGTCGTGCTGGTGGACGCGGCCGGCGACTACGACAACGCCGCGTACGGATGGGTTGCCATGGTGTGCGGGGACGTTACCCGTTGGGGCGGATTGCCCCTGGTCCTGGTCAACAACCTGGACACCGAAACCATCGGCAAGGCAGGAGAGCCGGTGAACAATGCTTTCCGGGCCATGATGAAAAGCCTTAAGCGCATTGCCGACCAGGAAAATCTCGTGATGTTCAAGGGCGAAACCGCCGAGCTTCCCGGCTGCGTCGCTTCGCCCAACCCGGCGGCCCTGTGCAAATACCTCTGGTCGGGCATCGCTTTCGGCGTTTACAACCCTGAGACTATCATCACCGGCGACAACGTCGCAGAAGACATGGTGGTCATGGCGCTGCGTGAACTGGGGCTGCGCAACAACGGCATCAGCTCGGCGCGCAAAGCCATTGTTATGAAGTTCGGCCCTGATTGGAGCACTAATCCGGATGCCCAGGAGGCCATCAGGAAGGCGGCCACGCACGCCGTGCTTTATGACAGGTTCCTGGCAACTGCCAACGGCTGGTTTGAGCCGGACTTCAAGCCGATAATCCCGATGTATCTTATCGTGCACGTGACCGGCGGGGCGATAAAGAGCAAGTTCGCCGAAGACATCCTCTTCCCAAGAGGCCTTTCGGCCAGCCTGAACAACCTTTGGGATCCTCCGGAAATCATGAGGCAGTGCGCCGAGTGGAGAGGCATGGATGACGAGGATTGCTACAAGACATGGCACGGCGGGCAGGGAGCCCTGGCTGTAATTGCCGAGAAGGACGCGCAGAAATTCACCGAGCTGGCTGCGCGGTTCAACATCGAGGCGAGGCGCGCAGGCACAATCTTCAAACCCAAGCCTGGCGGGAAACCCGCAGTCTATATCGCCTCCAAGTTCAACGGCAAGACCATCACATGGACCGCAAAGTAGGCGAGTCCTCGAGGTCAATCAAATTTGTTAAGCGGCCGCATTACCAAGCGCCGCCTTTTTTTATTCGATAAAATAGTATAAGATATCTTTATGAAAGTTACTTTAAGGAATATCCAAGAAAACCCTACCAGCTTGGCCAGGAAAATCGGCTACCAGCCGCTCGGTGTTTCGCCGAACAATGATTTTGAAATGGTAAGGGAGTTAGGCGGCAGCGGGCATTACCCGCGTTTTCATATTTTCTTGAAAGAAACAGATTCGCCCGGCAGCCAATCGTATGGCGGCAAAGAATTTACTTTAACCCTGCATCTGGACCAGAAAAAACCTTCTTATTCCGGAAATCATGCCCACTCGGGAGAATACGACGGGGAAGTGGTTGATGGAGAGCTGCAAAGGATAAAAGAGATTTTAAGATAAAAGTGTTGACTTGGCATTCCCTTTATAATAGTCTGAAAACAGTTCCTTGAACCAATCGCGTGGTTGGTCAGAACCAACAATCGGATTCCGGAACAGGAGAATCGCCATGGCACGGCCACCTCGCCTTAAAGTTTATCTTGCCGGAGGGTTTTTTGACCTTGGCGAACAACTGCGCAATGCCTATTTGGCAAAAGCTTTAAAATCATTGGGACATGAAGTTATCCTTCCGCAGGCCCGCGCTCAAAAATTTTATGATTCTGCCACGCATCATATCGGATTATCGGCCCTCCAGCAAGATTGTTTGGACCAGTATACCGGCAGAGATATGATTTGCATAGCTTGCCTTGATGGGCCAGACCCCAGCATCGGGACTAATATCGGTACGGCCATCGATTTTGCTATTGCTAAGGAAAAAACAGGGCGGGCTATCGGGTACCGCACAGACTTTCGCCCAGTTTTAGATCATTGTGCCGGCCTGGACTATATGTTCGGGACCGAAGGATCGGTTTTTATCCGTTTGCCATGTTTAGGCGCAGACGGGACAGAACTGGACGAATTTATCGTTAAGCTGGCGAAAATGATCCACGAAGAAATCCTTAAGATTGAAAAAGCCGAAGGACGTATCAAATAATAATCCGGCCAGGCCAAGATGCTGATGCCTCTGCAACCACACGCAGAGGTTTTTTTGTTGTTAAAATTTTATTGACTTGCCTTTTTTCTTGTAATATTCTAAAGATAGCTCTTTGACCAATCGCGTGGTTGGTCTGAACCGGATAAGCAGCTGCAAAACACCCAAGGAGGGCAAAACATGCTGCCGATACTCGAGATTTACCTTGCCGGCGGATTGTTCAATGTCGCCGAGCGTTATCGCAATATTCTTCTTGCCCTTTCCCTGCAAGCAGCAGATCAAGGTCGTAAAATAATAATCCCCCAGATAGAAGCCGAAAAGTTCCACAATGCTGACGGCACCTTTGACCTGCCCGCAATCCGGAAAGATTGCGTGGACCACTGTTCCGACAGGGGAACAATCTGCGTAGCGTGCCTTGACGGGCCGGATGCAGATAGCGGGACCGTTTGCGAGTTTACGGTCGCTATGGAGAATACGGGCAGGGCTATCAGCTACCGTACCGATTTCCGCACTGATGAAAAATCCGAAATCGGCGTTAACGGCATGCTCAGGGCAGAAGGGTCGGTTTTCATTTACCTTCCTTGTCTCGAATCCGGCATGCAGCCGCTCGATAACTTCATCCTTAAGCTGGCGCGGACAATCCTCGAAGAAATCGTTAAAATTGAAAAGGCTGAAGGCCGCGGCCGATAGGATAAAAAATTAAGCGCCTCTGCAATCACGCGCAGAGGCTTTATTTTGCCCCGCGGCGAACGCCAGTGATTCGCGGGGTTGACTATTTTTTTCATTTTGATAAGATTGGATTTAGCACACTTATCAAGGAGGGTTGATGGAAGCAATCGGATTGGGAGGCCTAGTCTTTGTCCCGGCACAAGCAATCGCTTTCTTCGTCATGGTCGTTACCATGGCAATCAGCGAGAGCCGGTTGGCAAAGAACGACGCCTCGTTCTGCAACGCGCCCCATGGGAAAACAGATCCAGCAATGGATGCTGCCCGTGGCGGCGAGGCGATGTACTCGGCCCCGAGGTCCCTGGCTGAGCGTGGGCGCCTTGATTGGCGGCGCCCGGAAAACCTGCATACAGGTATGCCCGCGCAAATCAGTGCGGCCATAAAATAGTCAATTGAAGCACCCCGTGCTTTACCCGTCCTTTGTCCGAATGGACAGCGCTTGCGCTGTCCAGTTTTTTTATAAATAATCCGGGCATTGTTTATCCAAGAAACTTGTGATATAAAAACTGTATAGCACCTTGTCTTAAATTATCCGGCAGATTCCTCACCGCCACGAGATAGCCCGCCAGAGCATCCGCTCAAACTCTTGTGGCAGACACCTGCCAAAACTTCCCGCCCTGCGGATTGGTATTCCACGTATCAATCCGCAACTTTTTTTATTTATCATCAATTTTACATTGTTTATATTATTGACCTGGATTTTTTTTTATGCGATACTACATATATATTTAATTCCAATTTATGGATTTTACAAAAAAATTCTTATTCGTCTCGGCCACAATAATCATTTTCGCCGGAATCTTCATCGGCGGATTTTATTATGGGAGACATTCTTCAGCTCCTGAAATCTGCCAGCCGTTTGACATCAAATCTTCTGTTTTTTGCACTGCCTATCGTCTGCTGCAGCAAAAATTCGTTGACCCGTCTAAAATCTCCGCCCAGAACATAGTTTACGGCGCCATATCCGGCATGGCCCAGAGCCTGGGAGACCCGTATACTGTATTTTTCAAACCCGAAGACAATAAAAAATTCAATGAAGAACTTTCAGGGTCTTTTGACGGTGTAGGGATAGAAATCGGGACGAAAGACGGACAACTTACTGTGATTTCGCCCTTGGAGGGCTCTCCTGCGCAAGCCGCCGGGATAAGGGCAGGCGATGTAATCGTAAAAATAGACGGCAAAGATGCTTCAAGCATTACTGCTGACCAAGCCGTAACCCTTATAAGGGGACCGAAAGGAACCAGTGTCACTTTATCCATTTACCGGGTTTCCTTCTCAAAACCGAAAGATTTCACGATCACCAGGCAAACGATAGAAATCCCGTCCTTGAAATGGGAGTTGATCGACGGGAACATTGCCAGAATAAATATTTATCAGTTCGGCTCTAACCTGAACACTGATTTCAATAAAGCGGCTTTGGAAATATTGAAAAGCCCGGCTAAAAAAATAGTGCTGGACCTGAGGAACGACCCGGGCGGATTCTTGGATATGTGCCAGGATGTGGCCGGATGGTTTTTGCCGAAAGATTCTGTAGTTGTAAAAGAAGTCTATGGCGACGGGCAAGCCCCGGACGTTTTGAAGGCCGAAGGCAATGCAGAATTTTCAAAATACCCGATTGTCATTTTGATCAACGAAGGATCGGCTTCCGCATCAGAAATCTTGGCAGGAGCATTAAGGGATGACCGGGGGATACAATTAATCGGGGAAAAATCTTTCGGCAAAGGTTCGGTGCAGGAAAAAATTGATTTGGAAGACACTTCATCCATCAAAATAACAGTTGCCAAGTGGTATACGCCCAGTGGAGTCTCGATTTCTGAAAAAGGATTGATGCCGGATGTGAAATTGGATATCACCGATGACGATATTACCAAGCAAAAAGACCCTCAGCTTGATAAGGCTATTGAAATATTAGGACAAATGCAGTAAGATGTTTAAAAATATGGAATTCGCTTGCATTTGCAAAAAAGATAAAGTAAAATATATTGATAGAAAAAAATAATATAAAAATATGAAAGTAATCCTTCTAAAAGACGTTGAAAACTTAGGGAAAAAATTTGATGTTAAAGAAGTTAAGCCTGGCCATGCCAGGAATCTCCTGATCCCGCAGGGCTTGGTCAAGCCGGCCAATAAAGAATCCTTGAAATGGCTGGAAGCGCAAAAGAAAAATGACGCGGAAAAGGTAGAGGAGGATTTGAAAAAAGTCCAGGAGATAGCTTCAAGCCTGGACGGGACGGAAATGACCATATTAGTGAAGACGGGGGATGACGGGCAGATGTTCGAATCCATAAATACCCAAAAGATTGCCGACAAGATAAAAGAAATGGGTTTTAACGTCAAAAAGTCCCAGATTGCATTAGAATCGCCTATAAAAGAGCTGGGGGAATTCCCGATAAAAATAAACTTGGAACACAACCTTGAAGCGGAAGTGACATTGGTAGTAGCTCCGGAGAAAGAAGGCGGAGCCGAAGAAGAAGAATAAAACCACAAAGCCAGGACAACCTGGCTTTTGTTCTATATACAATATACTAAGATGAAATTACTGCGGTAATTTATATAATTACTGCACTCGGTCGCAGTGTAAAAATAAATTTTTCCACTGCTCCCTCATTTGTAATTATGAAAAAATATATTTTCGTAGTAGGAGGAGTGATGTCGGGCGTCGGCAAAGGAGTGGCTGTTGCCTCAATCGGCCGGATATTGAAAAGCAAGGGCTACAAAGTAACGGCAATCAAAATTGACCCCTATATTAATGTCGACGCGGGAACAATGAACCCTACCGAGCATGGAGAGGTTTTTGTAACCGCAGACGGAGACGAATGCGACCAGGATGTGGGCAACTATGAAAGATTCCTGGACGAAAACATTTACCGCGATAATTATATGACAACCGGCCGGGTCTACCAGGCGGTGATAGAACGCGAAAGGAACTTGGAATATCACGGCCGCTGCGTTGAGGTGGTGCCGGACATACCGAATGAAGTCATCTCAAGGATAAAAACAGCATCAAAAAAAGCGAATGCCGATTTTACCTTGATAGAAATCGGCGGAACAGTGGGCGAATACCAGAACCTGCTTTTTCTGGAAGCCGGAAGGATGATGAAGCTCGAATCCTCTAAAGATGTCCTTTTTGTGCTGGTAAGCTATTTGCCCGTGCCGAGCCTGCTCGGGGAAATGAAAACCAAACCGACCCAATATGCGGTAAGGTCTTTGAATTCAGCTGGAATCCAGCCGGATATGATTTTGGCCCGTTCAACAGTGGTGTTAGATGAGCCCAGAAAAAGGAAAATCGCGGTAAATTGCAATGTAACCGCAGAAGATATAATTTCCGCGCCTGACGTCAAATCAATTTATGAGATACCGGTGAATTTTGAAAAGGAAAATCTGGGAAACAAAATCTTAAAAAAATTCGGACTCAAGCCCAAAGACGTGGACCTGAAGGATTGGCGCAAATACGCTGAAACCATAAAAAACCTTAAAACTACCGTCAAGATCGGCATTGTCGGGAAATATTTCGAAACCGGAGATTTCACCTTGATGGATTCTTATATATCTGTGATAGAAGCTATCAAACATGCATCTTACGCATTTTCGGCCAAGCCGGAAATTTCTTGGCTGTCGGCGGAAAAATATGAAAAATCGCCCCAGTCGGTTTCGGAACTGAAAAATTTCGACGGGATAATTGTTCCCGGGGGTTTCGGCAACAGGGGAGTGGAAGGGAAGATAAACGCCATAGGATTCTGCCGGAAGAACAAGATACCGTATTTCGGCCTCTGTTTCGGCCTGCAACTGGCGGTAATTGAATTTGCCAGGAACGTATGCGGGATTAAAAACGCCAATTCAACCGAATTGTCCAGAGATTGCACGCCCGTGATTGATGTGATGCCCGAGCAGAAATCTTTGATACAAGAGAAAAAATATGGCGGCACGATGCGGCTGGGCGCCTACGACTGCAAGTTAAAAACAGGCACAAAGAGCTTTGCAGCTTATGGGAAATCGCAAGTTTCGGAACGCCACAGGCATCGCTACGAAGTGAACAATGATTATCGTGAAACCCTGGAAAAAAACGGCTTGGTCATAGCCGGGATAAATCCGAAAAGGAATTTAGTGGAAATAATCGAAATACCGGACCATCCGTTCTTTGTCGGCACCCAATTCCATCCCGAATTCACTTCAAGGCCATTGAAACCCCAGCCGCTGTTCAAGGCATTCATAAAAGCCTGCTTGAAATAAAAAGAAAAAGCCCCGCTAGGTGCGGGGCTTTTCAGTTTGAGACTTATTCTACGTTAACCACGTTTATTTTCTTAGTGTCGTTATTAAATGCTTTTTTTGTTTTCGTGGTAAAATTAACTGTACCTTCTTTCAAAGAATAAATCGTATCGTCCTGGCCGATTTCGGTATTTTTTCCGGGAACGAATTTAGAGCCTCTTTGCCTGATGATGATCATGCCTGGCTTCACCTTTTCTCCGGCATAAGCCTTGATTCCTAATCTCTGCGAGCGGGATTCACGGCCGAGCCTGGACGAACCTCCTGATTTAGTTTTTGCCATAAAATAAAGGAAATTTAGTATTTAAAATTATATCACCATGCTATCAAATTTTATTGACTACGTCAAGCGATACAGGAATGAAATATTAATAGCAATAATCATAGTTCTTATATCTTTGCTGTCTTTCGCTGCGGGGTATCTCGTGGCAAAATACCAAGGCCAGCAGGATATCAGATTCATCCAAAACTTAAATTCATGACAAAGGTCGCAATTATCGGAGCGGGATCCTGCGGACTTTATCTGGCGTGGAAATTGTCAGAAAAGGATTGCGAGATAACTGTTTTCGAAAAGAAAAAGGATATAAACAACAAAGCTTGTTCAGGCTTGTTTTCCGAACGCATCTTGGACTTTGTGCCGGCATCAAAAAATCTGCTTGAAAATGAGATCAATTCAGTCATCGTACATTTCCCGAGGAAATCCGTAAAAGTGAAATTTTCCAAAAAGTTCCTTGTGATGGACCATGCCAAGCTCGATAATCTGCTTTTAAAAACAGCCGAAGATTCAGGCGCTAAAATAATTTTAAACCATAATGTTTCTAAATTGCCCGAGGGTTTTGACAAGATAATCGGGGCTGATGGCGCAGACTCTATTGTGCGACAAGCACTAAAACTTCCAAAACTATCATTCAGGCTAGGTATCCAGGGATTTGTAACAAAAAAATCAAAGGAAGACTACGTCGAGACCTGGCCGTGTAAAAACGGGTTCATCTGGCGTATACCCCGCGGCAATAAAATAGAATACGGCATAATGACGGATGTAAACGAGGCCTACAAGACATTCACCGAATTCGTCGAGAAGAAAAATATACATCTGGAAAATATAAAAGCCCGGATCATCCCGCAAGGATTTAATATTCCCTTGGATGAAGAAGCAACCCTTTGCGGAGACGCGGCAGGGCTTACAAAGCCATGGTCGGGCGGGGGAGTCGTATGGGGAATGGTTGCCGCGGATATTTTAGTCAAAAATTTCCCGGATTTTTCCCGCTATTCGAAAGAATGCAAAAAATTCTTCGGCTTCAAGATTCTAAAATCAAAAATCCTGACCAGGGCAGTATACTTCGTTGGATTTAACCTGCCTTTCTTAATGCCCAACAATACTAGAATTGAATCTGATTTTCTGGTATAATTTAAAAATTACTATATAAGATCATGTCGGATAAAATTCCAAATCATTTAGGGATAATCCTCGACGGGAACCGCCGGTGGGCGGAAGAAAAAAAACTGCCGGCCATGGAGGGCCACAGGCGAGGATTCGAAAGAGTAAAAGATACTGTCAATTGGGCAAGACAAAAAGGCATAAAAACAATCACCTTCTTTTGTTTCTCGACTGAAAACTGGAAAAGATCGAAGTTCGAAGTGAATTATCTGATGAAACTGTTAAAAGAAGGATTACTGCCTAAAAATTTAGAAAAGTATGCCAAGGGTGCAAGGATTAGAATAATCGGCCAGAGAGACAGGCTTCCGAAAGACCTGCAAAAACAAATAGAAAAAACAGAAGAGGAAACAAAAAACAACAAAGACATCACGGTTAATCTGGCGATAAGCTACGGCGGAAGGGCAGAGCTGGTTTCAGCGATGAAAAATATAATAGAGAAAAAAATACCGGTTGAAAAAATAACCGAGCAGGTGATATCAGACAATCTCTGGACATCCGATTTGGACCTGATTATCCGCACAGGCAAAGAACAAAGGATTTCCAATTTCCTGATCTGGCAGGCGGCATATTCTGAGCTTTATTTCTCGCCCATATATTGGCCGGATTTCGACGAAAAGTGCCTGGACCAGGCCATGGAAGAATATAGCAATAGGAAAAGAAGATTTGGAAAGTAAATCGCCTCGATGGAAGGCGATTTTAGTTTACAACAGTAAGGATTGCAAATTTTTTTAAATTTGCTATTATATTTCTAGCTCATTCTTTGTCTCTTTCGACTTCCATTTGGGCGGCAGGCAACTTCGGTTGCCACCGCATTCTCGCCAAGTGCGAAGACCCTTGAAGACCACCAAATCTTTGAGGAATCTGTCGCGCTTCGCGGACCCAGCGGCGCTGAGAGGAAAGAAAGGAGGGGGAAAATCAGTGGCTGGTCTTGTTGGCCGCAGGTTGGCTCTGTTCCTGACAAGGAATATCCATTAGGCAGTACCCTCGGGATGGTATCCCTTGGAGAGGCCCCTGAACGCCACAGCGTGTAACTTTTTCTGGGGGGATTCCGCTTCTGACCGTTGCGGACATCCCCCCGCTTTTTTTTATTTCAAATTTTTCAGCAAATCTCCGGCCCTTGAAATCCATTTCAGGGATTTCGGTTTTTCCTTGTATTTCTGGCTTTCTTTCTGGATATTAATCAGCCTTTGGAAGTCATCCTTTGTCCAAGCCAAAAAATTCTTACCTTTGTTTTTATAAAGTATTTCCACGGCCTGGGCCCATAAATCAAAATCTTTTTTCTTATTTTCCTGCAGGGAGTTTTTCTGCAGGTAGGGGATTACTGTATTTTTAATCTCATCTATATTCTGGACTGAAAAGCGTGCCTGGTTTTGTATCGAGTGGATTTTCCCGCAGCCCATGGCCGTTAAAATTTCCTGAAGATTGCTTATCTCAGAAAGCGGCCTGGTTATTATGAACTGCGCCTTCCATCTGTAATAAGTAGGGGAGTTGGGCCGGTTTTTTTTCGCGTCCTGCCGGAACTGCAGGTCAAAGCAGGCGCTGGAATTAATTAGATTGGTTACATTTGTTTTACCGTTCTTTACCATAGTTTTCACAATTAATGATTAATTATATTATTATATCACGGCTTTTCATTATGCGACAATTGACACAATTCATTAAATGACTAATATGTAAATATTGGACCTTGTCAAAAACGGAGTGCGGGAACAGTCTTGGTCTGCACGCCAATGCAGTCCACGCTAACGCGTGGGGCGTAATGGGTCCGATTCCCGTTGCTGGCTTTGCGATAGTTTTTTTTGGACACAGTGGGAGACTTTGAAGTTCCGCCTAGCAAACGGAATTGAGTCGCCAATAGAAACCACACAGTCCAATAAAACTATCAAAAGATCCCGCACTCCGCCAATCTAAAAACAAATGTCGTGCTGTAAAGCGCGACTTTTATTTTTGTTTCTATATCCTTGTCGCACAATAAGCATACTTAAAAAATGATGGAGGAGTAGGTGAGTGAGCCTTATTGTGCGACAGATTCCTATTTTTCAGAGTTTTCAGGATTTTTCAGGCTGTGGAACTGCCGGTGGATGTCGCGGAGGCGCTTATTGGTTACGTGAGTATAAATTTGAGTTGTCACAATATTCTTATGGCCCAGAAACTCCTGGATGCTGCGCAGGTCGACTCCTTGGGTCAGCAAATCTGTGGCGTAAGAGTGCCTAAGAGTGTGCGGAGTGGTGAAAACAGGGATTCCGGATAGTATGGAATACTTTTTTACCAATCTTTCTATGGAACGGGGCGTAAGCCGGGAGTCGGATTCCTGCCTGGCCCGATAATGTATGAATAGTGGCTTTTCTTTGTCTTTCCGGGTATCCAGATACCTTTTTATCCAGCTCAAAGCCCGTTCTGAGAAATAAACCGTGCGGGGGTTGCCGCCCTTGCCGATAATTCCGAGTTCCAGATCCTTCTTGTCTTTTATATTCTGGAACTGGTCCCGGTTCAGGCTGACGAGCTCGGCAATCCTTAAACCGGTCGAAAAAAAGGCCTCCAGAATCGCCCTGTCCCTAAGGGTTTGATCATCCTTCGGGTCGGCCGCGTTCAGGAGCTTTTCCACCTGTTCCAGGGCCAGGAATTTAACGGTTTTTTGGCTTTTATCGGCCTTAGGAAGGGCTATCTTGTCAGGGGGTATAGAAAGTATGTCTTTCTGTACAAAATAGCCTAAAAAGGCCCTTAAAGCGATTAAATAGTAGTTCTGGGTAGCCTTTTTAAGGGATTTTTGGCTCTTTGGGTCTATATTGCGGGAAAGGTATAAACGGTACTCCCAGATATGCTCCGGGGTCAATTGGTGAGGCAGCAGGGGAGTCAGGCCTTTCTTTTCCAGCCACCCGGAAAATTTATTCAAGTAATGCAAATAATTTTTCTGCGTGTTGTCGCGCAAACCTTTTTCGACCTCGCAATAATCCAGAAAATCCGGGATATGTTTGATTATGGGTTTTGTTGAATTTTCCATGGTTTTGAAGAGGGGTCTTTTGTTGTATATAGACAATGTCGCTTTACCTACATTTTGCGACATTCTATATATCTATCATACTTCCTATATAAGGGTCGTCAAGGGCCTTTCTGGGGATAACTGTATGCCCGAATCCCGGGTCCTGAGCCCTGGTCCGCGACATCTTTATCGCACTTCCCTGCCAAAAATATAAAAATATTTTTGTGGAAATATTTTTCAAAATTTCTGCCGCTATGAATCATTAATTATAAATTTGTTATCTGCCCCTCCCCCGACCGCCCCTCCCTACTGGTTTTTAAAGCCTTTTCGAGAGGGGTCCGAAAGGACTTAAAAGCCATGATGAAACCCGTTTTTTGACCCTGTCTGGGCATTTTTCAATATGTCGCACAATAAGCATATAATATAAACCATACAAAAAGACCTCTTTTCAGAGGCCCTTGCCATTTTGCCTGATTAGAATCATCGTATCGCAACCAATACATAGGACATATCCGCATGCTTGGATAACTTCATCTTTTTCAACAATACTGATTGTCGCCACAGATGCTTCGCTTAGCTCCAATGCTTTTTGCCAAACCAGATTTTTGCATTTTCCTTTCCAGCAAGCCGGACAATAGTGATCCCCTCTCAACGTCTTCCAGCCTTTCAATAAAAACGGTGTATTCAGGGTTGCTGTCGAAGCGCCCATGTTCTTCCCTCCCCATTTTCAAAGGCCTATCCAAAAACCTATTTGTTGGCCGGCTGTTGCTGTCCGGTTAACCCCAGAAAGTAATCTTTGATTTTCTGCCAGAGAGTCTGCTCTACCTGTTTAGCCTGGTTCCCTATTTGTTTTTTCACGATTTCCTGCCGCTTGTCTATTTCCGACGATACCCGCCCCAAGATATGCTGGTTCCAAAAATCCACCCCGCTTTTCCATAATCCCCTAACCCATGCTTCAAGCTTTGCATATAAATCCCTGCCTATCTGCTGGAAATACGGGACCTTGCCCAAGGCCAGGATTATCAGGATTATTATGATTATGATAACGCTTTTTAAAAAGCTATTCATATTTGTTTTCTGCTTCTTTTATCCTTTGTAATGTTTTTTCTTTGCCCAGGACATCGGCTATTTCAAAGGGTCCCGCTGAAGATTCTTTCCCAGACAAAGCCACCCTCAACGGCCAGAGCATGTATCCCCTGTTGGGCATTTTTTCGGCTTCCAATAAAAGTACATTCTGCAAATTTTTTGCATCCCAATCTTTTTCAGGGATGCCTGAAATTATTTTCTGCAGATTTTTCAATGAGTCCAGGACATCCGCCCATCTCATCTGCTGCCACATCAGGAGCTCTTTTTTATAGTCCAATTCTTTTTTGAAGAAAAAATCCGCCAGGTCTGTTATTTCCGAAAGCTTCTTGAGCCTTGCCTGGTAAAGGCTGATGATTTTATCCAAGGCGTCCGTTGTTATCTTTTCGCCGGTTTCCACAACTTCATATTTTTTGATATCGCCGTTTGCCGTCTTTATTAATTTCTTTTCAACCAGATATGGGACGCAAAGCCCGGTCAATTCTGCAAGGGGTTTCTGGCGGATATAAAACCCGTTCAAAAAATCCAGCTTTTTCTGGTCGAAGACAGCGCCGGCCTTCTGCACATTTTCTAAGGCAAAATCTTTCACTAATTCATCTAAAGAGTATATCTCTTTTTCCGTGCCCGGATTCCAGCCTAAAAATGCCAGGAAGTTTATTATGGCCTCCGGCAGATATCCCTGTTTCCTGTATTCTGTTATGGCTACTGCGCCGAACCTTTTAGACAGCTTGCTTTTGTCAGGCGCCAAGATCAAAGGTATGTGCCCATATGCCAGATACGGGAATCCCAGGGCTTCCTGGATCAAAATCTGTTTGGGGGTGTTTGAAATATGGTCTTCGCCGCGGATTACGTGGGTAATTTTCATTTCGCAGTCATCAATTACGTTGGCGAAATAGAACAAAGGGGTTTCCATTGACTTGGCGATGACGAAATCCCCTATCAGTCCTGAATTGAACTCCACATTTCCCCTTATGATGTCTTTAAAAACGATTTTTTTCTCCGGCACGCGCAGGCGGATTACGAATTTTTTATTTTCCGCCAGATTTTTCTGGATTTCGGCTTCGCTCAGATTAGAGCATTTGCCGTTGTATTTCGGTGCCAATCCCCTGCTCATCTGCTCCTGGCGCTCGGCTTCAAGGTCGTCGGGCGTGCAAAAACACCGGTAAGCCTTGTTTTCCGATAAAAGTTTTTCTAAATATTTTTTATAACCATGCCTTTTTTCAGATTCCCGGTAAGGGCCGAATTTCCCTCCGATATCCGGGCCCTCCTGCCAATCCATTCCCAGCCATTTCAAACCCTCTAAAATATCCCTTTCAAATTCCGGTTTTGACCTTTCTATGTCAGTGTCTTCGATCCTTAAGATAAAAACGCCTTTATTCTTTTTGGCATAAAGATAATTGAACAAAGCCGTCCTGGCCGAACCGATATGGAAAAATCCGGTTGGCGACGGTGCAAACCTGACCCTTATATCCCCTGCTTTTGTTTTTTTCGGCCTTGCGCTGGTTTTTGGCATATTATTTTTAACTGACTATGAAATATTCCAGGATATTGCGGGCAACAACTTTTGCCGCATCGGGTTTTGAAAATCTTATCGCCTGTTCTTCCATTTTTTCCAAGGCTCCCGCCTCGCTGAAAAGATGCTCGATCCTCTCCATAAAAAAATTAGGTTTCAAGTTTTCCTGTTCCAGCACTATGCAGGCTCCGGCGTCGGCATAAGCATAGGCGTTTTTTGCCTGATGCTCGCCGGCCGAACCGGGAAGCGGCACCAGTGCCGAAGGAAGTCCCACGGCCGCAAGCTCGAATATGCTTCCCGCCCCTGCCCTGGAAATGGCAAATTTCGCCGCCCTGTAAGCATTTTTCATTTTTTCTTCATCTAAAAAAGAATACAGATGGTAATATTTTTCCAAATCCTTGTTTATCACGACTTGGGATTCGGCGCGCACCTCGTCCAGATTGTCTTCTCCGCAGACATGTATTATCTCGAATTTCTCCAAAAGATTGTTCAAGACCCTCAAGACGAAATCATTTATGAATTCCGCGCCCTGCGACCCGCCCAAAAACAGGAAGAGGGGCTTGTCGAAGACCAAATTAAAGATTTCCTTGGCGGCCTCTTTAGAACCGTCCAATATTTCCGAACGTATAGGATTCCCGGTCAATACGGTTTTCGACAAATCGAAATATTCGGTTTTCGGGAAGGAAATGAAAATCCTTTTTGCCCATTTGCTGGCTATCCTGTTGGACATTCCCGGGAATACGTCTGACTCATGGATGAAAATCGGTATCCTGAGGAGTTTAGCGCATAAAACTACCTGCATTGATCCTGACCCTCCCTTGCTGAAAACCAATTTCGGCTTTATCTTCATGAAATAGAAGAATGACTGGAAAAATCCCCATGGGATTTTGAACAATACATCTATGACGTTTTGGAAAGAAAAATACCTCCTGATTTTGCCTGAAGAGATTTTTATCACCTGGACGTCCTCCTGTGAAATCAAAATCGAGCCGAGTTCTTCTCCTTTGGGCCCGATATAAAACAATTCGAGGTCTTTTTCCGGGTAAAATTTCCTTATCTCGCGGATGACGGCGACCAAGGGAAAAACATGGCCTCCGGTGCCTCCTCCTGTGAGTAGAATTCGCATATTTAAATTTTTATGTTTTAATTCTTTTGGCAATGTTCAAAAGCAATCCCATCGCTATCAATTCCGTGACGATGTGCGAGCCGCCATAGCTTATGAATGGCAGGGGCACGCCGGTTAACGGCATTATGCCCGTCATTGCACTTATATTAACAAATCCCTGGAAAAGTATCCAGAAAGTTATGCCTGTGGCGACCAGCTGTGAAAATTTATCGTCGCTGCGCCTTGCGATGGCCAATCCCGTCCAAAGCAGGAGGCCGAAAAGCAGTATCAGGAGAAGGCATCCGATGAACCCGGTTTCTTCGGCAAAGACTGCAAAAGTGGCGTCTGACAATGTTTGAGGCAGAAAACCGATCTGGCTGGACATCCCGAACCCCCGACCCGCCCAGCCGCCTGAGCCGATGGCGATAAGCGATTGTTTTATCTGGAAACCCATTCCCATCGGATCAGCGTCCGGATTCAAGAATACGAGAAGCCTCGCCAAGCGGTAAGACTCGTACTTTATAAGCAAGAACAATGCCAAAAATGCCCCGCATATTATCGAAAGGCTGTGCCAGATGGGCGTGCCGGCGGCAAAATATATGACCAATGCTATCAATCCTATTATAACGAGCGTGCTTATGTTAGGCTGCAAGACGAAGATGACGGAAATCACAAATAAATAAACCAAAAAAGGCATAAAAACTTCTTTAAGGAGGTAGGAGTTCCTTTCCCTGAAATTTGATTTCTTGGCATGCTCGTGCCCCAGCTTGTTCTTGAACAGGCTGCTCAAATACAGGATAGAAGTTATTTTCAGGAACTCCGACGGCTGTAAATTGACCAGCCCCAAGTTCAGCCACCTGCTGGCGCCGAAAATGTGCATGCCGAGATGCGGCAAAATCGTGAAACACAGGACTATCAAGTTTGCCAGGACTAAGACCGGGGATATTTTTTTAAGATAATCCAGAGAAATAAAAAAAGCGACCAGCCCCAGGATGATTCCCGGCAAAAATCCGTAAAGGAGCTGGTGTATGAAAAAATAATCGGTGGAGCCGTTTAATTTGAGAGAAGTCGGGGCGGAAAGCACGGCCAAAAAAGAAATCCCCAATAGAAGCAGCAAGGCTATTATGAAAAATAAAAAATAATCGAGGCGGATTTTCATTATCTTATTTTTTTGACCTGGGCCACGAACTGGTCGCCCCGGTCAAATTCATTTTTGAAAAGGTTGAAAGATGTTGCGCCCGGCGAAAGTAAAACCACGTCTCCCCTCTTTGCAATCTTGCCGGCTTTTTTGACAGCGTCTTCCATGCCCGCCGCTTTTGTTATTTTTATTTTAGAGTTCCTGGTCGATAATTCATATTCGATTATGTCCGAGGCTGAACCGGGCAATAAGACTATTTGCTTGATGGCTTTATCAAGTTCGACGGCCAGTGCCGCATAATATAGTTCCTTGTTCATTCCGCCCATAATCAGGACTATTTCAGACTTCGGGAACCTCTGTCTGGTCGCCCGTAGGGCAAAAATCACGGCCTCAGGCATCGTGGCGGTGGTGTCGTTGATGTATTTCACCCCTTTCTTATCGGCTATCAATTCCTGCCTGTTGGCGACTCCTGTAAATTTTTGCAAAACGTTCTTAATTTTCGCATTTGATAATCCCATTATCTTGGCGACTGTAACCGCTGCCAGCACATTGGAAATATTATGTTCTCCGAATATCTGTAATTTTTTGACATTGAATATGGGCTCTTTTTCCCCGTTGAAAAATATTTCTTCCTTGTCCAGGAAACAGCCGTTGGCTTTCTGGGCCGAAGAAAACAGATAAACATTGGATTTGGACAGCTTGGCAAAGTTCCTGGTGATTTCGTTGTCGTAATTCAGAACAAGATGGTCTTGCGGTTTCTGGTATTTGAAAATCAGGCGCTTTGAGGCGATATAATCGTTGTAGGATTTGTAGCGATTCAAATGGTCGGGCAAGACCGTGGTGATGGCGGCGATGTGCGGACTTTTTTCAAGTTCTTCCAGTTCAAAGTTTGATAATTCCAGAACCACAATAGCGTCTGCGGTGATTTTATTTAAAATTTCCAAAGGAGACACTCCGATATTGCCGGCCAAGAAAGCTTTCTTATTATGGGCTTTCACCAATTCATAGATTAAGGTGGCAGTAGTTGATTTTCCCTTGGTGCCGGTCACGCCGATGATTTTGGCCGGGCATAGATTAAAAAAAATGTTAGTATCGGTATCAACTTTAACATTGTTGTCGCGGGCAATCTGCAAAAATTTGGAAGTTAAAGGCACAGCCGGATTTTTTATGACTAAATCAGTCTTGATAAAATCCTCTTCTGCGTGCTCCCCCAGCCTGTATTTTATTTTGTATTTCTTGAGTTTTAAAAGCGATTTTGCCAATTCTTTCTTGGTTTTCAAATCCGTAACCAAAACATCTGCGCCATTCTCGCAGAAGTATTTTGCTACGCCCACTCCCCCGTTATTCAGCCCCAATCCCATTACCGTCACTTTTTTACCCTTAAATAACTTAACCATATAAATAATGTACGTCGCTTCGCGACGTAAGTGTTTGCTCGGCTTTAGCCTCGCTCCCTTAATTTTAGCAGAATTTTTGGCATAAAAAAAGCCCCTTGCGCTTCGCGCTCGGGGCCTTCCATCAACACTATCCAGCCAGACCCTTGGGAACAGGGAATTCGGCTCTTCTTGGAAGACAACCTTCCCATCAAGCCTCTTCGCTGGTTTCATTGCCGCCTGGAGGGGGAGGCTCCGCCAGCTACTCCGGCAAGATTTCCAATCCCGTTGGGGATCGTAAGCGCCGTTGGCGAGAAGGTTCTAGCCGCAGGTGTCAGCAGTTTGCGGGGTGTCGCGGGCCCGCTGGACTGCCAGCCTTTGACAGAGCTGCCTTTGCCGGAAGGAGAATACTCGCGTGTCTCGTTCACGCTTCCCGATATTCCCGTTTTAGTGTCGATGGCCTGGCCTTAATATACCACGGATAGACATTTTGTAAACAAAAAACGGCGGAATCCTTTCGGATTCGCGCCGCTTGTCTGTTTAGATCCAGCCGTCGGCAATAAGCATGAACTGCCCCATGAAAGTTGCCATGCCCAAGCCGCTGCCTATGAATAGGGTCTCGGCCTGGTCTTCGTCAAACGTATGAAATGGAGGATCAATACATATGAAGACGAACAAAGCGAAACACAAAAAAAGCAGTGATCCGCTGGCAACCAAACTTCGACCTTTTGACGGCGTTACCGCAAAGGCGTATAGCTTCCTGAAAAATCGTCTGACCATGTCGCACCGTCCTTTCCCTAGGGATTGTTGGGGCAATCAGGGCATTGCCCGCCAGGACAATCCGGTTCGCACTTGCCGCAGCCCTTTTTTTCTCCGCCTATGGATGGCATCGGCTCCCAAAGAACGCGCAGGAAAGCCAAGACGCACCCAGAGGTAAGGAGGGCTTCAAACGCAGCAATAGCCCAGTGTTTACCCAGGCAAAAGACTATCGTCATGGCTGTCCCTACCAAGACGGCCATGCCCCATGGCAAAAGCGCAAAAAATCTCGCATCAGCCATGAGAGACTGCAGCCCCGGCCTTAGTTCGGTTTCTTCCTCCGGCGTTTTCGCTTGCATGGTTCACCCTCCGAAATTGTCCTCGATTTGAGGCGCTTTTCAATGAGCGCTTCTAGGTTGAATATATCACAAACGCTATAAATGTAAACAAAAAAACCGCCCTTTACGGCGGTTTGCTGAATGCTTCATTTCCACCATTTGAAGCGTTCGGAGATTAGTTGAATGGGTCCAGGATTTCGGGCGTGAGCTTCTTGTTAAAGCAGAGGTGGCTGATTTTTTCGAAATTATAGGGCTCGTCGGAAAAGAAAAATTTATGATTGCTCCCCTTCATTATCGTTTGCTCTATCGCGGGATTATTTTCCAAAAATTCTTTTAGTTCTTTTATGATGGCTTCTGCCGGGTTGATAATCGCCACTTTTTTGCCCATCACTTTGGCAATTGTGTTTTTTAGCAAAGGGTAATGGGTGCAGCCTAAAATCAAAGAATCAATTTTGTCTTTCTTTAAATCTGCCAAGTATCTTTTGGCAATTTCTTCCGTAATTTTGTCGTCCACCAGTCCTTCTTCAACCAACGGAACGAATAACGGGCAGGCTCTGGAATAAAATTTCAAACCGCCGTCCAGTTCAGCGAGCTTCTTTTTATAAACCCCGCTTTTAATGGTTCCGGGCGTTCCTATAATGCCTATCCTCTTATTTCTTGTCGCACTTATTGCGCTTTTGACTGCCGGCACAATCATTTCAAAAATCGGCACATTCGGGAATTTCTGTTTTAAGGAATCTGCCGCCCAGGCTGAAGAAGTATTGCAGGCGACTACGATAACCTTGGCTCCCCTATCCAAAAGCCACTGGGTTATTTTTTCAGAATATTTTTTAACAAAATTAGCCCCTTTTGTGCCGTAAGGGAGCCTTGCCGTGTCGCCGAAATAAATTATCTGGTACAGGGGCAGATCTTTGAAAATTTCTTTCACAACCGTCAGCCCGCCCACGCCAGAATCAAAAACGCCTATCATATATTTGGATTATACGCTATCTTGGCGGAAATTCAAATACTTGACTAAATAATTTATATATGTTATAAATAAGCACCCTAAAACAAGGAGGAAAGACCATGCCGGAGAGGATCGCATTCAAGCACGTCGTGCTTATTACCCTCGTTGTGGGGGCAATGTGCGGCGTTGGCATCGGGTATATGTTCGGACCCGCTGTCGGGACCGTAGGCGGCCTGCTCGTTTCGGTGCTGGATCTGGCGCTGATTACGGGCCTGGACAAGCTCGAAAGAAGGGCGTAGGAAGCTATTCAAGCTCTCCCCCGCCGCGCAACACAAGTCTGCCGCCCGGCAGACTTTTTTTATGCCTGATTGATTTTTACCGGCCATTGTAATAGAGTGAAATCCCTGGCACCTTTACAAAAACCGGAAACATGGCAAAGGAAGGAGGGCTTGTGAGATACAACGCGCAAAAAATAATCACAGGCCCGCAAGAGCATGTGATTGGAGATTTGATTGTAATGCCGGACTGGCCCCGCTCGCAGAAAATCGGGCCGAAAGGCGTACCGATTTGCAGGCAAGAGTGGTTCCTGCAGATGTGCAAAGACCATCACATTGAACTGCCGGGCTTTATGCCGCCGGCTTTAGAAATGGCGTCTATGCAATTTTTACGGAACATATATTCTGAATACCGCAATTCTCACTCCGGCCAGGAACCGGACTGGATGAGCAGGCTTTCAGCGCGGCAGAAGGTTACCGTGCGCTGGGAGTATTGGATCCAGGATGCGCCGATAGAGCAGCGACTGATTGTTCCTGGTTTCGAACTTACCGGAATCGGTTATCTTATAGAGGATGACGGATTTATCCGCGATGTTTGCAATGCATTCGGCCTTTGGAGGCTTGGCGGAATAAAACAGCTTGGCTTCCTGCATGATCCGACAATCAGGCAGAAGGAACTTCCGACCTATGCCAGTACTTTCAGCCACACAAGGTTTCTGCACAGTATAGATGTAGGAGTCCTGGCCACCTTGATCGGATTGAATAACGGCTTATCCGGACAAGGATTGCTTACCCTGCGGACAGCCGCACTCAGCCATGACTGGAGAACTCCGGCCGGCGGAGACACAATAAAAGCCGTTGATCCCGGACTGTTTGATGAAGACCGCCACTACAATGAAAAATTTTCCAGCGCCGGGTTCAAGGAATTCCAGAGGAAATATGGCATTAATCAAAAAACCCTTTGCTCTGTGATCATGCAACAAGGAGCAATGGGCAGGATTTTAGACCTCGCCGATAAGTTGTCTTACACGGCACGCGACGTCGGATATCTTTTGTACCAGAATCCGGAACGCGACGACATACCGTTTTGCTACGAATTCAGGCGGATACGGGAAATGCTGAAGGTCAATCCGCTTATCTGCAGCATCTGGGACTGCGCGCGCATCAGCGGCAATATTCTTGCGATAGACGATGCCGGCCGTCTGGCCGATTTCCTGAAACTCCGGGCTTTGATGTTCCGCACGCTTTACTACAATCCGGCCAGCCGCTTTTTGGAAGACGGCCTGGTAAAAGTCCTGGCAAAATACCTTTACCGGAGAAAGATAATAACGCTGAAACAGCTGCTTACTTTCGGCGACCAGTGGCTGATGGAAATAATGGATAAAACAATCGGGCAGTTCTATTTTTTCAACCTGGTCAGCAATTACCTGAATCCTAGGATTGAGAGATTTGCCACGCTCAAAGAAGTTTACAAGAGGGAAAGGGAGTTGCTGGAAGAACCGGGGATAATGACGCACGTTGATGAATCCAAGCTCAGCAAAAGTTCAGGGTTATCAGACTTCATGGTTTGGGAAAACGGCAAAGCAACGGCCTTCGCAGATGCCCGGCCGAAAGAGGCTGAGGAAATCAGGGCGATAACCAGGACCGCTCAGCCATTTTTCCTTTATATTTATTCCATTGATAAATTGCGCTTCCCCAAAGGTCTGGCGCAGGATATCAGGAGGGATAGATTGCTCCACTTGGCAGAGATTGCCGGGTGACGCCGCACAGAATATGTTGCGGCTTTTTTATAAACAGAAAAAACTTATTCAAAAACCCCGCGGCTGGCGCGGGGCTTTTTATGACCTAATCTTATTTTTTTAAAGCATTTATTATCTGCTGGACTAATGCGGCAAGAGCCTCTGAATTTGAATTGCTGTAAGAAGTGAAAGACGCGGTAACCGTAAAATACACGAAGCTGCTGCTTCCGTAATTATTGATAACTTGTATTTCTTTGGACATGCCCGGCCATTTGAAGGTTGCCTGCGTACCGTCCGGTGAAACCGAATCGAAAGGCATGTGTGCCGGCGGACCGCCCGCGCCCCACGAGCCTTGTGAGTCCGAATTTATATAATATGCGCCGTTAAATCCGGTGCCAGTTATTGTAACTTCCGTTCCGGCGGGACCGGAACTCGGATAAAGCGAATTGACTGATGGTTTTAACGAGGGCTGATAACTGCCTGAATAGGCAATCATGAATACTCCGCTTTTCCCTGAAGCGATATCTCCTGTGACTCCGGGCATATCAGCCCCTATGACAATCACATACTGGTTCGTGTCGGCAAGAGCTGTTTGGATGCCAAGAAGCCCCGCGATTTTCTGTTCTATGTTTCCCATTCCCGCTGCCCAGCCGGTATTGGGCGTCACTGTCCAATTATAAGACGTGGTGGTCGACGGCAAATTCGAAACGATTGCGGTGTTGGGGTCGCTGATGGTCCCGCTTGTGCCGTTCATGATCATGATATACTGGGTTGCGTTTGCAGGAAGACCTGAGTTTGTCCAGGTAATTGTGTATTGGCTTCCCGATTGCAAAGTTTCTCCGGATTGCGGAGCATTCACTGTTATGGAAGCGCCCGGGTACAGGCCCATGGTGGATGATAAGGTCTTATTGATTATGAAATAACCGCCGGTGACGCAATTCGTGTTAGAAAGGCAGATTTCTACGCGATATTGGGCGGTTCCGGTAGGGATCACAAGGTTGACCGGCGCAGGGAAAGTCCCGCTGCCTCCTTGCGACGAATAAGAAAGGCCGCCGGCCGTTCCGAGCTCCCCGTAAACCGTATTCCCGTTTTGGTCCAAAAGATATACGGTCGGGACTACAGAAGCATTTACGCCAGACCAGGTCCATGAGAATGGTATAGTGCCTGTTGGTGATGAAAAAATAGCGCCGGCATTGGGTGATGTGACAGTAATTGAAGGCTGGGCTGTTGAAGTCGGGCAAGAAACATTATTGCATCCGAAGCTGCCGCAGGATGTGCTTAAAAAATTACCATTGGGATCATATACCACAACTCCCTGCTGCACAGCGTTTGAATTCAAAGAGCAATAATTATTGAGGAGTGTGCTGTAATCTGAAGTCGAGCAAGCGGACTGGAGACCGGAAATGGTATTAACCGCGGGCTTAGCCATTTTGGCATATCCCCTGCCGACATCCGGCGCGTTTTGAGAAGGTATGGACGTGTACATGTCCCTGAGTTCGCAATAGCCTGAGTTCGGGGCGACAGAAGCAATGGTAAATGATGCGTCGCTGGTATCGCATGTCGGGTTGAACATATCACTTTCCTGGTCGCAAATCTTCACCCAATACTGTCCGGGAGTTAACTTTGCATTTTTATCAACTATGTTTAAAGCCGTAAACGTGCCCTGCCCGCCGCTGGATCCGCCGACAGTATCATTGCCCAGCATTATGGAAGCCACTGCGGGAACATTATAAGCTGTCGAATTCATAAGATATGCCCAAGGATATTTGAGCGTATAATTCGCCTGCCAGGAAAACGGGATGGAAAAGGACCCGTCTGCAGAAACGGTGTAAGATTCTCCACCATTAGGAGAAATTACGGTAACAGGCTGTGTACTTTTAGCAACAACCGCAAAGGGCATCCAATTGCTTGCATGATACCTGGAATTAATAGTACTGTCTTTCCAGCCGACCGATATTGTGTAATTCCCAGTCGCAAGACTAGGAACTTTAAAAGTCATGCTGGTCCCATCCGGCGAAATTGTAGAGAATAAAGTATTGGCGGTTGTATTAGAAGAATTAGGATAGCTGCCGCCGCCTAGCGCATCCGTAAAATAAACCGTATCTGTGTGGAGAAAACCGCTGCCGGAAATGGTGACTGTCCTGCCTGCAGAACCCGAAGACGGAAAAATCGAGGTAATCACGGGAGTGGCTGCTGAAAGAGGAAGAGTAACCGTAAATGCAATCTGATTGCTTTGGGTGCCGGATTTTTTCCAACCGCTATTGGGGCCGCCGACTGTTATGTTTTCGGTCCCTACTGAATTGCCGCTTGGCATTGTGAAGGTCAAGCTGGCACCGTCTGACGAAACAGAAACGGGAGATAATGTCTGACCGCCATAATTATCTGACAAATAAATTATATCTGAAGGAACAAAGCCCGTGCCGTAAACAGTGACTGACGTGCCAGCAATGCCGGAAGTCGGAGAAATTGAGGCAATCGTGGGCACGGTTGTGCTTGGGCCAGTGGTATTCGGAATATTGATCTGTCCGTTATTCCCATTGTTCTGTTGGCTAGAAAGCAAAGAATTTAAATAATCCACCGTAGCAAGTCCCACGGAGCCGTTAATTTTGATATGGTTGTTGGTAAATTTGGCAAGATTACACTGGTAATTTGTTTTGAAACATACCACGGCCTGCTGTATTGACTGGCCGAAAGCAGTATTAGAAGTATCTCCGGTAAAACATCCTGCCGCCGCCAAAATAATCTTCAGATAAGAGATATCATGGCCGGATGCTGAAGACAAATCAAGGGCTCTTGTGAATTTAAATCCGTCCGGTATGCCTGCATAGCTGATGGATGGCGTCGAACACGCCGGAATCGTTGTTTCGCCTGACTGTGAAGCTGATGTTCCGCCGTTTAAAGATAAGCGCACGCTGGCAACAACCGAAGGATCTGCCCTGAAAGATTGCAAAAGGCCGATAATCGCCTGGATTTGGGCCTGCGTAAGGGCGGCCGCCATAGCGCTCGGAGGAACGGAAAAAATGATAATTCCCGTTGTCAGGAACGCTAATAAGATGCCTTTGGTATATTTTGCCATAAATTTTTAATTTATTTGTTAATGTTAATTTATTTTAACATAATAGCTCCCCTGCAATAAAAGTTATACACAATCTAGCCCAACAACCTGATTGCCACGCCGACAATCGCTAGTACGATTCCGATTATCCAAAATCTCATGGTTACTTTATATGAAGGCCAGCCGATGGCTTCAAAATGGTGGTGGATGGGGGTTGAAAGCCAAATCTTTTTATGGCGGACTTTCTTGGATAACAGCTGTAAAATCACTGAACCGGACTCTATGACCAGAAGCCCGGCGATTATCGGCAAAACAATCACTGAATCGGTCAGGAACGCCACCACAGCCAAAGTTGAAGTCAGCCCCAGCATTCCTGTTTCGCCCATATAGAATCTGGCTGGTGGAATATTAAACCACAAAAAAGTAAGCAATGAGCCGAATATTATTCCGCAAAAAGCCGCCAGGTCCCCTTTCCCCTGGGTCAAGGCGATGATCGTAAAAGCGCCGAAAATTGATATGAAGGCGCCTCCGGCAAGGCCGTCCAGGCCGTCAATAACTCCGCCTGACCAGCAGGCCAGAACGACAATTATGAATAAAGGAATATACCAAAGCCCGATTTCAAAATGCCCTAGGAGCGGGATATAAATCGAATGCCAATCAAGTTTGAAGTAAAACCACAGGCCGCCGATCAAACCAATCAAGCTTACTGCCAGAAACCTGCGCCTGAAAGACATCCCTCCGGCAATATATTTCCCTCCGCCGAAAATCTGCAAAATATCATCGGCCAGGCCGACCAGAGATGCGGCAATCAAGGTGAATATCGGCAGCCAGGTCTGGGCCCTGGAAACTATATCTAGCTTGGCCCAAAAGCCGTCGAAAGCTAAACCCAAAATCCAAAAAATAAAAATTACCAGCACGGCCGTCACCCATATCAAAAGCCCGCCGAATCTCGGAACCGATACTTCCCTTTCTTTATGCAAGCTGTTGAATATCGGCGCATCTTCTCCTGAAATCGCTTTTGCCCGCGCTTCTTTTTTCCAAAGCCTGTGCTTGTATAGATATCTGGTCAGCACCGGGCACCACAAAATCGCGATGATCAGAGAAACAGTCGCTAAGGTAAAAATCTTGATGACATTGAATGTCAGAATGTCCATAAAATTACCATGTATACGCCTTATTTACCCAGTTGATTAATTGCTGCATTTCTCCAAACCTGTCATCCGAGCCTAGAACTACATAAATGATGTTATTCTGGTCTTTAGGATTTTTGAGAATCAAAAGAAGGCATCCTTTTGCTTGTTCGGTCAGGCCGGTCTTACCCCCAATAATGTCGGGAATTTTCCCTAAAAGCTGGTTGGTATTTATGAGCTCACGATAAAATTTCCCCTGCGGGGTGTAAAGGTCATATTTATCTATGGAAAGTATCTGCCATATCATCCGGTCGTTTTCCAGCAGATATTGCGCGAATTTAGCCAAGTCGTCTGCAGTGGAATAATTATTCGGGCTTAATCCGTCCACATCGGCAAAATTAGTATTCAAAAGCCCTAAGTTTTTCCCCCGGTCGTTCATCAAGCCGATAAAATTATTGACTCCTTTCATTTCCGCCAGCGCATAGGCAGCTTCATTGCTGGACTCAATAAGCATTATATACAAAAGATTCCTGACGGAAAGCTGGTCTCCGATATTTAACTTTCCTTGGGGCCCTCCCTGGCTGACCGCGTCTTGTTTGATTGTTGTTATCTCGTCGAGATTATAATTTTCCAAGACTATCAAAGCGGTCATCAGCTTGGTCAGGCTGGCCATTGGCAATCTTCTGCTCTCGTCTTTATTGAAAAGGATTTTATCACCCGACACCTGTCCCTCTTCGATGGAAATCGCCGAAAGGGCGGAAATGTCCGGCTCCTGGCAGGTCCAGTCGCGCAAGGGCTTGAAATCCTGGGTTCCGGCCGGCTGATCAGCAGGCGGATCTTCGGTTCCGGGCTGCGCCTGGGATAGGTCTGCCTGGAAAATTTTATTTTCCGAAAATACCTGTTCGTAACCTTTTTGATAGTTGTCCCCTATCAGCCAGACAGCGGTAACGCCCAAGGTTAAAATTAAAAAATAAGTTAATATTCTGCCAAGAATTTTTAAAAACATTATTTTTTCTTTGAAGGCTGTTTTTTAGCCGGTTTCTTGATTATTTGGATTTGCAATTCTTTTAATTGCTTCTGATCGATTTCGCTCGGCGCATCCATCATCAAATCCCGGCTGTCGCCGGTTTTCGGGAAAGCGATCACTTCGCGGATATTCGGTTCATTGAACATTATGGCCACCAGCCTGTCCACTCCGTAAGCAATTCCGCCATGCGGAGGCGCGCCATAGGAAAAGGATGTCAGCATATGGCCGAATTTCTCCCAGATTTCTTCTTTTTTGTATCCCATTACCTCAAAAACCGCTTCCAAACCTTCGGGCCTGTGATTCCTGATGCTTCCGCCGCCCAATTCAAAGCCGTTCAGGACCATATCATATTGGGTAGTTAAAATATTAGGAATATTTTTCTTTTCCAACAAATCTTTCATATGCTCGGGCTTCGGGGCTGAAAAAGGATTATGGGTAAAAGTCCATCCGCCCTCGTCTGATTTTTCAAAAAACGGGAAATCGATCACCCAGCAAAAAGCCAGGAGATTCTTATCGTTTTTATCTTTGCGGATATCGGGCTTGTCTGAACCGTATTTTTCCATCGCTTCTTTATAAGTCAATCTCGGGAACGGGAGTTCCTGGATCTTTTTTTCCGGGAATATCTTTTTTACCGTATCGATTATCATCGCCTCGTTTATCTGCATCACGTCTTCCCTTTCCACGAAGCTCATCTCGATATCAAGCTGGGTGAATTCAGCCTGCCTGTCAGCCCTCGGGTCTTCATCGCGGTAACAGCGGGCAACCTGGTAATATCTTTCCAATCCGCCGACCATCAAAAGCTGCTTATACTGCTGTGGCGATTGCGGCAAAGCAAAAAACTTCCCCGGCTGAAGCCTTGAAGGGACTACGAAGTCTCTTGAACCCTCCGGCGTGGATTTTGTCAGGTTCGGAGTTTCTATTTCGCAAAAACCTTCGTTATCCAAAAAATTTCTCAAGGCAGCGATTGTTTTATGGCGCACCCTGATATTCCTCTGCAGCCTTTCCCTCCTTAAATCAACGTAGCGGTATTTCATCCTTATTTCTTCCCCTATCTCATATCCATCGCTGGAAACATCAAAGGGAATGGTTTTGGCCTCATTCAGAACCTGCAATTCTTTGGCCACCATCTCAACGGTTCCCGTCGGGATTTTAGCATTCACCATTTTATCCGGCCTCTTCACGATTTCACCGGTGATTGCCACCACCCACTCGGGCCTGACCGTTTTTACTGTTTCATAAACTGCGGCTTCATTTGGCAAGAAAACAACCTGCAGCATTCCAGTCCTGTCCCGCAGGTCAATGAATAATATTTTGCCGTGGGAGCGTACAACATTCACCCATCCGGCCACCGTCACTTTTTCGCCGACATGCTTGGGCGTTTCTTCTGTTAATATTCTTTTCATATTATATTTTTTTTATTTTAATGAATTTCCTCTTTCCCGCCTGTATGATCATCCCGTCTTCTATTTTAATCTCTTGTTTCCAGTCTTGGATTTTTTGTTTGTTGATTTCCACTCCCCCGCCTTCCACCAATCTCTTCGCCTCGCTTTTCGAATCAGTCAGCTTAGCATCGAACAATAAATCCAGAATCGGATAATTTTCTTTTGCGGTTTCGAAGGTCGGAATATCGGTCGGCATTTCCTTATTCCTGAAAACGCTGTCAAATTCTTTTTCCGCTTTTTCTGCCGCGTCTTTCCCGTTATACATAGCCACAATCTCTTTAGCCAGCCTGGCTTTGATATCCCTCGGATTCTGTCCGCTTGCCAGCTTATTCTTTATTTCCGCCAGTTCCTGTAAAGGAACACCCGTGCAAAGATCAAAATAATCATAAATCAGCTGGTCCTGCATCGACATGACCTTGCCGAACATATCATTCGGGCTATCGCTCAAAGAAATCGTATTGCCGAATGTTTTGCTCATTTTCCGGCCGTCTGTGCCAAGCAAGAGTTTCGTGGTCAAGACATCCTTGTCTTTATTATGGTAAATCTTTTGTAAATCTCTTCCGGCTAAAGCATTGAATATCTGGTCATTGCCTGCAACCTCAAGATCAACATCCATATAAACCGAATCATAGCCCTGCATCAGGGGATACAAGAATTCCTGCAGATTGATGGGCTTATTTTCCTGCATCCTCCTGGCGAACATATCTCTTGCAAGCATCTGTTGGACCGTGAAATTTGAAGCCAGCTTGATGATATCGGCAAAATTCAATTTTGAAAGCCACTGGCTGTTGTATTTTACTTTCAGCTTTTTGAAATCTAAAACTTTTGCCGCCTGTTTTTTATAATCCTTAAAATTGTCTTTTACTTGTTTCTCGGTCAGAGGCACCCTGGCCGCATCCCTTTGGGTCGGATCTCCGATCCTGGCCGTGAAATCCCCTATAAGAAGTATCACCTCGTGGCCCAGATCCTGGAATGCCCGGAGTTTGCGTAAAACAACAGTATGCCCCAGGTGCAGATTGGGGCTTGTCGGGTCGATGCCAAAATAAATCCGCAGGGATTTCCCAGATAAAAGCTTTTTCTGTAATTCCTCTTTGACAACAACTTCTGACACTCCCCTTTCCAATACTTCTTTTATTTTTTCAGGATTAGTGTTTATCATAGTGACAGATTATTATATTATATATGATATCAAGAAAATTAAAAGACTAATGCGCCCCCGCTTTTGCGGGGGCGCATTCAGCTTATTTATACATCATCGTCGTCATCGTCATCATCATTCGGTTTTAAGGTCGGGTTTTGCTCTTCACTCCCCTTTTTTACTCCGATTATGTATATAACCAGAGCGATTATTATAATCGAGGCTAAAATTATAAAAATAATTGACATGTTTTAATTTTTAATTACTAATTATATCTATTATACCATTTTTATCCCTTGAAAAACGGAACTGTGGATAACTTATTTGCTTCAAATTTATTTTTAAAATGGTATCATTTAATAACGGCACCTTTCATTCACAATAATGGGGAGGAAAGCGCTATGACTCAAGTCGCCCAGGACGAGGTCCAAGCTGCCATGGCAAGGCTAGCCAGAAAAGAGTTTATTCCCTGTACGCACTGCAAAGAAGAATCTGGTGAGTGCGATTGCGCCGAATGCAGGAAGGCACAGGGTTTACGCAACAAACCAATCTGCGCAAAATGCGGAGGATTGGGATTTACAAAACTCGATGGAACGCAAATCACAGAACAAGAGATGCATGCGATCCATCCTCGCAAAAAAACCGAAAAAAGCGCACTATTCCCCATACCAACCGAAAAGCGGTAGCAAAAGCTATCGCGTTTTTTTTGTCTTACAATCCCCTCGAGAGTTTCCGAACATCCCTGACCCTCTGTGTGGCGGGACCTATTTTTATAAGCTTTTCGAAAGTTCGTAAATACTTCCCGCGCCCATCACGATTACTACATCCCCGCCAGATATGTTATCGGCCAGATGCTTTTTGATTTTTGAATTTGCCAGATATATGACGTTCTCTTTGGCTATGGCCTTAACAAGTTTTTTTGAATTGACTTTTTTCTTTATGGCCGACGATTCCCGGCCGGCAACGCTGTATATGTCGGTGATGATTATATTATTTACAGGCGCATTTTTAAAAACTTTCACGAAATCATCAAAAAGATAAAATGTGCGCTGGAACTGGTGCGGCTGGAAAACACACCAGATTTTCCTGTCCGGGAATTTTTCCCTGGCAGCCTGCAAAGTAACCCTTATTTCCGTGGGATGGTGGCCATAATCAGAAATCAAAGTGATTATTTTTCCGTTGATGTCCGTTTCCCTGATGTCAAACCTCCTCCAGGCGCCTTGGTATTTCCCCAAAGCCAGGAAAGATTTCTTATCCGGGATCTCCAAGATCCTGGCCACTGCCAAAGCCGCCAATGCATTTGATATGTTATGGCGTCCGGGAATTTTCATAATTTTTTGCAATTCCTCGGCCTCGCCTTGCTTTAATGTGTAATTCTGGATATTGAACGGCCAAGAAGGTTTTAACATTTTCAGTTTTATTATGTTCTCATCGTCGGCGTTGGCCACCAAAAATCCGTTTTCCGGCAGATAAGAAATGTATTTGGCAAAAGTTTTCATTATGTTTTCCAAGTTCTTGTAAAAATCCAGATGCTCCCTTTCGATATTGGTCAGGACAATTATCCTGGGCCGGTAATTCAACAGCGAAGCGTTCCATTCATCCGCCTCGATGACCAGGTATTTGCTTTTACCTGCCCTGAAATTCGTATCGCCGAATTCTTTTATCTTTGTGCCGACGATTACCGTGGGATCCAGGCCGGCCTGGGCAAGAATCAAAGAAATCATGGCCGTGGTTGTGCTTTTGCCGTGAGCTCCTGATACCGCAATTGTAAAATACTCTCTTGTCAGCTCGCCCAGGGCTTCAGGATAGGATCTCAATTTCATTTTGCGGGCCTTGGCTTTCTTGTATTCAGGATTGGACATTTCAACAGCCGGACTGTAAACGACCGTTTTAGCGTCTTTGGGCACATTTTTTGCAGAATGTTTGCCGATGAATATTTTCGTGCCCTTTTGCGCCAGCATTTCGGTAATTTCCGAGGAAACCAAATCCGAGCCCGAAACCTCGTCTCCCTGTGCCAGATAATATTGCGCCAGCGCTGAAACGCCGATGCCTCCGATTCCAATAAAATGAATCTTCGTCATTTGTTTAATACTACTTTATTATACGCTTTTTCGGCCACATCTGGTGCTATTCCAAATTTTTCTAATTGTTTTATGACTTTTCCTTTCCTATTATAATTTCCGCAAAAATTGGAAATATTTTCGTCCAAACCGGAAAATTTGTAAATTTTCCGCCAAACCTCCAGCCTGGCCATGAATTTATTAACTGTCTGCCGCGTCGATTCCCAAACTTCCCCGTCCAAGCCAAACCTCCAATAAAGCCATAATTGCAAATGGTGCAGAACGTCCTGGTATTCTTCTATGATCTTTTCCCGGTCGAACTTGAATATTTCAACCAGCAATTCCCCTATTTCACCTACAAACCTCCTGAATCCTATAAAATCCCCGCTGGTATATTTTTTGACGTATTCGCTGATTTTCATTCCAGATTATAAGATTCGATTATCATGTATTCCGGCCCCTCCCTTTTCAAAACGCTTTCCATCAGCTCTATGGATTTTACCGGAACTTCAAAATTAATATATTCATCCACTTCCGGCCTTTCATCGAGTTCGAACCTCCGCCATTCCATTTCCCTGATCCTTGCCAAGGTGATATGGATAATGTTTTCTCTTTTTTCGGGTTTAAAATATACACCGGGTACCTTGCCAAGTTTTTTATTCAAATTGTCGCACAATAAACTGAACCCGGGAACACTAGATCCTTTAGCCCAAACCATCCTGGGCGGAATAATATTTTTAGGGCCATAAGATATATTATCCAGAACAAGCGAAAATGGCTTCTGATTTTTAACAACCTCGGCAACTGCTTTTCTTATATCATCAATTCCCTTTTCGTCAGTATCGCCTATAAAAACCAAGGTAATGTGTAAATTATCTTGATTCGTCCATTTAGCCGGTAAATCCGGCCATTTCTGCGAGTAATCGGCCAGGCCTGCCTTTACGTCTTCCGGCAGGTTTATGGCTATGAATAAGCGTTTTGCCATGGTTATATGATAACAAAAAAATCATTTTCTCTCAATTATTGACATAAATATATTAATATGATATTATCATAAAAACAGACGGCACATTAACAAGGAGGCGAACGTGAAAACAAGACGCGGCAGAAGAGCCGGGCGTATTCTTGAGTCTCTCCGGAGCGGATGTGATGGCGATGAGCGCCTTTTTGATTTTCTATTGCGGGAATTCCGCGAAGAAATCGAAAAAAACAGCCTTTCATTTGCAGAACTCAACACCAGCGAGGAAGAACTGAAAAAACTTCTGGTAAAAAACCGCAAACTGTCCGCCTATAAGTGGCTCAATGTGTTGCGCCGACCGCCATGCCTTATAATAGCTCTCGGAGAAATCCGACGGCTGACTAAAGAATCCGGTTTCCAATTAGCCGATATCGGGAGCAGCGAAGAAGAACTGCAACGCAAAGAAAAAATATTGGGTCCTGGATAAACAACAGCCAAAAAATAAGAAACAAAAAGTTTGCACTTAAAGCAAGCTTTTTTTTGTTTACCCGCCTAAATTTTAGTTTCGTAAAAATTTTGGCAGATGAATTTTTATCAACAGCTTGACCTTTTCTATTTGTCTTTAAAAAATGGTAAAATATACTAACGTGTTTGCGAAACGGTTTTTTAATATGTTGAAAGAATCATATCTTTACCATAAATTAGGAAAAGAAAAAGCTCGGTGTAACACCTGCAGCCATTATTGTATTCTTTCCGAGGGCCAACGCGGCATATGCGGCGTGAGGGAGAACCAAAACGGAGAGATTTATGCTTTGAATTACGGAAAAGCTTGCCTGATAGAAGTTGAACCAATTGAAAAAAATCCTTTCTACCATTATCTGCCCGGCACAAAAACTCTTTCGGTCTCTTCGGTCGGATGCAATTTCAACTGCCATAATTGCCACACCTGGCAGATGTCCCAGGAACCTAAAATTTTAAAAACCATCAGCGGCAAAGACATCCCGCCTGAAAAAATCGTGAAATACGCGGTAAAGAACAATATCCCTTCCATAACTTACGCGCATACCGAACCGACCGTGTTTTTAGAATATGCTTTCAATACAATGTACCAGGCAAAGAAAGCGGGCCTGAAAAACCTCTGGGTTACCAATGGATATTTTTCCAAAGAGGCATTAGAAAAAATTTCACCATATCTGAATGCGGTAAATGTTGACCTCAAAGGATTTTCAAACGAATTTTACCAGGAGAATTGCGGAGCTGCCCTATCCCCTATTCTGGAAAATTTAAGGGCGCTGAAGAAAAAGAATATCTGGGTGGAAGTTTCAACCTTGGCGATGCCGGGCATTTCTGATTCAGAAAAAATGTTCAAAGATATCGCTGCTTTCATAAAAAATAATCTGGGACCCAATGCCCCTTGGCATATCAACCAATTCCATGGCCACGATTCCTGGAAAACGCAGATTCTGCCAGACACCCCGATGGCAACCTTGGAAAAAGGATATGAGATAGCTAAAAAAACAGGCCTGAAATATGTTTATATAGGAAGTTTTCCCGGTTCTGAAAAACAGGACACTTATTGCCCGGAATGCAAAGCAAAAATGATTGACCGCATGCAAAACTCGATAAAAAGATATGACCGGAACGGAAGGTGCGGAAGGTGCGGACAAGGATTGAACATAATTCTAGGTTAACAACAATTCGGCCCGGGCATGCGTACAGGCTCGGGTTTTTGTTTGGAATTTTTCTGATGGATTTGGTAGTATATAGTCATGGCGAATAAAGACATAGCGAAAATTTTCAGGGAGATGGCTGAGCTCCACAACATCAACGGGGAGAAGGTCGTGCAAAGGATCAATGCTTACAAAAAAGCTGCCGCATATTTGGATTCTCTGCAAACCGATGTTTCAAAAATTTACAAAGAAAAAGGGCTTAAGGGTTTGGAAGTGAAAGGAGTAATCGGAGAGAAGAATGCCAAAAAGATCGAAGAGTACATAAAGAAAGGAAAAATCAAAGATTATGAGGATTTGAAACACGAAACCGCCATAAAACAGGTAATCACTTATTACTTCGAGACAAAGGGCCTATCCTTGCAGGAATTGAAAGAAAATGCTAAAAAGAGAAAGATAATATATTCCCGTTTCACCAAACCGGCCAAACAGCTGATCGAATTGGCGGGTTCCGTTGAAAAAGCCAAAGAGGCCATTAAAAAAGTTGCTGAATGGGCCAAATCCCGGAACCTGGATTATGCCATCGAAACTGTTTTCAAGAAATGGCTGGAACTCGGGGATTTGAAACCCAAGGAAATAGTCAAAAAGCCCTTTTTCCGGGGATTGCCCATGATCTGGTCAGAAAGCAGGAAAAGATGGTATGTGATAGATAAATTCGGCGCGTGGCTGGAATTCGCGGGCAAGGAATCGGAAATAGAATGGAAAGAAATCAAACCTAAATAAAAAAATTATAAAAAATAATTAATTTTAAAAACAAATGCTAACACCAACAGATTTGCATCCGGGCGCAAGGTTTATCCTGGACGGCGAGCCCTATGAGGTTCTCCAATCCGCCCAGATGAAAATGGCCCAAAGAAGGCCGGTAATGCAGTGCAAACTTAAAAATCTTTTGAACGGTAACGTTTACGAAAGGAATTTTGCCCAGTCAGATGTTTTCGAAGAGGCAGATATGGAGAAAGTGGAGATCAAATATCTTTACAACAGCAAGGGCAGTTATTTCTTCTGTGAGAAAGAAGATCCCTCAAAAAGGTTTTCTTTGGCGGAAAAACAGATCGGACCGGCCGCAAGATTTCTCAAACCCAATGAAATCATGGACGGCATATCTTTTGAAGAAAAAATCATCAATATCATCGCTCCAGTCAAAGTCCAGTTAAGGGTTAAAGAGGCCCCGCCGGGAGTAAAGGGCGACAGCGCCCAGGGCGGGACCAAGGCCGCAACGCTTGAAAGCGGAACGGAAATCCAGGTTCCCCTGTTCATCGAAGAGGGCGATATAGTGGAAGTAAATACGGAAACCGGAGAGTATGTGAAAAGGGCTGAAAAAGAATAAAAAATTGAAATTAAAAACACCGCATCAAGCGGTGTTTTTTGTTTATAATGACGGTGGTGGTTTTGGCAGTTCGGGCGCCGGACCAAGGGCCGAACGTTCCATTATTTCCGCCTCGACTTCCACTTTCGGCCGGCCGTATTTCAATTTTGCCAATTCTTTTATCGGAGCCACTATTTCTTGATTGCCCTTAACAATATCCAAGGTTTGCATTTTGAACGGCGTTGAAATCTTGCCATTAATCATCATCTTAGTAATCAGATTGCGGTTGTCCAAATTTACCAAATCAAACCTGGAGAACTCCGGTTCAAATTGCTTTTCCAGGAATTCAGCATCTTCAGCGCCGATGCGGAAAGCTCCCAAACTTCCCACGTTTCCCAATACCGCATCGCGGATTTCTTCTTCTAATTGCGGAATGTACTGGTGCGCCAGAATCAAACAAAGCTTGTATTTCCTTGCTTCAGAAAGTATGGTAGCGATTGAGTCGGTGGTAAAATTCTGGAACTCGTCGATGTAAAGATAAAAATCTTTTCTCTGGTCTTCGGCAATCCTTGCCCGCCTCATGGCCGCCATCTGCATTTTCGAAACCAGAATCAAGCCCAGCAAAGAACTGTTCACCTCCCCCGTCATACCCTTGGACAAATTCGCCAGGAATATTTTTTTCTCATCCATTATTTTCGACAAATCAAATCCGGAATGCGATTGCCCGATGATGTTCCTCATCATTTCGTTTTCAATAAAGCGCCCGACTTTAGAAACAACGTATCCCAGCATGTCTGACCTCGTGGAGCCGGTTGTCTGTTTCCATTCTTTCATCCAGAATGACCTCACAATGGGATCGGTGATATTCTTCAATTTATCATTCATATATGCGTCGTCGGTGAACATCCTGGGAATTTCCACCAAAGTGCCGGGATTTTTTATGTCAGCCATCAAGGCGAGCATGGCGTTTCTCATATAATGCTCGAACATCGGGCCGATGATTTCCGGCGGGAAAAGTTTGTAAAATATCGCAATCATTTCCTGGACCGCAAAATCTTTCTGTTCCGGCGTTTCATATTCAAGCATATTTAAACCCATGGGCATTTGCATATCAAACGGTTCGAACAAAACAACGTCTTCAATTCTTTCTTTGGGAATAATTTCCAACGTGTGCTCAATCAAGTCGCCATGAGGATCGATTACGCCGACTCCCTCGCCGTTTAGAATATCCTGCCGGATTAATCCTTCCATAAAAGCTGATTTACCGGTGCCCGTCTGTCCGATGACATAGAAGTGCCTGGCGCGGTCCTTGCCCGAAGCGAAATAAACCTTTTTTTCTTCGCCTTGGAAATTAATCTTTCCCACGGCAACCTTACCCTCCGACGGCAGGTCTGCGGGCGGAGCTGCAACCCTGGATTTAACGGATTTGATGTACGGGGTTTCCACAAAGAATGTCGGAAAATGGTAAACGCTGGTAAGCTCTTCTATGTTCAATATATTTTTCTGACTTTTATTGAAATTCCTGAAGCTGAAATCATAAATAAATTTTCTCAAATTTTTTCTTTCCACTCGCACGGGCTCCAGGCTGTTGATCGAGGAAAGGGAGAATTGGCCGAAACTGCCCTCCAGATGCGACAAAATTTCTTCAGCCCTCTGCGGGCTTTGGGCAGAAGCCATCAATCTGATATTTGTTTCGAAAACCTGTTTTTGTACCTTCTTCTGGATCGCATCCATTCCCAGCTGGTCGATAACTCCCTGTTTTTTGGGCTCCTCCTCTATCGTCCTTTCTTTGGGCGGGGTTTTCTTCATGTCGGCTATGCCTTTGTTTATGCCGCTTAAAATAGCTGATGCTCCGACTTCGGCCAGCGCGGCTTTGGCAGACTTGCCTTCCTGCATTTTTTCCAAAATTTTCTGCACTCTTTTCCTCCACTTTCCCTGGTTGACGGGGCTGATGACCACCTGGATTGCCGCGCCTTCGTTTGCGGCGATTTTATTCAAAGTATTGGCCACCGTGGCAATTGGATCTTTTTCCAGATTCATATAGGTGTTGATGGGAAAAACCGGATTTTCTGCCAGCTTCATATAGGACGCTGCCGCAACTCCGCCCGGCTCAAAAATCGTATAATCCTGCGGGACCTTTTCCACCATAGCTCCCGGGTAAACGCCATGGATGTATTTTTCCAGGGCCGTAGACAGGAAGTTCGGCACGGCGACATAAAAAGAAATATCATTGCTCCCTATCTGGGTTGCGATTTCAAAAGCTATCCGTGGAGTGCCTTTATATCTTCTGTCTTTTGCGTAAAGAAAGCTGGTGAAAATCTGCTCCATCTGGGCGATTAAAACCTTTTCTTCTTTCTGGGCCTCGGCCTCCTTCTTCCCTTCTTGTTTCGGCATCATCACCAGGAACAAAGACATGTCCAAAGAGCTCCAAAAATTATCTTTTTCCTTTTTTTCCAAATAAAAAACAACAACCACCGCTGTTGCCAGCAATATGAAGATAAAAGCTAATAAAGATACTATGTCCATTTTATTTTGTAGGCTTTAAAGGCTTAGCGGCCGGAGGAGGCGGAGGGTTTTGGGTCGTATCATCCGAGGGTGCTTGTGCGGAGGACTGCGCCACTTGGTTTAAAATTCTTCTGTAAAAACCTTCTTTTATCAGGATGTCGTGCAAAAGGTCTAATATATAAGGGTCGCCCATGCTCTTTGCAACTTTAACCGCAAATTCGACTCCTTTTTCATTGACCAGTTCCATCAAGTGTTCTAATTTTTCCTTTTCTCCCAGAAATTCTATTTTTTTCGCCTTCTTTTCCGCTTCTTTCACAAGGCCCGGCTCTAATTTCATTTCTTCAATCTCCCTCCTCAATTCGCCGATGATGTCTTTTTCCTGCGCAGCCGGCAGCACTTCTCTTTTAACCTCCATCTGCTCTTTCAGTTCAGCTGTTTGCCTGGCTTTTTCCCAAATATCTTTTTTCTCCTGGACAAGCTTTTTCGGTTCCGGGCCTGCGGCTTTCTGCGCCGTATCAAGAGCGCCGACTTGCGGCGTCCCTACTTTTTCATCTTCTTTTACGCCCGGAATAACAGGTATTTTTTTAGAAACGTCATCCATAATTTATTTGATATGATTGCAACAGCAATTTTTATTTTTAATTTTTATTTCATTCAATTGACCGGCGCTACGGCCGCAGATTTCAAATCAAGCAGATCCGTCTTGCCCTTGTACCTGACTTGCATCTTCAAGCCCTTGGCGACCCTGGCCACTTCATAATATCTTATGCAAAAAACCGGCTGGAAGCTCGGTTTCAGCGCGACGCTGCAAGAATTCTGTTCGGTGATCCAATTGCTTGCATCTATGGCGTCATAAATCCTGCCTTCGCTGTCAATCACCTTCATCAGGTCCCACTCCCCCTTAAAAGTGTCTGTCTTGCCCACATTTTGAGCTCCTACTGTTATTCTTATGAACCTTTCTGTTGTTGTTAAATCCCCTTGCCACCTGGGATTCTTGCTTAATTTTCCCAAAAGAGTATTGCCTTCTTCTATGGCGCTTATTGAAAGGAACCTGACAGTGTCGATTGTAAGGTCATAAACAGGCGGAGGCGGAGTGGTTGCGACAGGGGTTTTAGCCGGCGCTTTTTGAGTTTTTCTCATGGCAAAAAAAGCGACGCCCAGAGCTATCAAAACTATGATTGCCACCACCAAGATTATTTTGGCGACCTGGCCTGAAGATTTTTTTATTTCGTTTAAAAACATGTTTAAAATTGTTAATTGTATTAATATATTTTACTTCTTTTGAAAAACTTAATCAAATATGCAAAACAAGGCACTCTTAGCCTATCTTCCGATCCTTTTCAAGGAAAGGTCTATTTTTATATTATATGCGGTCAACAGGTCCGATTGCTTTTGCGTCAAAAGCCCGATCCTTGCTTGTTCCAACAATGCTGAATATTCCTCGTATTGCGGGCCGATGAGGATTTCTTTCAAAAAATCTTTTTTATTCCTCCTGTCAAATTCGGAAATACGATAATCAACTTCGACATATCCTTTCGGACGTTCCCCTGCCGCCCAATTTCCTATCCAAACATAGCCTTTTCTTTCAGCTAAAAAAGAAACTCTCGCCATGAGCCCCTTTGATTTTTCTGAGTCTTCATAAACATATGATTCGACAAGCTCTACAAGAGCTGCCAATTCGGCAATACTGAGCTTGTCCAGCTTGCTTGCCGGCCGCTTTTTCCTGGCTTCCAAAAAAGCGCGGCCTTGAATTATTTTTTGCTCTAATTCTGTCGGCCCTTCTGTTTTTTGCTCGGGTTTAACGATATCTTCTTTGACCAAAAAAATTAATTTATTAGCATAATCTTCTTCAGCCAACTCAGCTAACCTTAATCTTTCCTGCAATCTTTTTCTCTCTTCCAGTTCTTCGGGCGTCCCTATTTCTTGTTTCCTCATTTTGTAAGAAGCTAATTTTCTCCTGTTTTCTGCCTCAAATGCAGCCCGTTCTTTAGGGCTTAATCCTGCAATTATTTGCTCAAATTCACGGGGGGCCTTCGGCGGCTCCTGTGATAGACCCTGCCCGGAATCGCTTTTGTTTGTTTCTGCCATATAATTTATAAAACTAATAATTCTTAGCCACCCAGGGCGCGGAATCCGTGCTAAAACCAATTTAGCGGAGTGGATTAAGGCAATATTCAAGGCGATAGGAGCGAAGCGTATAAGTGAAACGATACGCGAGCTCCGAAGCAACGAAGAAGATTGCCTTAATCCGCCCGCCCAAAGGGAAGCTAAAAAATGGTTGATTTCTGCGTTACTCCTCCTCAATACAGTGAACTGTAATTTCGTCGTCGCGCCTTGAAATCATCTCATTTTTTAGTTTCTAAATTTATTTTAGCACGGACTCCGCGCCCCTAAGCCAGTCTCCAAACTTGCAATCTGCGCTGTGGCGCGGGGCTTTGTCTTTGCGCAAAACCGCCACCGCTTCCTTAAATAAATCTTGAACATCCTCGGGATTAGTTTCAATTACGTGGATTTCTTTTTTAAACGGGAGCCTATCTACAAATCCTTTGCTCTTATCCACCACATAAAAAGCCAGATAGCCTTTTCTCGGGGTTTTAAAACCGTTTTTCTCCAGCAAAAAGGTGTAAACATCTAATTGCAGCTGGAACCGGTCATAAATGCTGGAAACCTTATTTCCTGTTGATTTATAATCCAATGGAGCAAGTTTTCCGTCAGGGAATTCCAAAATATCATCGACCGCGCCGAAAAGCGTGGCGTCCAAATCCTCGTCATAATATCTTATGCCAGAATAATTGCTCCGCCACTGGTTCAACAGTTTCTGATTGGAAAACAAATCAGCTTTTATCCCGTTTTTCTGCAACAGCGGATGCTTTTCTTTGTTATTGCGGTAAGCGTCAAATTCCTCTTTTAAAAGCGAATCCAATGCCGTATTTAAAGCAAAAGGATATGGCGGCGGCCTCTTTACTCCTAATTTCTTGTCCAGCCAAAAGCAGGCCGGGCATTCCAGGTATAAATTCAAAGAGTTCGGCGAAAGTAAAATCTTTTGTTTCGACGCTGGCATGCCCTAATTTTATCAAAAAATTTCAAGTAAAAAAAGAGGCTCCTTGTTGCTTGGAGCCCATTGCAGTGAATTGATAAGGAAACAGGCTATTCGCCCAGAATCTCATTGTAAAGCGTCTGCTCGTTCTTGAGCGTCCGCTCGAAGACCGAAGAGAAGATGAGATCCCACTGAAGTAGCGTAGGCGCGGTCTGGAAGACAGCTGCCAGCCTTTTGTTCCAGGTTGAGACCTGTTCTTCCGTCGGATCAAGCTCCGGCACAACCACAAGCCAGCCGCACTTGATGATGTCCTGAATTGAAGCGCCGCCTGTCCCCCGCCTTTCTTTCCTGGCTGCCAGGTATTTGAAGGCGAGTTCGGCCGTGGGGATACCCTTTCTCATCTCGGCACCCATGGCCGTAGGCTTCAGCGCTATCCAAGCCGCCAGTTGTACGATCCGGTAGGCCTCTTCGCTGGTAAAGCCATGCCCCACCAGGAAGTCGCGTGCAGCCAAACCGGCGTAACAGCCGTGGACATCATCGATCTCGCGCATCATGTTGTCGGGATAGACTTCCAGCTTCTCCAGAACCCCGGCAATAGTCTTCATCGAGTATAGGACGATATGGAAGAGGTCGGGCCACTCGTTCCGTTCAACGCATGACTGGCCTATGTCCCGTTCGAACGCGGTTTTGACCGTGCGCTTGATGGCAAGTTCCCGGCCAAGCGCCATATCCGCCATTCCCTTCAGCCCCTCAGCCCGCCATGGATTGCGCTTCCAGGCCATTGCCGACGAGCCCTTGCCCTTCTTCGGGAAAGGAACGTGCCAGATTGGATAACTGCCGCTCGTTCCCTCGCAGATGTCGTTGGCGATCTTGTAGATGCTCTGTGCCATCAGAGAGAGCGCCGAAGCGACGGGCACCAGCAATGCGCGCGGAATAATCTGCGTCACGCCGTAGAGGACCTTAACATGCAGGATACTGCAGGTTTCCTTCTCGAGCTCGGGGTCAAGCAGGCCGTAATTCCCGACCGGCCCGGCCAGTTTGGCAAACCGCAGGTTCTTCTCGGCCTTCAAGAGCTCCTGGTAGCAGATCTGGAGCTCTTTGAGCCAAGTCAGGCAGCGTTTGCCGAAAGTCTGCACTTCCGCGTACTGGCGGTGGGTCTTGCCCATCATGAAGTAGTAGCGGTACTTCTTGGCCATAATTGCCAGCAATCCGAGGAGTTTCTTGGCATCTTTCTTTACGATACTTACGCTTTCGCGGAGGATGAGGACAAAGGCCGGATCCTGGCCGTCGTAGGTGGTCAGGTCCTCGTGCCAATGGTGCTGGAATAAGGGCGGCAAGTGCCTCCTTCTTTCGCTGCAGTACGCGTCATAATCGTGACCGGTCAAATCCTCCTCATTCTCCCACCAGGCAATATCCACTGGTTTGCCGCGCAACGCTTCCTTGATGGCGTCGTAGCGACCTCCCGGTATCCTGTGTAAAAGACCTCTCGCTTTGATCACGGCCAGCTCTACTTGGTCCCATTTCCTTGTCTTGTAAGCCTTGGACCATTTTTCCTCAATTCTCGGATCCGAGTAACGCTTATCCATCTTCCCTCTCCCGGGGCGTTTGCCCCCTCAAAAATGTCGCTTGCCTACCGTAGGCAGGCCCCAGGCGACGCCTTCCGCGGAAACCGCGGAACAAAAAAATTGCTCCCAAAATCCCTTCGGAGATTTTTAAAGAGCAATGCTAAATGAATACTATCAAAAACACAAAATTTTGCAATCAGGTTGCGGAGCCGCAACGGAACGACACTGATGCCAGACCTTAAAGAAAATATATGGAATGGTAAAAAAACAGTCCTCGTCGCACAATGCAACGAGGACCTTACGAGAAAAACAAAAAAATGTGACACCGGCCTAATCCGTCTCCGTAGCTTCTGGCAGCTCGGTGCCGGTCAGCAGGCTGTAGGCCTCCAGGTACTTCTCTCTGGTCTTGTCAATCACGTCGGCGGGCAACGGAGGCGCCGGCGCTTTTTTGTTCCATTTGCCAGCGTCGCAAAGGCCCTGCAGGTAGTCGCGGACGAACTGCTTGTCGAAGCTCAACTGCGCCTGGCCGGGAGTCCAGAAAGATTTCGGCCAGAACCGGCTTGAGTCAGGATTGAGGACTTCATCAACCAACGTAATGACTCCTCGTATCAAGCCGAACTCGAACTTGGTGTCAGCGATGATGACCCCGCGCTGCAAAGCGAACTCGTGTGCTGCCTTGTATATGGCCAGGGCTCTTTGCCGCAAGATGCTGGCAACTTCTGCTCCGACGATTTCGCAGGCCCGTTCGTATGTGATGTTTTCGTCGTGCAGTCCCTGCTCGGCCTTGGTTGACGGAGTGAAAATCGGCTCGGGGAGCCGGTCGCCGCGCCGGAGCCCCTTAGGCAGCTTGATGCCGCAGACGCATCCCGTATTCTGGTAATCCTTGAAGCCGGAACCTTCGAGGTATCCCCGGACAATGCACTCGACCGGGAAAACCTTCTCAGCCTTCCAGGCCAGCATGGCCCGGCCGGCGAACTGCCGGAATTCGAGCGGGAAACCTGCGGGATTGATGCTGATGCAGTGGTTGGGAGCAATCACATCGGCCGGCAGCTTATTGAACCAGAAATGGGTCAGCCGGTTCAAAACAGGCCCCCTCGGATAAATCGGATCTCCCAGGATCACGTCGAAAGCGCTGAAGCGGTCTGTGCTGATGATCATGAGCTCCTCGCCCAGGTCGTAGATATCGCGGACCTTTCCGCGGCCCGACAGCTTGAACCCGGGCACATTGGTTTTCGTCAACGGCTGTGTGTTCTTCATTTTCCTTCGCTCTCCTTTCCCTTGGCGTGTTGACTTCATTGCACCCTTCACGGCGAAAGGTGCAACCTCTTTAGGATGCTTGTTTGAAATTGCTCCAGTAATCCCATCTTGCCGGCTTTGGTTGCTTCGCCTTGGGCATAATCAATTTCTTTGCGATTACATCTTCAATAGCCCCCCTTAAGCCTTCCGGCCCCCAATATGGTTCGCCGTTAGCGCACATAACCACGGTCTTGCCCGGAATTTCTTTGATAGACAATCTTGCAGCCAATCCATCATCGCTCTGGATCGATTCCCCAAGCGCCACCCCCACAACAGGAGTTTTTCCGTTGAAAAAATGGATCAGTGCTTCAAGCACGCCAGGCAGAGCAAAAGCTTTCCCTCCGCAACAGATGACAACATTATAACAGCCCCAACAACACTTGCCAACGAGTATCAAAAGCTCGATCGGATTGCGGTGACAACTGACTATATGTACCACAATCCTCACCCTATCCTCGGTATACGCGGTAATAACCGGCTCAACTTTCGGCCAATCACTCTCGCTTCCAAGAATAATGGCGATTGTTCTGATTGGCTCTGCCTGTTTTGGCATCGCCCCAGCGTCCTGGACCATTTCAGGCTCCTCCTCCGTTCGGGGTTGCTTTCTCTCGCATCACCTATTCACATGAAAAGGTGCTAAACCTTTTTGAGATTAACACATAAAATTTTAAAAATCAAGGCGTGAAACAGCCGCAGCCCCGTAGTGAAACCGCAGTTTCTACTACTGGGGCAACCAAAAAGGCGCGCGCCAGCGGGCGCGCGCCTTTTATAACTTACCCGCACACCAAACACCTGTACTTGCCGAACTGGTCCTTCCAGAATTCGTGCTGCTTATAATTCAGGCCTTTGACTATTTTTTCTATTTTTTTCCTTTGGGGCGGGTCGAACTCCATGAAAATCTTCCCGTCATCTGCCAAGTGGCCGTTGGCTGAAGTCAAAAACTTTTTTATATAGAAAAGCCCGTCCTGGCCCGCGAACAAGGCTGATTTCGGCTCGAACCTTAAAACCGACCTCTGCACCATTTTTTTCCTTCTTATCGGGATATACGGCGGATTGGCGAAGATATATTTATAAACCCCTTTTATATTAGCGAAAACATCTGACTGTATTATCTTGTAATGAGCTTTTTTTATTTTGTTCTTCTTCAGGTTTATTTTTATCTGTTCCAAGAAATTTTTGTTCTCTTCGCCGAAATCCATCCTCTGGCAAATATTGGAACAGCCTTTCAATACGGCCAGCCCGATACAGCCGGAACCGGAAAAAATATCCAGCATTTTAATGGGCTTTTTATGCCTCTTTAATTCCTTGATTGCAGCCTCAACCCAATTTTCGGTTTCGGGCCTGGGAATCAGGGGCTTCTTTTGAAGGTCGATTTTACAATTTAAAAAACTGGTGAAACCGATGACATAACTGACCGGCTCTCCCCTCTTCAGCCTTTTGATATCTTTCTGGAATTCCTTCTTCACGATTCCCTGATATTTCTCGTCCAGAAGCCAGTTGATTTCTTTTTTAATGCTGGTAATCATACTAAATTAAAATTTGACGCAATTCTTCAACGTTTTTTACCGCAAAATCAGGCTGGGCCTTGCGCAGTTTTTCTTCGGTATCAATGCCCCACAATACCGCAGCGGTTTTTGTGCCGGCTTTCTTGCCCACCTCGATCTCGTGGGCGCTGTCGCCGACAAAAATGGTTTCTTCCGGCCTGAAATTGTTTTTCACTAAAAGGTCTTCCACGGCCTCCTGTTTATCATGCATTCCCAAAGATATTTCATCGAACAGGCCTTTAATTCCGAATTTTTCCAGCTCCGGCAGGACAAGCTCGGGAAAATCAGAGCTGACAATCGCCATTTTCTTGCCGGATTTTTTCAGATCTTTTATCAAATCTATAATGCCCGGGCAGGCTTTGCCCTGACCGTATTCTTTTATCGCCTTTTTATATAATTCTATTTCCTCTTCAATCGTCAACCCCGGGATGTATTTATTATAAAATTCCATAAAGGGCTGCTTCCAATTTTTTCTCATCTCCTCTGCAGACAGCTCTTTAACGCCAAATTTCCTTAACATGCTGTTCACGATAGAAAGCGAGCATTCTACTGTTTCCCTGATAGGTCCGGAATAATCGAAAATAATATTTTTTATCATACCTTTAATTTTACAGCTAAGCGAGGGAATATAATTTCAGGACCAGCCGCAGGAAAGTTAGCTTGGCGCCCCGCTACTGCGGGGCTAACTTTACGAGCATTGAGTAATTTTGCCGCCGGAGCAAAATTACGGGTCCTGAAATTATATTCCTGAGCGGAACCCCTTGGCCACAATATAAAATTCTTTGCTCCTTTTCACCACGGCCGCGGGCCTGGCGCGCTTTAAAACCTCGAACGAATCCCCTACTTCCTTTATAAACGCATCGGCATCCTCGCCGTCAAAAATTTTGCAGACAAAGTTCCCGCCTTTTTTCAAGAATCTTTTGGCGATTTCAAACGCGGTTCGCGAAAGCTTCAAAGATTCAGCTGCGTCTTTCGGTACATAACCTGAAGTATTCGGCGCCATATCAGAAATGACTGAATTGAAGTTACCTCCAAATCCTTTGAAGTCTTCATCAGTCAGATCGAAAATGCTTTTTTTGATGAACCTGATATTGCCGGGTTCATGCTCCAGATTTTCTCTGGGAGTTGTAAGGGGATTTTTGGGCGGCTTGATATTCAGGTCTGCTATATCAACCCCGAAAACTTTCCCCTGCCGGCCGACTTTATTTGCCACATACAAAAGCCACGACCCGGGGGCCGAGCCTAAATCCAAAACTTTATCGCCGTTTTTGATGATATGGAATTTTTCGTCGATTTCTTTCAGCTTATAAACCGACCGGGCCGGATATCCCTCCTGCCGGGCCTTAAGTGTGTAAAATTCCTTTTTTTGGTCTTTGCGGTACATAATACTATAAATTAGCATGTTTTTCCCAAAAAAAACAGCTCTGACATCTGTCAGAGCCTTCCAAATTAATATCTTTTTATTACTTTCTTTTTATCAAAGCAGCGAAGCAGCGACCTCCGGCGAAACCACGACAAGGAGTTCCGCCATCCTGGTCAAAAGCCCGCACCGCATTTGGGAAGGCTTGCCCCTTCTGCCTTCGCGGTAAACCGCCCTTACGTCGAGATCGACTTCCGACCTGACAATCTCGTCCATGATCGGCATAGGATGCATGACAATGGCATCTTTCCTCGCCATTTTCATCACTTTCCCATTGATTATCGAGAACCCGGTCTTTTCGTCAGACCTGTCCAGGGACTTGCTCCCTAGATTCGTCTGTGTCCTTGTCTGATAGAACACATCGACCTTAGCTGCGACGTCCCTGACATCGGTGCATTCGTAGAACCTGACTCCATGCCTTGCCAGATATCTCTTGATATCATCCCCCATTTGAAGCTGCGGGGGAGAAACCAAGTAAATCTTGGGTCTCCTCCACTTTGCCAGTTGGTAAGAAAGCGAGCGCACTGTTCTCCCATTCTTCAAATCGCCTATCATGGCGATAGAAATGCCGTCTATCCCGCCGCAATACTTGTAAATAGTGTATATGTCCAGCAATGCCTGCGTGGGGTGCTGTTTGTCCTTCCCGGCCCCGTCGCCCGCATTTATGATGGGTATTCCAGAAAAGCTGCGCAATCTGGCAATCGGAATCTGCTTGGGATCGTCATTGCGCACCACGAGCACATCCGCGCCCATGCCGCACTCGTTCAAAGCCCGCAGTGTGTCTTCAAGCGATTCGCCCTTGCCTATTGAAGAAGAAAACTTGGCGCCCGGAGCGCTGAAAATCACTTTTCCGCCAAGCTTGTTCATGGCAATCTCTTCAGAAGCCCGTGTGCGCGTGCTTTCGGCCGTAAACAAAGATATCATCTCCTTGCCGTCAAGCAGGTGGCTGCAGCTCTTAACAGGCAGCATTTTTTCCATCCTGTCCGTAAGCGGGAAAAGGACATGTTCAATCCACTCCCTGCTGAACTGCTGAGCCTTCACTATGTGAGGCCATCCATCGAACATCACGCAATGCTTCATGCTCCTTCCTCCTTTTCCGTTCCCCTCTCTCACCGCTTGTGCGACAGCATCAGCACAAGCAAAGCCATCTTCACCCACAAGCCGCACTTCAACTGGACCCCCTGATATACCGCCCTCTTGTTCTTATCAACCTCAAGCGGGATTTCAATCTTGCTCCTGGGCAGAGGATCCATGATTATGGCATCGTGCTTCATACTCAGGACAAGTCCCATATTAATATGGCACTTCTCTGCCGCTTTGGGGTCTATCTTCGGGTCGTTCGTATTCACCACATAAAATACGTCTGCCAACTTTACAACCTTCTCCAGGTCTGTTTCTTCCGTGAAAGCAACATGGTGCTTGTTCAAATACTCCCTGATCTTCTCATCAATCCTTCCCCGGCCTTCTTCAGACTTGGGCGAGACAAAAATAAACTCCACGGGGGGCCCTTTCGCCATCAGGTACACGAATGAATTGACGGCGCGGTTGCCGGAGAGATTTCCTGTCACGGCAATACGAAGTCCTCCCCGTCCTTTGAACTTATAATGGATCGTGAAAACGTCAGCCAGAGCCTGGGTCGGATGCTGCCCGTCAGCGCCGTCTCCGGCGTTTATCAAAACTGCCTTGCTTCTTTCTTCGGTCAGGATTCTGGCAGCTTCGTGGACTCTGCTCTGTTCCGAATGGCGCAAAACGATTACGCTGGGGCAAAGTGCCATCAAGGCGTGGATAGTGTCTTTAAACTCGCCGCCGCTGACCACATCTGAAAAATGCGTGATTTGGTCAGCGGAAATCACGGTTCCTCCCAGTATTGTCATGGCTCTTTGGAAAAAAACCTTCGTCCTCAGGCTTGGCTGGTCAAAAGCCGCTATCATGGTTTTACCGTGCATATGATTGCCGCCGCCGTTTCTGGCCACGGTCGCCATCTCTCTGACTTTTTTGAAAAAAGTATAGCGCAGCCATTCGGGAGTGCACTGCTTGACTTCAATCAAGTGCCGTCCCCAATCGTTATCCAAACTTGTTGGAAGCATGAAAATCTCCTCCCTCTTGACGGTACTTCCCTATTAAATTGCCAAAGAGCCACGCCCTCTTTGGGCACGGGATTTGGACCAAAATGATTTTAGTCAAAATCCCGCGCCCTAGTTAACAAAAACCCCGCTGTGCGGGGTTTTTAACCGGTGATTCCTGTAATTTCAATTTTAGTGAGCATCTGTCTATGCCCTTTTTTTTGCTGGAACCTTTTCTTGGGCTTATATTTAAAAATGACCAATTTCTCGCCTTTTTCCTGGCCGAGTATTTTTCCCGTGACTGTAGCAGCTTTTATCATGGGTTTGCCGATCTCAACCTTGTTATCTTTTTCCAAAAGCAAAACTTCCGAGAACGTGATCAGGTCCCCTTCTTTGCCTTCTATTTTTTCCACTAATATTTTGTCTCCGGGAGCGACTTTATATTGTTTGCCCCCTGTTTTGATTACTGCTAACATGTTTTTATCAAATTGCCTGCGCCAAGCAGGTACTAAAAGTAGCTTATCATATTTAGTTTTCGTCGTCAAGAAGAGGGCGCTCCAATTCTTTGGCCTCAATCTTTGCCCTGCCGTCGGTTATCTTAACCACGTCTTTGTCAATTTTCTTCAATTCTTTGCTGGCTTTGTTATAGTGGTTTACGGTAGTGCCCAACGAGCTCCCCAAAGACTGCATATATTGGTCATATGCCGCGATATGTTTCCCGAGCTCTTCGACGCGCTTGCGTATTTCCTTGGCAGATTCTTCAATCTGCATTGCTTTAAGCCCCTGCAAAACTGTCTGCAGATAAGCCAAAAAAGAAGTCGGTGAAACGATAATAACCTTTTTTTCCTTGAAGGCATATTCTATCAAATCCCTGGTATTTACTTTAACCGCTCCAACTTGCGCCACCAGGAGATCGTAATAAATCGCTTCATGCGGGATAAACATGAAAGCAAACTCCATTGTGTTTTCGTCGGGCTTGATGTATTTGGAAGTTTCATCAATGCGGGTTTTAAGGTCGGATTTGAAAAGTTTTTCCAGCCTCTCTTTTTCGGCCGAATCTTTTTCCTCCGCCAAACGGTTATAATTTTCCAGGCTGAATTTTGAATCTATCGGGATAATCTTGTCTTTCACAAATACGACCGCATCTACAATCGTTCCGTCTTTGAACGGGTACTGCATCTGGAAGCTCCCGGGCGGCAGGACATTTTTAAGCAGGGTTTCCAGATAATATTCCCCCAGAATTCCCCTTTGTTTAGGATTTTTAAGGATGTCCTGCAAAGACTGCAGCTGGTCGGTGAAAGATACCACCTGCTTATTTGTTTCATCCAGCCTGCCCAATTTTTCCCGGACATCGCCTATTATCTTGTTCGATTCTGAAAAGTGGAATTGGATGTTTTTATTGGACTCTGAAATTTTTGTGTCCAGAACCTGGCTTATGTGATTCATCTGTTGTTGCAGCATCAGCATAGAGCTGTCGTCTTTTTTTTCGGGCTCAGGTTTTTTCCTGGAAGCTAAAAACGTCGCCAATACCAGTACGATTACAATCGAAAGCAAAATTATTGTTATAACGTCCATAAAATTATTTCACAAATATTTCTGACAGAAGGAAAAGGACATAAACCGATAGCAGCAGGATCCCCTCTTTCTTGGTTATGGTCCTGCCGGTTTTTATGACCATCCAGAATATAGCAGCTGCCAAAACCGTGAAAATTGCGGCAGTGCTGAAATTGGAGGCTGCGGCTATCTGTATCGGGCTTATCAAAGCCACCAGCCCCAAATCCAAGGTGGCGCAGATAACTATCGAACCCATTACATCTCCTAAAATCATCCAATTTTCCTCTTTTTTTGCGGAAAGGATTGAAAAATAAGTTTCCGGGAAACAATTTCCCAGGCCGACTATCAAAAGCCCGATTATTGAAATCGGCGCCGCAAGGCTCTGCGCAAAATACTGGGCGCTGTAGATGACTCCGTAAGATGCTAAAACCAGAAGCGCCAGAAGCAGCGCGGCTTGTAAAATGATTTTCAGGAAGGTCAGGCTGCCTTTTATATTTTTTATTTTCTTCTCGCTGTATATTTTCTTGAATCTTTCTTCTTTGGAAAACAGCCAGTAAGCATAAACTAAAAAAGCGAAAATAAGTATCACTCCGTCAATCCTGGTAACGCTGCCGTTTAAGACGAAAAGCAGCGGCAGAACCGCCAATGCCGAAGTGAAAGCCGTGCTGCCCTGGACCATCTTGCTGCCGGTATCCAAAGCTCCTTCCGAAAAAAATACGGCCAAGGCTAAAACTAAGGTTAGGTCCACGATATTGCCGCCTATGGTGTCGCCCAGGGCTAATCCTGAAATATTATGCAAAGCAGCATTGATATCGACAAAAAAATTCGGCAAAGACGCTGCAATCGCCATCACAAAAAACCCGACGATAAATTCCCTTAAATGCAGGTACTCGGCGATTTCTATCAGAATTTTGACAAGCTTTGTTCCCAGCCATGATAGGGCGAAACAGGAAACGAAAAAAATTATTATATAGGTAAATATCATGTTAAGGAATATATTATTTGATAAATTATGCCTGCTAAGAATATCAGGGTCAATGGATAAACCAAGATATTGCTTTTTCTGCCTTTGACCTTCCTGTACATCAACAAGATCAGTATCCCGTCGATTGCCAGGAGAATCCCCCCTATAAAGCCTATTATGCCGATAAAATTATTGAATCCCAGATAATAAAACAGGAAAGGGAAAAAGATTGTAAGGAGCCATGACAAATTCTTGGGTATTTTCAAATCATACCAGAAAACCTTCTTTAAAATAAGCCCCATTGCCGCAAATGCGCTGAAAGTCGCCAGGAATCCCGCAAAAAATAATATATCGGCTGCGCCGGGCCCGATTATATTTTTTAATCCTGTTATTGCGTCCGCAGAAGTGTTTTCGCCCGAAATCAAGACCACCAAGACCATGAAAACCATGTAAAAAACAGCAGGGATGATCGTTCCCCAAAAAATCACTTTTTTAAATTGTTTTTTGTCTTTGCCGAGCATTTCCTCTACCTCCGGAACCATGGCCGCGCCCCATAAAGCAAAAAGTAATATGCCGTACGGCAGGAACAAGTCGCCCTGAGAAAATAAATCGGAAGATACGTTAGAAAAATTTAAGAAAGAAAAATCATGGACGAACAAAACGATTATTGAAAGGAAAAGCAGAAGTATCGCCCAAAATTGCATTCTGGAAATCAGTTTTATGTCCCAAAAAATAAATAGCGATGCCAAAACGAAATATATGACCGTATATAAAGGAGCGGTGCCGCCGAGAACCGGCAGAAGCAAATTTCCCAAAAATTGCCCGCCTATCACTATATAAGCCAGGAGGATACCCACTGACCCCACCACCATGCTGATTAATGCCACCCATCCAGCTGCTTTTCCCAGGTGGATCCTGGCAAAAGCGGGCAAGCGCAGAAAATCGGGCGTCTGCAATGACACTTCGGCAAAAAGCAGATGTATTAAAACCACCAGAGCCGTGATAACAACGAAATAAATCAGCATTGTGATAATGCCGACCTTCATCGCCACATACGGCAAAGACAAAAATCCCACTCCTATGATAGCACCCGCTAAAGTGGTTATTGGATAGATCCGTTTTAAAATTTTCTCCATTAGGCTATTTTATCATGAAACTGGGCAATAAAAAAAGATTCATCAAGGATTACCGAATAAGTGGAATTATAATTTTTAAATAAAAAAAGGGCGGGCGGGATAACCAAGCTACTAACGTTTCGCTTGGCTATCCACGCCCGCTTTGCTACAGACAGCCCTATCCAAGGGCCGTGGTTTGCCGGGCCGAAGGCCGCGGCACTACGAACGGGGGCCAGTGCGGGCAGCCTTGCTGCTACTGCCGCAAATCCGCCGTTCTTGCGGGAGTTTCCGGGGCCGTCATTTCCAGGCCGCCTCACCCGCTCTCAACCGGAGGTTAACCTGGGCTGGACACCGTATCCGATGACCGGCCTACGCACGTGCGCTTCTGCGAGACCTGAGGCTCGCGTTGGGTTCCTCCGCTCTTAGTGAGTCCCCGTTGTCTCTACCGGAAATGCCAGGCTAGTCTAGAACTAGGCTATCTCACCAACAAGCCAGAGATAAACTGGCATCATGCGTCCGGGCTGTGGACTCGGGGGTCTCTGATTTATTTATATTCTGAATCATATGGTGTTGTCAACAAAAAAATTGCCTCGATCCAAAAGTGTCTGGAGAAAATGTGCTCCCAACCGGATTTGAAGGCAAGTTCTCGAAAGCATTGCCGCCTCGTCCCGCTTCGCGGGATTCCCTATCGGCTCGGCGCAATTCGGGGAATCGCTTCATTCACCGATTGGCGAGAGATAAAAATACGCATCCATTCAGGATGCGTATTTTTTCTAGCGCTCCCAACCGGATTTGAACCGATGTTACATGGATGAGAACCATGTGTCCTAGACCGGACTAGACGATGGGAGCAGATGAATAAAATTTACTTAAATTTATCAAAAATTCGGGTTATTGTAAATGACTTGACAATTTGATAAAAATATGCTAATGTAAAATATTAACGCGAAACAAATTGGGAGGGAATGCCATGACAAAGTTGTTCTTTGTAATATTCCTCGCTGTTTCTTCGGCCATTGGAATGGCCGGCGAGGAGCACAGGGTAGTACGGATGAAAGTCACTTCGTACTGCTGCTGCGAGAAGTGCTGCGGCGACAATGCCATTGGATACACGTCCACGGGCAAACTCGCCAAAGGCACGCAAGGGGTTGCCGCGGATCCGAAACTGTTGCCTTACGGCACAGTTCTGGAAATCCCCGGTATCGGGAAATTACCGGTAGACGATACCGGAGGCGCAATGAGGCAAGATGCAAAAAAAGGCATCTACCACATTGATATCCGCGCTGCTGACCACGAAACCGCCAAAAAGTTTGGCGTCAAGTGGCTGGAAGTGAAGGTGCTTCCCAAGGATTCAAAAAGGGCCGCTGACAAATAGCGGCCCCTTTGTTTACTTCAACGCTTCAGATATTTCCACAAAGTTCATTCCTAATATTGTGGCTACCGAGCTGGCGCATAAGCTGGCATAAATATATTCTTTGCCCGGAAAATTTTCCTGCCAGACAGGGATTGATTTGCCCTGGAAGTTTATTTTATAGTTGGTGCCCCCGTTTTCCCGGAGGTCTGAAGCCCGGAAATCCGCACCTTGCTCGAACCCGAAAGCATATTTTTTCAATTTTGTCCCCTGCCCTATTTTCCTTGATTTCAAATCGTCAAAATTAAAAATTAAAAAATTTCCCGGATTCATTGATTTGGTGATTTCTGTGGCATTATCGGGATTATCACCGTTGAAATCATTGATTAAGATGGCCTGTTCTGAAAAATTTATAAAATTTATAATCTTGTCATAAAAATCTTTTGAGGACAATTCTGTTTCTATTATAAAAACATCGTTTTTGACGAGGTCAAAAGAATTCGGCAATGCTTCGCTCGTTTTTTTCACTTTGAAACGCGGGCTCAAAACCTGCCGGATCATTTCCGAGGCAATATTCTTTTCCTTGCCGGAAACAACGATTACCGTAATTTTTTTGAAACTGCAAATATTTTCTGCAATGAAGCTCATTTTTAATTGTGGTCTGGCGGGATTTGCCAATAATTTAATATATACTGGGCCAGTTTCGAGAAAATCGGCGCGGCGGTTTCGCCAGAACTGGAGCCTTTCGGATTATCCAGTTTTATCAATATGATGAATTTGGGATTCAGGGCCGGAGCGAATCCGATAAAGCTGTGTATGGTTTTATCGGGATAATATCCTGCTTTGTCTTCGTATGCCACCTGGGCAGTTCCAGTCTTTCCGGCCACATAATATCCCTTTACACCGGCTAATTTCGCGACCCCGTCGCTGACGGTGCTTATCAGCATTGTTGTAAGCTGCGAAAGGGTCTGCTGACTTAAAATCGGATTTCCGATTTTCGGCTGGGGAACAGTTTCATTTTTTTGCGGGTCGACTATCTTGCCGACGACATATGGTTTCACCAGCCTCCCTCCGTTAGCCAGGGCTGCAAAACCCCTTATCAATTGTATCGGTGTCAGGGCGACTCCCTGGCCGAAACTTGCGGTGGCAAAATTTACATCCCTGCCGTTCCTTAAATTATTATTCTGGGACGAAACTTCGCCCTGCAGGTCAATACCGGTCCTTTCCCCGAAGCCGAATTCGTCGAAATAATCCAGGAACGTGTCGTGGGGGATTTTCTGTTCAACGAATATGGCGCCCGTGTTCAAAGATTTTTCCAGAACCTGTGTCATCGTCTGCCTGCCGTATTTCTTGGTCTTGTCGAAATTCATTATCGTCTGGCTGCCGAATTTCACGTATCCCTTGTCTATATAGGTGGTGTCCGGGGTTATTTTCCCTTCATTCAGGCCCATCGCCATGGTAAAGGGTTTGAAAACCGAACCGCACTCGAATAATTTCTGGACCGCGCTGTTCTGGAAAACAGAAATATCCTTTTCTTTCGAATATTCATTGGGATCGAAGTCCGGGTAGTTGGCCATGGCTGCAATTTTGCCGTTATTCGGATCCATAACTATGATCTGGCCGCTGTCTATTTCAAATTTATCCTTTGCTTCTTTCAGCAATGATTCCGCTTCAAACTGGATGTTGTAGTCAATTGTGAGGTAAAGGTCTGATCCCGCCAAATTTTCCGGCTCCAATCCCTGGCTGTCGAACAACGCAAAAGTTTTCGGAGTATCGGTAAAGCTTTGTTTGCCCTTAAGGGTATCTTCATAATATCCTTCCAGGCCATACTGCCCCGCGCCATCGCCTCCCATAAATCCCACGACCTGAGATGCCAATGATCCTTGGGGATAGTATCTGGCCGGCTTGTCCTGCAACCCTATGCCGGACAAATCCAAGCTTTTTATCTTTTCCGCAGTATCGTCGCTCAAATTATCTTTTATCACCGAATATGAAGAGTCCTCTTTATTGAGTTTCGACTGTATCTGGGCGGCAGGATCGCCGATAATTTTGCTTATAGCCGAGGAGGTGCTTGTTTTATCCTTGATTTCTTTCGGATTGGCGTAAATCAGCCATTTGTCGCTGTCAACGGCCAGGGATTTCTGGTTATCTTTAAAAAAAATTTCGCCCCTGGCGCCTTGTACTTCCTCGAAAACCGTCTGTTGGCCCAGAGCCTGGGCCTGATAAAATTTATATTGTATTATCTGGAGATAAAACAGGCGGCTAATAATAGCTGCCCCAAAAATAATTAGTAGTATTAAGATTAAATTTATCCTGGCCCTCATATTTTTATCTCCTTGCCAGCGAATCTCCTGAAATTTGGATGTATTGCACTGTCTGGATTTTTTGGAATCCCATTTCATCCGCCTTGCCCTGCACATTGTCCATATAGCTCATTTGCGAAAGGTTTACTTCCAGATTCTTATTTTCCTTTATGATGTTGTCCAATTTTGTCTGATAGCTTTTTATCGAATAGCCGTCTTTCATTATCTGGTTCACCTGGAAAACATATATGACCGAAAGTGAAAGTATAGCGCAAAAGCTTAAAAATGAAAATAATTTCCAGTTGAATTTAACTCTTGGGAGCTTCAAGGAAAAAATCTTGTTCAGGGGCAATGTTTGCGTTAATGTTTGTGTGGTCATGGTTTTACAATTTTATTGCTGCCCTCAGTTTGGCAGACCTGGACCGGGGATTCTCTATCACTTCAGATTCCTCGGCTGTTATCGGTTTTTTTGTTAAAATTTTTATAATATTTTCTTTTGATTTTTCTCTTAAAAAATTTTTGACTATCCTGTCTTCTGCGGAATGGAAAGAGATTATCACCAGCCTTGCGCCACTCTGCAAGATTTCCATCATCTGAGGCAGGACATCTTCCAAATTTTCCAGTTCTCCGTTAACCGCAATCCTCAAAGCCTGGAAAACCCTGGTGGCAAAATGGATTTTTCCGAATTGGTATCTTTTGGGAAGCGATTTTTGGATTATTTCCACAAGCTGGAAAGTTGTTTCTATCGGCCTTATCTTCCTGGCTTCTACAATCCTCCTGGCAATCCTTTTTGAAAAACGCTCCTCGCCGTAATTTTGAAAGATGGATTCAATGTTCTCAAGCGGCCATTTGTTCAAGATTTCTTTTGCGGTCAACCCGTCCTGTCCGTAACTCATTATCAGCGGCTCGTCTTTCAAGAATGAGAATCCCCTGCCCGATTCTTCAAGCTGCCAGCTGGACATCCCCAGATCGATCAATATCCCGCCGATCTCTCCGAACCTGTTTTCTTGGACTATTTCTTTAAGATTTGCATAAGAGCTGTTAACAAGGACCAATCTTTCTTTCAGGTCGCGCAATTCCTGCCTGCAATTTTCAATCTGTTTGGGATCCTGGTCTATTCCCAGGACTACGCCTTTCGGCGCGGTTTTCTCCAGAATCAGCCTTGCGTGCCCTCCCTGCCCCACCGTGCAATCAATGAAATTTTCATTGGGCTTTGGGTCAAGATATTCCAGGACTTCTTTTTGGAGAACGGGTTGGTGTTTCATTTTGGCTTGTTCAGGAAATTATTTTTGGTACATGACGCAAATATTTTTTGGTACAGGCATGCTGTCCATCCCCGCTTGGCGGGGAAAGAAATTGCGTGTACCAAAAATAATTTCCCGAACTTGATTCTTGCGACAATTCCTCTTGAGAGCACCCCGGGGCCAGGCAGTATCCACTTTTTGGTCCGCTGGACTTATAAGCGGCGGGCTCTCAAGGGGAATCGTCTTTAATTTTCCCCTTGATATGCAAAATATTAATGTTAAATTCCGAGCTCTTTCAATTTTTCTCCGAAATCACCGACTGACTTTTCTGTTTGGCTCTTGTATTTCTCCCATTTTTCCTCGTCCCATATTTCCAGCCTGTTGAATAATCCGCAGATAGTGACATTCTTTTTCAGGTCCGCGTATTTCTTCAGGTATTCCGGTATCAATATCCTGCCCAGATTGTCCAAGTCGGCTGACATCGCTCCGGCTAATAAGACCCTTGCCAATCCCCTTGCCTCTTGCTGCCCGGAAGGAAGACTCCCCCATTTCTCTGATAACACCTGCCATTCTTTTTCGGTGAATACTACCAGGCAGTTGTCGAACCAGCGGGTGATCACCACTGTCTGCCCCAATTCTTTTCTGAATTTTGCAGGCAGGGCTAATCTCTTCTTCGTGTCTATTGTGTGTTTGTATTCGCCGATGAACATGTTTTTAGTTATCCACAGATATGTTAGGTTTTCCCACCTTTATCCACAACTATCCACTACATATTCTTTATACTCCACTTTATGGGATTCGGTCAACACTTTGCCTATAAAGCCTATTTTGTTCGGGAAAACGCTTTTTTCTCCACAAGTAATCCACAGTTGAACTTCATGGATACGAAAAAAAACGGCAATTTAGCCGCTTTTTTATTATTTACTTACTGTCGCACAATAACTATATTATAGAATAAGGCCTGTAGAAATACCTGGAGGGCATTTGAAAGTTTTTTTGCCGCAATATCCTGGCCCCCCGGGATCGGTAGTAGTGATGCTCTCGGCTCCCAAAACATTCAAACACTGGTATTGTGTTTCATTGTCTACGGTTTCTAACAGTTTTACATAGATGCAATAATAATTTTTTGACTGGTGGATCACTATATCCTCCCCTGTAATCGCCTTTATCTTATCACAGGTTGATTTTATATCTTCGTTCTGGCAGGAAAAGCTCAGATAATTCCCGTTTTTGTCGTGAGATTGTGCCGCCAGGGCCGGCAAACTATACATATAAGATTCAATTTGCGAATCTTTATTCTTCAGCATCGCTTCTTTATAGATGGGCATATCTTCCAGGTTCTGTGCATTGGCCGGAGCCTGGATATTTGCCGGCTGGTTGAACTTTGAACCGCTCATATCGTAAGCAACGGCCAATGTGCCAAAGCCGTTTGTGCCGAATGTCTTATCTATATCCAGGCTTTTGGCGGTTTTAAAGCCGTAAAGAAGGCTGTCGTTCATCCCAATCAGGAGTTCCACATCGATTTCTCCGATTTTGTCCAGGATTTCCGATGCCATCCCCTTCACTATTCCAGCCGCCATCATGGACTGCGCCTGATTGGTTTGCGATACTCCCTCATCAATCAAATCTCCTATGAGCTTGGCGGTTTTATCATTGTCTACTGAAACCATATAATCGTATACTTTCTGGCCGTTGATTGTCTTGTCGGGTAATTGCTCTTTTACGTTATATATCTTGCTCTGGCTTATCATACTTTGAATCTTCGCCCTTTCGGCCGGCGTAATCTGCGGAGCAGAAATATTTATCTGGCTGCTGTTTTGTTGGCTGGCGTATTGTTGGATAGCGGATTCCGGTACTTTTATCCAAGCTCCTTTTATGCTGGAGATATCAATCCCGGCCATTGCCAAAAAAGGCTCTAAAGACGAACTTACGTCCTCAAGATTGAGATATACGTCTTTTCCGATAACCTTAGCGCTGACTTTGACAGATTCTGTGCTTTGGCTGCCGGTATTGAACGGGTCTCCGGTGAACGTCAGAGTAAGGTCTCCCTGGGCTTTCGGATTGTTAATATCGGTCATATCGAAATCGCCGACGGTATTTACCGCTAAATTTCCTGAATACTGGCCGTTTACTTTCAGGTTTATATCCGTCTCCTGATGGGAAATCTTTATTGTCGGCATCTTAGCCAACATCGCGGAAATGACTTTATCGGGACTCGGCCTGAAAGGGTTCCAGACAGGATCCCAAATCCTGAAAGCCAGAGCCGAACCCGCCCCGATTATTCCCAAAATCACTAAAATTATTATTGCTATCAATATCCCCTTGCCTTTACTTTTCGGCCGGAAGGTCATGACCGGAGCCGTATATTCTCCTCCCTGCGGGGGTTGCTGGGACTCCTGGTACTGCTGAGGCTGTTCTGTTGCTTGATTTTGCGGGTTGATTATTCCGTCCATAATTTTTTATTTTTAAATTTTTAATTATTATCCCGGCTGACTAATTTAAAATCTTCCGGCAAAATCTCAAAAGACTGGCCCTTTTTGACTTCGTCGGACAAAAGCGCCTGGGCAACCACATTTTCAACCTTATCCTGTATGACCCTCCTCATTTCCCTGGCACCGAAAGCCGGCTTGTAAGAAAGCTCCACTATCTTTTCTTTCAAGGGCTCTGTAATCACGAAATCGATATCCTTGTCCTTCAGGCTCTTTTTCAGGGAGTTCAAGGATAATTGGGCGATATTCATAAGATCGTCCCTGGTCAGCGGCTTGAATATCACCGTGGCGTCAAAACGGTTTACAAATTCCGGCCGGAACAAGCCTTTCGTAAAAAGCTGGTTCAGCAGCTCATCCCTGTTTATCTGGCCGGTTTTTCCAACGCTTTCAAAAATGAAGTCCGCTCCGGCATTGGAAGTGCAGATTATTATGACGTTTGTAAAAATAATTTTCCTTCCCTGTCCGTCGGTAAGATTCCCCTCATCAAGGACCTGGAGGAATAAATTTAAAATATTGGGATGGGCTTTTTCTATTTCATCCAGCAGAAGCAATGAGAAAGGGTTTTCCCTGATTGGCGTGGTCAAAAGCCCTTCCTGGCCGATTGCGCCGATCAACCTGGGGATGTCTGAAATCGCCTGGAACTCAGACATATCGAGCCGGATCATTTTCTTTTCCCCGCCGAAATAAATATCCGCAAGGGCTTTGGCAGTCTCGGTTTTGCCGACGCCCGTAGGCCCCAGGAACAGGAATGTGCCCATCGGCCTCGTTTTGGAAGCGATCCCGGCCCGGGCGCGCCTCATGGCAACGGAAATTTCTTTTATCGCCTCTTCCTGACCGACAATCCTCCCATGCAGAAATTTTTCCATGTTCAACAAGACTTCCTTCTCCTTGAAACCGATTTTCCCTACCGGAATTTCCGTTTTCGTGGAAATGACTTTCGCGACATGCTCTGGCAGAACCACTTTTTCTTTGGAAGACCTTGCCACGTAGATCACGACATCCTGCAATAAATCTATGGCTTTTTTAGGGAAAGGGATATTGGGAATGTATCTTGCTGACAGGCTGACCAGTTCCCTTATAGCGGGGTAAGTCACGAAAACCTTGTATTTGTATTCCAATTCCAGGGCGTTATTCTGCAGAATCCTGATTGTTTCCATCTCCGAGATCTCCCCGACCTCGACTTTGGCGAACAAAGAAGCGAAGGCTTGGTTCTTTTCTATGCGGGTGTGCAGGCCGTTATAATTGGTCGTGCCGATGAATTTGAACTGCGGGAGCTTGAGATAATTTTCAATCACGCCCGAAATGTCCGCGGTTCCCGCCTGGCCCTGCTCGACCCCGATATAATTATGGATTTCTTTGATGACTAAGATTATGTTTCCGGCCATGATGACTTCTGAAAATATTTTGCCTAGCACCGCCTCCAATTCGTCCGGGCCATTGGTCCTGGCCAAAATAGAGCCCATGTCCAATTCAACGACGCGGTAATAATTAAGCTCCGGCAGGCTTTTCCCGAGATATATCCTTCTTGCTATGCCCTCTATCACGCTTTCCCGGCCCACGCCCGGCTCACCCACGATAAGCACATTGTTTATATCGGGCCTGGAAAGTATCATCTGGATCTCCTCAATCTGCTTTTCATGGCCGATGATCGCTTTATAAAGCCATTTCCTGGTAAGAGACCTCCAGTCAATTGAATATTGGTCCAAAGTGATGGTATATCCGGACGACCAGTCTTTCCCAAGAGAGCCAACCGAGGCCAGATTCTCCGCATCCCAGAATCTTTTCCTGCCGGTGATCCTGCTTTCCAAGTAATCGAACCATAGGCTCATATTTTCAAAATCCTCTTCTTTGAGGTCGTACTGGATCAGGATTTTCTTGAAAAATTCTGCCCTGGACACTCCGTCCAAAATATCAATGGGCTCCATCCTGTCGTGCTTATGGTTAACGGCTGATTTTATCGCTTCGGCCATGGCTGTATTGAAATCCTCCGTAAATTTCTCCGAAAATCCGGTATTTTTTTCTTTATTTTCCAGGCCGTTTTGCAGATCATACTGGATGCTGGAGGCGTTCATACCGAGGCGCATGAAAATATATTTTGCCTGTTTACTTTTGTCTAACAGGGAAAAAAGCAGTGCCGGAGCGGAAATTTCTGAAATCTTTTTCTTTTTGCAGAAATTGATGGTGTCTTGGACGATTCTCGCGGATTCAAAATTCAATAATTCAGCCAGGTTGTAGTCTTGGATATTTTCTGCGGCTTTTGCAAAATCGATGTCCAGTTCCGGATTCTTGATTTTTTGCTCGGAGAACAGGTGCGCTTCGGCAAAAAAAATGTACAGCACCAGCATCAAGGAAAGAATCCTTAAGGCCGAATATAAGGAATAGCTGCTTAAAAAAGAATACCCGACCAAGAACAGGGATGCTATCGACAGAACAAAAAATAATCTCTTAAGAAACCCCGCGAAAGCAAAAATAGGCAATTTTTCCCATTTCAGCGCTTTTGAGATAGCCGTTTTTTCGAAATTAAAATTCATAGTTATTTATTGTATGATTCCTAGTGAAAATAATAATCCGGCCAACAAAAAAACCGGCAGGAAAAACCAGCCGAAAATCATTACTGCGCCGGCTATAAGGATGAATATCTGAAATGAAATCCCGATTATGATCAGCACGATCCTGCAGAGCGCGCCTATTAGCCGGGAGAACAGGTTAGAAATGAAAACTTCAAAATAACCGCCCACGTCAAATCCCTGCGGATACCTCCAGTTATACCTGTGCCATGGGGAAAAAAATGTTTTCAAAAGCAGCGGTATTGAGAAAAAATTAGAACCGAAAGAAATGAAATTTTCCCAGACTTGCAATAAAAACTTCGGCGTCTCGTAAAAATGCCAAGAAAGCCAAGAAATGATTATATTTTCTTTTGCCATGGATTATATTGCGTATCGCTACGTTATTGTGCTGCCGTATCGGTCGGGATGCTCTCCCTTATGGATGCCAATTTTATGCCTATGCTTGCAATCTTTCCGCCGCCCAAGATCAAGATTGCGGCCAGCATCGACCAGCTTATCAGGTTCAAAAGCTCGAAGATGGAGCTGGAAGGCAGGATATTTTCCAATTGGCTCTGTATCGCTTGCTGCGCCTGGTCCAGCATATTGCTGCTCTTCGAAGACTTATTCGCCGTAGGAACAAAAAGTTGCGGAGTCGGTGTTCCGCCGGTAAAAATCTGGTAGGACTGGTAAAGAGTGAAAATGATTATCGCCAGACCGGCCAATATTAATATGTATCCGAAAATTTTATTTGAGCTCATATTCCAATATTATACCATAAGCACAAAAAAAGTGGGCATATGTGGACTCGAACCACAGACCTCACCGATGTGAACGGTGCGCTCTAGCCAGCTGAGCTATATGCCCTGAATATCTTCTGTATTTTAACACCAAAAATCGCTTATGTAAACAAAAAAGGAGGCTCTGTGTTAGCAGCCTCCTTTGATATCGAAGAAAATGGATTATTCATCCTCTTCCGCCTTCTTTGCTCTGGCAGCTTCCGCGCGTAGCGCGGCCTCGCCAGGATAGTGTCCTTCGCTATCCTTTTGAGGAAGCCCTTCTTCGTCCGACTCGGGCACGATGGAGCCAATGATTTTCGTCTTCTTCGGCGGATTCCGCCGAGAAAGAAAACCACTCGCTCCCCGTCTGATTCTCCTGTCTGCCATGATTCTCACTCCTCTAACCCGTGCCAGATCATCGTCCACCGCCACGCAACGGCAAACTTGATCCAAGCGCGCAATCTTGAAATTTCTTTCAAAAATACGCGCTTAGATCAGGCTTAAAATTCAAATTTTAAGGTGCCTTAATATACCATATATTATAGCATATTTATATATTTATGTCAATAGAAAATCAAGCAAACCTCCCGAGTAAAATGATAGAGGCTATGGCCATTATAATCCCTATTGCTTCATAAAAATTCAATTTTTCACCAAAATTTAATATGCTAACAACCGTTAAGAATATCATCGTGGATACAGCATAAAAAACTCCGAGGGTCGAGAGTTTGATATATTTCATCACAAACACCCAGCCGAAAGCAGTTAATGCATAAATCACGAGTCCTATTATAAACCATTTTGGCTCAAGAAATTTTTTTCCACTACTGGCAATTTTTATGAAATAATCACCTACTACCCCGACCAAAGCCAAAATCACGGTTACAAACAAAGCTGTTATTATCGCACTCATGTTTTCCATGATTATTGATGCTATTGTAACAAAAAATCAATACGAATAGAAGATTCTAAAAAAACCGCGATTCCTATTTTCTCTCCCTCCCTGAGAATAAACACATTTTTGTTACCACATGAGGCAAATTCGCTTTCCTTTTTCCAACCCTCTTCCTCTTGAGCGCGAAATATAGTTTTCGGGACTACCCGGAGCCAAGCGGGCATGGTGTCCCGCAGGACGAGCTTGGCGAGGAACTAAAACCGCAAGCCACGCTGGGGCTTGCGGTTGTGTACCGAAAAATATATTTCGCGCGATTTATTTCAACTCCACTTTTGCGCCTGCCGCTTCGAATTTCTTTTTCAATTCCTCGGCTTCGGCTTTCTTCAGGTTTTCCTTCACCATTTGCGGACCTGTGGCTGCAGCGTCAACCAAATCCTTTGATTCTTTCAATCCCTTTCCTGTCGCATCCCTCACGACTTTAATGACTTCTATCTTTTTGGCTCCGACCTCTTTCAATTCAACGTTGAAAGATGATTTCTCTTCTGCCGGAGCTGCGGCTGCGGCGGATACAACCGCTACCGGAGCGGCTGCCGACACGCCGAATTTATTTTCTAAAACTTTAACTAATTCTGCCAATTCCGTGATTGACATTTTTTCGATTTCACCGACAAATTTTTCAAATTTGGCGGGAACTTCTACTTTTGTTTCGTCTGCCATATGTTTATTATGTTTGTTTATAAATTTATTGTTACGCTTGAGGGGCCGGCGCCGGAGCTGCGGCTGCTACAGCCGGAGCCTCTTTGCTTTCCCTGATTTTATCCAGCACCCTGACAAATTTTGTCATTGAGCTTGATAAAGAACCTACCAACCTGCTGAGCAATTCGCTCCTTGAAGGCAAACTGGCCAATTCCAATACTTTTGCCTTATCAATATATTTTTCCTCAAAAATCCCTCCTAAGACTTTAAGGGCCTCTGCCTTCTTCCCGAATTGGACGGAAATCCTTGAGGGGGCGATTTCATCAGTTACGCCGAATACTACTGCCAACTGGCCGGGAATATTTACCTTGGCCTGTTCCCAGATAGCGGCGTATTTTTCGCCGAATGCCAATCCCAGTAATGTTTTCTTCGAAACTTTAACGTTGCATCCTGCGGCCTTTAATTCTTTCCTGAAAGCAAACAAATCTTGTGAGTTCACCTTGGAAAAATCAATGAAAACCGCGGATTTTAGATCGGCAACCTTCTTTTTAAGGTCGTCTATAGCTTTCTTTTTCTGTTCTTTTGTTAATGCCATATTTATTTTTTTGCCGCTTATCGGCAATCTAATTTCGACTTTTAAAAAACAAAAAACTGTCCCCATAGACAGCTCAAAAAGAAGATTGACTTCTTGTGCGCCTCGATAGGATTTATCCCTTCCGGGAACCTATTGTCTATGGCTTTTATGTTTAATTATAAATGTATATTAATATAAGAAAAAATCCCTGTCAATACCTTAGATCCGCATCTAATAAAAATGAGTGGTTGTAGGCCACTCCTTAGATTTACCAGTGCGCCTTGCTCCGGCGCGTGGTTATCGCACAATCCAGGTGCGGGCTTTTTTGTTTTACCATACGGCCGTATGGGAGGGTTCTGTTCCCAGGTCCCCTCGACCCGGTGCTCTTCGCACAGGTGCCGGCTACTCATCCTGAGACTGGGGATTTTGGGCTCTTCGAGACGCCCACATCCCCCGGATGAACCAACCCCCCGTCAGGCCAAGCAGGCAGCATAGGGTCTTCGTAAGCAGTGAAAAGACCCCCAGCCCGTATTGGTTGACGATGGATTGCTCCAGATCCATCTCAAGGTCGTAGACAGTTGCAGAGTAATGATATGCTAACATTACCCCCACAACCGCCACGGCGCCGGCGAGAAAAGCTCTCACTTCTCTCATATATAATATAATAACATATAGTCTATTTATTGTCAAGAAAATAACACACAATTAATCTGAAATGACAAAAGCCCTGCCTTTAGGGCAGAGCTTTTATAATAATTAATTATATCGTCGCACAATAAACTTATTTTAAATATTTATTTTGGGCTTGAATCTGCTGCTCATATGTCTTGCTGAATATGGTTTTGCCGTCGGGCGTGGAAAGGAAATACAGATAATCGCTTTTTTCCGGATAAATGGCTGCCAATATGCTGTCCATGCCGGGATTTGAAATGGGACCGGGTGGCAAACCGTAATTCAGATAGGTATTATAAGCCGACTTAACGCGCGTGTCGTCATAAGAATAAATATTTTTGTTTTCTCCGGTGACATAGGCAATGGTCGCGCATGACTCCAGGGGTTTCCATATCTCGAGCCTGTTCCAGAATATGCCAGAAACGACTTTCTTATCTTCGGGAGTCTGGACCTCTTTTTCGATTATGGAAGCCATTGTGATTATCTGGAAAATGGTTTTATTCTGGCGGGAAATCTCGGCCCTGAGTTCCGGAGTCAGTTTCGCGCCAAAATTTTGCAAGGCCTGTTTTATTATGTCTTCTGCGCTGGCCCCCAGGGGGAAATAATATGTGTCGGGATATATATAGCCCTCTAAGCTCGCGTTTTTCGGCCTGTCCCCCAGAAAATCGAACTGGGAACCGAAATCCTCCTGGGCTGCAGCCAGGAAATCTTTTTTGGTAACGATTTTTTGATCCTCCAAATGTTGCCCGATGTCATTCAGGTTCCAGCCTTCGATTATGGTCGCGCTTTGCTGCATTATCTGGCCATCCGCCATTTTGACGGCAATCGTGCGGACATCCATTGAGGGAGAAAGCTCATAATCACCGGCTTGCAACTTATCTGCCATTCCTCTGAATAAAATATAAATCCTGAAGAACGAGCTGTATTTTATAAGTCCCTGGCTTTTCAGCTCCGAAGCAATTTGTTTGCCTCCCTCCCCTTTCTGGACCGTAAATTTCACAACTTTCTTGGAATCGGGCTGCAAGGGCAGGCGCACCTGATACCATACGAAACAGGCGGAAACCAAAGCAAAAAAAATCAGCAGTTCTCCGATAAAATAATATGTTTTTTTTCCGCCGAACAGCGGGTTTTCTGATTCCTTTTTAACTGGCATAATTTATTTAGATGATATCAGCGGCACGAAAACAAAGCCCGGATGGTCGATTTCCTCAAATTCAGTTTCGGATTTTTTGAATATTGTCTTTATCGATGACCCGATAGGGGCTACTATTTTGCCGCCGATTTTTAATTGCTGTTTCCAGGCCAGCGGCACTTCTGTAGCCGAGGCTGAGACTAATATCTTATCAAAAGGGGCGTTTTCAGGCAAGCCCGAAGATCCGTCGCCTAAAACGAATTTAGCAATGCCCTTCTCTATAAAGTTATATTTTGCCGCATTGTTTTCTCCGAACTGCTTCAGCTCAGGCATGATCTCAATTGCTATTACTTTGCCTCCCCCCTCCTCGATCCCGCCAGCGACAATCTGGGCCAGAAGGGCCGTTGTCCAGCCTGAGCCAGAACCTATGTCTAAAATTTTCTCGCCGAATTTCGGCTGCAATTGCTCGAGCATGAAAGCCACTACCAGGGGCTGTGAAATTGTCTGGCCGGACCCTATGGGCATGGCTTCGTTGATTTCCGCCATTTTTTTCAGATCATCCGGCAAAAAATCTTCCCTCTTTATTTTTTGGAAGGCATCGATGATGCTGGGAGTCTTCAGCCATCCTTCTTGGATCAATGTATCGATTAAGCTCATAAATTTAAAAGCTAGCCGCCGCCAGCTGATTATCGGTTACTAAAGCAATTTTCCCTGTCTTAATGATTTTTGGATTTGTTCGGCTTTTATCTTGCCTTCTTTGGTGATGAAAAATTCATTTTTCGGGTCTCCGTTGATAAGTTTTTGTTTTCTTAGCGCCCTCAACGGCCTGTCCAATTTCCTTGCGTCGGGCCATAAAGGATACCTGGTGAAACAGAAAACCTTGGGGAATAACGTGAAACATTCTTTAATCAGCCTGTCGAAAGAACAGATTTCGTTATCGGACAAAACCGAATGGATGGAAAAAAGGATCAAATCGTTAATCGGGATATTGCCGAAATCCATATCCTTTCTTTTTTTGGACGATAAGGGTTCCATTGTAGCAGCGGCCGCGTCCAGAAGAGAACGCGGCGATTAATAAAATTTTATTGCCAGATCGTTTTTATGTTCATTTCCTGCGAGGATTTCAAAATCCAATTTGTACCGCTTTCCGTAAGCGTTGCTTTTGTGGCTGTCCACACCAATCCTTTTTTAAGCTCCCCGAGGATGACAACTTCCTCCGGCGCGATTATTTTTGTCTGGTCAAAATTCCAAGGATCAGTCTTCCCTGTATTGGAAACCTGGCTATGCGGCAGAACATATTTTATAGGATATTCCTGCTGCAAAGACTGCACCAATCCGTTCAAAGCAAGATATTGCGCGTCATTCGGGCCTTCCGTTTGTTTATAAATCAATTCTATGCTGATGGAAAAATTATTCACATTGGTCCGGCCGTCGGGCATTTTGCTTTTGCCGGCTAAAATAGAAATATTTTTATCGTTCACCAAGCGGTAAATATTCCCCTGCCGGTCGATAAGATAATTAGGCGCCACTTTTGCAGTTTTGTATTCCTGTATGACTCCGTCCACGCTATAAGCGTCGCCCGTGGCATTATAAGAAGAGTAAATGACGATAGTATCTATTGTTCTCGGGCTTGAAGGAACGGCGTATCCGAAAGAAACCAGCTTATCAGTGATTGCCGGCTGCGGAATATTATTTTTTGATTGGCAATTATAATATGCAATTTGCCCGTTTATGAACGGCCTGGTGCCCGTGTAGGGCGAGCAATATGTTCCGTCCTGCAGCTGCATATACCACGCCCAGTTGTCTTTTATTTCATTTGGCAATGAGGCCTTAGGAAATGGCTTTGTCAGGGTTATCAGGAATGCGGAACTTTGCATTGTCGGATCCGGCTGGCAGAATACCGAATCATTTTTTGACATGCCGAAGCACGGGTCAAAAATTTCATTCCCGACCATGCACCTCCATGCATCTGCCCGATAGGGTTCGGCGACAGAATTCACCCAGCAATATCCTTTTTTTGTTTCGGTCGGCAAGTTCACGGGAACAGAGAAATTTATAACTGTCGTAGCGGGATTCTGGGGCGCCGGAACATTTGTTTTGTTTTCTGCTACGGGGGCGGGAACCATTACCGGCGATGTCATTGAATAATAATAAAAACCGGCTAAACCGATGATGGCGATTGTGGCGACAACTCCCACGACTATTGCGACAACATCCCTCTTTTTCCCGGGTATATATTGTTCCGGGCTGTTATTGGCTGCACCAGGAATGTTGCTGTCCGCAATGTTATTAGCGCTGTTATCGTTGGTGCTGCTATTGCCGATATTATCGATATTATTATTGCCGATATTGTTTTCCATATATTTTCAGCTATTTAATAGTTATTCTATTTTACCACAAAACAAAAAAAGAAGGGCAATAAACCCCTCTGCGGAAAATCAAATGACTTCCGTATTTTTATTCAGAAACCGTAATGGGCCCTTAGAAGGTTGCCAGCAACGCAATCAAGCAGACAGAAGATAATCGTCGCAATATAAATTGCTATGTATTTTTCCTCCATACGTGGGTCGTCGCAAAGCCTATCCCCCGCAATCCAAGCAATCGATAGCGCCAAACCAGGATAAAGTATGGACCTTGAAACGAAAAATGTCGTGCAGACATTAACGATTATCGAAATGATACAGACAATAACCAGTATCCTTTCCTTCCGGGCTGTCTTCCTGCAGTCTTCCTCTGTCGGCTCATCAATGGAGGAATCGGAGGTAAAACAGGGCCCGGCAATAATTCCGCCATTATTTTCCGTTTTGTTCTCGTTTTCGCTCATGCTTCTCTCCTTTTTGTCAAAGACACAATAGATTATGCTATCATATCCTTAGATTTTTTCAAACCCCGTAGTGAAAATTTGACAGTCCCGCCAGCGGGCGAGGCAACGGGCATAGCCAGTCAAATTTCTACTACAGGGCAAACAAAAAAACGCCCTTTCCTGGCGTTTTTATACACAAACTAAACCAAATACAGCTCCCTGTTTTGGTTGTCCAAACCTATGTATTCGGCCTGGTCCTGCAGGATTTTTTCAAATGGCCGGCATGAAAAGCATCCTTGCGTGCCGCGAGGACAGGCAAATTCATTTTTTTGGCGGGCCTGCTTTATCATTCTGGCGATAGACAATACTTTTTCTTTTGATTCTTTGATGTCGGGCATCACAACCGGAACGATATTACCCGATTCCAAATACCAGTATGCCCCGCCGGAAACCTTTCTTTTCTGCAAAGCATTTAAAAGCAAAGCATAAATCGGCAATTGAAGAGAATCGCCGGATTCCTCGTTCCTGCCGGTCTTGAAATCAATCACCCTCACCGAATCGTCCTGCTCCTGATATTCCAGCCAGTCTATTTTCCCGCACAAAATCAGATTTTCTTCTTCTGACAAATAAAAATTCGGCGGCATGCCGTTATGGCCCTCTTTCAGTTTTACGGTCTTTTTCAGTAAAAGCCCCGGATTTTTTACCACCCGTTCAATCATCAGCTTTCCGCGCTCTTTTGCTTCTGTTTCCTCCGCCGCAGTTTTAAACCCGCCCAATTTTCCCGTAACCTTCTTCCATTCTTCTTCAAAAGAAGCATCTAAGGGTTTTTTGAACCTGTCTTCTGCCTTATAGTTTTTCAAGTCCTCGATAGCGTTGTGCACGGCTATGCCCAAAGACAAAGCCGGCGCCATCAGATTTATTTTATGGCCTTTTTCGTTCTTATAAACGTTGCGCAAAAAATATGCCCGCGGGCATTTCAGGTAATCTCCGATTGATGAGTGTGACAGCCACACCGCGTCGTATTTATCTGGTGCCATAAATTATTTTTCTTTTAAGCCCGAAATAAATTGCGCTAATTATCGATATAGATGCAAGGCAGACATAAATTGGAAACGCAAGTAAAATTAAATTCAAACTACCTACGGAAAGGCACCCTAAAAATCCTGCTACGAAAGTTAAAAGCCATGAACTTACGGTTTCGGTTTCGGGTTTTTCGTAGGATTTTATTGTTGTTAAAAAAGTTCCAGTAGCATCAATAAAAATCCCGATAAACAGGGCTGTCGCAGCCTCTTTAGTAAAATACCAAAAAATCAAAGCAATTGTTGCCCCGCATAACGCAAAAATATCTCTTTTTAAAAATCCGCCGATACCATATTTTAACGCTAAAATAAAAATAAAGAAATCTCCGACAACCTGTGCGGCGCTGACAATCAATGAATAAGATGCTCCCTTATACAATTGCGAAAAAGTAATTATTGTCCCTAGCACGGTCCAAATAAACCAGGAGGCTCTTTCCGGTTTTGTTTTTTTGGCGAGAATATCTCTTAAATACGGGAAAAAAGAGAGTAAAATTACTATTCCAGATAAATATCCGAATAATTCGTTTAAAACCATAAAATTTTACTATTTTACTATGCTTCCCGGCGGAAGTTCTTCAAATGGGCCCAACAAGAATGGCCTGCCGCTTGCACTGGCGCATAAAATCATCCCGTTGCTTTCGAATCCTTTCAAAGTCCTCGGCTCCAGGTTAAAAACAAAAATTGATTCTTTGCCTTTCAAAAAATCCGGCGCATAATATTGCGCAATTCCGGCAATAATCTGACGGATTATTGGTTTTGGTTCGGATTCCGGCACATCCTGGAACTCGCCCTCTATTTCCGGTTTCATGGGTTCTAACCCGAAATCGACTTCAAGCTTCAGCAGCTTATCCGAGCCTTCGATTCTCTCGGCAGTTAAAATTTTTCCGACCCTTATGTCTATTTTTTTGAAATCGTCGAAATTAATTTTTTCCATATTTAAAGATTTGATTATGTAATCATTTTGATATATTTTTTCATAAAAATCAAATAAAAAATGGGTAACCGCAGGTTACCCATTGCAGGAAGAAAGAGCCTCAAACGTCGACTAAATCCGGATCTGACTCGTCTGGCCAGCTTTCGGCCCAGTCGTCATCCCGGAAAAAGGCGATTATTTGCGCCATCTCCCTGCCCTTCTTGACGTCGTACTTCTTCGGGTTTCCAGACCCGATCTCGAAATTGCAGTCGGGACAAACGTCCCCGGCCTCGAGCGTACGACGACCTGGAGTTTTTATCGTGACTCCGCACGCAGGGCACTTGGCCCCATGGGTGGTAACCATAAACAAGTCCCTTGGGCGGCACTAATTTAAGGCATCTTCCGACGCCACCGCCGGATCTTATTTCGGTCGGTCCACCTCCTTTCTTTGTATATATAATATCATATTAATTAATTATTGTCAAGAGAAATACATGATGGAATCTTAGGGCCGAGATGCTTATCTCTTAAAATATTTGATAAATCAACATGTAAAAAAAGAAGGCATCCCTTTGGGATGCCCCTCGAACAGGAAAAAACATCAGATCTTTTTGAGGGCGACGCCTTGGTACTGGTCTGCACAAAGCTGGCATCTCTCCGCCTCAAAATAACAGCCCTCCCACGATACGGGAACCTCGGCCTTGGCCAATTTGGCCAAAACCATTGCTCCCTTTTCATGGATCTCCAGGCAGTTGCCGCAGCCGGAACAGAAGGCGCGGACAACCCCATCTTCGTGGAGCGGCTGCAAAAGCAGCTCTTTGTCCGCTTTGAATCCGCCGGTGGCTTCTGGCATCTTCATCGAGCCCAAAACCCTGGCGGTCAAAGCACCTTCCGTTTCCTTGGCCGGCGCCATGTCTCTTCCTCCTTTCTTCTGTTTTTTCATTTTATTTTTTTCTGGTTTTTTTGCTTAATGTTTCCCGCACTCCCGCCAATACTTGTTCATGCCTTGCTATTGATATTTTCTGGGATTCTTCGATTTCATATTCCGTCAAAGGCCTGATAACTAATCCTTTTTCCTGGGCGCGGAGCTGGAATTCTTCCACAATATCGTTTGCCGTCTCCGAAACTAATGTTGGCCATTGGAGCATCTCTTCTTTTCTTTGTTCTAGGCGGTTCTCTTTTTTTGGCCATAAGATAATCACATTACCCTGCGGTTTGTCGAACTCAGGATTGGTTGTTATATCCAAGAAAGCAAAAATGCTTGTGCCTCCGCCTAAGTCTATTTCAACAAAAGCGTCCGATCCCATTTTATCTAAACCTCTTGCACGGTACGGAGCAGCCGATGTGTAATATCTCAATTGGCGCGGATCTTTAATGCCCAGCATTTCTCTTATCTTCTTTAAAACATCTGCGGGGAAAAATCTTTCATTGGTTTTTTCCGGGTTTACCGGATTGCTCGGGTCTTTGAACGGCTGGAAGCGCCTGGTGATTTCTATCCATGTGTATTTGGTAAATAAAGGTTCCTTTCCTATTCTTGATTCATCAAAAATCTTCTCATAAGATTCGGTCACTTTTCCGAGGATCCTTTCTTCTATATCTTTTCCGGTTTCAAATTTCGGCTCGCCTATTGCCATAAGTATTTTTGTTTATATTTTTATAATAACCTTAATTTAAAACATTGTCAACCCCCGGCGCCGGACCGTTGCTCCGGTTTTTTTGGTCCTGCATTTGTTCTTAGCCAGAATATTTGAACTATTTTTTATTTTGCCTTGCCTTGATCCACTTTTCAAGATTTCCCAGATCATCCTTGATGAAATTGAATCTTAATTTTGGCAAATCATCCGATTGCCTTAAGAGCAGGAATCCCCAATTCGCCACTGCCGAAGCCGCTACCATTTCGGTCGGTTCGAAAGATCCCGGCTGGAATTCCGGCTCCGCCAAAAGGGAAAAATTGTCCTTACCGTCTATTTCCGCTTTGACAACCAAGGCTGTAATGCGGCCGCCATCGAGCTGCACGGCAACCGGAGTCAAAACGGCGTTTTCCTGTCTAAGTGCAGCCTTTATTTCTGGTTTGTCATTTTCCATAATTTAAAATTATTTTGATTTGCTATTTTTTCTTCTTGCAGTTGGAGTTGGTTTTACGACTTTCTTCTTTGGTTTTCCCTTTGAAGGGGCAGTTTCTTTTTCTTTTGTCTCTGTTCCGATGGGCGCCCATTCCGGCCAGCCGTTAATAACTACCTCCTTTGCGGCCGGCACAAGCGATTTGAGATGTCTCGAAAACCCTTCCCTGCTCTTATATTCTTCAACATACCCCCTTGCGACATAAAGTTCCCCCGGTATGTTCACAACCAATTTTGAAGCCTCTGCGGGAGATAAGTCTGCCACCTGCGCCTCAATATAACCTACCGTTTTGGGTATTTTGCATATTTGCGCGATGGCTTTGGCCAATAATGCATGCTTAAATATCAACTGTCTTTGATCTGCTGTTTCCTGCGCCTCATCGCCCGACGGAAAGCTTAAAAGAAAATGCGGGATATCTGTATGGTTTAAAGAATCTCCCAAAGTAAAAACCGATTTGTTCCGCATGGCCTCCGGAGAAAATTCGAAGCGGACGTTTCCATAATAGGGCGCGGGACCCCTTTCGCCGTCGCTTTCAGCACCCAAAGCGGCCGAAACTGGCGGATTTTCCGGCTGGAAACCCAGTCTTCTGATTACGTTTTCCCGTATACTGAAATATTCGCGTGCGCTCATAAATAAGCCCGCCTTATCATATCTTTCTTTATTCGCCAGCTTCTCCGCCGGCAAAATTTTTCCTGACGAAGACACGTCTTCCAGTTTCCGGAATTGGCAATGCCAGGCGATATAGGATGTTTTTTCCACTCCGCCAAATGCTTTTTCCAGGTTTTCCAAAATTTCCTCCCTGGATTGGCCATTCTTCATGTATTCGGCGAAAAATCCCCGCACTATATACCGGATATTTTTGAAAGACCTTTCTTTAGCTTTTTCGATAAATTCCGGCGCTTTTTCCGGTGCCACGGATCCGGCTTCTTTCGCTTCTGATTCATTATCAATCCCGAACAGGGGCAGGACCTTTTCCCCCAGAAACTGCTCGAACTCCAGCACCTTCTTTGCTTCGCTTTCGGCTTCAGCCCGAAACAGAGGAGATTCTTTGACTTTCCACAAATCAAGATTGCCGGATTCTATTTCGATTTTCTCCAAAAGCGCCTCCCTGGATTTTTTTTGCTCGGCGGCCGAAGATTTGGAATAATTTCCCGCTTTTTGTTCTGCAGAATAAATCTCTGAATACCTTCTGTTGATTCCGGCCACCAGTTCCATCTCATCCATGCTGGAGGGCGTGTTTTGCGGTTCCCAATAATTTTTCTTGCCGCCGATAATTTCGCTGGCTTTATCACCAAGCGCTTTGACCTCATCAAGGATTGCGATTTGCTGTTTGGCCCTTTCCAAAAATTTCTTATTTAATTCTCTCGTGCCGCTGAAAGGCAGGCCCAAGCTGAAGGGGTTGCGCATGCCGAAAATCCATGGCCGGTCGAATTCCCGTATCTTGTCTTCGGCTTTTTCCCTCGCATCCTCATCTTCTTTCCTGGCCTCGGTTCTGGATTTTTGCATAGATTCCGTTTCCGTTTTGACTGCCTGCTGGCGCAGAGTTTCCTTATCTATGAATACCTCCAGCTCTTTTGCCAGAGAGTCGATATCCTTAGGATAATACGGATGATCAAAGTGTTTTGGGTTAAAAAACGGATGCTTGTGCAGATCCCTTGTCTGCTCAGACAGGGACTCGCTGTTGCGCTTCAATTTTCCAAGAAAACCGTCCAATTCTTTTTTGGCCTGCACTATTTTTTCCAAAGAAAAGTCATCTTTACCCATTTCCTGCTTCAGGTAATTGAGCTGGTCCAGCGCGCCTTTGAATGATTCCCCCTCCTCTTCCAGGCCGGGATAAAAAGACTCCTTTAGCTTTGCTTCATCAAACTGGGGATAATCCCCCTGCTCGATTTTTTTTGTCGGAGCCTCTTTCTCCGCTTCAACCGGTTTTTCGGCTTTGCCGGGCCCAACAACCAGCTTTCTCAATGCTTCTATTCTTTCTTTCGGTCCGGCGGAAAAATCCATCGTTTTTCCCTGCGGGTCAAACCGGAATAACCTGTCCAGCGACCGCACCCCGCGGACAACCCCTTGTATCGTGGCGTTTTCCGTATAAGAACCCGCATCAACCTCATAGAAAACACTCATAAGATTGAAAAAATCTTCCGCATCAACTCCGGCGGTTTCAGCCATTTTTCTTATCCTCTCGGCACAGGCTTTCTCATCGCCGCCTTTTATGCAGTCTCCTATCGGATCCCCCGTCAGCAAAGACTTGGCTATTCTGATTTCCTGGTCTTCCAGGCCCTGCTTTTCCAAGATTTCCGGGGCATATTTGAGCGTATATTCATGCTGCTTCGTTTTATCCCCATTCTTTATCGCTTCGGGCTTGCCGATATCATGGACTGCCAATATTTTTCTGAACGAAGTCGAATCAAAACTCATCGGAAGCGGCTTTCCGGCAAAATATTTTTCAAACTGGGTCATCATCATTAAAGTATGTTGGCCTATTGTGTAGTGCTCAAAAACTCCGGCATCGCTTTCAAACTGCCTCTTTACATAAGGATCCGATTCAAGGTCGTTTATTATCTCTAAAGGGATTTTCTGGGGCTCAACTTCTGGCCCCGCTTCCCTTTCTTTATTTGCAATTTCTTTTGGCATTTTATTTATCTTAGCATATTTTCAGCACTTAAAAATCGGATTATTTTTCCGCCCAATCGCAAATATCCTTGAAATCGCAATACTGGCACTGCCATCCGGGCGTGGCCTGGAAATTCCCTTTCTTTATTTTTTCTATCTGCGCCAGGATTTTTTCTTTGCGGTCCTGTTTTTCTTTTTCCGAGCCGAGGAACGACGCGCGTTTGCCGTCATCCAGATAATAATATGATAATTCTTTAGGATTTATCTTCAAAACTTCTTCGGCAGCTATCTGGTAAATCAGCAGCTGCGCCTTGTCTTCCGCCTCCAGCTTGTCTTTTGACTTTCCGGTTTTGTAGTCTATTATTTTAACCCCCTTATCCCCTTCATCGATGCGGTCAATCACTCCGTATATGTTGTATCCGCCGATTTTCAGATTGAACGGCATTTCCAGGGCCGGGGCATTATTGATTTTCAGGATCTTCGGCGGGTTTTTACAAAATTCCTCATAAAAATCTTTTACTATTCTTTTACCGAGCTTATAATATTCTTCTTTTTGTTTTTTTGATTCGTACCAGTTATCAAGCCAGTTCTTGTCATAAATTTCATTGAAACGTTCAAGTGTTAAAATTTTATTTTTTTCTGCAGGCTGGCCCGGCGTTTTCTCAAATCCGAACAAATTATCCTGCCTCGTAACAGATATCTCATTGGATTGCTTCAAAAAATCATTCAAAGTGCCGTGCATGGTTTTTCCGAAAGAAAATACTGCCTTGCCGCGGACCGGCACCTTCAAAATGAATCCCAGCTTATATTGGTAAGGACATTTTTCAAAAGCCGCAAGCTGCGAAAAAGAAAAATGCTCCGGCAGGTATTCGGGTTTGACGCCTTTGGTCAGATCGAACTCGGGCTTTCTCAACTTTTCCTGGGCCGATTCTCCGGCCTTGGTATTTTGGGCATCGTCCTTATATCCCATCTCTGTAAGGAATCTCGATAATTTTTTCTTCTGCACTCCGCCATAATCCTTGGCCGAAGTGAAAAATAATCCTTTTTTTGCCCTGGTCATGGCCACATAACATATGCGCCTTTCCTCCTGCAGGTGCACGTCGCCTGTCGGTTTAATATCCTTGATCATTTCCGGGGGCAGTTCAATCGGGTCCTTCCTTTCGCTCGTGGGGAATCTCCTGTCCACCATGCTCACTAAGAATACGTACTTGAATTCCAGGCCCTTGGCGCCGTGGATGGTCATCACTTTTATCATTTCAGGGCCCAGGCTCGGGTCAAATTCGAGCTTCCCTTCCTCGCCCGATTCCAGCTCCATATTGATTTCATCCATGAATTTTTTCAAAGTCGGCTCGATGGTCGATTCTTCGAAAGTTTTCACCCGCTTTAAGAATTGGTTCAGGATATCCACCCGGTCCTGGTCTTCTTTATCAATCAAAAATTTCAAGTAGCCGAAATCCTCTAAAAATACTGAATATATTTCTGAAACGCTTTTCTCGCGCGCCATCAACGAATGCTTTTTAATCAGGCTCAAGATAAAAATAATCTTTTCCTGGGTTTTAGCAGACAGGCCCGGTATCAGTGTCGCTTCCTGCAAGGTTTCGTAAAGGGATCTGGCTTTTTTATGGCTCCAGAGCGTCAGTTTCATTATATCCTCGTCGGGAATGCCTAAGAACGGCAGATTTAAAATCCTGTACATTGCCGAGCTCTCATGGTAATTATCCAGAAGCTTGAAATAAGAAATCACGTCCAAAATTATCGGTTTTGAGTAAAGACCCCTGGACGCCAGGAACTGGTATGGCAGGCCGGCTCTTTCCAGCCCTTTTATGAACGGAATCGCCGTATCATTGGCGCGCACCAGAATGGCAAAATCATTATAGGTAACTTTTTTATCTGTTTTCAGCAGTTCCACGATTTTCTTGATTACAGCCCCCACTTCCTCATCCAGGCTTTTGCAGGCGATGTGTTCCACAATGCCCTGTTCTTCTGCTGCCGCCACTAATTTTTTGCTGATTTTGATTTTAGATTCTAACCTGTCCGGATCATTGGCTTTTATGAATTTATATGACTGGTCCAGAATATTCTGGCACGAGCGGTAATTTTTTACCAAAGAAATCTGTTTTGCTTCGGAAAAATCTTCCTTGAACAGCATGATATTGGAGAAGCTCGCTCCCCTCCAGCGGTAAATGGCCTGGTCGTCGTCTGCGCAGACAGTAAGATTATTATTCGGCTCGGCCAGAATCTTAATCAGCTCGTATTGCGACCAGTTCGTGTCCTGGAACTCGTCAACCAGGATGTATTTGAATTTTTCCCGGTATTTTTTGAGTATCAATGGCCTTTTCTTGAATAATTTAAGGCAATAATTTATCAGGTCCCCGAAATCCAGGCAATTATTATCCAAAAGCATTTTCTGGTAAACGTGGTAGGCATTGGCTACTTCTTTTATCCGTTCCCCTTCACTTTTTTCCGGTAAATCCGTCAAATTGGTTTTTAACTTGTCGGCATATTCCAAATAATCCTGCGGATAAATTTCCTGGTCTTTACAATGGGAGAAATGTGAAATCAAGAACTGGATGAATTTTGTGGGATTCCCCAGGGATTTATAATAATCTAGCTCAAAGTTTTGCAGATTCTGGCGCGCCAGGAGCCAGCCCGAAGTCTGGTCTAATATCTTAAAATCCGGCGGCAGACCGATATCCAGGGCATTGTCCCGCAAAACCCTTTCGCAAAAAGCGTGGAAGGTGGAAATCCACAAATCCACGTAGCCGAAATCCAAAAGCCTATCCACCCTTTCTTCCATTTCACTGGCCGCCTTTTCCGTGAAGGTCACAGCCAAAATTTCTTCCGGTTTTGCCAGCCCGTTTTCAACCAAATTTGCAATCCTTTGGGTTATTACCGTGGTTTTTCCGGTTCCGGCGCCGGCCACAATCAAAAGCGGCCCATTCTTGTGGACAACAGCTTCCTTTTGCTCTTTGTTTAATTTTCCCAAATCGAGTGCCATTTGGGTATTTTACATCGCCGCACCGAAGTTCGCAAACGAAGGCGGGACGCAACCCAAAAATTTTTTACAAAATAATAAGCGGCGGGCACTGTTGTGCCAGCCGCTTTTGTTTGGCTATTTCTCTATTTTCAAATCAACTTTATGGAACGGGATAACTTGAACCATAGAGTCCCGAGAGTCCTGCACGTCTGGTGGGACATTAGATTTAATACCCTTCATGCCAGCGTTCAGAACAAGCAGCATGTCCCTCCAAATAAAACCTGAACCGCTTAACCCCCTGCCGCCATGGAACTTAATGATAAATACTGGGCGGTTCCCTTCCGGATCAGGAATTACTCCGATGATTTCCGCCAGAGAACCATCGATGACAGAAACCGCTGTTTCCCTTTTATCCTTCGGGCAGAAAACTATCTGTGATATTACGTGGCGGTCACGGATTCCATAAAATCCTTTGACGATAACCTTTTCTGGACCGTACTTGCAAACCACAAGATCGGGGTTGACACTGCCGTCCTCAAATCCCTGGACAGTATTTATATAACCGCCAGAAATTTGCTCTTTATTCTTTTCTTTGTTGATTTCATAAAACTCCCAAACCCCTTCTGAACCTGAACGGAAGAGATGCTGGCAAGTCACAATAATGTTTCTCTTGGTCAGTAGCGTACCCATGCCCTTAAACGTGCCATCGCGATACATTACGACTGGAATATAGTCAGGGAAAACAGGCTTATCGGGGACAGTCTTGACAAGCTTGTTAAGATCGATGATTGGTGTTTCCGCAAAATCTTCCTGCACCAAATTCTCGGGACTTTGCCTTGGTTTCTGTAGGTAAGCTATAAGGACTATGACCGCGGCAGCCACAGCTAGAAAAACTCCTCCCCAGAGCAGTTTTCTGCTCTTTGGTTTTTGTTGAGTGTCTTTCGCTTTCTTTTTCACCTTGGATCTCCTTGTATGTGGGGTGTGTGGGTTTTTGTTTCGCCAATTTCAAACAACTGTTGTGATTGTAATACTAAATTAGTAAAATGTCAATATGAACTGCGTTGAATATAAAATCGGTACACCTCCGCCGGAATGGCTCAATTCCACCATTCGAGCCGTTCGGATTAACTTAACCAAGCAAAAACCGCCTTTCGGCGGCAGCGGTTATATCGCCAAGTATTTTAGGAACAATTCCTGGCGTTTTTTGATTTCTTTTTCCCCTATTTTTTTGAGTTCTGCTTGGGCTTTCTTTGATTGCTTCCTGAAATTTTTGTCGAATTCCGTGGCTTTTTTATTAACGCAAAAAGCCAGATTATTGATGCCTACCAATTTAAGGCCATCTAAAGACCTTAGCCTTGATAACGCCACATAACCCATTCCTTCTAAAAAGCATCTAGACAAATCGATTTCTGCCGAATCCAGATTCATGCCTTGGGATTTGTGAACGGTAATGGCCCAGGCTAACCTCAAAGGTATCTGGGATATTTCCGCCACCACGGAATTCTCTTCTTCAATGGACCAGTCGGCGTATTTTGCGGTAATTTTTTGGCCATCATTTGTCTGGATTACGGGCGCGTTCTCGCCGGCAAACCCTATAACCTGACCTTGTGTGCCGTTAACATAACCGGCTTCAAAATTATTTTTTATGAACATCACTTCAGCTCCTTTTTTCAAAACCAGTTTTTCCGGAGCCAAACAGCTTTTCTTCAAGCTGTCCACCACTGCCTCGTGCCCGCGGCAGACCATCTGATAAACAAATTCGGGACCTTTTATCTTGCCCAATTCGGCGCCATTGATGCTGTCCACATCAACGTTATGGGTATAAAGCTTGGTCGGAGTGTGTTTTAAATTTTTAGCTTTCTTCTGTGATGCGAACAATAATTCTTTGGATTTTTCCGGGTTATCCTCGCGGATATGGGTCAAAATCTTTTCCAGCTTTTTGTCCTTAGACCTGTGCTGTTCGTCGAGATAGCAGACCTTGATATCCATATTTTTCCAGACGTCCGATTCAACAACGAATTTTATTTCTTTTATATTGCCTTCTGCGTCCGGCTTTTCCACCGGCGGCAGCTGGAAAAAGTCGCCTGAGCAGATAACCTGCATCCCGCCGAAAGGCCTGATGCTTCTTTTCACATATTTGCAGATTTTATCAACTGCCTCGAATTGCTCGGCTTTGATCATCGAGATTTCGTCAATAATCAGGACATTGGTATTTTTTATCCTTTTCCTCAAATAACTTCTGTCGGCGATATATTTCACGTCCTGGTCATCCAGTTTTTCGCGGATGCCCAAACCCGACCAGGAATGCAGGGTTGTGCCGCCCATATGGGTGGCTGCAATCCCGGTTGAGGCTGTCACCGAGACAATGACGCTATTTTTTTTGAGATAGCTGATGTATTGGTTCAACAAAAAAGTTTTCCCGGAACCGGGGGCTCCTGTCAGAAAAATATTATATCCGGCTTTTAATAGATCCAAGGCTTCTTTTTGTGTCATTTAAAAAAATATCACGCCAATATTGGTGTGGGAGTTTTATTTATAATATATTGTACCAAACTTTCTTTAAATAACAAAAAAAACGAGACCGCATCCCGTAAATTTTTAAAATAATTGGCCGTTATAAAGAAAAATCCGCCAAACAGCTCGGATTTTTCCTAAAGCTTTGGCGGATGATGATTGCCGGAATGCAGATCGAGCATCTGGCCCAAGGTGTATTTCTCGTATGTTTGAGATACACCTCCGTTTGGTTCTGGAGGCAGAGCTGTCATAATTACCGTTTCCCTGCTAATTATGGGCGACGGCTCTAACAGCATCTGTCTGAACAGATCCCTGCAATATTTGCAGGGGTGCAGGGTTTTAGACGGCACCCCGCTATGGTCATCTATTTGGTGCGGCCCCACAGTGAATATGCGGGTTATTCTCTGCAAGCCGATCCTTCTCGCATCGTCGAACATGCGCATTTCTGCGCACTTACGCTCAAACACATCGGACTTAGAATTGTAACCAACGGCAAGCCGCCATTGACCCAATTCATCCTCACCGTGACCCGTGCAGCCAACATAGAACTTGCGATGTTGGCAATTCTTGCTCCTGGCGTATAATCGGGCACCTTCAGCGGCCCAGTACATAATGGGCCATACTTCCTCCGAATCCCCCAGTTGATCCAGAGAGTTATTTGTTAAATAGCTGAAAAGCTGCGGCGGGGTCAATGACCCGGCCGGAACTTTGTGCGGCCTCGAGTCCATGAACCCCTCCTCTCTAACCAGACCCATTCTGGTTTTGATGTTATTATAACATATTAAATTTATTATGTCAATAACATTAAAACAAATAAAAACAGCGCTGATTTGTTCCTTAGCCTTTTAATAACCCGACTTTCCCTTCTCTTGTCAAAGACTTTATTCTATATTCTTCTTTCGATGCAGTTGAGCGGTTTTTAAATTTTTTGGAATAAATCAATTTAACCGGCTGGCGGGTTCTCGTGTATTTCGTGTCGGACTTTAACGAATTGTGCTCTTTTATCCTTCTTTCTAAATCCGTGGTTATGCCGGTATAGAAACTTTTGTCCACGCACTCTAAGATATAAACAAACCATTTCATATTACAAAATTTGCTGCACGCGACCCACTTGGCCGTCGGTTAGTCTTACTTTAATTCCCCTAGGGTGAACGGATTTACTGGTTAGGAGGTCTTTCACAATTCCTTCTGTCAGTTTTCCTGTTTTCTGATCCTCCTTCAAGACAATAGCCACCCTCATCCCCGGTTTTATTTCCCGGCGGTTTGCCACTCCCCACCCCGTTCCTTTAGCTACGCCAAAATCTTTACTGCAATTATCGCAATGAAAAAGCGGGCTGTTTACGCTTTGCTCAGACCCTCCCTCAATAAATTTTTTATTAAACTCTTTTTCGTCTTCTTCGTCCCTGAAGCCTACGTCGCCATAAATGATATGGCGAATTTTTTCACTTTCACAAAATGGGCATTTCATATTCTATTTTATTGATTTTCCCCCTACGGGGGATCCGCCGTAGGCGGAGAACTCTTTTTTAATTTTTTTATAATCAGGGATGGTTTTCCCGACCAAGTCCCAAAAATTTTTTGAATGATTGAATTCCGCCAGGTGGCAAAGCTCGTGTACGACAATATAGTCGCACAATAACTTCGGCAAAAGAACAATTTTATAGTTAAAATTCAGATTTCCTTTCCTGGAGCAGCTCCCCCACCTTGATTTCTGGTTTTTTATCGCAATGCTGTTTATCTTAAAATTATAAAATTGATTGTAATAATCTACGCGCTCTTTGGCAATCTGCCGGGCTGTTTCTTTATATTTCAGATACTCTGCCCTGCTGCCTCCGGGCCTGTATTTATAATTGAATCTTCTTAAAAAATCTATTTTGCTTATTATCCATCGGGATTTATCGCTGATGAATTTGTTCACCAAAAAATCCGGCATGAATCTGGGCGCGGTTATTATGCACCTCCCATCGCAATAAACAGCCACCCGCAATCGCCTTGAGCGCTTGCTGACCTTCAAATGGCATCTGATATTTCTATTTCCGTAATACACTCCCTTTTTCATACCATAATTGTAACGCATAGCCATCACGAAATCAAAAAACCGCCCGATTAAGCGGTTTCAATTATCATATTATATTTAAATATCAAAACTCTGCCCTGATAAAGGGATATCAACCGATAAATTCGGAGAATATTCTTTGGCAATTTTTTCAAAAGCCGAGGCCTCCGGCAGTTCTCCGTGTATCAAAAACAGATTTTTCAGGCCCTTGATGTGGCTCATATATATGAACAGGTCATTCTGGTCTGCGTGCGCGCTCAATTCGTCAGATTTCAAGATTTTTGCATGGACCTCATATTCTTTGTCATAAATCTTAACTGAAGTCGCGCCCTCCTCCAGCCTCCTGCCCAAGGTATTTTCCGCCTGGTAGCCGGCCAGCAAGATTATATTCTTAGGGTCGCTGATGCTGTTTTTCAGATGGTGCAAAATCCTTCCGCCTTCAGCCATACCCGAGGCAGAGATGATCATCAGGGGCCCGGAAGTGTTGTTAAGAGCCTTTGATTCTCCAACAGACTGGATATTAACCAGATTTTTAAAATCAAACGGCGACTCTTTCTTATTGCCGAAATCATTCCAAAAAGCATCGTTGAAATCGCCGGTATACCTTGCATAAACTTCCGTTATGTTTTCACCGAGCGGGCTGTCGATATAAATCGGTATGGAAGGAAGATTCCCGCCGTCAATAAGCTTGTGGATTATATAAATCAGTTCCTGGGTCCTGCCCAAGGCGAAAGCCGGGACTATGACTTTGCCTTTATTGATGATGGCGAGTTCTATTGCGCTTTTTAATTCTTCGGTTACGGTATCTACAGAACGGTGCAGCCTTCCTCCATAAGTGCATTCCATCAAAAGAGCTTGGGCTTCCTCCACGAATTCAGGGTCTTTCAAAATGGGCATGTATTCCCTGCCGAGATCTCCGGTATATGCAATCGTTTTTACGGTCCCCACTTCATTGATTTCAAGGACCGTAACCGCTGATCCCAAGATATGCCCCGCGTCATTGAATTTAAAGCGGACGTCTTTGTTTATCTGCGTCCACTTGCCGCTGTTCCGGAAATATTGCACCGGCTCGAAATAATTAAAAGTTTTTAATACGTCTTCGGCAGTATAAATGGGGCTTATCGGCTTATCTTTATTGTGCCTGTTGTAATACTCCGCATCATTTTCCTGTATAGCGGCCGAGTCCTGCATTATATATTTTGCTATATCAATTGTGGCGGGCGTCGCGTAAATTTTCCCCCGAAAGCCCTGCCGGACCAGAATAGGGATCATTCCGCAGTGGTCAAGATGGGCATGAGAAAGTATCATCGCGTCCACCTTTGAAGCATCAAATGAAAATCCGGAATTCAACTGGTTGGCCAGGCTCCTTTTGCCCTGGAACATCCCGCAATCCAAAAGCAAGCTGAAATTTCCAGTTTGAATCATGTGCTTTGACCCGGTTACGGTCTGGTCTGCGCCGAAAAAAGATATTCTCATATATTTGATTATTTTACCTTGTCTTGAGGAACCCCACAAGGGCAAGCAGTGCCGGAAACCGACCCCGGCACAATTTTTGCATTTAATAAAAAATAAAATGTTGTTATAATAAACCAACATGAAATTCATCAAACAGGCTAAGAAATCCATTTTCCGGCATAAGGTTTTGCTTATATCGGCTATTTGCGTTCTTGCAGCCATCTATGTCGTCTTGTCTGTCCTTAACGCAAAATTAATGGATATTTATAGTTCCAGCCGGTCTTTCCTTGTTACCGACCGTAATGATAATGTTTTTTTTATTTCAAAAAATCCGGAGGGTTATTATGCCGAATATTCTGACTCCGTGCCCCAAGATTTTAAAAACCTGCTGATGAAAAAGGAGGACAAATATTTTTATTGGCATTTCGGATTCAATTTCTGGAGCATCCTGCAGGCTGTCGGGAATAAGCTGGGCCTGTCGCAGAGGCAAGCCTCCAGCACGATAAGCCAGCAGCTGGCAAAAATACTTCTGAAGGAAGAAAACCAAAGGAACCTTCCGAACAAGATCAAGGAGTCTTTTTATACGCTGGCGCTTGAGCTTTTCAACAGCAAAGAGCAAATCTTGAGCATGTATGCAAATTCTGTTTATTTCGGGAACCAATTCCAGGGAATAAAGTCCGCAAGCCGCGGTTATTTTAACGTGGCTCCCGAAAACCTTACTGCCGGGCAGATTTTGCAGCTGCTTGCAACAATAAACAGCCCGACTGATTATAATCCGGCAAGCGCCTCAAATATTGAAAAATCAAAAATTTTAGCCGGCGGGCTCGGTATAAAAGCCGATGATTTCATCGCACCGGAAGAGTGCCAGGCAAATATACAAAATTATATATCAGATAATCAGCCTGTTTTGGAATTAGCCTCTTATCTGCCTGATAAAATTGACAGAAACCTACAGCTGACTGTCGACGGCGACCTGATGGGCAAAGTGAGGTCGATCGTTTCCTCAAATATAGATGTCTTAAAAAATAAAAAAGCTAAAAATGCCGCTGTTGTCATCTTGTCGGCCAAAGACAGCCAGATACTAACGCTGATAGGCTCGCCGGACCCGAATTCTTTTTCAGACGGCTACAAGATTGACATGTCTGTAAAGCCCAGGCAGATCGGCTCGACAATCAAGCCTTTTATTTATCTGATGGGCTTTGAAAACGGGATGAGGCCTTACACGCTTATCGACGACCGGGAATATAAATATACGGGCCCTGGCGGATATCCTATTTATCCCAAGAATTATGACTTCAAATACCATGGGGAAATGACCGCCAACTATGCTCTAGACAACAGTATAAATGTGGCTGCCGTAAAAACGCTTGAATTCGTCGGCGTTGAAAATTTCAATCGTTTTTTAACGCAAGATTTGCAATACAATCCGGTACAGCCGATAGGCCAATACGAGATTGGGATTGCTTTGGGAAATTTGGAAACGGATCTGCTGGACCTGACCCATTATTTCTCAATTTTTCCGGATGAAGGCAAGCTTAACGGCCTGAAAATATTCACAGACGGAATCATGAACAAAAATTATTTCCCCTATCAGGACAAGGATGTGGCGCCGAAGGAATATGTTGAGCTTATAAATAAGATTTTAAGCGACCGCAAGACCGGAGTGGACCAATTCGGGGCCGCAAGCTCGTTGAATCTGCCGGCTGATAATTATGCGCTGAAAACCGGGACTTCCCATGATTATACCGACAGTTGGATCGTGGGTTATACTCCGGATTTCTTAGTCGGCGTGTGGGTCGGCAATGCGGATGATTCGCCGACAGATGCAGTCTCCGGGCAGGCAGGAGCCGGCAGGATATGGAATGATGTCATGCAGCTGATGCTCAATTCCAAATACAACACGAACGCACAGTTTGATCTTTCCGATGTGAAAGAATACCAGGGCAAAAACGGGGTTGAATTCGGCTTGGCCGGCGATGATTTTGAAAGATCTGAAAACATAATAAAAAACCGGGATAAGGCATTCATCTTGAATCCGCATGATGGGGACGTTTTCCTTTTTGCACCGGATGCCCAGATCGCCCTGCAAGCAAAAGATTCCGCCGATTGGAAAATAAACGGACAGGACTACGGAAGCGGGCAAAAAATATTTTTTTCTCCAAAAAAAGAAGGCAGTTATGAGATAACCGCCTCCTCTAAGTCGCAAAGTGAAACTGTAACCGTGCAGTTTATCAAGGACAATCCTTAGCGCGCTAATTCGTCACCTGGAAGGTCGAACTGCCGGTGCGCCCGAAATTTTCAGGAGTGTACATTTCCGATACCATTGACGGCAGCTGGGAATAACTGCCGGGCACCAAGGCCCTCAAATAATAATCGAACTCATAAACGCCGGGGCTCAGCTGGCTGGTGTAAATATATGCCCTGTCATCCCGTATTTCCTTGAAATCAGGATAAATTTCCGGAGCTTTTATTTGGACTTGGTTGAACCTCAGGGCCTGGTTTTCGGTAGCCAGGCTCAAGTCGACGATTTCCGTGCCGGCCGGTATGAAATCTTCTATCTGCACGTTCCTGCGCTCCACCGGAACCACAATCGTAAGATGTTCCCTTACGAGGTCTCCTGATTTGGCTTTTGTTATAGGATTGCTCCCGGATTTATCGTCTAATGCAAACATCTGCCTGGTTATGGTGAATCCCTCGTCTTTCGGTTCCACATTCCCGTTAAGATAATATTTCAATCCCATATCATAATATAAGGAGCCCGAGCCGGTTTTCTGGAACTCTAATGTATTGTAATCGTCCACCTTCAGGTCGCTCACTGGCAATGTCTTCTGGCTTTGGTCTAAAATCGTAGAGGCATTGAAAGAATATGTATCTATGCTTTTGCCGTTTAAAATAGTGTCCAGCGTGTAAACAGAACTCGTCTCTTTTTTCCAATCAAGATAATCCGTGAATGCCTCGACAACGCCTAAAGTATTTTGCGTGGACCCCCATGCCCCGTCTTTGTCCCGTGAGTTGAGCAGCCAGCGTATTATCTTGTCCGTTATCGCGGTATCGCGTTTGCCGTCTGCAAGCGACCTGAGATATAAAGCCGTGTCCCCTATTGTCGATTCGAAATAATCGTAATAATAATTATTTTGTTTTCCCCGTAAAAATGCTCCGCGCGAATCTATATTTATCCTGTTATCAAGCGCATTGCCTATTTTAGTCTTAGCAGACGAGCCAAACGGACCGATATCGACCAGCACGCCAAGTTCTCCCAATGCTTCCTGGCTCAATTGGTCGTTGATTACTGAATCGTCATTGATGATCGCGCTTATCGCCCCTGCCAAATTGCTGTTATTTTTGTATTGGTCGGTTTGCATCAGCACAAGCGCCAAAGAGATCTTGCCATCGTTCGTAATCCTGTTGTTGTAATTATTATAATAATTATACAGATAATCCGCGCCTTTGCTTAAAGAATCCATATTGACATCATATCCGGCTTTTTTAAGGGCATTCAGCGCATCAACGGTCTTGAGGGTTATGAAATAATTAGAACTCCCCGTCCCCCACATATTGAATCCGCCGTCGTCATTCTGGTTCTTATAAAGGTCTGACAGGCCCAAATCAACCAGCTGGTCAATCGTATATTCTTTGTCCTGGTATTCGACTGTTTTCAATTTGAACTTATCCGCCAGGTTCGGGATCTTCAAACCGCTTTTTATTATGGCTATGGCTTTCAGCTTGCTGGAAATCTGTTCTGAACATCCGTATGGATAACCGATCAAATAGTTCAACGCATCCGACAGGAATACCGCCAAAGTGGCCGAACTCCTTATGGTCAAGTCGCCATTATCGGAAGAAACATTGGACGGAAGATAAATCACCTCCCTTGCGTCATTTCCTTGGGTATAATTTGCGGTTGCCACTGTTTCATATGTGGAATTTTCCCTTACGACAATGCTTTGTGCCACGGCATCTTGCAGTCCCTGGCCGGTCGCCGAAATGGTGAAAGTATGGCTGCCGCTCGTAAAATTGGCGGGGGCCTTTACCGCAAAATAGACTGTTTTTTGCTCGCCTTTATTGATTGCAATGGTTTTTTCCGTATTACTATCAGCAGATTGCAATGTATCGCTCTTGAACTTCACGTTGAATGTCCCGTCACCTGCAGATTGGTTGAATATCTGCGCGCCGATGCTGAAAGTGTCATCCGGGACGATAAACCTTGGCTTTAACGGAACAACCATCAGGTCTTTTTTGCTCTGGAAATCAGCATAACTGACCCCCAGCTTCGTGTCTTTTGTCACGCCCAAGGCTTCCGCCTGCCAGGTAGTCAGGTTGTCCGGCAATTTGAAGGAAACCTGCGCGTTGCCATCGTCAGCGGTCTGGACCGTGGCATTCCAGAAAGCCGTTTCCGCAAAATTTCCCCTTGTCTTATTTTCAGCGCCCCCGCCCCCGCCGCCGCCTTTGGTTTCCGGGTTCGATATGTCTGAGGGATCGATCCTGACAATCTTATTCTTTATGTTTGAAGCAGTTGAAACCGTAAGCGGGAAACCGTTGTAGAAAAATATCAGAGGGTCTTTTTTGGGATTGCCTTTTAGCGCCAGGACGCTCAGGTCGACGACCGCCATAGAAACTTCCGTTTTCAAGGGATTGCCGTTGGCATCTTTCGCTGAAATGCTCAAATTGACATTGTCTCCGGGATTATAGAATTTTTTGTCGGATGTCACGGTCAGGTTGATTTTTGACTTGTCGCTGTCCACCATGAATTCCTGCGAATCGAATTTTATGGCAGGATCCGGGGATTGCAGGAGAACTGAGACATAAACATTGGGGGCATAATCTTCCGTAGCGGTGAAATTATATCCTAATAAATTTCCGGTGACGTCAACCACCTTGTAGTCGAATATCTTGCCCCTTTCGATGGTGATCAACGCCTTGGCTTTCTTATAGGGGGATTCTATTATCAATTGCCCCTGTTCGCCGACTTTAAGCTGGGTTTTTGAGGCTTTAAGGGTCAGGTTTGTGCTGTCGTCATAACTGAAGCTAGCCTGGCCCTCTCCATACACATACATGCTGGTCTTTGATTTTATCAGATTGCCGGCGCTGTCGGTTGACGTAAGCTCTATGTCATATTGCCCCTCTTTACCAAGGGATATCTTCTGGCTCCAGTCGCCGTTGGTATCTGTACCGAGATTTATTGTCTTTACGAGGTCTCGTTTTTCCTGCCAATCATAGGTGAACTGCCCGCTGAGGTCCTGACGTTTCGCATACACCCAGTTGACCGCGTAAATATTGGCGGCTATATCCCCTACGCCCAAGTTCTTGCCGTTAACGTCGACTGTCTTCACTTTCAAGTTGAATTCCTGGTTTTTGCCGACGAAATACGGATCGGTTCTCAGGCCGAGATAATAATTCCCTTCATGCACGATGAACGACTGCTGGTTTGAGATGCTTTGCCCCAGATTATTTTTTACGGTCGAGTCTATGACAATTATCTTGCTTCCTTCATTCGTACTTCCCTTCATCATCTGCTGGAGATCAAGCTTTTGAGAAAACTTGAATTTTCCGCCTTTGTCGGTCGTGCCCGAACCGCGCGAAATGAATCTGTCGCCGTAATAATACGAGCTAGAATCATAATAACTGTCGTCCCAAGAACCGAAAGTGAACCAATCGCCGCCGGTGTACCTGTCAAAATAATAATTCTGGCTGCTTATCGTATAACTGACCTGGGCATTGTCAACCGGCGCGCCGAAATAATAGTTGGCGTCAACTTCCAGGTTTGCGGTATCTTTGGATATATACTCGCTTTTTGAAGAGCTCTGTTTCACTTCAAAAGCTGCCGGCACGTATTCCAGGATGTCAAAATATGCGCAATCATAACTGCCCTGCACGCAGACGCTGTACGTTCCGAGCGGAGAATTCTTGTCCAATGCAAAATCAAGGTTAAAGGTTCCGAACGCGCTGATGCCAACGTTTTTATCCAAAACGACGGTTCCCTTGGAATTGGTTGCTTTGACCTCCGCTGTTTTATTTTCGAACATCTGATAGTTTCCGTCGTAGCCTATGCGCAAAATTCCCTTGATATGGACTGTTTGATCCGGCCTGTACAGAGGCTTATCCGTATATATGTATGTTTTTTTAAAATTATAAGCATTCTCATTCCAGCCCATCTGGTCATTATTTTGCATGACCACGGTGCTGTCCGCTCCGGAACTGGCCACAATGCAATCCACGCCTATCGCCGGGACTGAGAAAGCCAATCCGTCAGAATTGGTTGTCGTTGTACCCAGCAAGTTGCGGTTTTTGTCGTAAAAACTTATATTGACTCCGGAAACCGGGTTCTGGGTCTTCATATCCGTCACCCAGTAAAGATTTTTCAAGCTGTTTATCTGTTCAGAAGATAATTGCTCTTCTGAAATTCCCAAGTAATGTGTCGCGGGAGCAATGGATTTTTCAGCAACCGCTAAGTTTGTTACTGTAATATAGCTGGTAAATTCGCTCGAGGAAGCCGAGAACAGCGGATTATCCAGGGCAATCACATAGTTGCCTATCGAATTTTCGAAATAATCGGCGAGGTTGACTGAAAAATAATCATTCACCCAATATTTTTGCGGCAGGTCTATCCTTTTGGTGACATAATCGCTGCATGCCTCTGGGTTGATATTATTGTCATCATACATTTTTTTGAATTCCAAAGCCGAGGCCTTGCAAATTTCCAAATCAACGTAAGAAACATTCTGCGCCCCGAAATTAAAAACAACATCCTGCGGCGAGGTGACGCTGTATCTTTGCTGCAATCCGAAGGCAAAGGCGCTGGCCGGCTCCATGGAGCCCGTGGTGAAGCCTATTTGCTGCTTTATATTCTGTCCGAAAACGTCTGTTATGTCCAAATTAAGGTTGTAGTTGCTGTCCGGAGCGAATCCGCCGTCCACCTGCGTAATCATTGTCCCGGCCGGGCATGGCGAAATTTCACCCGCCAAATATGACTGGTAGAAAGATCTTATCTGGAAATCAGGGGTCCCCGTAATTTTCTGGCTGAATTCTTTTTTGTCCGGGACGGCCAAAGGATTGTTCGAGCACAGGTAAAATCCGTTCAAGTGTTTTTTATCCAGGTTGTCGTATTCTTTGCTTGAATCTCCCAGGCTGACCTTCAATGGAGAATAAACCGACGCCTCCTCCGCGATTACGTCTTTATTTATCTGTAATCCGTCCGTATTGACTATTTTTTCCAGGTAAACATCCAGATTGTCGCCCGGTTTTATCGCGCTTGCATTGAAATACAGGTTTAATGTTTTGTTGTCCTGTGTTTTTTCGCAGTTTACATTATAAATGTCATCAGGATCTTTGCATTTCCGGCCATATTCTATTTTTTGCAAATTTGTGGCGGTAATGCGGCTTTTGGACAAGTCTATGTCTTCAAAAAAAGTTATAGTCAAATATCCTTGGGGATCGAATAAGCTCCAGTCGGCCAGATTGGTTTTATCAGAAAAGGCCGACCATTCGTTGACTAAATCAGCCGTTGTCACGTCAATCACCTTGGCGGTATCAAGGGCTATGTCTCCTTCGAGAGGATATGCTTTATTGATGGCGATAGTATAATTTTTTTTGAAATCCCAGAACTCGGGCCTGCCGAAAGAATCTTTCTGGGGATAAATTTCAATTGCAGTCTGGTCAAGCTCTTTGGGCTTGCCGGTGAAAAAATCCACGATGCTCGCCTTGATGCTATTTATGAAATTAAAACCGAAACTGTCACCCGTTTTATATTGGGGGTTATTATTTATTTCATCCTGGGTTTTTATGGCGTATCCCGCTATGAAAGGGATTTCCCTGTTGGTATCCTTGTCAAACAGCCTTATTTCAGATTTTGTCCTGCCCAGGTCAACAGGCTGGTTGAAATATACCCTCACAGGCTGGTCATAAATCTGGCTGGCGATCTGGGAATAAGCCTGGCTGTCCGCATACCTTAATTTTAAAACCTGGAATGTGCTTTTAAAATCAGAAACTCTCAGGCCGTCCAAAGAAACAAAACCCGGCTTCACTGAAACCGTATAATTGGCCGATCTTTTCAAATGGCTTGCCGGGATGAACTGCAGCGTATTTGTGCTTATCCATTTGAATTTTCCGTCTGTCGAGGGGCTTATCTGCACGGGAATGCTTTGGGCTTCCAATTGGTCGATGGTTGTCAGCGGGACCATCGGGCGGTTGAAGACAATCGTGATCTTAGAATCATCGGGAGCTTCGGAATCAGCCGCCGGGAAAATGGCGTCTACTTTCGGGTCTTCCGCCGCCAAAAAATCACTGGCCAGCATTTTCCCTCCGCCGAGATCTACGTTCACTGCATAATGTTTGTCCAGGTCTAATGGCTGTTGGGGCTTGAAGACGATAAAATTATCATTAATTTTATGTTCTACTATTGCGGCCAAGGCTTTTTGCACCTGCCACCAGGCTGTCTGGCCCTCGTTCACCCAAGTGCCTTTGATTTCAGGATTAAAAGTAGTGCCCTTCTCCGCCGCGCTCTTGTCTGCGCCTTTCGGCAAAGAAATCCTTATGCCGGCTGACTGGGAAATTTTTTCAGGCACCAGCCTGTAACTGTCGCTGTAATATATGTTTTGGACGGTTTGCCTGCTTGATGAAAAATATAAACCGGCGCATACCAGCAATAAAAAAAACACTCCTATCAAAATGTTGCGCAAACGCAATATCCTCAGGAGCGGGTTCTTTGCGGCCGGCAGCTGAATGGCTGGCGACGGCTGGTTTATTAACGGCGGCGTATCGTTTGTTGCTGGTTCCATAATTTTTAATTTGTTAAATATTTTGCTTTATTTATTAAATGTTGGCCCAGTGTTTTTGCAAAAACAGTCTCCCCGTCCGGAGCGCTTAAATAAAACCAGTAATCCGAGCTTTCAGGATAGATTGCAGCCATGATGCTGTCCATGCCAGGATTGCAAATGGGGCCTTTTGGCAAACCGATATGATTATATGTATTATATGGCGAATCAACAGTCTTATCAATCGCGCTGGGATGCGGGGATGCCAGGAAATACAACAAAGTCGAATCGACTTCCAGGGGCAAATTATTATCCGCCCGCTTCCACAAAATGCCGGAAACAACCTGCTTGTCGCCGTATGTTTTGACTTCTTTTTCCAAAATAGAGGCCATTGTAACAATTCCAAAAACCGTCCTTTTTTGCTTTTTTATTTCTTCCCTTAAATCTCCGGTGAGTTTCTTGTCAAAGTTATCCAGGATTTGCTTGACGATATCCTGGCTTGTGGCAGCGGGATCAATCAAGTAGTTATCCGGGAACAAATATCCTTCCAGGCCGGCGCCCTCCGGCTTGTCGGACAGAAAAGAGTATTTTTGCAAAATTGATGAATAAAAGTCGCTCTGGCCATCTTTGCCGTCGTTTAAAACCAGGCTTAAAAATTCGTCTTTTTTAACTAAATTATTTTGTTGTAAAATTTGGGCTATGGCATTTACGGTTTTCCCTGGGGCAATCAGGATATTCATCGGCAAAGATTGGAATTTTACAAATTCCTCTATAAGCTCCTGATCAGTAGAGTTTTTCTTGATCTGATACCTGCCGGCCTTTATCTTTCTGGAATTGCCCGAGACTACGGCATCCCAAATGAATATCAGCCTGCTGCCTATGTATCCCCGGCTTTGCAGATTTCCCGCAATCTGAAAAATATTGTCTCCCCTTTTGATTGTGAATATCCCTTCAGCCCCGGCATTAGCCGAAAATATATCCAAAGAAATAGCTGAAAAAACAGCTATTATGAATATTGCCAGCAAAATTTTAAAATACCTGGCCATATTGGTTCGTTTGGCGGCTGTTCTTATTTATTATAATTTATCTTTATATTTTTCAAAAAAAATCGGAAGCTGGGAATGCAGGGACGCGGGCAATTTATTTAGTTTAAACCAGCCTATTTCATCAAACTTATTCGGCTCGTTATTTTTAACTTTTTCCCGACTGACCAAAACTTTAAAATCCAGGGCTACCCAGTGGGTTTTATTCCCGTTATTTTCACGGTGGACATCCCGGAAACCCAAGAATTCTGATTTTATTATTTTTACTCCGTATTCTTCTTTAATTTCTTTCGCCAAAGTTTTTTCCACGGTATCGCCGAATTCCAGCGCTCCCCCGCCGCAGTCCCACCGGCCTTGTTCGTCACGGCAGGTTTTGCCGCGTTTTTGCATCAAAAAATTTCCTTGAGCGTCATGGCAAAGATATACGATTGATATCCCGGTGAAGTCCTCTCCTTTGAGCATAATTTTAATAAGCGGGGGCGCAAGGATTCGAAGAGTTGCCCGAAGGCATTGCCTCCTCGCCCTTCGTCGCTACGCTCCTCAGGGTAAACCTGCTGGCTCGTCGCAATTCGGAGACAGGGTTCTCACCGCACCCCACACAAAGATCAAACTTTGATATCGCGCGATATCAAAATTTGCTCAAGCGGGCTGACTCAGTCTGGAACCTGGCTTTTGAGAGGGAATTTAAGCTTTTTTAGGGCCTCCAGAATGACGCTCCTCAGTCAGCTCTGTATTCCTGGATTATATCACAAAATGGTACAAATGGGACACTTTTATTGCTGTTACGGAATACTGATCCTATTAAGATTAAGCTCAAAAACAGCGGAAGGAACGGGACATGTGTCCCGGTTTTAACTTTGATTTTCTTGACATAGTGATTTGATGAGGTATAATAAAGGCAGGTCTTAACATTTTAAATATGTCTGCGAACGCCGGAGAGGGCATGGCCTCTCATTGCATTCTTCTTGCAACAAAAAAGGAAGTAAAAAGTTAAAAAGGGTAGCGTTCCAGCTAGATACAGCTCTCCGGTAGGTCGGAGTAAAATACTTTAAAAGAACTATCTAGAATACAGAAATAAAATACCGATAAATGGTTGTCGGCATTCTGTGTTTTAGATAGTTCTTTTGTTTATACGGCAAAAGATCAGCAATCAGGTCGACTGCTTCCCTATCCAACCGCAGATATGTCCGGCAAGAATTTTCGGAAGGCCTGATTATAAATTCTAATTGTAATAACATGGCAAAAGAAAATATTAATTTGAAAATAGTTTACGTGCCGCTCGGTTCGCTGAAGCCTTCGGAATATAATCCGAGGAAAATCAGCAAAGAGTCCATGGCCCAGCTCAAAGAAAGCTTGAAAAGATTTGACCTGGTGGATCCCTTGATAGTGAATTGCGCCGAAGGCAGGCAGGGCGTGGTCATCGGCGGGCATATGCGTTTGAAAGCCGCCGCCGAGCTTGGGCTTAAAGAAGTGCCGGTCGTCTACATCAACATCCCGGACCTGGAAAAAGAAAAGGAGCTGAACATGAGGCTGAACAAGAACACCGGCGAGTTCGACTGGGATCTGTTGGCGAATTTCGACGAAGCCTTCCTTAAAGATGTCGGGTTTTCGAGTGAAGAGCTTGATGACGTCTTCGGGCTGGATGAGAGCCCGGAGGTGTTCGACCTGGCTAAAGAGCTGGAAAAGCTGAACATCAGCAAAATAGAAGTCGAGAAAGGAGATATCTGGCAGCTGGGTGACAATCGCCTGATGTGCGGCGACTCAACCGTCGAGGCAGACGTTATAACCCTGATGGACGGCGAGAAAGCCGACCTCTGTCTGACAGATCCCCCGTACATCCTGGATTACCTCAAAGGCAAGAAGAAAGCCCATAAGAACCAAGGCTTCGGCTACAAGCGTGACCGGAGATACTTGGAGACCGACGAGCTGCCGCCGGATTTCACCGAAAAGTGGATGGCGAACGTCGCCAAGGTTTCAAAGCCCGACTTTTCCATCATCGTTTATGAGAATTGGAAAAACATCCGGACCATATGGAATGAGATGGAGAAATACTGGAAGGTCAAGAACATGATTGTCTGGCATTTGCCCAACAGAACTCAGGGATTTGCGGCCAAGTATAAGTTCTTTTCCAAACACGACATCGCAATGGTTGGCGGCTCTGAAAAGGATTACCTGAATCTGGAGCCGGAACTGGAGCTGTTGCAGAACGAATATGAGTCTGCCCTGTTCGCCATCTCCGGCAAGCCCCAATGGGAAGGCTATGAAAAGGGCAAAAAAATCTGTCCGACCGATTTCATCGAGTTCAAGGCCGATGACGCAAAGCATTCGGGTCAAGGAATTATTTTCGGCTGCAAGCCCGTTGAGATCCTCATCCCTTATATCAAAGTCCTCACCAAAAGGGACGGCCTGGTGTTGGAAACGTTCGGCGGCTCCGGCAGCACGCTTATCGCCGTGACCAAGATGCAGAGGCGATGCCGCATCATGGAGAAAGTTCCTGCCTACTGCGAAGTAATAAAACATCGCTGGGAAAAACTAACCGGACAAAAAGCTAAAAAAATCCATGACAGACAAAATTGATGAACGCCAGGAAAAACAAAAGCAGGATTTGCTTGAATACCTAAAAAAGACGCCGATAATAAAAGCGGTTTGCGAGAAAGCCGGGATAGGTCGCACCAGCTTTTACCGGTGGCAGGAAGAAGATGACGAGTTCAGGAAAGCCGTTGAAATGGCGACCATGGAAGGAAAATTATTCGTCAATGACATGGGCGAATACCAACTCCTTGCCTTGATCCACGAAAAAAATCCTTCGGCCATAAAATACTGGCTGGAACACCACCATCCCGACTACATGAAAAAAGGCCAAGCAGAAAAACAGAATCCCGGCCCAGACTCCATTGTCTTGGGCAAGAATGACATATGAAAAAAGACAAGGAGGTTAATTTCAGTGATATCTGCAACTTCACGGAGAAGCAAAAAGAAGCGAGCGAGGCGGTCAGGAGCTACAGGTTTGTGCTTTTCGGCGGGGCCCTGGGCGGTGGTAAATCATATTTTCTGAGGTGGGAGCTTATCCATCTGCTCTTGAAATTTGCCAGGAGAAAAATAAAGCACGTGACCGTCGGGCTATTCTGCGAGGACTACCCTTCCCTATCCGACCGGCATCTTTCAAAAGTGAAGTTCGAATTCCCGTCCTGGCTCGGCGAATACAACTCAAGCGAACACAACTTCGTCCTCAAAGAAAAATGGGGCGGCGGCATAATCGCGTTCAGGAACCTGGATGACGTTTCCAAATACCAGTCATCGGAATTCGCCGTCATCGCGGTCGACGAGCTCACCAGGAACAAAGAAGAAATATTCAATGTCCTGCGCACACGCCTGCGCTGGCCGGGAATACCGGACACCCGTTTCATAGCAGCCACCAACCCAGGCGGCATCGGGCACGAATGGGTCAAAAAATTATGGATAGACAAGGCTTATTACCAGAGCGAGAAAGAGCCCGACCAATTCGTCTATATCCCGGCCAAGCTCAAGGACAATCCCCATATCGACCCTTCATATATAGACCAGGTCGAGAGCATTCCCGATGAGAAAAGAAGGAGGGCCTATCTCGACGGGAACTGGGATATTTTCGAGGGGCAATATTTCAGCGAATGGGACAAAGAAAAACACGTGGTCAAGGAGTTTCCGATCCCCGACTCCTGGTTCAGGTTCCGATCGTTGGACGTGTCGGGCAGGAGTGGCGTCACATCCTGCCATTGGTATGCGGTGGACAACGACGGGACCGTCTGGGTTTACAGGGAACACTATGCAAAAGGCCTGGATTCCGACCAGCATGCCCAAGCCATCAGCCAAATGAGCGAGGGCGAGATATACAGGTACACGACATTCGACAATTCCGCCCTGGCCAAGCTCGGGTTGTCGGAAACCACCTTTGAGGTGTATTACAAGAACGGGGTCCAACTGGACATCCCCTCGGTAAAGAACCGGGTCATGGGCTGGGATATCGTACACCAATACATGCGCTGGGATGCAAACCACGAGCCGAGGCTCAAGATTTTCGAGAACTGCGTGAACATGATCAGGACCATCCCCGCGCTCATGCACGATGAGAATAACCCCGATGACGTGGATATACGGGGAGAATCGCACGCCGCCGATGATTTGAGGTACTTCCTGCACACCTTGCGGGATCAGAAAACGCCGAGGCCGCTGACCCAGGTACAAAGGAGGATAATGGAAATCAAAAGGCTTTCAGGCAGTGAGAACCCCTATGAGGGGCTTTTCCTGGACGAGATGCAATAAGCCTTGCCATTTATTCGGAACAAAAAACTGCCCCACAAGGCAGTTTTTCATTTTATACATTAATTCTGATTAGGGTATTGGGCGTTATATTCGTCTGCTATTTTTTGGCAATCGGCCAATTTCGTATTGTATTCTGCTATCTCTTGTTTCACCTGTCCAACTAATGAATTATAGGGGTATACCAAATTGTTATAATCATATGTATCCTGATTATTTTCATATTCGGTTAATTGGTTGTCCATTGAACTTAATCTTTCCTTGTCGGCATTAATATTATTTTCGGAAACGGTTAATGCGGAATTGCAGCTTTGGATCTGAGACTCTAAATTGTTTTGTTTACTGGTGGAAACTTGCCCCCATATTAGAAACCCTCCAATAATTACGGCGGCG
>Ga0209777_10000060_pt1 | contig 179722 bp, 166 predicted proteins | sample FrelakmetHBP12HB_FD_187147 | JGI IMG/M metagenome (GOLD analysis project Ga0209777, IMG submission 187147) | Freshwater lake sediment microbial communities from the University of Notre Dame, USA, for methane emissions studies -HBP12 HB (SPAdes)... | ecosystem: Environmental > Aquatic >...
AAGTTCTTGCTGCCCGGCATTTTAAATCTTTTCATTATGACATAGGTCGGGCTCAATATTTTTTCTTTTATGCCCAGCCCCTTGGCAAACCCCTGTAAAAAAGTTGTTTTTCCCGAGCCCAAGTCTCCCTCCAGCCCGATGACCACCGCGTTTTCTTTTTGTTCCAATCTTAAAATCTTTTTGGCGAAATCCGCGCCTAATTTTTGGGTTTCTCCCGCGCTTTTGGTCAGAAATTTTTTATTTTCTTTTTTCATTGTGTAAAAAAATTTGACTTCAAAAAATATTTACGGTAGTTTGGATTAATCTAAGGAGTAAATGTTATTTAATATTATGGCACAAAACGAAAATTTAAAAACCTTGATCGAGCAGGCGAAGGATATCCATATTTTTCCCAAACCAGGGAACGAAGAGGCTGCCGCCTGCGCTTTATCCCTTTTTTATACTTTAAAAGAATTAAATAAAAATGCAAATCTGGTTATCGAGGAAATCCCTGAAAAATTGAAATTCCTCGTCCCTTCTTTGGATTATATCTCGCTCCCCAAAAATTTTGTGATGGCGATACCCAATGATAGAGCCGATGTTTCACAAATCCGATACGAAAAGGACGACAATAATTTAAAAATATTTTTAACCATAGAAAAAGGAAGCATCCAAAAAAGCGATGTTTCTTTTTATTTTGCCGAAACCAAACCGGAGCTTCTGATAACTTTAGGGCATCATACTCTCTCTTTGCCCGAACAGATGGCGAACATGCTTTCCGGCGCGCCGATTCTGAATATCGATAACCAGAAAGAAAATACTAATTTCGGCCAGAATAATCTGGTGGAACAGGAAAAATTCTTGTCAGAAATTATTTTCGACTTAATAAAATCGATTTCAGAAAACTCGATAAAGGAGAAAATCGCTGACGGCATTTTGGCCGGCCTCATATTATCTTCGGATAATTTGCAGCACCCGAACACTTCAGCTGATACGTTAGAAATAGCATCTTTTTTGATTAAAAAAGGTGCCGATCGCCAAAAAGTCGTCGACAGCTTGCACAAAAGGGCTGCCTAACTGTGGAGAAAAGTTTCGCTTGCGGAGGAAACTGTGGTTTAATAGAAGGTGATAATCAAACAATAAAATTTTTACAAAATGTTAGGATCATCTTCACAAAAAATATTGGGATCAGTGGAAATTCCCCAGGATATCTTTGAAAAAGTGGAAAAAGAGGTAAAGAATATCCCTGATTTCAAAAAAATAACCGAACAATATCTGGCGGAAAACGTCACTAATCTCCTGGATGTTATTTTGGCTTCAGCCATAAAAATCAGCGCTTCTGATATACATCTTGAGGCACAGGAGGACCAGGCCAGGCTGAGGGTCAGGCTGGACGGGGTTTTGCAGGATGTATTTTTCTTTGACCTTAAAGTCCATAAAACCCTGCTGTCCCGCTTGAAGCTTTTATCTAAAATAAAACTGAACATCACTGATAGCCCTCAAGACGGGAGGTTTTCAATTTTATTGCAGGATCTGGCGATAGAAATCAGGACTTCCACACTGCCGTCAGAATACGGAGAATCGGTGGTAATGAGAATTTTAAACCCGAAAAGTTTGATCGGCTTGGAAGTATTGGGGTTAAGGAAAGATTTGTTGGACATTTTCCAGAAAGAAATTGACAAGCCTAATGGCATGATAATCGTAACCGGGCCTACCGGATCCGGTAAAACCACGACCCTTTACGCGTTTTTGATGAAAATCCAGAATCCGGAAATCAAGATTATCACCATCGAGGACCCGATTGAATACCATTTGAAAGGAGTCAACCAGACCCAAGTGGCTCCTGATAAGGGATATGATTTTTCTGACGGGCTAAGGTCGATCATGCGCCAAGACCCTGATGTAATACTGGTCGGTGAAATCAGAGACCTGGAGACGGCAAAAATTGCCCTACAGGCGTCTTTAACCGGCCACTTGGTGTTCAGCACGCTCCATACTAATGACGCAGCCGGCACCATACCGAGATTGGTTGATTTGGGCGCCGACCCCGCATCCATCGCCCCGGCCATCGCCATGGCAATTGCCCAAAGGCTGGTGAGAAGGGTTTGCCCGCAGTGCCACACCATGGCTGTCCCAACTGCCGCAGAATTGGAAGAAATAAAAAACGGGCTGAAAGACCTGCCCAAAAATATAGAGGTTCCTGACCTGGGCAAGAATTTTAAAATTCCAAAAACAAAAGGTTGCGATATCTGCAATAACACCGGGTACAAAGGAAGGAAGGGGTTGTATGAAGCATTTTTGATCGATAAGGATATGCAGAGGTTTATCCTGACCAACCCGGCGGTTACAGACCTGAAAGACATGGCCATAAAAAAAGGAATGATAACAATGTACCAGTCCGGTTTGATAGAGGTGGCTGAAGGAGTGACTACCTTAGACGAGGTGAAGAGGGTGGTTGAGGCAGACTAAAAAAACAATTCTGAAGTTGGAGGCGTCCTTATAGCTGGGCTATAAGACGGATTTGGCCGAGGAATAATCGAGCCGGAGCCGGATTACCCAGTAACTAAGACAAAACCAATAGCAAACGCCTCCAGCTTCAAAATTGTTTCAAATATATAGTATACACACTATAAGCCATTATTATAGCAAATTTTTACTTATATGTCAAGTGTTTTAGATAAAAACAGCGGTTTTAGCAAAGAAGATGAAGTTTTGGACTCGGCTTTAAGGCCGCAGGGCTGGGATGAATATGTGGGCCAGGATAAAGTAAAAAAGAACTTGAAAATCCTGATTACCGCGGCTAAAAAACGAGGCCAATCAGCAGACCATATACTATTATACGGAAATCCTGGTCTGGGAAAGACAACTTTAGCCCATTTGATCGCCAAAGAGATGGGGAGCTCCATAAAAGTGGCTTCTGGCAAGGGAATTGAAAGCCCGGGGGATTTGGTCGCTATTTTAACCAATCTGCAGGATGGCGAAGTCTTGTTTCTCGACGAATGCCACCGATTGAATAAAGTTGTTGAAGAATATCTGTACCCGGCGATGGAAGATTACAAGCTCAACCTGATTTTAGGCAAAGGGCCCATGGCCAGGACCATGGAATTAAAAGTTCCGCGTTTCACCTTGATCGGCGCCACTACCAGGCCCGCCCTATTGTCTTCTCCGCTAAGGAACCGTTTCGGTGCGACCTTCCAATTAAGCTTTTATACCAACGAAGATATTGAAAAAATTATTGAGCGCTCGGCCAGGCTTTTAAAATTAAACATAGATAAAGACGCGATAAAAATCATCGCCACGCGCTCACGGTTCACGCCAAGGGTAGCCAACCGATTATTGAAAAGGGTTAGGGATTTTGCTGAAGTAGAGCATGACGGGTTTATAAATGAAGAAGTATCCAAAAAAGCTTTGCATTCTTTAGAAGTTGATGAAATGGGGCTAGAGCCATCAGACCGCCGCCTCTTGACCATCATAATTGAAAAATTTAACGGCGGACCCATCGGCATCCAGGCAATGGCTGCCGCCTGCCAGGAAGAGGAAGACAGTATTTTGGATATGTACGAGCCTTATCTGATGCAGCTCGGCTTTGTTGAACGCACCCACCGCGGCCGGGTAATCACCCAAGCTGCTTACAAACATTTGGGCATAGATTATAAAAACCCCCAGAATAAGTTAATTTAAAAAACCGCCTGCGAGGCGGTCTTTTTTTTATTTATTATCTTCATCATAATATTCTTCCAGGGCAGAAAGGTCGCCCTTCATCTTGTTTATTACCGGCTCTATTTTTTGCACTAAATATTGGCAAAGATTATACATGCTTTCCAATTCCGCGTCTTTAGTGATAACGTGCCGGGAATAAATATAAATTTGCTGGCCGATAAATTCTAAACTGAAATCTTTCCAGTCGGTTTGTATTTTTTCCATGACATCTGGCGTAAAAACTTGGAAAACTTCCGTCTCAAATCCTTTTTTTGCCCACACATTAAAAAATTCGTTGAAATTCCCCTCCAGCTGGATTTTTTCTTTATCCTCCTTTGACGGGCCACCGAAAGAATATCCGCCGAATGGCCGTCCTTTGGCCTGCAAAAAAATCGGCGGCAAAGGAGAACCATATTCCATCCGCAGAACAGTATAAAAATATGTGGCAGAGCTTTTTCCTGAACCGACCGTATATTGGTAATTGAATAAATCAAACGGAACATCTTTAATTTTTCCCGTAACTAAATCCCGGCCATAAGGACTATGCCCTATAAAAAACAATGAACCGTTAAGGCCTATCGGCAAACCCTGTTTTTGGAAAGAAAAACCATTAGCAAAAGCAAATTGCTGGAAAAACAGATTCTCGGCCATCTGTTTCAAAACAGAATAAAAAACTATCACTACGACTATCGGATAAACTGCTAATTGGAGGGCGCTTGACGAAGAATATTTTAAAGCATACCCAACCAGCAAAGTCTCCAAAATAATAAATACCCCAAAGACGATTATCAAAACCTTCAAATATTTTTGCATTATCTGTTTTTTAACATCGGTTATAGGCGTCCCCGGATTTTTTACGCTAGACAAAGGCGTATTTTGACTTTGGCCTGATAAATTTGTGCTATTTTGTTCCATAAAATATCTTAATTATGTTCTTCCATATTACCAAATAAATCCTCGGTTAGCGACAAATATTTTAAAAGATATATAATTAAAATATGAGAAAAGCCTATAAATTATTACTCTGTCTTTTCTTATTTTTTGTATGTTTGCCGCAAGGAGAGGTTTTTGCATCAGATATGGTGGATATTAATACAGCCTCCCTGCAGCAGTTGGACACCTTGTCGGGGATCGGACCCACTTATGCCCAGAGGATAATCGACGGCCGGCCGTATTCATCAGTCGATGACTTGCTGCGCGTAAAAGGCATCGGGCCTATAACTTTACAGAAAATAAAAAACCAGGGACTGGCATGCGTAAACTGCTCATCAGCACAAATAGACCAATCCTCCCAGCAGGCCCCGCCTCAAACCCAAACAGCGGTGCAGGACCAAAGCCAGCAGACGCAACAGACGCAACAGGTGCAACAAAACCCTACCAGCCAGCAGACTATAGATAGCAGCCAGCCAACCGGCCAAACACAAACCAAAAACTCAACGTCCGCTTCTTCAACAGCTTCAGCACAAACGCTTAATGCAAATTACCCTTCGGGAATCCTAATCAACGAAATCCTGCCAAATCCCGCAGGGGCAGATGAAACAAACGAATGGATAGAGTTATACAACACTAATAATTTCGAAGTGGATTTATCGGGCTGGAAAATCCGGGATTCTATGGGGACAATCACCACTTTTACTTTTCCTGCCGGAGTAAAGATCGAGGCTCTCGGATATCTGGTTTTAAAGAGGCCGGACACTAAAATCATGCTGAATAATTCCGGCGACGGGCTTAATTTATTCTCGCCCGACGGGACGGCCATGGATTCAATGGAGTTTGTTAATGCTCCTCTAGGTTTTTCTTATAATCTCACGTCTTCGGGATGGAGATGGAGTTCTAAGTTAACCCCATACTTGGCTAATATTGTTATAAATAATCCTGCTGCAAAAAAAGCTGCCGCAGCATCCAGCGCGCAAAAAACCGCAGATAAAAATAATGCAGACGACAAAACAACTGCGGCACTGGTTAATGATTTGCCGGAAGAAAAACCCTTTTCTTTTTTGCTGTTTAGTGGTATATTGTTAGCAGTTATCTTAGGAATAATATTTTTTATAATTATAATCAAAATAAAAACGCCCGATAAGTCTGCTTAAGCAATTTGTCAGGGCTAAATAAAAACATGTCAGGACACAGTCATGCCAAAACAGTTGCGGCGACAAAAAACGCCAATGATGCCAAAAAAGGCAAAATATATTCTAAATACGGCCGTTTGATAACCATCGCCGTTAAAGAAGGAGGGGGCTCAGGAGATCCTGTAACCAATTCTAAGCTTAAAACCGCCATTGAGCAGGCAAAAGCCATGAATATGCCTAAGGAGAATATTGAGAGAGCTATTAAAAAGGGCACCGGAGAACTGGCCGGCGAAATTTTAGAAACGGTTTCATACGAAGGCTTTGGCCCGGGCGGAGTTGCCCTGATAATTGAAGGCATCACCGATAACAAGAACCGCACCCTTGGAGAAGTCAAACAAATTTTAAACCAATATGGCGGCAAGATGGCCGGCGAAGGGGCTGTCCGGTGGATGTTCGAGCAAAAAGGCATAATTAAAATCAATAACGAACAAACAATCAATAAAGAAAATTTCGAAATGACCGCCATTGAGGCCGGGGCGGACGATATTATTTTTCAGGATCCCCAAATCGAAATTTATACAAAACCGGAAGATATTGAAAGCGTTAAAAAAAACCTGGAAGGGAAAGGCCTTAAGGTTTCGGAACTAAACATAGAATTAGTCCCTAAAGACAGCGTTTCGGTTGACCAAAAAACAAAAAACCAGTGCCAAAACCTTTTTGACGCCTTAGACGAAAACGAAGCAGTCCAAAATATCTACTCAAATTTAAAAGAATAAATCCCTAAATGATAATCCTCGGGATAGACCCCGGAACCGCCACTACTGGTTTCGGGATCATAAAACGAAATAAAAACAGGGATTTTTGCGTTATAGATTATGGCTGCATCATTACCGAACCGGGAGTCCCGGCGGGAGAAAGGCTGCAAAAAATACATGCTGATTTAACAAAATTAATCAGTGTACATAAGCCCGACTTGGTTTCCGTCGAGAGTTTATATTTTTTTAAAAATTTAAAAACTGCCATGCCGGTGAGCCAGGCCAAGGGAGTGATATTGCTGGCGGCGGCCGAAAATAAAATCCCTGTTCTTGAAATCACCCCACTACAGGCCAAGATGGCAATAGTCGGTTACGGGAAAGCAGACAAAAAACAAATGCAGAAAATGGTGAAGATATTGCTGAAATTGGAGGAGAAGCCGAAAGACAAGAATAAAAGGAGAGATGACGCCACAGATGCGCTGGCTATCGCCATCTGCGGAGGATTGAAAAATTTCGCTCTTTAAAATAGTTATCCACACATAAATATCCAAGGGGTATTGACAAGCTTTCGAAAAAAAATACAATAGATTAAAACTACTCAAAGGTCGAGCAGTTTAAAACAAAAATTCAACGTCCAGAAATATCTAAACCCTGGTTTCGTTGAAAAAATAAATTCAAAAAAAATGGCATCGGAATATTTAACCAAGTTTGTTAATTTCGACGATGACGACGATACTGCGAATGATGACACCATAAACGACCTGGATGACGACGAAGAGGAAGAAGAGGAAGAGGGGGACACAGAAGAAGAAGAGGAAGAAGAATAAAATAAAATTCAAAAATTTTGCGCTCGAACAAGTTCGACCGCATTCAAAGCCCCGCTGAAATAAGCGGGTTTTTGAAACAACATCCTTTCTTTTTTTAAAATTTTGTTATTTAATAAAGGAACGGAAACTCCAATTAAAATGTCCATCATAGACCAGATAATAAGCCAGAACAAAAAAAATCCCAAAAAAAAGCGGGACGTTGTTTTTGTTTTGCTGAAATACGCATTTTTTATTTTTCTGTTTTTAATTCTTTTGTTTTCCATTGTTGTCATTTATTATGCCAAAGATCTGCCGCTGCCTGAAAAATTCACTGAGAAACCTTTCGCCCAATCAACAAAAATTTATGACCGGACCGGGAAAGTGCTTTTATATGAGATCTATGGCGAGGAAAAAAGGCAATATGTGACGATTGATAAGATATCAAGTAATTTGAAAAATGCAGTATTGGCCACCGAAGACGCCAGATTTTACCAGCATGGGGCGCTTGATTGGACGGGCATAGTCAGGGCAGTTTTTGTCGACATAACTTCCTTATCGAAGAGCCAGGGCGCATCGACCATAACCCAGCAACTGGTGCGGTCCACCTTTTTAACGGGAGAAAAAAGCATAAGCCGGAAAATCAAAGAGGCCATCCTGAGTTTTGAAATGGAGGGCAAATATTCCAAGGACCAAATATTCGAATGGTATTTGAACCAGATACCCTTTGGGGCGAATGCTTATGGGGCAGAAGCCGCCAGCCAGACTTACTTCAACAAACCCGCATCGGACCTGTCTTTGCCGGAAGCGGCCACGTTAGCCGCCATAATTTCCAGCCCAAGCTATCTTTCTCCTTACGGATCGCATTTAAATGAATTATTGTCCAGAAAAGATTATGTTTTAAACAGGATGGTGGAAACCGGGTTTATAACAAAAGACCAGATGCAGTCAGCCATTAAGGAAAAAATAACTTTTTCCACAATCAAAAATGCGATCAAGGCCCCTCATTTTGTTTTCTATGTGGAAAAATACCTGGAAGATAAATACGGCCAGGACTATCTGCAGAAAAAAGGATTGAGGGTTTATACAACGCTTGACTGGACACTGCAACAAGGTGTTGAGGATGTGGTATCAACAACCGCGCCAGAAAATAAAAGCAGCAATGCCAATAACACTGCCGCTGTGGTTTTAAACCCCAAGACCGGCGAAATTTTGGCCCTGGTTGGCTCTAAAAACTATTTCGGCACATCTTATCCAGAAGGATGCAATTCAGCCGCAGGGAAGTGCTTATTTGACCCGCAATTCGATATCGCCACTTTGGGCAAGAGGCAGCCAGGATCTTCTTTCAAGCCGTTTGTCTATGCCACGGCCTTCGAGAAAGGATACACTCCAAACACAATTTTATGGGATACTCCCACTGAATTTAATCCTAATTGCAGTCCCGACGAATCCCAGACGAAAGACTCAAACGGATTAGACTGCTATCATCCCCATGATTTTGATGAATTATACCGGGGCCCGATAAACATAAGGCACGCCTTAGACCAATCCCTCAATATTCCTGCAGTAAAAACACTTTATTTAGCCGGCATTCCCAATAGTTTAAAAACCGCCCAAGATTTCGGAATAACGACTTTGACAGATCCCAGCCGGTACGGCTTGTCTTTGGTTTTAGGAGGAGGAGAGGTCAACCTGCTTGAAATGGCTTCAGCTTATGGCGTGTTTGCTGATGATGGATTAAAAATGGCTCCGGTAAGTATTTTAAAAATAGAAGATGCCGGTGGGAATATCATTGAAGATAACACAACAAAAGAGCCGAAAAGAGTTTTAAATTCTCAAATTGCCAGAGAAATAAACGATGTACTGTCTGATAATAATGCCAGAGTTCCCGCTTTTGTTTTCAATAATCCCCTTTATTTCAAAGGACATGATGTGGCAGCCAAAACCGGCACCACCTCAAACTACATTGATGTTTGGACTATGGGGTATACCCCATTTGCCGTGGTCGGGGTTTGGGCGGGAAACAACGATAATTCTCCGATAAACAAGAAAACCGGCATAGGATTGGCAGCCCCTATTTGGCATGCGATTATGCAAAAAGTTTTAGATGCGAATCCGAAGGAAGATTTTATCAAGCCCGACCCCATAAACACGAGCACTTCTATTTTAATGGGACAGCTGCCGGCCAATGAGTATCATGACATCCTTTATTATGTTAATAAAAATGATCCTTTGGGTCCGCCACCGGCCGACCCCAACCAAGATGCTGATTTTCCTTTATGGGAATTCGGAGTACAAGCTTGGATTAATGCGAACCAGCCGAATGGGCCGATAAACATGAGCGGATCGAACAACACCGCTATCCCTTTAAGCAGCATCATTCCTCAAAACTACTACCATTCTCCGGACGACAACCCATTTGACTATGGCCCTTCTAATATTCCGACAAACTAATAAAAAATCCCGCTGGATGCGGGATTTTGTTTTTTTATTTAATTTGCCTTTATCGGCATGACGACATAAATATAGTCAGCGGTGCCCGCCGGTTTTAAAACACAAGGGCCGTCTTTTTCGCTCAAATCAAACATTATTTCCGGGCTTTTTATGTTTAAAATTCCGTCTATTAAAAACTTATGGTTGAAAGAAACCTCTATTGAATCGCCTTCTACTTTTGCCGGCAAGTCTGATTTGCTTTCTCCGATATCAGAGTTTTGAGCCGATATTTGGATTAATTTTTTAACCGGGTCAATTATAAATTTTACTTCATTGATTTTCCCGCTGAACAGAGATGCTGTTTTGATATGATTCAAGAATTCTTCTTTTTTAACAACAACCTTGGTTTTGAAATTTTGCGGAATGATTTCCTGATAATTCGGGTACTCTCCCTCGACCAAACGGGAAAAAACCTGGACCTGGGGATGGTCGGCTTCTTTCATCGGAAATTCAAATAAGATTTGATTGGCTGAAAAACAAATCTTTATTTCCCCTTCTTTTTCCCCAAGCGTGTTTATCAGCTCTCTGGCCGATTTTTGGGGCAGTATCAAGGCATAATCTTTTTTGTTTTTATTTTCTATGGTGATTGTTTTCTCCGCCAGCCTGAAACTGTCTGTCGCGACTATTTTCAGTGTATTTTTTGAAAAAGACAAGAAAACGCCGGATATTTCCGGCCTTGTCTGTGAATAAGAAACAACATCTATGACCTGCGATAATCCGCTGCAAAAAGCACTATTGTCCACGGTTAAAAACTCTGTATCTTTCACTTCGGGTATTATTGGGAAATCTTCCGGGTTAAATCCCTGGATTTGGGTATTATAATTTTTACACTCCAACAATAAATTCTGTTTTTTTACTTCCATGGAAATTTTTTCATCCGGCAATAAAGAAATAAAATTAGAGAAAAACCTAACCGGCACCACCGCTTTGCCTTTTTTTACAATCTTAGATAAAACCCAATATTTCACGGCGGTTTCCAGGTCGGTGGCCGTCAATAAAAGAAAATTGTCTTCTGCGGTTATTAAGACGTTTTCTAAAATCGGCAGAGAAATGTTTTTCCCCGCTATTTTTTCCACAACACTTAACCCTGTTTTTATATTATTTTTCAAAACTTCTACTTTCATAATATTAAATATAAGTTAATTAAATAAATTATTGTTATTAGTAAAATTTTTTTAAAGGTAAGTTATTGTTTTTATATTGAATTTTAATGGAATAACTGTGGATAATGTGGATAATTTTTGTAAAAAGAAAATATGGATAAAAAATTGATATATTTCTCCACAACCTTTCTACCAACAATATTTATATGGTTATCCACTATATATTCTCTGTTTTATCAAATTTATTTCTTCTGTTAATTTGTTGTTGTCTTGGAATTCCTGTGATATTTTTTTGCAGGCATAAATGGCGGTGGTGTGGTCTTTCCCGCCGAATTTTCTCGCGATTGCGGGAAATGAATATTTCAATTCTTTCCTTAATAAAAACATGGCTATTTGGCGCGGCCTCACAATTTCTTTTTTCCTTGTCAGCTCAAATAGGTTTTTTTCCTCAAGGTTATAAAATTTTGCCACAGATTCCACAATCTTTTTATAATTTGCGACATCAAAAGGCGAGAAAACATAGCTTTTCAGGAGTTTTTTGGCGGTTTCTATGTCCGGCTGGCTGTTGTTTATTTTGTAATAAATCAATAACCTGTTCAGGGCACCTTCCAGCTCCCTGATGTTTTTTTTAACATTGTTGGCGATATAATCTAAAATTTCTTCGGATAATTCAAGCCTTTTCTCCTGCAGTTTTGTTTTTAATATGACCAACCGGGTTTCATAATCGGGGAAACTGACATCAGCCATCATCCCACCCTCAAAACGGGATCTCAGCCTTTCTTCCAGCTCCGGTATGGCATTCGGCGGACGGTCGGAAGATAAAATTATTTGTTTGTTCTTTTCGTATAAGGTGTTGAAAGCGTGAAAAAATTCTTCCTGGGTTTTGTTCTTGCCGGCCAAAAACTGGACATCGTCGAGAATTAAGACATCAATCAATGACAGGCTTGATTTAAAAGCGTCTATATTGTGGTTCCTTATGGCATTTACGATTCCGGTGACAAATTTTTCAGAGGAAATATATTTAACCTTCTTTTTCTTATATTTTTCAATGATTTTATTCCCCATTGCCTGTAAAAGATGGGTTTTCCCCAGCCCCACCCCGCCATAAATAAAAAGCGGATTATAAGTTAATCCGGGGGCATCGGCAACCGCCCATGCAGCGGCATGGGCCAATTCGTTGAAAGACCCTACAACGAAGTTGTCGAAAGTGTAGCGCGGGTTGAGGTTGGTTTCCTTGTCTATCTTAAGCTCTTCGAAATTCAGCTGTTCAATATTCAATTTTTCATTTTCGTTTACAGAAGAAATTTTCGTTTCCTGTGTTTTCTGGGCATGGGGCTTGATGACATAAGTCACTTTTTTTATCTTGTTGTCAGATTCGCGGAGGATTTTAAGGATCAGTTTATTATATTTGTTGTTCAGCCACTCTTTTGAGAAGGCATTGGGTACCGAAACAACAATCGTTTCATCTTTATCTGAAATAATTTCCGTATTCTGGAACCAGGTAGCAAAATTTGCTTTGGAAATATTAAATTGTATTTGGGCTAGAACAGATTGCCACAATTCTTTGTTTCCCATAAGAGCCTTTCAGAATTTTTTAATATTTTTTTAATATTTTTCCGTGATGGCGCACTTTTTTATCAATAAATAATTATATCAAACGCCAAAGAAGTCTTAAAATGAACTTAAAAATTAACACCCTGTTATTAAACTGTGGATAATTTGTGTTTTAATTTTCAATTATACTATCATGTTCAAAAATAAGCAAAGTTGACCTCCGTCAAATTTTATATTATACTGATTTTATTAAATAGGGCAAAAAAATCGTCCCGTTTAGTAACCATTTAATAATTATAAATAATTAATTCTACCCAAAATGAGCTTTACTTACAAACCCAAAAAGAAAAAAAGAAGAAATACCCACGGCTTTTTGAAAAGGATGAGCACAATAGGCGGCAGAAGGGTCATCCAAAACAGGAGAAGGAAGAACAGGAAGAAGCTGGCGGTCTAATCCCGCCCTTTAATATAAAAGCTGTTTTTAATTTGTTATCAAAAACAAATAGGATCACTAAAAAAAGGGATTTTGACAGGATTTTTAAAAAAGGAACCGGTTTTAAAGAAGGTTCTTTGTTTTTAAAAATAACCGCGGGAGCTTCAAACATGAGCCGGTTTGCTTTTATTGTGGGTAAAAAAGTTTCCAACAAGGCGACGGTCAGGAATAAAATCAGGAGGCAACTCAGGAAACTGATGATGGACAGAATCAGAAAAATAAATAAAAAAGTCGACGGGGTGTTCGTTGCCTTATCGGGATCGGGGAAAACCAGCTTTGCGGAAATGGAAAAAGCTTTTGATAAACTTTTAAAAAAAACAAAGATAATATAACCCATGTCCATTGCCTCGATCTTTAATTTACTGCTGTATCAGCCCCTGTTTAATTTTTTGGTCATATTATACAACTATCTTCCCGGGCATGATTTCGGGATTGCGGTAATAGCATTGACAGTGATCATCCGCCTGATCCTCTATCCGTCGACCGCCAAGGCGACTAAAACCCAAAAAGCGCTTAATACAATCCAGCCGAAACTGAAAGAAATCCAAGACAAATATAAAGATGACAAAGAAAAGCAAGTCAAAGAGACCTTGGATCTCTATAAACAAGCTGAAATAAACCCCTTCGGAGGGCTGTTGTCCACTTTTATCCAGATTCCCATACTTCTGGCCCTTTACTGGGTCTTCAGGAAGGCATTCAATCCGGGCGAGCTGGCAAATTTATATAATTTTGTTTCAAATCCGGGGCTGATAAACGCAAAATTCATAGGATTGATCGATCTTTCAAAACCGAACGTCTTTATGGCGGTATTGGCGACCATCTCGCAATTTTTCCAGGTTAAGATGATGGCGCCTAAAACAAAAAGCAAGGGCAGCGCCCAGGATTTTTCCGTGGCCATGCAGAAACAAATGGTTTATTTCGTGCCGTTCATAACATTTTTCATACTTCTGGGGCTGCCATCCGCATTGGGCCTTTATTGGGCGACCGGCAGCCTGTTTTTGATAGTTGAACAACACCTTATTTCCAAACCTAAAAATTTACCGGCAAAAATACCGGCACAAAACCAAACAATAAAATAAAAAACATGGTAACATCAGAAGATATCAAAAAAATAAAAGAGAATACGGAGGAATTTTTCCAAAAAATGACGATTAATGCCGTCATTGAAATAAAAACAGCCATCCTTGAGCTGGAGGACATACTTAAAGACGAAAAAAACAAGAAAGAACAAAACCGCGACGTCGTTGAGATGAGCGTTAAAGTGGATGATCCCCAGATCATGATCGGAGAAAAGGGGCAAACGCTTATCGAGGTCCAGAGGATTTTGAAAATGTTCCTTAATAAGAGGATGCTAAGGGATTTTTACCTGAACCTTGACATCAACGATTATAAAAAGAAAAAAATGGAATATCTTAAGGCCCTGGCGAAGGATTTGGCTGATGAAGTGGCTTCGAGCAAAGAGCCCAAAATACTTTCCCCGATGTCTTCTTTCGAAAGAAGGATCATCCATGACGAGCTTTCTTCCAGGACGGACGTCAAAACAGAAAGCGAGGGACAGGAGCCCTACAGGAGAGTAGTTATAAAAATACGATAGTTATAAAGAAAAAATAAAAAACCGCCGGAAAGCGGTTTTTTGTTTTGAATGCTATTTGTCTACAACCGGCAGGATAACCACATAATTCGGATATTGGTTATTTTGCCTTATATACTCCCATTTTATTTGTTTCGGGCCGTCTTTATTGGCGTCTTCGACGGTCGGGAAAATTTGGCAATAACTCCATATGCCTTTAGGCTTGTCGGTGGAAGAAAAATAAACCAGCAAAACTATATAATTACCGTTTATCTGGATGGAATTGATGTGATCTTCGGATAAATCCGGCGGTGTTTTTTTGGCGCATTGCCCCTTTAAATCCCATATTAAGCAGTCCTGTTCATCTTTCGGGACATTTTTGAAATGTAAATCAGAAAGCTTATGGACGTAATTGCCGCTTACATTCACAGAAAGCGATCCCCCATCGCTATTATAATAAGACCGGCGGAAGAAGGTTACATTACCGCCTCCGGGCTGCATATTATATTTATAGATTGCAGCCGAAGAAGCAAAAGGATCAACCGTGGTGCAATTTGAATTGGGGTCTATATATTGGCACTTACCGGTATAATTAAGACTGCTGAACAGAACAGCTAGGTAATAAGTATCAGTTTGCGGCTGTTGGGCGATGCCAACCGAGGTTACAAGATTTGATACCGTTTTAAGGTCCGGAATCGGTGAAGTATACAGTGTCGGCGAAAGTATATAACTGACAAGGAAAGGCATTTTGCAATCTCCGGTGTTATAAAAACTGACACCTGCCGGCGACAAGGGTTTTGGAGTGTTGTAAGTTGTCAAATTAGTTGTTGCAAAAATACTTAATTGGGGATTTATTGCGGTGATAATCAAATAAAGCAGGAATAAGAGCAAAAGCCCGTATAAGGCGCCCAATGCCCGGTCCTTGGCTTTTGCCTGTAGCGAAGGGAAAGCAGAAGATAAAATATATAAAGCGCCGGCGAAAATAAGCGTAGCAATAGCCAAAGTGGTGCCCAAAACCATGCCAAAATCAAAAACATATTTTAAATAACCCGTTAGCGGGGTTTGAGATGTCAATGTCCCGCCATTTGACAATGTAGGGTATTGTATTTCAAGGTCGGCGGCAAAACAATAAGTGGAACAAAAAAACAGGAAAAGAATAAAAAAAATAGGAAGATAATAAATATATTTATTTTTTTTATCCATGTTCGATAAAATTATACCGGATTATTCCGCGGCGTAAAAATATTTTTACAATTTTTAATCGGACAACGATTGTGCCAGAGGGATGATCATGATGGAATCAGCAAAGCCGTTATAAGAATATAGCCAATCTAAATTAAGGTTCAAAGATCCTTTAGAAGCATCATAACTTGTGTTGGTCTTTTGGATCACTGATGCAAGAGCGCTGGAGATGGGAAACCTCTGCCCATAATTATAGATGCTTGTCCCACCGTTGCCTAATCCTTTGCGATAAAGCACGACAAGGTAATTCCCGTCGATTTGGATTGACTGCAAACATTTTGTGACAAACCCTGCGCTTCCTAATATCGGATTTGAGGTGGTGCCAAAGGTTTGACAGTCTTGCTGCACCGCCGGCGGTATATTAGAATTGGTATAGTTAGGGCTTCTTTCCTTAAGGTCTGCTGTCCAGATGTAATTATTGTTTTTATTTTGAGGCAAAGTCAGGTCAGTTATGGTAGAGTCGTTAATTTTGTTAAAGCCTCCCGTAAAATTGGGCTTGGTCCATAAGGTTATGCCAGAACCGGCGCCCGCGGCGTTTGTAACGGGATTATTTTTATCCTTGCCCGACCATTGGTAAGCAACAACTGATTTGGGTGTAAAAGCTGCGATTGTAGTTTGAAGGGCTGTCGCGACGCCAGTATTAACGTTCAAACATCTGCTGGTTTCATACTGCGAAGAATAAGGATAACTGATAAAATAACCGGTATAATCAGTGCTGTCGAAAATAATCGCGCCATAAAACGGGCCGGCAAATTGGTCGGTGCCATTAACAATCCTGATTGATCCTATTGTCCCGTTTAAATTTTTTACACCTGCTGTGATTTGGGTCGGCAGAACATCATTGGCGACAGTGCAATCTGTGCCCGGATAAAGATAAATACCGGGGCTCTCTTTCCTGATTGTCCATGAAGCCCCCTGTATAGCTGTCTGCTGCCCGCATTTAAGTCTTACTGGAGTGCTGTTAACATCTTTAAAATTTATACTGTTAAAAAAATAAACGACATAAACAGCATTAGGATTGTCGCTGTCGCAAATATTATTGCTATCGCCTATCCATTTTATATTTGTGTACCCTCCGGACAGAAAATCGATGGCATTATTTGCCGAGGCTGGCGCCGGCTGATTAGGCCCGCTTCCTGTAAGAAACAGGCCTCCGAACGTTTGAGGGTTTTGTATGACAAAAGTATTAAGTTGCGGATTTATGCTCTGGATGACTATATAAGAGCCGAACAAAAGCACCACTCCCACGACGCTGCTTATGGCTATTTGTTTGGCGGTCCGCATTTTTTCATCGCTTCCGCCGGAAAAAACATAAACGAACCCGGCAAATACCACCCCCAATACGGCTATCACCCCGCCGATGGCCGCCCCTTCTTCAAAAGCATACTTTATGTAATCAGGAAGCGTGGGGTTGGCTTTTAAACCGAAGGGGACCAGATTAACCTCAAAATTATACGCCGCAAGGCAAAAATTAATATTCAGGAAAAGCAGGGAGATTACTGATAAGAAAATTAAATATTTTTGTTTTTTTGCCATAGGCTTTTATTTTTAAATTTTTAATTTAGAATTTCATTTATTATTTTACCACTACTTGGCAGCAGAACCAGTTGTCCATTTTAATTTGAGGCGGATTCATTATCATCCCGGCCAGTTGGCCATAGCAACCTTTGTCAACGATATCGGTTTCTATATATGCCCTTTGACAATTAAGCACCTTTACTGTTCCGCTCCCGAGCTGGGATAAGTTCCCGCTGCAGTTGTTTATGCCCTTTCTAGAATAAACCAGCCTTTTCAAATTTTCCGACCGGCCCTGTGCTGTCTGGTCGTCTTGGATTATGCTTTTTAATTTTTGGAAGGATTCCTTGATGCCTATCTGCCAGCCGCTGCAATTCTGGCTGCAGCCGCTGTTTTGCTGGGAGGAATAAAAACAGCCGATCCCGCATGTTGAATATCCCACAGGGCAAGATTGGTCCGGGTCTTTGCCACGCAGTAAATTAATCATCTTTTGGCAGGATCCTCCCTTGCATTGCTGCAAAATGCAATAACAAGTCCATTGGTCAGAGCCGCTCTGGCTTGTGTTGGTGTCTACTGCAAGAATTATTTTTGGATGAGGAGAGGTATTGAGTACGTCGCCGGTAATTACATTGGTGCTTCCATTTTCTTTAGCGACAGTTATTTTTGCGGGGGGAATATAATCAAGCCAGTCACTCCAGTCCGGAGGAGCGGTTTCTTCCGGCGCTATGGGATTGGCGCTGTCTCCATTGCCGCCATTATAGTCTCCGCCCTGGTCAGTTGTTTGGGGAGGGATTTCAACGGGGACGCAGTCGCCTCCGCAGGTTTTTTCCTGTATGCCGTAAGCATTCTCGCCGCACGTGCTGTTGCACTGGCAGTAGCCAGTTTCCTGGCCTATTTTCGTATCCATATAACTGATCATGCTTTCTGCTCTTTTGATGAAGTCGTTCATCGCGTCGGCTAATTTTTGGGCCCAAATTATAGTGTCGTCGACTGTCTGGCCGATTGAGATTTCATTATTGGCCGGGCACGTCCATCCCGTGCCAAGATTCGGCGCACTTTGTTCCCAGTTTATCCGGCAATAAAACGTCAAAGGGTCGTCGTTGTAAGAAAATTCATTGCACTGGCCTGTGGAAGTCAGCAGTGATTTATCCAAAGAACCGGAGCCCCCTTTTATCGGGACTAAATTGGCCGGATTCACAGAGCCGGCATCCTGGCTGCCTATGACAGGGCATTGCGGGCAGTTCGAGCAGGCCGGGCACTTCCAAAATTCCGGCGAATCTGCTGCCGCCTCGCAGGTCGGATATTTTTGGCTGGCCGGATTCGTATAAAGAGAAAAAGATGAGGAATTATTGCCCGTGGTTTTCAGGCAGTCTGAAGAGCCCGGCTGCTGGTCTGTGCTGTATTTGCATAAATAAGAAGAATTTTTGGCGCAGTCGCTAAAATCAGTGAAAGAGATGGTATCGCATGTTTCATTGGCTTCCGCGTTGCAATCATCTTTTGTCTTGCATTCATTTTTCGTATCAGTGCAATATTTCACGGCTGCGCATTTCTGCAGGCTGCTGAAAGCAAAATAACATTTGTCTTCATTGGTTGTAAGCGACGTAGAATCATTATTGCACTGGTTTTGGCAGTTTTTAAGGTCGTCAGAACAGGCGGGATATTTTGCCGAGCAATCATCATTGCAGCTTTTATTGCAATTAGCCATGCAGTCTTGGAATGTGGCGCCCGCATCGTCTGATGAGCAGTCGGCGCCATTGATGGCGTTTTGCACGCAAGATTTCTGTTCAGCCATGCAAGCGTCATACAAAGGGTCGCCATATTGGCAGGGCAGGCAGGTTTTCAGCAGGCCGAAGGTTGTCTTGTTTATCGGCCCGCAGCTTTTCTGGCAGACCTGGAAACATTGGGCGCTTCCATATTCAAATCCTTTGCAATATCTTGCGATGGAAATGGGATTTTTTGAAATGGGGTCTGAGTAAGTTTCCTGAGAAGAAATGGTTTTATCTGTATTTTTGGTCGTAGTCGCTAATTTCAAATAATCAACGTAGGTTTTAACGTCATAACAGCCGTTTATCTGCGTTTTCGCGCTTTTCAAATTTTTCAGATCAGCGTCTAAATTTATCAATTTCATTTTTTCTTTGAGGTATTTCATCTTGTCGATAAGCCGCAAATTTTTCCAGACATTTTTGTTAATGGCCATTATTCCGTTGCTTTTTATCTCAACTGCAGATATGATGCTCTGGTCATTGTTGTATTTGCCCCTGAATTCGTCTAATCCATGGTACTGTATTGTGGCGCTTTGGGCTGCGGCCGTATTACCGACGTTAACCGTGCATTTGGCGGTATTGGGGTAATTATTTTGGCTATAGCTTACCGTAACCTGGGCGGTATAAGTGCCTTCTTTGGCAAAAGAAGTTGTACAGGTGCGGGATGTTGTCTTGCCTTCAGTGCACTTAGAAGCTCCTGACGGCAATTTCCATTCAAAAGTATACGGTGCCCTGCCTCCGCCGGGATCAGCCGTAAAGGTTACCGGGGTCGGGGGGTCGGTCGCATCCACCGAAATTGCCGATACAGAGCATGTAGCCGTCACAAATGTGTTGACCATGACATCGACTTTTATCGGATCGCTTGTTTTTACGCCGTCGCTGACGGTGACATAAATTGTTTTTTTACCGGGATCTGAAAAAAGAGCCCCGTTCCATTCTCCTGTTTGTCCGGTGAAAGTAGCATCTCCCGACCAAGAAAGAGTATAATTACTTCCCAATCCTCCCGCACCCTGGGCAGAATACCAGGTCGGCTGGTCTGAACCCGCTAATGCTGAGGTCGGAGACGCGCCGAAAGAAACAGTTAATTTTTGGACGGTCAGATGGGCGGTGTCTTGTATGGAAGTGCCGGGAATCGAAGCGGTAATCGTATAACTCCCTTCGTCGGTAGGGGTGCAGGAAAAAGAAGTGCCGGATCCGCAGCCCGAGCCTGCTCCGGGGTCAACCGTAATGCTGGGTGTAATAGCGATAGGGCTACCGTATTGATCGGTTCCACTGACGCTGTAGGACTGGGTTTCCCCCGGAGCAGCCATACCGTTTTTAGGCGTTATTGATATGGATGAAACGACAGCAGGCGCCGGCGGGTTGACTGCCAGAAAAACATCAGACCTGTCAGCGGCAGATAATTTAGCATCGCTGCCATTTTTCCCGTTTATATTTTCAGCCGGGATAATATCTCCCAGGACGTGGATATTTTGTGATCTTGCTGCAGGGTTGGAAACCTGGTTCATAGCCAGGATTACAGAAGCCAGCGGTGAGTTCAAACTGGCGGTGCCTGTTGCGGGACCGTTTGAAGAGCCGGAGCAATTGGATGGCTGGGGCAGGCTTATCGGCCCATGTTCGATTTCTTTTTTCACATTAGCTTCACAGCAGCTGGCATCATTCGAGTTGGCGGCAGCTTTGCATTTGGTGTTAACACAGTTTCCGGAGCAATAGCCGGGATCCCCCTGGCAATCACCCACATAATTACAACCGTTTTTCGTATCACAATCCAGTTGGCATTTGGCCTGCGTGCACTTGCAGGTGTCCATTAAACCGGCTATCTTGTCCGATAAATCGCTGGCGATTTTGGCTTTTCTCTGTATGGCATCAGCCAGCCTTAGAATGCAATCAAGCCGGTCGTGGTTTTTCAGGCTGGGCTCGATATTCGGCGTTGACGGGTCGCCGTCAATCGGTTCGCCGTTTACATCGAAATCAAAACAATCTATCTGCCTGGCCAGGACATTTTCGGTCAAAGTGCCGATGGGTATTTCGCTGTATTGCGAAGAGGGCGGGTTAGGAGCGTTTTGTGCAGGAGCCGCAGGAACCTTCACTTTGAATATTTTTAAAAGTTGCTGGTTGAAAGCAATCAAATTAGGGTTTATGGTAAAAGCGATTACATAAGATGCCATCAGCAAGATAAGGCCCAAAGCTCCGGCTTTCACCCAATCTTTTCCAGATTGCTCCATCTGCCCACGGCTGAACGATATCAGCCACATTATCCCTCCAAATAAGATGACCAGCGCGGCCAGGCCGCCGGCCATATACATCCCTATATTAAAAAAATAAGCGGCATAATCTAAAGATTTGCTGTCAGGGTTTATCGAGAGCCCGAATATTGAAGGATAGTTTGTTGTCTCGAGGGCCAGCGCCGGTTTTATCCCGAAATTTTTCGGCCCGATGTTAAAATTCGGCGAAAGCATCAAAAAAAACAATAAAAAGGAGAAGAAAAATATTTTTTTAAATTTCATAATTACCCTATTACCTGCAAGGCCAATGCCGTGATGACTGCAAGTGTGTAGCCCGGGAACATTTGGCCCACCACAGGAACAAACTTCGACACTATATACACGATAAAACTTATGATGGTTTCTCCGCCCTTGACGCCGGCCTTGGCAGCCCCTTTCCCGGCTTTTATAACACGAGATTCGGGCTTTTGGTTTTTGTTCTCAATGCCAGTCGCTTGGCTTACTTTTTGAGTTACTTTTCTTGTTGCTTTATATGCAAAACCCCTTGTTAATTGCCATGCCAAAAATATTACCGCCATTACGACGTCAAATATCCATACAAAGGGTATCGTCACGCCGAGTAACTCCACGATAGCTAAAATAATAGAGATGCCGTCGGCTATTACGGCAATCGTAATCATAATCGTGGCCTCTACGCCTATTGCAAACAGTTCTCCAAAAAATTCGAATATGGAAACCTTAAATGGATTCATATATTTTTATAAGGGAAGTTTTCTTATTGTTGTTCTTCTTTTTCTTTTTTTATCCTCAAGACTTCTTCGGGCGCGGTGGTGACTATCTGGTCTTCGGTCGAGCTTGCCACTATTTTTATCGCCACGTGTTTTTTTCCGGCAAAGAAAATGCCTTCGCCCACTGCCGACTCAAGCAGCAAGAATTTTTCCTGTTCGGTCAGGCTGAACACATGCTGGAGGACATCAACCGTTGCCGGCGACTGCTTGAGCAGGATGGACATCGAAGAGTTGGTGATAATCGGCTGGCCGTAATCTGATTTCATGAAATCAGCCACGTCCTGGGTGATGGTCGTGACTCCCAGCCAGTATTTGCGGGCGCGCTTGGCCAATCCGAAAAGGAATGAGCCTCCCTCCTGCGTCTGCATCATCCACCAGGCTTCATCAACCACCAGTATCCTCTTTTTTACTTTTGACCTGACAATGTTCCAGATGTATCTCATGATTATGAACAAAGCCATAGGCCGCAAGCTCTCTTCCATATCCCTGATGCCGAAAACAACCATATTCTTTTCTATGGAAATATTGGATTGCTGGTTGAAAAAGTCAGCATAAGTGCCCTTGGTGTATTTTCCCAGCCTCTGGACCAAGGACTGCGCCCCTGTCATACTTTCCAAAACCTCCTCAAAGTCAGACAAAAGAGGGATATTCGCCTGCCAGGTCTTGGGATCCGCGTCCGGGGTGATATCATGGACGGCATAAGTTTCGGTCAGGGCCTGGTCCATGATACTGTCTTCCTCTGGAGACAATCCTCCAAGCATGATCCTTAACAGTCCGACCAGGTTGATGACATTTGACCTTAAAATATCTTCTTTGTTTTCGTCTTCGCCCGGTACAGGAAGGTCGAAGGGGTTCAGGTGATGTGGAGAACTCAAAGAAATTTTGAAAAAAGAACCGCCTACCGCATCTGCCAGCGCCTGATATTCGTTTTCCGGGTCAATCACAATCACGTCCACCCCCTGCATGAGGTAGCGCAGGATTTCCAGCTTTATGGCGTATGATTTGCCCGAGCCTGATTTTGCGAACACGACCGAATTGGCGTTTTCCAGGCTGAACCTGTCGAACAGGACCAAAGAACTATTATGGCGGTTGACCCCGTAAAGGATGCCTTCGTTAGAGCTTAAATCAGAACAGACAAAAGGGAAGGAAGTTGAAAGAGGCGCTGTGTCCATGGGAATGGTCGAGTTTATCAGGTCCAACCCATAAGGGTTGCAGGAAATAAATCCCTCCCTCTGCCTGAAAGTGGTGGGCTTGAGATAAATCAACCTCGATTCGAAAATCGACCTTAAAGTAAGCTCGGTGTCTTTCAGCGCTTTTTCAGTATCTTCGTAAACAGTGATATATAATCCGAAACGGAACATTTTTTCCTGGGCTGTCTGCAGGTTATCCCTTAATGATTCGATGTTTTCATAAGACATCTGCAGTGCCGGGTCCCTCACCAATCCTTTCTCCTGCCTTTCCAGGAGCTCGGAAGACACTTCGGTGATTTTTTTCCTTAATGTTTTAAGGATCTGTTCCGTGCTGATGGGGTGGATATGGAAAGAAATGTCCATCGGCACGTTAAGATTGATTACCGGCGACATCCAGCCGGTATTCAGGTATCTTGGATAAGAAAAGATCAGAAACGAGCGCGACAACCGTTCGCCTAATTTCAGGTGGTTTTGTTCTATGCCCACATATGGCGGCGCGATTATGTCCCTTACGTCAAAAGCCTCTTCCTCGAATAATTTTTCCGGGACTTCTGTCTGCTTCTTTTTTAAAAATGGCAAATCGAGCTTCATAATATTTATATTGCTATTTAATCAGCTCCGGCAAAATTTCCGGGTAATAACCTATCTCGGCCTGCTCGGGGTGGTGTATGGCCCAGAAAAGTTCTATAAGTTCGGCAGTGGTCAATGGTATGGCCTCCAGGCCGCAGCGTTTTAATCCCATGGCCAAGAATTCCATTCTCTGCCAAAGCTGGGTCCTGCATCTTTGGAATTCGGCGTCAGTCATGCCCGTGCTTGTTTTCAGTTCTTTCTTCTTTCCAAAAAGCCCGGCCAAGAGCCCGCCGCTTCCCGTTATGGCCGAAGCTCCCATAGCCTCCATCAGGGTGAACGGGACAACCATGTAAAAATTCTTTGTCATTATGGTTTCGCCCTGGACGAGCTGTTTTATGAACTCCCGGTAAGACGCGGTCTGAGTTTTCAAAAGTTCGTTGCTCTGCCTGTCTTCCAGGTCTTTAAGCCCGTCGAGATACGGGGTGATGTTTATCCTTCTTGACTGGATGACCACCTGGCAGGCGAAATCCAGGCTGTTTAGAAAATTTTGGTAAGCATATACGATGGCGGTCTGCTCCTCATCGGACTTCAAAGCGAAGTTGAGCGAGGATACCATCATTATCCCGCGCAAAGCGTGGTTCTTTAATATCAATACCCCCTCTTTGATATCTTGTATCTCTAAAAATGCCTGCGTTGATGCTTCTGCCATAGTTTTATTTATTTATGTTCATTTCTACTTTTGACCTCAAGCTTTTCAGGGTGCTTTTCTGGCCGATTCCCAAAGGCTTATGTTCAACCATCGGCTTGATTTCCTGCTTCTGGACTGTCTTGAAGGGGAACATGGATTCTTTTTTATGCCAGGTGTAATTTTTGGCCTTACCGAGGAAACCTATGGAATTAAGCATTATGTCCAGAACCGGCACGCCGTCAACTTTGAAAAACGCGAGGGCTAAGGCTGAAAGGCCCACCACCGTTGCCACGACCACGAAAATGATTAGCGGCAGCACATAATAACAGACGAAAATTACAGCGCCTGCGCCGACAAGGTAAAAGAATTGGCGGAAAGTGACGAAAGATATTATCCTCGATTCTTCCTCAATGAATTGGGGTACGGGATATTGTTCCATACCAGGTAGTAGAAATTCGACTAGTTAAATTTTTCAGAGTAGAAATATTCCTTCAGCATTCTTTTTAACAGCCGACTTCCCTGATTAGTTTTTAAATATTTTTCTCTTCTTTTAGCGTCTTTCTCATTTAAATATGCCAAATAGTGTATTAGCTGCCATGGCCGATAGGGTTTCGTTGAAAAATTTAACCCTCGATTATGTTCTTTGAATCTCTTTCTTAAATCATTTGTATAACCAATATATAATCTGCTCTCGTCTTTGATGCTTTGCAGAACATAAACATAAAAGAACATAATCGTTGTCGAATTTTCACTACCTGGCATAGTTTCTTTTCGATATTTATTCGGATTTCGTATTTAGTCTATTATACCATAGCGTAAAAATAGATGTTAAGTGCATAAATAAACAGGTGTTTTGAAGGGCCTGGCCGCCCTTTAAAATAGGGGTTTGGGTATTGACAATAACTTAAAATTATGCTATGATATATGTAGGAAAATGAGATAGTTTCGAGCCCAAAAGCCGGGTGTTCCGGCTTAGGGCGAGAGACGTTGGATGGAAGGAGCAGTACCATGAGGAACGTGATCATCGCCATGTTGGCCATTTCGGGGCTTGTCGGCCTCGGATGGGGTCTGAATGAGATTCTCGAAGGTGAGAACGCTCAGGCGGCCCCGAAGGCGGTCGCACAGACCGAGCCCAAGAAGGACGCAGCGCCCGTGGCACAGCCGCCGGTGACAGAAGCCAAGAAGGAAGCGCCCGTACCCGTGGCTCAGCCCGTACAGACTGACGACAAGGCAAAGAAGGACGCGGAAGTGGCCGAGGCACGAGCCAAGCGAGCAGAAGACGCGGCCAACCGGGCCGAGCAAGCTGCTTCGCGGGTGCAGACAGTGAAGGTTGTGGTTGACCCCATCAAGATTGTGGTTGACCCAGTCAGGGTGGAAGGAAAGGTCGGAGTTGAAGGTAGGGTGCGCGTGGAGGGCAAGGTGGAAGGCCGGATGGAAGGCAAGGTGAAGATGGAAGGCAGTATGCCTCCCCCGCCTCCCCCGCCAGCACCAGCACCGAAGGCTGAAGCAGCTCCCTCGGGGCCGCATATGCCGATGGTGAAGGATGGTAGTACCTACAAATATAAGTACGAAGTGAAGTATGACGGCAAGGAGCGCAAGGAAGAACAGGAGTTCGAAACCAAGAGCAAGGATAAGACTCCAGCCCCCCCCGCGCCAGCGCCGGCACAACGCCACAGGGTCATTCACGGCCCTGAATCTCTCGAAGAGTAGTAACAGGTCATTTCTATTGAAGGAAGTGGCAAAAGCGGTTTGAAACATAACCGCTTTTGACTTGCTCGAAGGAAATTTTGCCCGAAAACCGCCCATTTTATAGCTTTCGGCGGTTATATGGAAAATAGTTATTTTAGGGGTTTAGCTCTTGACAAGGGAAATGTAATATGCTATAATATGGGTAGGATAAAGTGTTGGGAAGGATGGGTCCCCCAGCGTGGAAGGGACCATCTGAACCAGCGCCTACTGCGCCTTTGGCGAGTAGGAGGGAAGCACATTGGAGGTTTAGCACCATGTTGACACACTTTCTGCAGGTCGCGGAGTTGGTGATCTCGGTCTTCGTCATGCTGGCCATTCTGGCGGCACTGATGGGGGGCTGGAGGGCGTTCACTCTCTTCTTCGGGATTGGCGCCCCGTCGTCTCAACGCAGCAACAGCAATAACTGCTGCGACGACCAGCAGTGCAAGGACCGCGAGGTCGCCCGGATCGAGCGGGAGGAGCGCGAGGAGAAGGAGGCCGAGCAGAACGCTGCTCGCCGCGTCCGCTCTCTCAAGCGCACCAAAGCCGCCCGCACCAACCGCGAGCGCCTCGAAACCGAAGAGCAGACGCTGATCTAAGCGATGCTCAAACAACTTAAAGGGGTGGATGAGATTCCGATCAAAAGGAATCAAATCCACCCCTTGACCATTTCATTTTTTGGAAATCAGTTAACCGGTTCGCGATAAGCGTCCGGCCCGGATTGTTTCTTGGGAGCTTGCTCCATTTTTTTTTCTTCCATGGGTACAGACGGTACAGACGGTTTTTTTGCCGGAGGGATATTCAGGAAATCATTATCTTCATCTCCCGGGACGGCCCGTTTTGGCAATGTGGGTTTTAACAGCGTTTCTGCAATAGGAAGCGCTTTTTTTGTTTCCAAAGCCGGTTTCACGCCGGCTGCAGCTTTCACCACGGGCTGTACCGCCGCCTCTTTGGCTTTTTTAGCCAATTCTTCTTCTGACACTATCTCGACAAAAGGCAGGATATTGGTTTTCAGGCTTGCCACCAGATCAGCCGCTTTTTGGGGAGCCAGCCCGGATTCCTTTTGGAGGATTGCTATGGCATTTTTTTCCGTAACGGTTTTCAATGCAAGCTGCCAGATGACATTCCTCAGGACAGTCACATTGGGATTTTTACCACTCCTTATTTTTTCTGCGTAAGCTTCATCGCTTTCTTCCAGCCCGAAATTTATAACCAATCCTTCCACAGCCTCGTCGGCTTTGTCAGATAAGATTACTCTTTTTTGGTCAGCAAGATTTGCCATGTTTTTATGAAATTACAGAAATTATTGATTAGCGATTACGGTTTAGGGATAAATATCCCTCCGGGTGATTGAGTATAGCCAGCGGGCGGAGCCTGCGGAGGCGGTGTCGGCGGAGCAGGAGGAGCAGGAGGTGGAGAAGCTTTAGGAGGTCTTTGAACTTTCGGGGGTTTCGGCGTCGGCGGAGGAGGCGGAGCAGTTGCCGGCCTGGTTGCCCTGATAGTATCTCCTAATTTCCTTAATCTCTTGAATTCCTTGGTGTCAGCATTGGCGCCTCCCGGAGCAGCAGCCAGCATCCTCTTGTCTATGTCTCCCAATACAGCAGGGCTTTGCAGTTGTGCTATATGTCCGGCAGGAGCGTCTTTATATCCCTTAACCTGGTCTAAGCTCATTTTGTCTACAAAATCCGAAGTTATCAAGCCTGCATCCATTGTATGGCGCTGGGTCTTTGTTATGGCTTTGACTCCCTTCTCGTCTAAGTGCGGCAAGGCGGTTGCCAAAACCGGCGCAGACATGTCGCCAATCTGTTCGGCGGAGAATTTATCCGCCATTCCTGTAAATGTAGCCGGGCTGTTATTATGCAGGTGCGTTATTTGTTCCTGGTTCAAATGTCGGGCTTGCGATTTATCCAACTTCGGCGCAATATGCTCCAGGAAATCCCCTGACGCGCCTTGGATCTGTTTGGCATTCATATTCTGCATCATTTGAGGCGTCAGCGCGCTCGGGTCGAGGTTGTAAGTATCTTGCAATTGTTTTGACGTTAGATCGCCAAAACTGTTTCTGTCCATAACTTCGAGAAGGCTGTGCCTGTGCCCGTCTTCTCCAAAAGTGTCTGTTGTGAGCATCTGCGGGGTCCATTTCGACTTGTCATCGGGCTTGGCGCTGGTGACTGCTTTTTGGATCAGCCTTCCTTGGGCCTGCTCTTTGGTCAGGCTTGGATTCTCCCGCATCATCTTTTGGACTGCCTCCTGGTCTTCGCCGGCTAAAGCAGGACTGGCTTTATAGAATGAGTCTGCAGGGTCATAACCAAAATTCCTGGCATTGGCAACAGCTTGGGCTTGCGCTTGCGCATCGCCTATCTCGCTCATTTTCCCTTGATCCGCCAATAATTTGTCGGCGGCAGCTTTCTTCCTTGGAGATGCCATCCTGCCGGCCATGCCTTCGCCGTGCGATATGTCTCTGAGCTGTTCGACGGTGGCGCCCTTCATATCATCTTCAATTTTTTTGCTTTGCGCGAGCTGGTTCATCTTGGTCTTACCGGCAGTGCGCAGCCCCAAGCCTTCCATTGCCTGCCCGACTCCCGAAGTAATCTTTTGGCCGGCTCCGGTTTCCATAGCCCTGCTCGCGGCGGCCTTGCCGCCCGCTTTAGCTCCCCATTTGGCGGCGCCCCAGGCCATGGCTACTCCGCCGGTGACAAGTCCCATTGCAGCGGCAGCGCCCATGGCCGAAGTCTGGAAGCATAAGGTGTAGGCAATCACTAAAAATCCTGCCGGCACCCAATAGGTGATCTCTGATGATATCCCTTGCGTGTTAACTATATTAGCCGCAAGTCCCATAAAAAAGGCGCTGGGTATGCCGACAATAAGCCATTGTAAAATTTGTTGGAACCACTTGTCATAAACCGCTTTTTTAGTTTGCGGGAAAACGTAGGAGACTATGGCCACCGGAGATAAAATAACCAGGCACATCAGGGCAACGTGCCGGAAAAGGAACAATATGGAAAACATAAGAAAAAGCATCGCCGGGATGGCTGCGTGGACAACATACATTAAGGCAGCTTGTACAAAGCCAGAAAAATTAGCACCGGTCAGTTCAAGAACAGTCGCAGTGGTATACAAACTATTCGGGCTTTGGTCATTTGCTGTGTCAAGAAAAGGCTGTGTTATCGCCTGCATGGCTCCTCCGCCGGTGAAATAAACCATTGTGATATTTGAGGCGTCAATAAAAATTCCGCATATCACCATAGAAAAATTAATCAGAACAGCCACGATTATCAAAGGCAGTAAAGTTTTTGTGGCTTCGTATTCTTTAATCCTTAAAATCGTAGCAATGCCGACAACCACAAATCCCAATACAACAAACATATTGGCAAAATCCCGCATTATCCCCCAGCCATACACAACTGTCGCGTCGCGTGTTATGCTCTGGTTGATAAAAGTCGAAGTAGTGACCTGATTCAAAATATTAGCGGTAAAATTTATTGCCCAACCCGATACCCACATCGCAGCGTCAAATACTACATATAATATTTGTTTCCCAACCTCTGCTAGAATGGTCGGCCCCAGAATCCAGCCTATAGCCGATGACGCAAGAAGGCCAATGAACCCCCTTTCTGAGTTGTCAGGCCTGAAAAGAAATGATAAATAGTTTTTTATTTTATTTTTTATTTTAAAAAACATAATTTTTTTGCTAGTTTGAACAGCCCTAAAGTTAATTCCGCGGAACGAAATTGTTTGGCCAGGCTGATTTTTTAATTATACCACCTGGCAATGGAAACAGACAATGTTGATAACTTTTCATACCCCCCCACCCGCTGAGGATTTCGTTAAAATTTAAAGGTTTTAAAATACTAACACTCTCGCTGTTGTTCAAGGCATTTATTATCAAAGTACGTGGTTGACACACCCTTTTGTATTATGGTATTATAAAAACAGGTCTGGTTGCGCATTTCAGCGCATGCTTTCACGTTCCGGAAGGGAGGATGCAAGAATGGAGCCGGGCAAACAAGAAGCGCCGAAAAGCAAGAATTATCGTTGGGTTTGGTTCGTTGTAATTGCTATGATTGCTTTAATTATTATGACTACGTCCGTGAGACCACGGGGCGGCTATCTTTCGGGAGAAAATCTTAAGGAGTCCTTTAACCAAAACAAAGCCAATCAATCCCTCGAGAGAGCATTCAAAAGCTTGCCGGTAAACAACGGCAGGTAATTTACTGCAGGCAATCACCGCATCCAGGCAAGCAGGGAAAACTTTCCCTGCCTTTTTTTAAAAATTAAAACTTTTGGTTAAATCCAGCCAATCTTGAAGAGAAAGGGTTTCAGCCCTTTGTTTCTCTGAAATTTTATTTTGGGACAGCCAGCCGGCTGTTTTTATTTTTTCTATTTTCAGAATTTTTGAGAAATTATTCAAAAGCTGTTTCCGGGGCTGGGAGAATCCTGCCTTTACGATTTTAAAAAATAAATCAGCATCGGTTTTGCTGTCCGCCGGGATTCCCGGCGTAATTTTTATGATTGCAGAATCCACCTTGGGCTTGGGCCAGAAAGAATTTTTGGAAACATAGCTGATGATTTCCGGTTTGCCGTAAAACTGCACGGAAACTGCCAATATGCTCATATCCGGCGGGCTGGCGCATATCCTCCGGCCGACCTCTTTCTGGACCATCAAAACCATAAGCTCGGGCTGGTTCTCTACTTCCAAAAATTTCCTGATTACGGGAGAGGTTATATAGTAGGGCAGGTTGGCGACGATTTTATAGTTTGCAGCTGGCAGTGAATAGCCGGCAGGGTTAATTTTAAGGATATCGCCCTGGATTATTTCCACATTTTTAAAATTCTTCAGATTTTCCTTCAGCAGCTCAATGATTTTTTTGTCTTTTTCTATTGCAATAACCTTGCCGGCCCTTTTTGCCAGTTCTTTTGTCAGGACCCCGGTTCCAGGCCCTATTTCTAAGATTGTGTCAGTTGGTTTTATCTCGGCGGATTTTACTATTTTTTCCAAGACCCTTTCGTTAATCAAAAAATTCTGGCCCAATCCTTTAGACGGCTTTAAATTGCGACTTTCAAGAATATCCTTTATTGCCATATTCCCATCATTATACCAGAATCCGGAGAATTGTGGATAAAATCCTTGACCAGCGGTTATTTTTAATGCTATCTTGATATTAACCCTTACTTCCAGCAATAAAAAGCGGTCGGGGTTTTTAAGATTTTTAAATTATTTTTTCAGAAAATAAAAGGCGGATTCAGGGACATCTGCCGTTATATATGGAAGAAGTTGGGCATATTGGCCGGAATCGCGGGGTTTTTCAAAACTCCTTGTTTTTGTTACGGCCTGCCGGTTGTCATCCTGGTATTCCTGTCTTTTTTCGGTATAAGCTATTTCCCTAAAATAACCACTCTTTCAGGAGGGAATTGTTCCGTTGTGGCCCATGCTTCCAACCCCGCTCTTTTGTCGGATAACTATGATTCGAAAGAGGGGGTTTTGTTTTCCAACCAATGCAAGACCGTTCTGGAAGCCCCGGATTTAAAGATCATCGGCGACGACAGCTTGGCCGCTGTTTCCGCGCCCAGGATCATCACTAACCAGGTTTTGGGGGCTATCCTGGGGCCGGATGGGCAGCAGAGGAAAGAAGTCATTGAATATACTGTCCAATCCGGAGACACTTTGCAGTCTATCGCCGATAATTTCGGCATCATGCTCAATACCCTGCTTTGGGCGAATAATTTTGACAAATCAGCCAAAATAAACGTCGGGCAGAAGCTTGTTGTGCCTCCGATTGACGGCATCATTTACTTCGTCAAAGCCGGCGATACCATGCCACAGATCGCCAAAACATATAAAGCTCTCGAGGATGATATAATAAGCTTTAACCAATTAAAAGACGAATTTGATATCAACATCGGCGATATCCTGATACTGCCGGGAGGCATTATGCCCCAGGCTCCGAAAATACAAACTTCGCCCAAAACCACGTATGTGGCCAGCAGTTGGTTCAACTTCCCGGTGCAGGGAGAAATAACCCAGACACTGCATTGGTATAACGGCGTTGATATCGGGAACCAGTGCGGCACTCCTATTTATGCCGCGGCTGCCGGGACTGTGTTAAGGGCTACTTATGATTGGATAACCGGCGGAGGAAATTACATCACTATTTTGCATAAGAACGGACTGGTTACCTGGTACGGGCATTTGGAGAGCTTCGCCGTGAAACCGGGCGACGCGGTTACTGTGGGCCAGCTTATCGGCTTCATGGGCGGCAAACCAGGCATGGCAGGAGCGGGAGACTCCACGGGCTGTCATTGCCATTTTTCAGTTATCGGAGGGGCAAATCCTTTGGCCAGATATCCGTTTCATTATCAGATAAGATTCGCGGGAAATTAAGGAACACTAGTCGAATATAAAAAAACGGGCAAGCCCGTTTTTTGTTTTGCAGTTATTTGATAGGCCTGTTGCTTAATAAGAATTTATGCTGCAATTTGTAATTTTGGCTGCAAAATCATAAAAATTCGTCAGCTTATACAAAGTATAAACCTCCTAATTTTTCTGATTTTTCGCTCAAAATTACTTCATTTCGCTATTAATTTTATTAAGCAACAAGCCTAATTTTCTCTCAGCCGGTACATCAGGGCCTCTGCAACGTGGTCATATTGGATATTTTCTGACTGGGCCAAGTCCGCAATAGTCCTGGCCACTTTCAATATCCTGTGGTATCCCCTGGCGGATAATTTTCCGGAATCGACATATTTTTTCAGCAGGCTCTGAGATTTTTCATCATGCCCGCAGTATTTTTTGATTTCCGGGATATTCATTTCCGAATTCACCAGGATCTTGTCCTGGGAGAATCTTTGTTTCTGGATTTCCCTGGCCGCTTCGATTTTTCCCCGCACTTTTCCGCTTTCAGATTCTTTCACTTCAGAAACCAATTTTTCATATTTTACCGCCGGCACTTCGATGAACAGATCCATCCTGTCCATCAGGGGTCCGGAAAGTTTTCTCCTGTACATGGCCACTTGGGAAGGCGTGCAGGTGCAGGTTTTTTCCGGGTCGTTATAAAAACCGCATGGGCAGGGATTGCAGGCCGCTATAAGCATGAACCTGCTGGGGAAAGTGAAAGTATTTTTGGCGCGCGAAACCGTTATTTTCCCTTCTTCCAAGGGTTGGCGCAAAGATTCCAAAACATCCCTGTGGAATTCCGGGAACTCGTCCAAAAACAGGACTCCCCGGTGCGCCAGGGTGATTTCACCGGGCCTTGGGGGATTTCCCCCGCCCAGCAATGCCACTTCAGAAGAAATGTGGTGGGGCGAACGGAACGGCCGGAAATTAATCAAGGGCTTATCTTCGGGCAGGAGCCCGGCAATGCTGTAGATTTTAGTAACCTCCAGGGATTCGGCAAAATTTAATTTCGGCAGGATGGAGGGCACTGCTTTGGCCAGCAAGGTTTTCCCGCCGCCGGGAGGCCCGGACAGAAAAAGATTGTGCCCGCCTGCAGCAGTAATTTCGAGCGCTCTTTTTGCATATTCCTGGCCCCTTACCCATGCCAAGTCAACCTGATATTCCGGGTTTTTGATCAAGTCGTCTTGTTTAAAAATAATATTATCAGCAGGTTTTTTGCCTTCCAGGTAATTTATCACTTCAATTAAAGATTTCAGCCCTACTATTTTTATATTATTCCGGTCTTCCGAAAGCGTGGTTATCAAAGCCGCTTCTTTCTCGTTGGCCTTGGGCAGGATTATCTCTTTGATATTTTCTTTTTTAGCCAGGAGCGCAAAAGACAAAGCTCCTTTCATGGGCCGCAAGCCTCCATCCAGAGAAAGTTCGCCGAAAAATATTTTTCCCTGGCAGTCAAATTTGATCTGGCCTGAAGCTGAAAGGAAAGACAGGGCTATCGGCAGGTCATAAATAGATCCTTCTTTTTTTAAGTCAGCGGGAGCCAGGTTGACCAAAACCTTATACGGCCTCTGGAAGGGCGAAAGAAGCTTTGATGTTTTTATTGCGCTGCCGATCCTTTCTTTCGATTCATCCACTATCTTGTCAGGCAGGCCGACAATGGTGAAAGAACGCAAACCGTGGGAAACATCGGTCTCCACTTCTACCAGCTTTGCGTCTAGCCCGGCGATTGCGCCGGAAAAAACTTTTGACGGCATTTTATTTTAAATAAAAAACCCAATTAGATTGGGTTTTTATCTTTAGTGCAGAATCTTGCCTCCGGGCACGCTTTCAGCCTTTTTATGTCGATTTCTTTCCCGCATTTTTCACAGGTTCCGTAATTTCCTTTCTTGATTTTTTCCAAGGCCGAGTTGACGTCCCTGAGTTTCAGCTCCAGGCTGTGCTCTATGGATACCAGTTTTTCGTATTCTTCAACTTCGTCAGCTTCTTCCTCCAGGTCGCCGTTGCCTCCGGCAAATTTCGGGAATTTGGCATCCCAGTCGCCCTTTCCGCCCGAGTCTTCTGTGGCGAAACTTTTCAATTCTTCTTCAATGGAATTTTTTTCTTTCAGCAGTTTTTCTTTTAATTCCTCGATTGCTTTTTTATTCATACCAGGTAGTAGAAATTCGAATGGGCAAGGCCCAATGCATGTTTTTCGAAAATCTTATTTATTGTTTAATATTTATTTTTCTTAAAAATCATTTTTACCGTTGCTTGCCCAGGGGAAAAACTTTTCGAATTTTCACTACCTGGCATAATGTTTTTTTTAATTCTTATTTGGCCCCGGGCCAGGTTTGGGAGCGGGCGGTGTATTTATATCATTGGGGCTTTTGCTTTTCCTTTCCTCTGACCACTTTTCGACATTTTCCAGGAATTTCCTCCTTTGCGCTTCTTCTTCACCAGCGGTGTCTTCTATCATATTTTTAAGCCTTTCTTTCTTGGCGTTTTCAGGAAGCTTGTTGAGAAATGCCAAATTGCTGGTTTCTCCCCGGCCTGCCCATTCTTTCTCCATTATGCCTTCTTTCTCCCTGCTTACAACAGCGGCCTGCTTCAAGGATTCTGCGTCTTTTTTTTCTTTCTCCATAGCTATTCTTTTCTGCTCTCGGACCATGACGCCCGAGTAAATCGACCTTAAAGATGCATCAATCCCGGCAATCTTATTTTTCAGTTCATTTTCTTCTTCGACAACTTTTTGGCATTCTTCCTCGGCGGTTTTCAATTGTTTTTCCGCAATCTCCAATTCTCTCTCTACCGCCCACGTCCTTTTTTCCGATGCCTGCCTTTTTTCTTCTATCTCCCACCTTTTTTTCTCCAATTTTTGCCTGTCCGAGGGAAGGGTCGCGGTTTTTTCCCCTTCGCCGATAAGCTTTTCTTCGTCTTCCACATTTTTTTCTTCTCCTAAAATCACTTTCAACCTTTTTTGGATTTCGTCTTTTTTCAGGGCTGATCTGTTTTTTTCCAGGAGAAGCGGCGGTTCTTTCTGTTTTTCCAATATCTCAAGCCTCCCGGCCAAGTCCTTTTTTTCCTCTTCCAGATAAAGGATTTGCTGTTTTTCAGTTTCTTGAGTGTATTTTTTCATTTCTTCTATGCCTTTTTCCTCCTCCTCTTTTTTTTGCTGGAAAATCTTCATGTTCCCCATGGGCTGGTTCTGGTTCAAGTTCCTTTCCACAGGCTTCTGATCCGCCAGTTTCAGCCCCTCCTTCTTTGCCTGGCTGGACAAGGGAGATTTCAGATTTATGATCCTTTCTCTCTCTTTCAGCGCCACGGCCTCCCTTAATTTTTGGAGGTCCTTTTTCATCGTCCTTATTTCTGCTCTGCTCAAAAAATCCTTGACCTGGCTCTTTTCCGATTCTTCTTCAGTTGTCTGGTTGATTTCTGGATCGAACATGTTTCTTTTTTTAAATTTTTTTTACTTTTGCTTTTTCGGCCTGAATCCCGCTTCTGTTGCTGAAAGGTTTATCCTGCCCAAGTCATCGATGGAAACGACCTTCACCGGGATTATGTCTCCGACTTTTGCTACCTCATTTACGCTTTTTATATGGTATGGCACAAAGTTTGATATATGCACCAATCCGTCGGTCCCGGGCAGAATCTGCACGAATGCGCCGAAATCCATGATTTTCACAACCTCGCCCTGGAAAACCTCTCCGGCAACTATTTCCCTGGTCATCCCCTTTATTTCCTGTATCGCACCGTCCACTCCCTTTTCATCATCGCCCGTGACAAATACCAATCCCGAATCTTCGATTTCAATGCTGACGTTATACTTTTCGATCATCTTGTTTATAACGCTGCCCCTGGGCCCCACAACCTCGCCGATCTTAAGGGGATTTATCTGGATGATCTTGATCTTCGGAGCATAAACGGAAAGTTTTTCTCGGGGCTGCGCAATTGTTTTCTTTATTATACCAAGAATTTCCAGTCTTGCGGTTTTTGCCATCAGCAAAGCCTCTTTTATCATATCATTATCAATGCCGTCGGTTTTGGTATCCATCTGGATGGCCGTTATCCCGTTTTTAGTCCCGGCCACTTTGAAATCCATTCCTCCTAAATGGTCTTCCGGGCCCTGTATATCAACCATCAATTTTTGTTTTGAGAATTCTTTGTGTTCGGCCAAACCGATTGATATGCCGGCTGCAATCTCTTTGATCGGCACTCCGGCATCCATTAAAGCCAAAGATGTGGCGCAAACCGAAGCCATTGAAGTTGATCCGTTGCTGGATACGGCTTCGGAAACAACCCTTATCGTATAAGGGAATTTTTCCGGGTCAGGGATCAGGGGCAATAAAGCCTTTTCCACCAGATTTCCATGGCCGATTTCTCTCCTTTTCGGGCCCCTCATGAAACTTACTTCTCCGGTAGAATATGGCGGAAAATTATAATGGTGCATGAATCTTTTCTTCCCGACTATTTCCATCCCTTCCAACAGCTGCTGGTCTTTCGGCCCGCCTAAAGTCAGGATTGATAAGATCCTTGTCAAACCGCGGGAAAAAATGGCAGAGCCGTGGGTCCTAGGCAGGACTCCCACTTCGCAGGCGATCTTCCTTATTTCGTCCCTCTTCCTGCCGTCAGGCCGGATATTATTGTTAATGATATGTCCATAGATAGCTGTTTCTACTTCATCATCAAAAATCCTGATGGCCAGCTTTAATTTTTCCGGTTCAGGGTATTTTGCCCTGACCATGTCAACCATTTCTTGCCTCAGAGTATCTATGGAAGAAAGGTCTTTTTCCTTCAGCTCAAGATTTTTCACGGCCGCAGCCATTTTTTTATCAGCGAACTCCCGTATTTCTTTTTCCAGCTCCGGATCAGAATATTCCGTGACAACCATTTTTTCTTTCCCCACCTCTTTTGCGATTTTTTTCTGGAATTCAATGATTTTTTTGAGCTCCGGCTCAGCGGCTTTGGAGGCTTCCGCAACCTCGTCTTCGGTGGCTTCTTTCGCCCCCATTTCCACCATATTAACCAGAATTTTTCCGTTTACCTCAACAGCGGCCAACGTCAGATCAATGGTTCCGGCCGCCCTTTGCTCGTATGTCGGGTTGAAAATTAATTTTCCGTCTACTTTGCCCACCCTTATCGCCGCCACAGGCCCGTTGAAAGGGATATTAGAAATAGACAAAGCGATTGAAGCTGCATTCAATCCTAAAATATCCGGGTCGTTTTTCCCGTCCCAAGACAAACAGGTAACAACTATCTGGGTCTCTTTGTTGAATTCTTTGGGGAATCGGGGCCTGATTGCCCGGTCTATCATCCTGCCGGTCAGGATTGCCTCGTCGGTCGGCCTGCCCTCCCTTCTTATGAACCTTGAGCCGAAAATTTTTCCGGCAGCATAAAATCTTTCCTCGTATTCAACGGTAAGAGGAAAAAAATCCTGCAAAGTGTCTTTGGCTGACATTACGGCCGTGGCCAATACTTCGGTTTCGCCCATTTGGGCCAGGCAAGAGCCCAATGCCTGTTCCGCCCAGTTTTTCATTTTTATCTGGATGGACTGCTCTCCAACTTCTAGCTGGAAACTTTTTTCTTTTTCCATTTTATTATTGCAAGAGCCCGGCAATTAAGAGAATTTCACCCGCATATCTCGAAAACATTTCGGAACATGCGGGTGTTATTCTTAAGCCGGATTCTGGCGTTATTAATTATTTTTTTTACTTGTTATTTAAAAGGAACTTGTCTTGCCCCTTATCCATGTCTATGAACTCATCAGCCACTTCTCTCAAATGCGAAGAAGTAGTTTTACCGAAGGCCATCACTTCCAGCCTCTTGCCCTGGTTTTTCAGATATTCAACCAAAGGGATGAAATCGCCGTCGCCGGAAACCAAGATAACCACGTCCACGCCCGGAGCCGTCCTTACTGCATCAATTACTATGCCGACGTCCCAGTCGGCTTTTTTCTGGCCGTTATAAAATTCCTGCAAATCCTTCACCCTTGTCTCTATGCCGAGCTTTGTCAACGCCTCAAAAAACGGCTCCTCGGTGCCGGTTTTTGTTCTGATAACATAGGCGAATGCGCGTATGAATTTCCTTTCGGCAATCGCCTGCTTCAGGACTTCTTTGAAATTTACTCTGGAGTGGTAAAGATTTTTGGCGGAATGATAAAGATTTTGCACATCAATCAGGACTTCTACTCTTTGTTCTTTTGGTTTTGCCATTTTTTAGATTTTTTTACTATTTTAACCCTGTCTTTTTGACAATGTCATTATACCTCTTTTCATTGTCTTTTTTAAGATAAGCCAGGAGTTTTTTCCTTTTGACCACCATTTTTATCAAGCCCCGTTTTGAATGGAAATCCTTGGGGTGTTTTTTAAGGTGTGAAACCAGCTTGTCTATTTCTTCAGAGAGCAACGCAATCTGGACATCCGGAGAACCGGTGTCTGTTTCATGGATGGCGTGCTTCTTGATTATTTTGGCTTTCGTTTCTGTTTTTAACATGTTTTTTGTTATTTATAAGCGAAGTTTATATGTTGTCCTGAGTATAAACCATAATACGGCAATTGTCAATTGTGCCCTCGTCGAGACTCGAACTCGTCGCGCTACGCTCACTGCGTTCGCTAACGCGCTCCTTCAAAACCCTCGGTTTTGAATAATTTCCTACACGGGGAAACGCCCAGTTTCCCCGACCCCCTTTCTGGAGTTCTCGTCTCGACTCGGATATATTTATTAAAATAATGTGCCCTCGTCGAGACTCGAACTCGAAACCAATGGCTTAAGAGGCCACTGCTCTACCAATTGAGCTACAAGGGCAAGTTTTATAGCTGATAAATCGAGCCCCGAATATTATGCGAAAATTCGAGGCTCGGCTGTGACTAAAATAATTTGATATGCGAACCTTATTATTTAAGGCCCGGCGCTCCGATGGTCGTTAAGACAAAATTGACTATCACCCATGCTCCGAAAGCCAAGACAAGGCCGATAACCGTCGCCAACAGGATTTTTTTGCCCAATCCTGCCAGATTCGGATTCCCTCCTGAGATAAGGAGCATAATCCCTCCGATGGTCAGGAACAAAGCCGCTCCGGGCAAGACAAGCCAATACAAAATATCATTTACTACAACGGGTATCATATTCAATAAATCCCCAAAGTCGCAAGGACAGCTGGAATTATAACCGCATTGCACTATCGCATTTTGGGAATTGGGGCATGGGGTGGCTTTAATAATGCCGGGGGATAATAATAAAAATAAAATAATTACTAAAAATATTTTTTTCATTTCTTTGTTTTTATTCATTTTATACCAATAAAAGCAATTTTTCCAATTTTATGCCCCTGCCTTGATTCGAACAAAGATTTCTGGGTTCGAAGCCCAGCGCTCTATCCATTGAGCTACAGGGGCATGGTATTCAATATAATTTATCACAAAATTCAGCTTTTATCAAGTTGAAATAAAGTTGATTTTGGGATAAGATAAATGAAATTTCAAAGCTTAGATTTTAAATGACAATCCCGAAAGAGGTAAAATCAGTGATAGAGGGCCTTAAAAAAGCCGGATTCGAGGCGTATGCAGTAGGCGGCTGCGTGCGTGATTTTTTGCGTGGACAGGAACCGAAAGACTGGGACGTAACCACCAATGCCAAGCCGGAAGAAATACAGAAGGTTTTCCCGGAAAGTTTTTATGAAAACAAGTTTTTGACGGTGACGGCAAAAACCGTGAGCAAAAAAGAAAATCTAAAAGAAGTCGAGATCACCACCTACCGAACCGAAACCGGCTATTCAGACAAGCGCCATCCCGATGAGGTGAAATATGCCAAGACACTGGAAGAAGACTTGAAGAGAAGGGATTTTACGGTGAATGCGATGGCCCTCGGCCTCGGCTCGGGGCAGGCTTATAAATTAATCGACCTGTTCGAGGGGCAGAAAGATTTGGAGAATAAAACAATCAGGACAGTCGGCAATCCGGATGAACGTTTTTCCGAAGACGCCCTGAGGATGATGCGGGCAATAAGATTTTTTTCCACATTGGGGTTTGCCATAGAAAAAAATACCCTGGAGGCGATAAAGAAAAACGCAAAATTGATAACAGCGGTTTCTGAAGAAAGGATAAGGGACGAGTTTTTAAAAATCATAATGTCGGAAAGAGCTTATGAGGGAATGGAGATTCTGCGCGAATCGGGCATTTTGAAATTCATAATGCCGGAGCTGTTGGAAAGCTACCAAATCGGCCAGAACAAGCACCATATATATGATTGCTGGGAACACGCTTTATTGTCTTTGAAATATGCCGTTAAAAAGGATTTCAGCCAGGAAGTGCGCCTCGCCTCCCTGTTCCACGACATCGGCAAGCCCAGGACGAAGAGGGGCGATGGCCTGGACTCCACTTTTTACAACCACGAAATCGTCGGCGCCAAGATGACGGAAAAATTGATGGAGAGATTGAAATTCCCGAAAAAGACCATCGAAAACGTGGTGAGGCTTGTAAGATACCATCTTTTTTATTACAATGCCGGAGAAGTCACGGATTCTTCCGTCAGGCGCCTGGTGAAGAATGTGGGGCCGGAAAATATGGAAGACCTTCTGAAAGTAAGGCAGGCGGACAGGATCGGATCTGGCGTGCCGAAAGCCGAACCTTATAAACTAAGGCATCTGAAATATGTGGTCGATAAAGTCAGCCAGGACCCGATATCAGCCAAGATGCTGAAGATAAACGGCAATGAAATAATGAAAATGCTGGATATAAAGCCGGGGCCGAAAGTCGGGCAGATACTGGATGTTCTGCTGGAAAAAGTCCTGCAGGATCCTAAAAACAATAAAAAAGAATTTTTGGAAAAAGAAGCCAAAAAATTGGGAGCGATATCTGACGAGCAATTGAAAAAAATCGCAACTGAGGCCAAAAAAGAAAAAGAGGGAGTGGAAGTGAAGCGCGATGAAATGACGAAACAGAAATATTGGGTTACTTAGCCCGTAACGGGGGTTGGTTTAACGGTAGAATCTACGGTTCGGGACCGTAGGACGAGAGTTCGACTCTCTCACCCCCGACAATTTTATTAACTAATTTTCAAAATCCATGGCAGAGACAATAAAAAGAAATACGCCCAGGGATGTTTTTTTGCATCTTCTGGCGATAGTCACGCTTTATTGGTCGGCAATAAGTTTTGTGACAATTTTGTGGCAAATCATAAATTATTATTTTCCGGATGTTTTAAACGATTATGGATATATGGGACTTACCGGGCCGATAAGATTTGCGGTTTCTTCATTGATTATTGTGTTCCCTGTTTTTATTTTAGTTTCCTGGTATTTAAATAAAATTTATAGAACAGAGTTGCAGGTCAGAGAATCAAAAATACGCAAGTGGCTGATATATTTAACCCTCTTTATCTCTTCTTTGGTTATTATTGGAGATTTAGTCAGCACCATCAATACTTTTTTGGGAGGTGAAATAACAATAAGGTTTGTTTTAAAAGCGTTTTCAGTTCTTGTTGTTGCTGCGGTTGTTTTGGGATATTATTTCGACGACGTAAGGCGAGAAACCCCGGCAAAATCAGCTAAATATTTTGCCTGGATTTCCGGAATAATAATTTTAGCAGCAATCATCAGCGCATTTTTTATAGTCGGTTCTCCGAATACCGCAAGGTTAATACAGTTTGACCAGCAAAGGACTTCGGATTTGCAGAACATACAATATAACATAATAAATTACTGGCAGAGGAAACAAAAACTGCCCGCCACTTTAGCTGATTTGACTGATAACATTTCCGGTTTTGTGGCGCCAGTCGACCCGGAAACAAAAGCGCCCTACGAATATAATATAAAAGACCAGGAAAATTTGTCTTTCGAATTGTGCGCCAATTTCGATAAAGTCAGCAACAGTAACTATCCTTCTCCCGTTTACAATTATGCAATAGACAAATTTTCTAATTGGGACCATGCAGCTGGCCGGGTTTGCTTTGAAAGGAATATCGATAAACAACTATATCCGCCGATAATAAACACAGTACCAGCAATAAGCAAATAGAAAACAAAAAGCCTCCCGTCTGCGGGAGGCTTTTAGATTATTTCACTAAATTTATCGGCTTGTTTTTCAGGAAAGCCAGGATGTTTTCTATGGTCGTGTCTAATATCCTGGCCAGTGCCTCTTTTGAATTGAAAGCATTGTGCGGGGTGACTATCACTTTCGGATTTTGGATTAAAATGTGATTTTGCAAAACAGTTTTTAAATCGCATTTATTCTGGAAGGGCGCGGCTAACAATTCTTTTTCTTCTTTGACAACGCATTCTTCTTCTAATACATCCAATCCCGCACCGGCTAATATGTCTTGTTTAAGAGCAGAGAGGAGGGCTTCCGTCTCCACCAAGCCCCCGCGCGCCGTGTTGACCAGGCAAGCGCCTTTTTTTATTTTTTCAATGTTATTTTTGTTTATCAGGTGATGGGTTTTTTCGTTATCGGGGGCATGGAGGGTGATTATGTCGGAATTTGCCAGAAGTTCGTCTACTTCCATAAATTTTATTTTCATTTTCCGGCCGAAAGATTTGTCGGGCATCGGGTCAAAGGCTAAAATATTCATTTCAAATCCCGAAGCTATCCTGGCGACATGCTTGCCGATATTGCCCAAACCGATGATGCCGATGGTTTTGCCGCTTAAATCAAAACCGCGCAGGCCTTCGAGGGTAAAATCGCCCTGCCGCGTCCGTTCGATTGAAGGCACCAGTTTGCGCGACAAAGCCAGGATCAGGGCAAAGGTGTGTTCGGCTACCGTGTTAGAGCCATAAGTCGGCACATTGCTCACCTTTATTTTCCTGCTTTGGCATTCCTTTATATCAATATGGTCAAAGCCGGTGGACATAGTAGCGATGGATTTCAGGCCGGGCAGGGCGTCCAGGATTTCTTTCTGGATTTTAGAATAAATAAAAACAGCCAAAATGCCGGCATTCCGGGCCTTGGCCAAATTATTCGGTTCTAAGATAGTCGGTGAAAAATCAAGGGAAATATTTTTTACGGTCGCTAATTTTTCCCTTAAATAATCCTCTTCCCATTTTTCTGTTTCGAAAAAAGCTATTTTTGTTTCTGCCATAATTCAATTATTATATCATAATTATTTATTCTTATATCTTTTCATCAGCAGGGAGTTGGAAACGACTGAAACCGAGGAGAACGCCATGGCGGCTGCGGCGATAGATGGGCTCAACAGCCAGCCGGTGAACGGATATAAAATTCCGGCTGCGATGGGTATGCTTATTGTGTTATAAAAGAATGCCCAGAAAAGGTTCTGTTTTATTTTATTTAAAGTGTATCTGCTTAAATCAATAGCGGTGGCCACATCGCGCAGGTCATCTTTTATAAGGATGATCTGGCCGGTTTCCATAGCCACGTCTGTGCCTGAGCCCAGGGCGATTCCCAGGTCTGCCTGCGCCAGGGCCGGGGCGTCGTTTATGCCGTCGCCCACCATTGCCACGACCTTGCCATGCTCCTGCAGTTTTTTGATTTCATCTGATTTGCCCTGCGGCAAGACTTCGGCCAAAACCATATCGATCCCCAGCTGTTTGGCGATGGCCTCGGCCACGCGTTTGTTGTCGCCTGTGATTATGGCAATCTTTTTGCCCATTTTGCGCAAGGACCCGATAGCCTCTTTCGAGCCGGGTTTTATCTGGTCTGCGAGCAATATCGCCCCCATGACCTCTTTGTCGTGATGGAGCATGAAGAGCCATGTCCCCACGTCATCGGAAGCCATAATCTTGTCGGCGAATTTTGTATCGGCTTTCCTTTCCTGCAATAATTTTTTATTCCCCAAAGAAATGAAATTTTTGTGTTCGCACTCGGCAATCACGCCCCGGCCGGGCAGTTCCTTGAAGTTTTTTAATTCCGCGAATCCTGTTTTTTTCTTTTTTGCAAAGTCATAAACAGCTTTTGAAAGCGGATGGCGGGAATTTTTTGCAAGGGAGCCCGCAGCTTTCAATATATGCTCTTCCGTGAAATCGTGTTCAGGATTCACTATTATTTTTTGTATCTTCGGTTCGCCGATTGTCAGGGTGCCTGTCTTGTCAAAAACAATAACATCCACTTTTTTGGCAGTCTCCAAAGCCTCGCCGTTTTTTATCAGGATGCCTCTGCTGGCCCCCAATCCCGTGCCCATCATTACTGCTGTGGGCGTTGCCAAACCCAAGGCGCAAGGGCAGGCGATAATCAAAACCGCCACCATCACGGTCAAAGCGAAAGGTATCGATTGTCCTGCCAGAAGCCAGATTACGGCCGCCAAGATCGCCAGGCCCAGGACCGCAGGCACGAAATAATAAGAAATCTTATCTGCCAAAAATTGTATGGGAGCCTTGGATCCCATTGCTTCTTCCACGATTTTTATAATCTGTGCAATCATCGTGTCCTTGCCGATTCTGGTTGCCTTGAATTTTAAAACACCGGTTTTGTTTATGGTGGCGCCGATGACCTGGTCACCTTTTTTCTTTTCAACCGGGATGCTTTCTCCGGTGATGGCTTTTTCATCAACGCCCGAATACCCGTCAGTTACAATGCCGTCAACCGGGATTTTTTCTCCCGGCCTTACCAAAAGTATGTCGCCAACCTGGACCTCGGTGATGGGGATTTGAAGTTCTCTGCCGTCTTTGATTATAGTTGCTTCCTTGGCCTGCAATCCCATCAGTTTTTTTATGGCATCGGAAGTTTTCCCTTTTGTAAGCGCCTGCAGATAATTTCCTAAAGAAATAAAAACCAATATCAAAGCCGCGCTTTCAAAATATAAATCAGCCGCGGTTCCTTTTGTGGCGTTTAAAATAGCCATTATGATGCTGTAAAAGTAAGCGATGGCCGTGCCTAAGAATACCAAAGCATCCATGTCGGGGTGCAATCTTTTCAAGGATTTGGAGCCCGAAACCCAGATGTTGAAATTGGAAAAAATCACGGCCGTAGCCAGGGCAAACTGCACTAATGGAGAATAATTTTCCAGCCAAACAGGCATTGGGAAATTAAAAAGCATCCGGCCCATGGTCAGATATAAAATAGGCAAAGCTAAAATAAGAGCGGCAATAAACCGCATCTTATAGCCCTGGATTTCGTTTTCCTTGTTCATTTTGCCATGCTCGTGCCCCGGCATCCCTTCCATACCTTCCATTTCTTCGCCGACTTCTTCTATCTTATATCCGGTTTTTTCTATGGCTTTTTTAACTTCATCAAGGCTTATTTTCTCCGGGTCATATTCAACATAAGCTTTTTCAGTGGCAAGATTCACATTGCCCGACACAACGCCTTTCTCATTTTTCAGGGCCATTTCAATGACGGCAGCGCAGGAAGCGCAATGCATGCCGCTGATTTTCAAAATTGATTTTTGCAACATATTTATTTAGCCTTGTTTAAATCTTTTAATAATTTCTCTAAATTAATTCCGTAGGCCTCGCAAACTTCCCCGATTTTCAAATCAGAAATTTCCACTTCAACCATAGGGCACGACAAACAGGGCACGCGGTGGTCTGCCAGTATTTCATCAGCCCCCTTTATTCCCAGGATATCTTTTAGCGTCGAGTTTTTGTTTACCTTGTTAAGTTTTGCCGAAGGCAAATCTGCTTTGCGTGATTTAACAGGATGAATTTTTTTCTGCATATTTTAATAGTTAATTAATAACTTCTATTATGCCTGTTATCATTCCCATCCCGCAGCTGAATTTGTATCGTCCGGCTGTTGAGGGCGTAAATTCTTTCACAGAAACTTGACCGGGGGTCAAAGTTATCTGCCCTTCGAACAGGTTGGCAGAAATTATCCCGTTATTGCAGCCAAGAGAATTTCCGCCGGTGATTTCCCACCTCACGGGCACTCCGGCCTTAACTTTAAAATAATTCGGATCGTCTCCTGATCCCGAAGCAATCATCTTGATGACTTGTTTGCCGTCAATAATCGGCGGCAAGCCATTGTCGATACTTTGGGTGGTATTTTTTACGGGTACCAGGTCATTGATATTATTATAACCCAGCACGGCTAATTGGGAATTGATATTGAACAGGGCGAAAAACAAGACCACGATGCCGGCGATTTTAGAGAACCGGTCGGCCCAGTGGGGGTTTTTTGAAAAAGCCACGCTTGAAAGCCCGATAGCCAGAAGCGGAATGGTTGTACCCAGGGCAAAAAATCCCATGATAAGGCTTCCCTGCAGGGGGCTTCCCGAAAGCAAAGCCAATCCCTGGCTGGTAATCGTGAATCCGCAGGGCAGGAAAAAGGTCAGAGCTCCCATGAAGAACGGCATATTTTTTCCTTTGAAGTTTTTTTCGTTGGCGACATATCTCGTCATTGATTTTGGCAGGGAGAGCTGGAACTTGCGGAAGAAACCCACATCCAGCATCTGCATTGCGATGGCAAGCATTAAAATCGATACTGCGATTATCAGGATAGAAGTGAATTTAAGGGACAGCTGGAATGTGCTTCCTAAAAGTCCCAAAATTGAGCCGAAAAACAAATACGAGATAACCCTGCCCGAATTAAATAATATATGAGGCTGGAGTTTTTTTACCGTTGAAGTTTCGGCGGCATATAATTCTGACCACTGTTTTGACATCGATAGAATCAACCCGCCTACAAGCGCCGCGCAGGATGAAATTCCGGCCAGCAACCCGAAAACGAAAAAAGTGGGCAAAGAGGAACCGGAGCTCACATTAAGCCAGTCGGCCAGCCCGATTTTGTTCAGCCATAAGAAAATCGCGATTAAAACTAAACCGATGCCAAGGCTGGAGAAAAATCCGGATTTTTTAACTGGTTTCGGGGCTATCGGCGTTCCGTTCAGATCTGAAAAAACATAATTTTCTGCTTTGAAAATCCTGTTTAGTCTTTCTGGAGAGGGCCTGTTGCCCTCATACTCAATCACTACTTCTCCTTTGCCCGTTGACGCTTCGGCTGACTTTACTCCTTCGAGGGTTAAAAATTGTTTTTCAATCAAGATTTCGCAGGAGGCGCAATGCATCCCGCTTACCTTATATATATGTTCTTTCATGAATATATTTCTATTTATTAAATAAATTAGTTACCTTTAAAATTTCCTCGGTCATCTGCTTTTTCTTTTTATCGTTCTTTGCAGCCATGGCCATCTTGAAACAAGTGTTCAAATGGTTCTCCATCAGCATCTCATTGGCTGACCTTAAAAGCCCGATAACAGCCAAATTCTGCTGCATGATGTTTATGCAGTATTCGCCGTTCTCGGTCATCTCGGTTATTTTTTGGAGCAAGCTCCCGGCTTTCTTGAAATTTATAAGCGTTTTCTCTTTTTGTTTTGTCATGGTTTTCATGATTTTTTTGTATTAATTTTAATTAGTTTTTTGGTGCAGTATTACCTACACCTAGGGTATAGGTCTATCATAGCATATACAAAGGACCGTGTCAAGGGTCTTGGCTTCCCTCTTCCGATTTGATAGAGTATATTTAATAATATATGAGCCGAGAAAAAGAGCTTAAAAAAACATTGGCCGAGGAAAGCATCGTAAGCAGAAATTTATATCTGATTTGTTTTGTCGTCACTTTGGTTACAATGGCGATGACTGTTGTGGAATTTTTCAGCCGCGGGCAATTTTTTTCTGCACACTTGGACCTTTTTTACATAGGCATCCTCATCGTTTATTCTATACACAAAGAAGTGATAAGATGGGTCGGCAATAAGAAAACCGAGCATCAGGGAGAATATTTCGTTTATGCCTGGGTGCTGCTGACTCTGGCCCTGTATGTCGTCAATTTTTTATCCCGCGATTATTATTCGCATCTGGCGCAGGGAGGGCCGTCAACTGATTTGCGCGACACGGCCATAATCACCCTGGAGGTGCTGACGGTCTTCATTTTCACCCGTTGCGCAAAATTAATAGGCAAGAAGGTGGTTTTAAAATAATTTAGGGCCCGTAGTTCAGTGGTAAAATGCCGCATTCGCATTGCGGAGGCGTGGGTTCGATTCCCGCCGGGTCCACAGCGTTTTAAATCATATATGCGTATGTCCGTAGAAAGAGAAAATTTACCAAAAAAAGAGGAAGGGCCAATACCTGCACTTGAAACATTAAGGCGGGAATTTTCGCATCCAGTACCGGCGGAGTATCAGGAATTGGCAAAGACAGCGGACATTGCCCCGACAGCGCCTTCATACATTTTCTCGGTGCGAGATATAATAATAGAAGACAACGAGTTGATAAAGCAACTTGAAAGTGAAGCTCCCTTGCAAATAGAAGAAGATGACTTGACGAATATGGGTAGAATTTTGAAAGAACACTTAAAAGGAGATACGTTAGTTGATTTGGGCTCGGGGAAGCAGGTTTTTATCCCCAATCTTGCCAGGGCTATTGGAGTAAAAAGATATATCGGGGTGGATATTGTTGCAACGGAATCATTCTCCGGAGATAAAGATTTTGAAAAGGCTGTTTTAAAAGATGACATGCTTTTGTTTGCAGCCAAATTGCCTGATAACTATGGTTCATTTTTTAATGCAGGAATAGAAGATTACGGTGGCGAGATGACACAAGAGATATATGGCACAAAAATAGGAGACGCTGAGGTGGAATTGCACCCAAGTCCATATATGGAAAAACTTTTAAAAGAGATTTATAGAGCTACCAGGCAAGGCGGATTATTAATTTTGGGAGCTGATAACACTTTTCCTAACCCGGAAACAGTTGGCTTTAAACGCATAGATATAAAAAATTCCAATCAAGCGCCCATGAGTACGAACGTTTATATCAAAGAGTGACCGTTTTTTAATTTTATTCAAAATAATTTCATGAAAAGCTTAATTGTAATTTCCGGCGCACCCGGAAGCGGGAAATCGACGATAGCGGAATTGCTGAAAGATAAATTGCAGTCCCCTTACATCGATTTTGGCTGGCTGAGGGAATTCCATCTTGATAAGGAATGGAAAAATGCCGGCAAAGACGAAGAATCAATGGCGTTCGAGAACCTGGTTTTCATCCTCAAAAATTACATCAAGCACGGGTATAAAAATGTAGTTATCACGGATTTGGAAGATTCGAGGGTCCAGGAGATTTCTAAATATTTTAGGGACGAAAAATATATTATTATCAGCTTGACCATAGAAAATGACGAGGAACTGAAAAACAGGATTTCCGGGCGGGACAGCGGTTTTAAAAATATTGAAGAAGCTTTAAATTGGAACAGGAATTTAAAAACGCGCAAGGCCTTGGCCAACGAGTGCAAGATTGATAATACGCATAATAATCCTAATCAAATATTAGAAGAAATTTTAAAGTTAGTATAAAAATATGGCAGTTAAATTAGAAGACATCACAATAAGGAAGCTTTCGGAAAAAGATTTGGATAAGGCCCAGGAATTTATGGATTTTATGAACGGCTTGGTTGAGGAAGACGCGAAAATCTTGGCAAACCAGAAAATGGCCATTGAAGAAGAGAAAAAATGGCTCCAGGAAAAAATAAACGAAAGGATGTCAGATAAGGAGGTTTTCCTCATTGCCGAGCATCAAGGCAAAATAGCCGGAGACACCCATATAAGGTTGGGAAAATGGCGCCGGAACCATGTCGGTACTTTCGGGATCGCAATTGATAAGAACTACCGGGGCATCGGCCTGGGAACAAAATTGATGGCCGAAATAATCAAACTGGCGCAAAAGGAACTGAAGCCTTGCCCCAAAATTATCCAGCTGGAGGTTTATGAAAATAACAAGCCCGCAATCGGTTTATATAAGAAGATGGGTTTCAAAAAAGCGGCCAAATTGCCAAAGCAGGTGCAATATAAAGGAAAACTCATTTCCGAATTTGTAATGCTGTTGGAATTAAAGTAGTATTACTAATAAAAATAACCATGAACAAGCAAAAAATATATTTCGTAATAATATTCACAATCTTGAGCCTGCTGGCGTTCCAGGTGCCGATTTCAAAAATAATCGGGTCTTCACAATCGTTCACGCTTTTCGAACTGATCGCGCCAATCGGAGGGATGTTCTTAGGTCCCCTATTGGGAGGAGTATCGGCATTTTGCGTGAGGGCGATTGATATAATTTATAAACACCAATCATTGGATTTGCTGACTGCCATAAGATTCTTGCCGGCGATGCTGGCGGCGGTTTATTTCGGGATGAAAAGCAAAAAGTCCGCAATTATTTTTCCGGTCTGCATAATTTTGTTCTGGCTTAATCCTATCGGCAGGCAGGCCTGGCTTTATCCTTTAATCTGGTTAATTCCGTTTGTCACGACTTTGGGAAAGAAGAGATTGATTTTAAACAGCTTGGGCGCGACGATGACTGCGCATGCTGTGGGCTCGACCATCTTCCTATATACATTCGGCCTGACTCCGGCGATCTGGATGGGGCTGATACCGGTGGTATTCGTTGAAAGAGGAATTTTTACAGTCGGCATCTGGTGCAGTTATCTGGCAATGAACTGGCTGCTTAATCTTCTGGCAAAAATAGAAAAAGTAAAAGTTTTGAAAAGGTTTGTTAAGGAAGAATATTTACCGTCGCTGGAATTTTTGAAATCGAGGGCATAATTATTGACGGGCACGTATAATTTGCTATAATTAAGCCGTACTTGAAAATCATAAATCCAATAATCAGGTCTCCGGCAAAGCCGGAGGTTGGGCCTGATTTCGCCGTAAGGCATGGAGGTTTCTGCATAAGTGGAAATCCGGGAGCTCCCGTAACAGAGATAATTAATGAATCTGCTGATTAGCGGAGGAGTTGATGAGAATAAAACAGGGTGGCACCACGCGGAAACACTTCCCGTCCCTGCTGCGCAATTCAGTTGCGCCGTAGAGATGGGAAGTTTTTTTGTTCTTCGAAATCAAAACAACAGCGGAAGAAAGGGGGCAAACAATGCCAAAAGAAAATTCCAAACCCAAATCCCGGAAGCCCAAGAAGTCAGCTTCTGATGATACAAGGAAGCAGCCATCCAAGGCTTCGGGCACGGGTGCGGGCTGGACTACGCCGAGCAGCAACTTTAGCGGAAAGGGCATAGGCTGGGGATAGCTGTTTGTAGGGCCATCTAAATGGTCAAAGGGCTTCACTGCGGTGCAGCCCTATTTTTTTGTTATATAATAACTTAATGGACTCAAAACAATTAGGGAAAATTGGCGAGGATTTGGCGACAGATTATTTAAAACGGAATGGCTTTAAGGTTTTGGAAAGGAACTATATAAAGGAATGGGATGACAAGACTAAGGGGGAAATCGATATTATCGCCAAAAAAGATGGTGTTATTTGTTTTGTTGAAGTGAAAACCAGCGCCGCCGCTTCGGGCGGCGGCGCATTTTTGCCGGAAGACAGGGTAAATTTTAGAAAACAAAAGCAACTGGCCAAGCTTTCTCAGAAATGGCTGGAAGAAAAGAGAATAAAAATGGATACGCCCTGGCAGATAGATGTGGTCGGTGTGGTATTAAACGAAATTGACCCCAAAAAATCAGAAATCCGGCATTTTAGCAATGCAGTTTCTGAATCTTGACGTTGTTGCCCAATTATTATAGTGTCAGGGCAGAGGGGTTCGTTGACAACAGGAGGTGTACAATGAAAACCTGGAAAGCATTGCTATATGCCATTTCGGTTACTGCGGTTTCCGTGGGTTTGCTGATTCTCCTGCGAGGGTTGCCCACCAGAGAGCAGCTGCTTGAAAGCGGGCTGACTATGTTTTTTGCGGCCTTCGTCCTGATGAAGTACTACGTCGGAGGAAGGGAAAAGGACTACATTATTATGGACGATAAATGGAAGAAACTGAATGAAGAAGGAAGGTGCGGGAAGTGCGAGTACGAATTCACAGAGGATAATCCTGACGGCGGAAGCGGAATGTGCCGCAACTGCTGGGCGAAAATCCACTAAACAGCAAGAAAAAGGAGGAGCGGCCATGGGAATCAAGCTGAACGTTCCCTACGAGAAGAGGGATATCGGCCAGCTCCTTGAGGAGCTGGGAAAAAATGAAAAATGGCGGAGCTGCGTGGTAACCATCCAGACCACGCTCCCCAATCGTTACCGCCAAACGGAGAGCGTATATTTCCATAACCTGCAAATCACCGACTTCCGGCGGGTGAAAGCAAGATTCGAGCTGGTGCTGAAGCCCACAAAAGAAGGATTTTTGCCGATTCAGGTGCAGTATTTTTTCTGGCCGGGCGAAAAGGACGAACAGGATAAGGGCGGGCTTAAAAAGCCGATCCTGTCCATAAGCGTTTTGGGCGCGCCAGGATTCTTTCCGAAGTTCAAGGATTTCCTGCGACGCATTTTTGGCAAGTAAGAAAACCCCTGAAAGGAGGTGGCCGTGGATATTGCGGCGATAATCGCGGAAACACTGCAAGAAATGGATCCTGGCAAGGCTAGGGCGGAATTAGTGTTGTGCGGTTTGTTTCTGATCGCTTTCTTAGTCGGGATTTGGTACGTTACCCGTGAGGAAGATTATTATGGCGACTACTGAGGCTCCTCAACAGCTTGGGAAGGAGGTGGAGGCCATGTGCGTTATGAAAGTAATTGAAGCAATCGGGCGAAACGCAGATCCCGACAAGGACTTGGCAATGTGGATATTCGTAGCAGTCATGACAGTTTCCTTTCTTTGGGCAATTCTTTGTGCTTGCCGGACCCGTCACGACGGCGTCCACGACCGTTGCACATTTTAGCAGGGGCTCGATATTTGTCGGGCTCTTTTTTTTGTTCTTGACATGGATTTTTTCTTGTGCGAAAATAAATTAACGACTGAGTGTAGGTCAAAATCGAACAACGAGGCGTTTATGGACGCCTACAATGCTTTCCTCTGAAAGCAAGAGACTCAGCGCTAACGCTCATTAACAACATACCCACCCATAAAAACCCAGACAGCAACGCTGTCACCCCACAAACACCAAAACCCGTCAACAAAGGCACTTCTCACCAAGTGCCTTCTTTCTTTATAAGAAATCAGGAATCCGGCATTCCGGCAATGTGATTCCGAATAATTATCAAGGTTTTCCTGTTCCCCGCTTTTTTCGGGGATTTTTTTTGAATACGCAAAGGGTTGACATAGCCCCTAAAAGTTATAAAATAAATTATAAAAATACTTTATAATTAATAATTGAATTCATGAATAAGACTCAAAAAATAATTGTAACTATTTATGTCCTATTGTGTTTTGCCTGTTTTATCACCAGTTTCTTTATCACTATCAATAACAACAACCTCACCGGATCTTTTGTCGCATTGGTTATTCTTGATATAATTGCCTGGCTGATTTTAGGGATAATTGCCCTTATCCTTTATAGAACTTGGGGCGATAAAAAATATTAACAGTTTCCACTAAGCTCTCCCTTGCCGGAGGGCTTTTTCTTTGTTCTTGACCCCGTAGAGAAATTTTGGATTGCTTTGCAATTTTATTTCGCTCCGGCGGAATTATCCAAAATTCTTCTACGGGGTTGACACCTTTTTGTTGCTTTGCTATATTGATATAAGAATAGGAAGTAATGAAAATTTGTCCGTCTGACCACGGACTATTTTTTTACCATTCTATAAATAAATTTAAAAAGTCTGGTATAAGTGTTGCTTCGTTGCGACGCAGCAACCTTATCCAAAATAACTAACAAATATATATAAAAATGGAAATAGATACAAAAGCGTTACAAAGAGCGTTGAGCCAGATTGCTCAGGAGAGAGGCATTGACCCTGCCCGGATTTTAGAAACCATCGAGGCGGCCATCGCCACAGCATATAAAAAAGACTACGGCAAGAAAGGCCAGAAAATCAAAGCCAAATTCAACGCGATATCCGGCGATGTTAAGTTCTGGCAGGTAAAGCTGGTGGTTGATAAGGATATGCTTTACACCGAGGAAGAAATTGAAAAGATGAAGGAAAACAAAGAGGAACTGGCCAGGGCTGAAGCCGGACCGGCCGAGGGCGAAGAAATAAAGAAAGTGGTTTTCAACGAGGAAAAGCACATAATGCTGGAAGATGCTAAAAAGGAAGAACCGAAAATAAAAGCCGGCGAAGAGCTGGAAATCCCTTTGCTGCCCAAAACTGATTATGGAAGGATTGCCGCCCAGACAGCAAAACAGGTTATCCTGCAGAAAATCCGCGAAGTGGAAAAAGAAACTGTTCTTTCGGAATACAAATCCAAAGAAGGCGAAATCGCTTCGGGAGTGGTGCAAAGGATAGAAGGCTATAATATTTTAATCGACATCGGAAAGACTTTGGGGGTTTTGACCAGGGAAGAGCAGATCCCCGGCGAATTTTACCGTCCGGGCCAGCGCTTGAAATTTTATATCTTGAAAGTTGATGAAACTCCGAAAGGCCCCATGGTTATCTTGTCCAGGTCTTATCCGAAACTGGTGTCCAAGCTTTTTGAATTGGAAGTTCCGGAAATCACTGCCGGCACCGTGGAAATAAAATCAATTGCTCGCGAGCCTGGTTTTCGTACAAAAATTGCGGTTGAATCCCACGACGAAAATCTTGACCCTATCGGCTCTTGCGTTGGGCAGAGGGGCACAAGGATTATGGCGGTCATCAATGAACTTGGCGGGGAAAAGATTGATGTGGTGGAATGGAAAAAGGAACCTGAAAAATTCATTGCCAATGCTTTGGCTCCGGCAAAAATTGTTGATGTAGAGATTGATACCAAGAATACTGCCAAGGTAAGGGTGCCCGAAGACCAGCTGTCTTTGGCCATCGGAAAAGACGGCAGGAATGTGAGATTGGCAGCCCAATTAACCGGCTGGAAAATCGATATCGAGGGCGCGGCAGTTGACGCGGAGGCCAAAGAAGGAGTAGAAGTAGAAGCAGAAGCAGAGCCGAAAAAAGAATCACCAAAGAAAGAAAAGAAAAGAATAAAGAAGGAAGAGAAAGAGGCTGCAGCGGAAGTTAAGGAAGGATCCCTGATGACGGACGATGAGGCCAGCGACGAGCCAGCCAAAGACAAGGAGATTAAAGAAGAGATGAAAGAAGAGGAAAAGCCGACGGGAAAAGAAGATGTCACTCAGCCCTAATATGGCGCTCGGGTATTTTCTTAAAAGAGCCGCCGTTGCCCTAGAATCGGGCCCGGCTACAGCTCGAGTTGCGGGGCTGCGAGGCGCTCTTTCAAGAAAACACCCTCGCTTAGCTATTATTTTAAAAGGTAAAGTTATATAAATTAAAAATTAATAATTAACTAAATAACCAAATATATGGATTCAATACTATATATCCCGGTAGTTATCTCCGTATTTTCCTTGGTGGTGGCATACCTGCTCGTGGCCTGGATCAAGAAACAGGACATGGGAACCCCGAAAATGAAGGAAATTTTCGAGGCGATTAAAAATGGAGCCAATGCCTTTTTGAAAAGGCAGTACAAGACCATCGGCGTAATGTCCGTGGTACTGGCCATTCTTTTATGGCTGGCCTATGGATTGGCCGGAAAATGGACTTTCGGCATGCAGACTGCGCTGGCTTTTCTTTTGGGAGCGATCTGCTCATGCCTGGCAGGGCTTATCGGCATGTGGATTTCCGTAAGGTCTAACGTCAGGGCGGCTTCAGCGGCACAGACAAGTTTTTCAAAAGCTTTGACAATCGCTTTCCGCGGAGGCGCGGTATCAGGCATTACCATTGTGGCAATGAGCTTGATCGGCCTTTCGGGATTATTTGCAATTTACAGCGCCTTGGGAGTCACTCCCGACGGCATCCCTTCCCTTTTGGTGGGATTCGGTTTCGGCGCCAGCTTGGTGGCCTTGTTCGCCCAGTTAGGCGGAGGTATTTATACCAAAGCCGCTGATGTGGGCGCAGACTTAGTAGGCAAAATCGAAAAAAATATTCCCGAAGACGACCCGAGAAACCCGGCCGTTATCGCAGACTTAGTCGGCGATAATGTCGGCGACTGCGCAGGAAGAGGAGCGGACTTGTTCGAATCAACCGCCGCAGAAAATATCGGAGCAATGATTTTGGGAGTAGCCTTGTATCCATATTTCGGAGTTGCCGGAATATTATTCCCGTTGGTTATCAGGGGTTTTGGGCTTCTGTGCGCCATCGTCGGAGTTTTTGCGGCAAAAGCCAAAGAAACTGATGACCCGTTGAAAGCTTTGAACTCCGGTTACTTTGTAACCTGCGCCCTGGCCACAATCGCTTTTTATTTCACCACGATGTGGATGTTAAAAGATATCTTATTCTTCTACGCCGGATTTGTTGGAATTTTGGCCAGCATCGCTTTTGTGTTCGTTACCCAATATTACACAGAATACAAATACAGGCCGGTGTTATCAATCGTTAAGGCTTCACAAACCGGGCACGCTACAAATATAATTGCCGGTTTGTCAGTAGGGTTTGAATGCACAATGGGCACCGTGATTATAATTTCGGCAGCTTTGCTTTCAGCATTCAAATTGGGCGAAATGACAGGCCTTCCTTCAGGCGGACTTTACGCCACCGCCGTGGCCACAATGGGAATGTTATCAACTGCCGCTTATGTTTTGGCCATGGATACTTTCGGGCCGATTACAGATAATGCCGGCGGAATCGTTGAAATGTCGGGAGCTTCGGAAGAAGTAAGAAAAAGGACTGACAAATTGGATGCAGCTGGAAATACCACCAAGGCTTTAACAAAAGGTTATGCCATGGGTTCGGCCGCATTAGCTGCATTCTTATTGTTCTCGGCATTCTTGAGCGAAGCTAGATTAACTTCAGTTGATTTGTCAAAAGTTAATGTGTTCGTTGCCGGATTAATCGGCGCGATGTTGATATTCTTCTTTACTTCCCTGGCTTTGAGAGCCGTTGGAAAGGCAGCCGGCGGAATCGTGGAAGAAGTAAGGCGCCAGTTCAAGGAAATCCCGGGCCTGATGGAAGGAAAAGGCAAACCTGATTATGCCAAATGTGTTGATATAACAACAAAGGCTGCTTTGAAGGAAATGGTATTGCCGGGCTTGCTGGCTGTGGCCATTCCGGTTTTGGTGGGAGTGTTCATGAAAGCCGAAGCCGAGGCCGGTTTGATAATGGTTGGCACGATTGCCGGCATTTTGCTGGCAACTGTGATGAACAACGCAGGAGGCGCCTGGGACAATGCCAAGAAATATATTGAAATGGGCCATTTCGGCGGCAAGGGCGGAGACGTCCACAAAGCAGCAGTTACGGGAGATACAGTCGGCGACCCATTTAAGGATACAGCCGGACCATCACTCCACGTTCTAGTAAAATTGTTAGGTACTCTCTCTTTAGCGTTGGTCGCCCTATTTATGTAAATGGGTTGCCGACTCAAAAGGGGTCGGGAAAAAGGAATTTTTCCCGTGTAGGAAATAGAAAAAGCTCCGGCTTCTGCCGGAGCCTTTTTCGTTTAGAAACCGAGGGGTTCTAAGGAGCGAGCCGGTAGTATGGAATAACGCGCCGCGAGAATACGCGGCGAAAAGGCGAGCGACGTTGGAGATCCCTTCAAGGATACAAAAGCCCGCCTTTTGGCGGGCTTTTTTGCTGAATTATAAACAGGGCTTGACTCGCCTAATCAATGTTCTAAAATAGATGGCAACGAAGACGGGGCTAGCCTTTGTCTTAGCCATAATCCTCGACGACTCCGGTGCGAAGCGACTTCCAGGAACAGGTCGTAATAAACGGCCGGAAGGCAGTCGTCGACCCTTCTTTATTAAGCTGCTTGCTTTTATAGAGCAAGAGAAAACTAATGGCTAATGATGCGCCCGGCATGAAGGGCTACCGTCCTAGGGATATAAATGGAGAGCTGCGCAAAAAACGCAGCGATACCCACATGGGTACCATTGAAGCCCGGTACGGAAAAGACTTTCATGTCAGGGCTGACATGCATCTCGGGAAATTTCTTGAGATGTATAAAAGAAAATCCCTCGATGATTTGATTAATCAATAGAGGGAAGCAAACGACGAGGCTACGCCTCGTCTTCGTTTATTATAAAACAAAACTGGGAAAAAGTTATTCACAGGTGGTATAAAAGGGAAATTATTTTTCAATGCATAAAGCTATAAAATTTTTAAGAGTGAAAATTGATTGGGTTTCATTTAAAATTGGGTCTTTTTTATTACGTAGTAGTTTTAGGTTTGGACTTAATAGTTTTATATCTAAATTAGGAAGATTTTTGGTTAAAAGATTTATACGTTTATCTAAAAAGGATATTAATTATTATAGACTTGGTGGCAAAAAAATTACAAATTTGAGCTATATGAGTAGTGATTTTAAGGATATTTTATATAATATCGACAACCAGAAACGAGAAACTGCTGCGACTATTAAAATTTTAAATAGTTTGCATTTGTTGTCATTTTTATGTAACGACACTTATACTTGGGTAGCAATCAAAATCCCATTAAATATGTGCGGTAGTAGTTTGCAGGGGGATATAGATATACTTGTGGCCATGGTTGAATTTCCCGGCAACAAAAAAATTTATAGAGCATTTGAGGCCAAGACAACTAAAATAAGCAATGAGGCAGTAATAAAATCATTAAAATTTAAAAAATTCCACAAAACGTTAGAACAACTTCGCAAAATAGTAAACGCAGGCTCTCAACAGACATTTTTGTTAGAAGTTTATATCTTAGAGGCTGACTATTCTTTCAAATTTAAGCGGCTCCCAAATTCAATACTGTCTCTAATAGAATCAAAAGTTTCGACAATAAAAAGAGAAAAATTTGGTTACAACTGTATGTTTATTGAGCAACAAAGAGGGTTCGACGAGGAAAAAACCGGTATCTTCCATATGCCCGTTTGTCTAAAGGGGGCCGAGATAAAAGAATTAGACGCCCCCATGAAAGATATAGTTAATTTCATCGAAAAGTTTTGGGATAATCGGAAGGGGCCTTCCACTGGAGAGCAATTCATATTTTTTTGTGAAAATTGTAAAAAATTAAGCATTTTAAACGCAAAGGGGCCAGATTATATTTGTGAGCATTGTAACAAGCAAATTTTATAATAAAGATTAAATCCATTTGTCGGTTTTTTGCTTGCGGAGGGGCTGATAAAATTATAAAATGGCGTAATACTAAAGTTATGAATAAGGCAGACTTTAAAAAGAATTTTTTGAATAAAATAATTTGTGGCGACACTGTTGATGTAATGAAAGAAATACCGGCTGGTTCGGTTGATTTAGTAATTACGTCTCCCCCTTATAATCTTAAAAATTCAACCGGCAATGGTATGAAAGATGGTCGCGGTGGAAAATGGGCGAATGCTGCACTACAAAAAGGTTATGCAAATTATAACGATTGCATGCCTCATAATGAATATGTGAGTTGGCAAAAAAAATGTTTGGCTGAAATGATGAGAATAATTCCAGAAGATGGGGCTATTTTTTACAATCATAAACGGAGGGTTCAAGGCGGATTACTGCAAGACCGGCAAGATATTGTAGGTGATTTTCCTGTTCGGCAAATTATAATTTGGAAACGTAAGGGCGGTTTAAATTTTAATGCCGGATATTTTTTACCAACATATGAAGTAATTTATCTTATCGCAAAACCAAAATTTAAATTAGCAAAAAAAGCAAACGCACATGGCGATGTCTGGGAATTTACGCAAGAAATGAATAATGAACATCCCGCTGCCTTTCCAGTTAATCTTATCGACCGGATTGTTTCCTCTACGGATGCTAAAATTATTTTGGACCCATTTATGGGGTCGGGCACGACGGCGATTTCTGCCATAAATTTTAAGCGCAATTATATTGGCATTGATATTTCTTCTGAGTATTGTGAAATGGCGCGGAAAAGAATAAAAAATTATCAATCTCAAGTTAAACTTTTATAATAGTATGGAAAAGAAACCTTTTGTATATACAAAGCCATTATTAATAGAAAGATTAAAGAAAATTTCTAGTATGGGTTTTATCCCGAATGCACGGCGAGGTAATGCCGGTGGTATAGGTAACACGCTGGAAGACCTGCTTGGTATTAAAGAAAATAATTTGCCTATACCAAACGCCGCAGAATGGGAGTTGAAGTCACAGCGTTTAGACTCTACCTCTCTTACAACACTTTTCCACATGGAGCCGTCACCGCGTGCTATTAGGTTTGTTCCGCAAATACTTTTACCTAAGTATGGCTGGCCACACCAAGAAGATAATAAAAAATATCCAAAAGGTGAAATGAGTTTTCGGTTGACCATACACGGCCAGTCACGAAGCGACCGCGGATTTATGGTTGTTATCAATCGCAAAGAACAAAAAGTTTTAATTTCTTTTAATGCAAGTAGCGTTGATGTGCGGCATAAAAAATGGTTAGAATCGATTAAAAAACGTGTCGGTCTTGGGGAATTAAACCCACAACCATATTGGGGTTTTGATGATTTGAGACATAAGGCAGGGACAAAACTGCTTAACGCTTTTTATGTTCAAGCTGAAGTCAAAACCGAGCGAAAAAAAGAGTATTATCACTACACAAAAGTAATGATGTTGCAAAAGTTTAATTTTGAAGGATTTTTGAGGGCTCTTGAGCAGGGAAAGGTTCTTATAGATTTTGACGCACGCACCGGCCATAACCATGGCACAAAATTCCGCATGAGGCAGGATTGTTTACCAATGTTGTATGAGAAAGTAACCGAAATTATATAAAAAATTATGCCCGACGACCTCCCCCAACCAGCTAACCCCCAGCCAGATATACCTGCCGAGCCAACGGGTACGCCCGATGCGACTGCTTCCTCAGAAACTCCAGCAAGCCCCGAGGTAAGTTCGGATACGGAAACATCAGAAATGCCCTCTAATTTAGAGGCGCAACCAGGGCCGATTTCTGAGCCTACAGGGGCGGTTTCTGGGCAGGTAGCGGCGAGCGAGGCGGTTACGCCGCCGAGCGAGCAATCATCCCCCGCTCAAAGCCCATCAGTTATCGGCCAGCTTTTGGCCAAGGCGAGAGACGCCATATTTTCGCGGAAGCAAAAGAAACTGGAAAAGATTTTAAATTTTGTGGCGCTGAAGAAAAAAGTGACGAACGAAGATGTGTGCAAATTATTAAGAGCTTCCCGTGCCAGCGCTTTCCGATACCTGAATGATTTGGAGAAGCAGGGCAGATTGAGGCAGGTGGGAAAGACAGGGCACGAAGTTTACTACGAACTAGTCAGTTGAACGCTTCAAATGGTGGAAATGAAGCGTTCAGACAAATTTATCCGGAAGCATGGAGGTCTTATCTTCGGAAAAAAATATAGAGAATGAGGCGGAAAGCTATGTCAAAAAAATTATCAAAGAGATAGGGGGGCTTGATAACGCCTCTGATTCTATTGATGTTGACGAGAGAGAAATACCGGAAAAGATTTTTAATATATTGTCGTCCAGAGAATTCACTTATTTAACTAAAATAAAATCCCAGGCCTATAAAAAAGACATATTAGGGCATATTGAAAAATCTTACTCAAATAAAACACCGCTGAATTTATATTTAAGTTTAGGCGGCGGATATCATGCGAGGATAAAAGAAGCGGATGATTTAAATTTTGATGCGGGCTTGGGCGAATTGCTGGCCCTGCTGCAGATGAAAAAATTTATAACCAAAACAAAACCTTTTTATAGATTTGGAATCAGGTTCACGATTTTCATAGATAACAGGTGTCCGGAGGCCGCAAATGGAGTGCCGGTTGCGGATACGGAGCGTTATGCGGGCCAATTTAAAAATTATATAAAGAAATTGAATTTGACGGAGGAAATCAATATAATCCTTGAGTCTGACATTGTAAGCAGGGAAGAATATGAGAACAAGCTGAAATTGATGGAGGCGGAATTTCCGATTAAGGAGACATCGGGCATAGATTATATAAATGCGTGCCGCTTCAGCAATATAAAGCCCGGCAAAGATTTTCTTGCGAGGACCCAGCGTTTCAAGGCGGCGGTCAGGGTTTCTAGGGCGAGCGTATCCGAGCATGTAAGGAAAAATAATGGAATTTGGCTGGTGCAAAGAGCCAGGGAATCTGCGTATGCTTTCCGGTCTTTCCCGGGAGGAGATTCGAAGACGCAATGCGGTGAAGTTGCTTTGATGCACCAAGGAGGCAGGATAGTAAAACCAATACTGGTGACATCCCAAAATTTTAAGGATTATAAGCTATATAGCATTAAATTGCCCGAGGAAGAATATATTTTGTCGAAAGTTATGATAGCACAGAAAATATAATGATTCTCGCATGAGAGGGTCAAATGGTGGAAATGACCCGACTCCCTAATCGTCTTCTTGGCGGTTTTCGGTTGACACAAGGATATTTTTTCTGTAGGCTGAATCCAGTTCATCTGATAAGGAGGGCGGGCAATGACAAGGACAAAAGATGGCCATGAGGCCATGAGGTGGTGCGGAGAACGGGTGTGCGTTTCCCGTTTCGTTTTTTTCACCGGACTCAAAGTTGAAGCCGAGGTTCCGGGCGGCATGCTTATAATCAAATCGCCCCAAGGCGGCATACGGCTTAATGTCGGGCAGTGGCTGGTCAAGGACGGCGACAATTTGAAAGTCGTTGACCATGACAAGATCGCCTTCCCGTATCCGGTTCCGGCTAAAACATAGCCGCGGCCGCTATAACGATTCATGTCTTGCGGGAAGTTCCTGCAAGACTTTTTTGTTTGCTATTCGGCGAGGAATGAGTAAAATTAATCTATGGCAGATAAAATATATAAAAAATATCTTTTTGTTGTTCTGGCGGGGATTATCGCGGGATTTTTTGCCATGCCGCAAAGTGCTGTCGGGGCAAAGAAATTACTTGCAGCCCCAGATGTTTTAGTTTCCTCGGATAATCTTCTGCAGGCGGACACGCTTTTGGTTGTTGTTAAAAATGAACAAAATGACATAACCGGGACTTTCGGCCAGGTGTCTCTGCACTTTTCCAGGAGCCAGGACGGGAAAGACTGGGTTGCCATCACCGGGGCGGTGGTGAAAAAATCCCCCGGCAATTATAAACTGACAATCAAATCCCCGGGGAAGAAAATTTTTCAAGAAGATATCAAGGTTTCTGCAAGAAAATTCCCTGTCATCCCTTACACAGCCACTAAAGAGCTAGAGGATAAAGGCCTTACTCCCGAAGAGAACATAAAGAATATCACAACAACGGAAAAGAAGGCATTGGGCAGCGTTTTGGATTTATTCAACCCGGAATATTATTTCACAAAGCCCTTCGTCAATCCGCTTTCTGAAATAAAAGTGACGGGCCCCTACGGAGATATCAAGGATTACAATAACTATAAGATAATGCATGTGGGCGTGGACCTGAGAGCCGCCACGGGAACTGCGGTTTTTGCAGTTAACGACGGCCTGGTTTCTTTCGAGGAAAATCTGCCTGATTACGGCAATACATTGGTGCTGGACCATGGATTGGGGATGTATTCCATGTATTGCCATTTGTCGGAATTCAAAGCCAAATTGGGAGACATGGCGAAGCAGGGAGACGTGATAGCGCTTTCGGGCGACACAGGGTATGTTACCGGCCCCCACCTACATTTTGCAATAAGGGTCAGGGGCTCAAGCCTGGATCCTTTGAAATTTATCCAGGCAACGCAGCTGTTGCCTTGGTGATAGAAATAAAACAGCGCTGCGCGGCCGCCGAGCCGCAGCGAGGCGGGCAGTTGCGTTTTTGGGAATTTTTTGATATTATATTCCAAGAGGCCGAGCCTCTTGTTTTTATCCCCGTAGAGAAATTTCGAAAATTTGATTATGTTCTATAATTATGTTTTACAAAGCAAAAAGAGTGGAAAATTTTATATAGGATATACAGCGGATTTGAAGAGAAGGTTTAAGGAACATAATCAAGGATTAGTTTTTTCCACCAAGCCATACAAACCTTGGCTTTTGGTATACTATGAGGGGTGTTTAGACGAAAATGATGCCAAGCGTAGAGAAAATTATTTAAAAACTACCCAAGGCGGTAGATTATTAAAGAGAAGGATTAAAGAGTATCTTTTTAAGGAAAAAACTATTCGAAATTCTTCTACAGGGTTATGAAACATAATATTAAAAAGTTAGCAAAAGCCCAACTGGAAATCGAAATCGAAATCGGGCCGGAGGAATTAAAAAAATATATTGATAAAGCAATCTCCCACATTGCCGAGCATATTGATGTAGCGGGATTCCGCAAAGGCAAAGCGCCAAAAGAAATTGTGGAAGAAAAAGCCGGCAAAGAAACCGTGCTGGCCGAAGCCGCGGATTTAGCGATTAACGAGCTTTATAACCAGGTTATTTCGGAAAACAAACTGGAACCGATTGAAAAACCCCAGGCAGAAATCGTAAAACTTGCCGAGGGCAACCCGTTTATCTTCAAGGTGAAAACCACTGTTTTGCCGGATTTGGCTTTGCCTGATTACAAAAAATTGGCTTCCGAAATAAAGATAAACGAAGTCCTGGCCAGCCAGGAAGAATTGGAAGACACTTTGAAATACATCCAAAAATCCAGGGCAAAATTCTCCCAGATAGACAGGCCGTGCCAGGAAAAAGATTTCGTGGAAATAGAATACAGCAGCCCCGAATTGCAGGAGAAAGGCCACGAAGGGCATGACCATAAAACCAAAGACCAGTTTATCTTGGGAGAAGGCGGGATGGTGCCGGGTTTTGAAAAGAATATCGTTGGTATGAAAGCCGGAGAGGGAAAAGAATTTTCGGTTGATTTCCCGAAGAATTTTCAGCGCAAGGACCTGGCCGGTAAAAAAGCAAACTTTAAGGTCAAAATGATAAGCGCGCAGAAAGTGGAACTGCCTGAAATAAACGACGAGTTCGCCAAAACTTTGGGCAAATTCGAAAACCTGGAGGCTTTCAAGGTAAACGTTAAGGAAGGCATAACCCAGGAAAAAACCTTGCAGGAAAAAGATAAGAGGAGGCAGGAAGTCCTGGAAAAAATATCAGCGGAAATAAAGACCGAAGTTCCCGAGGCTTTGATAACCTTCGAGCAGAACAGGATGATGGAGAATTTCAAGCACAAGATAAGCCACGACTTCAATCTGACATTCGAACAGTACCTGGCCACCATAAAACAGGATGAAAAAACAGTACGGGATTCGTTCCTGAAAGAGTCCCAGAAAAAGGCCATGGAATTTTTGGTATTGCGCGAGCTGGGGAAAGCCGAAAAAGTCTCGGTTTCGGACGAGGAAGCCGATGAGGAAACGAATAAAATGATAAAAAACTACCCGGTGGACACTTTGAAGAAAGTTGACATTAACGGATTAAAAGAGTATATTAAAGGGGTGATATTTAATGAGAAAATTTTCCAAATGCTGGAGAAATTTTTTCAGAAAAGTTAAGTAGTTAATAATTTTAATTAATGCCAATAGTACCAACAATAGTTGAAAAAACACAACGCGGTGAGCGTTTTTACGATATATTTTCCCGACTTCTGGAAGAGCGGATAATTTTCCTTGCCGGGCCGATCAACGACACCACAGCCAACCTGGTTATTGCACAGATTTTGTTTTTGGCGTCTCGAGATTCGAAACGCGACATAAAACTGTACATCAACAGCCCGGGCGGTTCGGTGACCGACGGATTGGCGATTTACGATACGATAAAGTACGTGAAGTGCCCGGTGTCCACCATTTGCGTGGGCATGGCCGCTTCCATGGCAGCCATACTTCTGGCCTCAGGCACCAAGGGAAAAAGGTTTTCCCTGCCTAATGCCCAAGTCATGCTGCACCAGGTGGCGGGAGGAGTTACCGGACAGGCATCGGAAATCGAGATCACGGCCAAGCAGATTTTGAAGCTCAAGGACAAGCTGAACCACATACTGTCCGACTGCACCGGCCAATCTTTGGATAAAGTGGGGAAAGATACTGACAGGGATTTCTACCTGACTGCCGATGAAGCCAAGAAATACGGCTTGATTGACGAAGTTATCGGGACAAAATAAGTTCCGCCGGTTTAAATTTCGAGAATATAATATATCGCAGGAAGGCTCACCTCGTTATGGGGGTGAGTTGTTTTGTTTAATCACTAAATTTAATAATTAAAAATATTATGGATACAATCATGGGAATTATAGCCGCGGTTGCGGGATTGGCGGTCGGCGGCCTGATAGGCTACTGGATGCGCCAGTCGCTCGTGAAAAAGCGGGCCGGCACAATCGAGGCAAGGTTAGATAAAAAAATGGCCGAAGTGAAGGCCGAAAGCGAGTCTCTTTTGAGGGAGGCAAAAGACAAGTCCTCTAAAATAATCAGCAAGGCCGAGCAGGAAACCGACCAGCGCAGGAGGGAATTCCTGAAAACCCAGGAAATCCTGCTGGACAGGGAAAAACTTCTGGATAAGAAAATCCAGCAGACAGAGCAGAAAGAAGATGAATTCCACCAGAAAGTGGAAAGATTGAAAGTGATGAAAGACGACCTGGATAAATTAAGGGTGGAAGCCGAAGAAAAACTGGCAAAAGTGGCCGGGCTTTCGCGCGACCAGGCTAAAAAAGAATTGCTAGACCTGGTGGAGATAGAGGCGCAGAAAGAGCTTATGGAAAGGGAAAGGAAATTGCAGGAAGCCGGCACAGAGAGGCTGGAGAAAAAAGCCAAAGAAATCTTGGCTTTGGCGATCCAGAAATGCGCGGTTCCCCAGGCGCAGGAGCTTACAACAACCACTATCGTCCTGCAGAATGACGAAATAAAAGGAAGGATCATCGGCAAGGAGGGCAGGAATATCAGGACATTTGAAAAACTGACCGGAGTGGAATTGATAGTGGACGAAACTCCCGAGTCAGTCGTCATTTCCAGCTTCAATCCCATCCGCAGGCAGATTGCCAGGATTGCTTTGGAGAAACTGATACAGGACGGCAGGATACAGCCGGCAAAAATTGAGGAAAAAGTTGAGGAAGCCAAAAGCGATGTGGCAAAGAAAGTCAGGGAATCCGGGGAAAAAGCGATTTATGAAACCGGCATCGTGGGCATGGACGACAAGCTTATGCAATTGCTGGGAAGATTATATTACCGTACCAGCTATGGCCAGAATGTTTTGAACCACTCGATGGAAGTCGCATTCCTGGCGGAAGCCATTGCTGATGAAATCGGCGCCAACAGCCAGCTGGCCAAACGCGCAGGCTTGCTGCACGATATCGGCAAAGCCGTTGACCATCAGATACAAGGCTCGCACGTGGATATCGGCATAAAGATTCTGCAGAAGTTCGGCGAGTCGGCGGACGTCGTGAAAGCCATGCAGGCCCACCACGAAGAGCATCCGGTGGAATCCATCGAAGCCATAATCGTGAAAGTGGCTGACGCTATTTCAGGCGCAAGGCCCGGCGCGAGGAAAGACACCTTGGAAAATTATCTGCAGAGGCTGAAAGAACTTGAAGACTTGGCAATGAAATTCCCGGGGATCGACCGGGTTTATGCCATACAAGCCGGCAGGGAGATAAGGGTTTTCGTGAAAGCCGACAAAGTGGATGATTTGGGAACCCAAAAAGTCGCCCGCCAGATTGCCGACCAGATACAGGAGGAACTGAAATATCCGGGAGAAATAAGGGTGGTGGCAATAAGGGAAAACAGGGTAATAGAATTAGCGAGATAGTAATTATAAAAAAGCCGCCGCGTTCGACGCGGCGGCTTTTTGATTAGAGCTCTATCAATCTTCGGAATCAGCTGCCATCAGATAGCCGGACTTGAACGCGTCTTTCAAATTTTCCAGGAATTTGATGCCGTCTTTGGGAAATAATTTTTTGCCCGCAGATTCAGAATAATCAAAAATTCCTGATTCTTCGAGGCTTTTTACAAAGTTTTCTTCACCTTGGCAAACCGCTGTCCTTCCCGACATGCGGCAAGTGGCGATTATTTTCTGCTTTCCGTCGTTTTGGAGCTTATAAATTTTTACAGTTTTCATATTTTTTAAGATGGGAAAAAGGTTAATTGTTTTTCGCTCTCTTTCGGTATCTTCCCTTCGTCCAATATCATGGTCCCTATTTTTTTGATGCGTGCCAGGCACGCTCCGACTTCGGAGGGGGAAAGCAACCCTCCCAGCAATTTCTTTAAATCCTGTCTTTTCGTTTTGTCGGAAAAGTAGGATGTGAATATTTCTTTTACGCTTTCAGACACCGGCACGTCAAAAAAATTCCTGTCTTCGCCGTTCTCATCGCGGCCGTATGCCCTCCGTAGTCTGTCAGGCCCGAAGGTGAGGGAATTATCGATTGCGTGCAGTTTTTTGTTAGCCATCAGGAGGTTCCCCCAATGGCGGTCGGAATTAAAAATAACATAGTCGTAAACCCATAATTTGACCAATTCTTCCTGCAGCTGTTTATCGGGGGTCCTCAGTTCGGTTTTTAATTTTTCATTTATCTCTGCATCAGAAATAAACTGCTGGAAGCTTCCCTCTTCGCCGTCCACTTCCCTGATAACAGTCGGCGGAACAAGGTTGAATCCTAAAAATCTGTCTACTAAATAAGCGGCCCTTTCTCTTTTATAATAGGTGCCTTCCCTGACTTCAATCCGGGCGGCCCTTTCTCCGCTTTTAGGCTTGAATATCCCTAATCCGTCATTTTCTATCCCCACACAGTAGACAGTATTGCGGGGGGACTTCGAACCCTTGTATTCTTGGTTCAGCAAAAATTTGCTGCCGGGCTCCAATTTTTCCAATAGATTGGCTTCTTCTTCAGATATATGGGCCGGCTGTTCCTGTCCTGCCTCAACTGTTATGATTTGTGATTCTTTGTTTTCCATAACCATTTTTTAATTCAATATTACACTATCTCCGATCTTTATTCCAAGCTTTTGCACTAATCCGGCGTTTATTTCCAAAACATATTGGGCATTGCTGCCGGGCGTAATCGTAGAACACGTTTTTTGGCAGGACCGGGCATCTTCTTTGATGAAAACCACTTTTTTATCCTTGTCCATCCATATCATATCCAGGGGTATCAAAGTATTTTTCATCCAGAAAGGATAATTGTCCTCTTTCGAAAAAACAAAAAGCATTCCTGAATTCTGCGCCAGAGTTTTCCTGAACATCAGGCCCAATTCCCTTTTGGCTTCGTTGTCGGCGACTTCCACCGTAAAACAAGTTTGTTTGAAACAAACGTTTGACTCTTTTTTCTTGAAAACAAAAAACAAAAAAACAATAATCCCGATTGCAAGGATTACTATTAAAAAAATAGCCGTCATTTTTTTCATATTATTGGGGAGACCAACGGGATTTGCACCCGTACTGAGACTTCCACAGAGTCTAGTGCTGCTGTTACACCATGGCCTCCATAAACAACCCATGCAAGTGCCCTCAGTAGGAATCGAACCTACATCCTCTGCTTAGAAGGCAGGAGCTCTATCCATTGAGCTATGAGGGCGGACAATCAATCAGCTAATTTATTAAAATACCAAAAAATCAGGGAAAAATCAAGAGTTAGATTTTTTGACTTAACCGGATAAAAATGATAGAATTTTCTTTATACCGGGGTGTTGTGTAACGGTAGCACGAACGCTTTGGGAGCGTTTAGTTCGAGTTCGAATCTCGACACCCCGACAAATATTGAAAATTTAAAATTATTATTTTATAGTAAAAAATAATTAGCTGGCGCCGAGCAGCAATATACATTTATACTGAGGCGAAAACCGAAGTGCAGGTATCGTATATCGGTATTACCTTAGCTTTCCAAGCTAATGAGAGGGGTTCGACTCCCCTTACCTGCTCCAATTAACTTTCTTTAAGTAGGCCGGGACGCTTAAATGGGGAAAATAAAAGCGGCTTTAATATTTTTGGTATTTTTAGCGGTGGTGGTCGTAACCGTCCTTTTTTTTGTTTTCCCTGAAAAACAGAATCCCCCTGCCCAGCCGGTTGTTTTAAACCCGACCGTTGTCGAGGGCAACAGCTCTGCTTTATGGCAGAACATCATCCCGATCAATGGGAATAATATTTTGAATAAGGGCGCGGCACAGCTGGCCAATCCGCCGGAAATCATAAAAGCTGTTTATGTCACCGCCAATTCCGCCGGCAGCAAAAATTACATGGATTATTTGACGGGCCTCGTAAAAGATACAGAAATAAATTCAGCCGTGATAGATTTGAAAAACGATGCGGGGTATATTTCTTTCGACACAGGCTCGGAAAAGATAAAAAGCTATGGCACCACAAAGCCGATTTATAATATTGATGACTTGGTGAAAAAACTTCACGGCCAGGGGATTTATCTGATTGCCAGGATCGAGGTTTTCAAAGACCAGTCCCTGATAAAATCCAGGCCGGATCTGGCAATTTTTGATAATAAGAAATCAACAGAAAAACAAAAAGTTTTATGGCAGGGCGAGGGCAAAACGTCTTGGCTTGACCCGGCTTCGCAGGAAGTCTGGAATTATAATATTGCCTTGGCCCAAAATGCCATAGAACATGGCTTTGATGAGATAAATTTTGATTATATGAGATTCCCGGCTGACGGGAATATAGAGGATGCCAGCTTCCCTTTCTGGGACCAGATCACCCCGGAACATGTCATCATAAAGAACTTTTTCCAGAAAATCAGGCAGGACCTGCCGGGACAGAAATTATCCATCGACCTTTTCGGATACAGCGCCATTGTTTCCAATGACGTTGGCATCGGCCAGAAAATAGAGGATGCGTTCGACTATTTCAACTATGTCTCGCCCATGGTTTATCCTTCGCATTACTCCCCTGATTTTTTGAGTTTCAAGAACCCGGCCGACCATCCTTATGAAGTCATAAAATATACATTGGAGCAGGCATTGTCCAGGCAGACGGCATACAATTCTGCGCCGATGGAAAAACCTTTCGCATTCGGCAATAAAAACGGCTTCGGCAATTTCTCCATAGCCGGCGTAGTGTCTTCCAGCCTGAAAGATTGGATTGAGGCGATGGAAACCCTACAGCCGCAGGAAAAAATACAGGCGAAATTCAGGCCGTGGCTCCAGGATTTCAATTTAGGCGCGGAGTACACGGCTGATATGGTGAAGCAGGAAATAAAGGCCACGGCCGATGTTCTGGGAAATGATTTTACGGGCTATATGCTTTGGAACCCATCGAATGTCTATACAAAAGATGCCATTTTAAAAGCCGCAAATTAAGCAGAACAAAAAAATTTTGTACAAAAAAAGAGGTGACGGAGCGTCCACCTCTTAACTACGAAGTTCCTACAACCGCTTTTGGTTGCATTCTGATGGTTTCGGCAATCCCGGCAATCGGGCTGCCGATGTGGGACAGGCTGATGGCGGTGCCCTCGATTGTCAAAGCATCGAGCTCTTCGATGTTTATTTTTTGCTTTGACCTCTCCCTGTCGTCACGCTGGGAGCTCAGTTCAAGCTCCAGTATGTCTTCTCTTGTAATGTCCCTTTTGCTGGCCAGCTTCATATACAGACTCCACGTTGTGCTGTTTGGCCGCGGGTTTACATCTGTGAAAATGTTGAAACCCGGCGTTTCTTGCATCCTGTGCCTCACTTCATGGACTGCAAGGCCGATCATCGCCTCTCTCCAAGAGATCAACTTCCTCTTGTTGAATCGCGATAAGGGATAGGATACCCTGCCGTTTTTTGTCATGGAGATAAGCTGTCTCTGCCATTCCTCTTTCATCCTTTGGCAGAGGTTAGGCACATATATCACGTAATATTTTTTGCTAGGCCAATAAAGCGCAACAGTGCCGTCGCTGCTTGGCCAGTCGCAAAACTTGATTGGAGCCGTGTCAGAGAAAACCAAGCTGTCAAAAACCTCAATCCAATAGCCCAAAGCAAGGGCAAAATTAATGTCTTCTGCCCTTAGCCCTTTTTCCTTAAATTCCTTTTTTATTTCTGCTATTCCGGGCTGATTTATAAAGTCTTTAAACCTTTTTTGGGCACCCATTGCCCACCCCCTTTCTAAGGTGCTACTCTATTTTGATTATACAATAAATTAATTACTTGTCAATACCTATTGGCTTAGATCAAGGGTATCAATTTGAACCAAAAAAACACCAGCTTTATAAACAAAGCTGGTGTTTCGGATATTCTATATGATCTTTACTTCGCTTTTTTGGATTTTTTTAACACCGCATTCCTGGCCCTGACGGATTTTCTTAAATCTTCCTCTTTTTTCTGAGCTTCTGCCTTTTCTTTTTCGGTAAGGGTAAATTTTCTCCTTTCTGCCGGCGGAGTCCCTGCCGGCGTCAATTCTTTTTCTTCCGGCGGTACAATTTGCTGTGCCGCATCCCTTTGTGCTTCTAAATATTGTTCATCCCAATTGGTTCCGTTTTCACTTCTATTGCTTAGTCCTTCTCCCATAATTTTAATAAATTATTATTTTTAAATTAGAAGTTTTCCGGCCTTTTTATTGCTTAATTATACAACTATTTATTAATTTGTCAATAGTTAAGGAAAAATCTGACAGATTAATTTTTTTAACTATTACAGTCCTTTTTCTATATATCCTTTTCTTGCCCTGTTCGTCTTTTTTAACCTCTCTATATCTCTTTGCAGCGCCTCTCTGTCTTCGTCCGACATTCTCCTTTCCCTTAGTTTCTTTTCTTTTGCGGCTATTGTGGCGTCCAAGCTTGAAGCGAGACCTACATCTGGCATTGAGATGTTTGGCTTTTGTTCTGGCTGTGAGCTCTGCGGAACCTCTTCTGCTGGGGAACTCCCAGGTTGAGATTCTTTGAATAATGACATATATTTTGTTTAAATAAATTATTATTTTTTTAAATTGGGATTATCCGACCTTTTTGATTATACTTTATTATACAACTAAATAGTAATTTGTCAATACTAATTGAAAATCCTGCAGATTAAGCCGGATATCCTTAAATTTTTTCCGTTAATTTGGCTTTAAGCTCCAGCTTCTGTCCCAGCCTTAAAACTTCCAAAACCACCTCTTCTCCTACTTTACACTTTTCCAAGATGCTGGCAAGAGGATTCTTCAAGGTTATCTTTTTCCCGTGGCAGGAGGTGATTATATCAAATTCCTGCAGGCCGGCTTTGTCGGCCGGAGAATTCTTGATGATTGGCGGCTCTCCCAATGTTTCCCTTACTACCAAAGCCCCATCCTCTACAGGCAAATTGTTCATCTTGGCCATTTCTTTTGAAATAAGGATGTATTTCACTCCCAAGAAGGGTACGATTATCTTGCCGTACCTTTTCACCTCTTCCAAGTCTTTTTTAGCATAGTTGACGGGGATTGCAAACCCGATGTTCTGGGCGCCCATTACCATTGCGGTATTTATGCCGATTACCTGGCCTTGCCTGTTCACCAAAGGCCCCCCGGAATTTCCCGGGTTTATGGCAGCATCGGTTTGTATCAAACCTCTTAAATTTTCAGCCTGTAAATTGAAGCCATTGATTGCTGTAATATAGCGCGAAAGGCCGGATATGATTCCCGCTGAAAGCGTGTCGTTGAACTCTCCCAAAGCATTCCCGATTGCCACCACGTCTTCCCCGAGCTGGATTTTTTTCGAATCGCCTAGCTCCAGGTACGGCAGATTTTTTGCGTCTATTTTCAGCACAGCAATGTCATTTATCGGGTCCCTGGCCAGAACCTTGGCCGGATATTTCAATCTTGGGGTGATGATGATGGTATAGTCGGCGGTCATTTCCGATACCACATGGTTTGAGGTCAGGAGATACCCGTCTTTTGAAACGATAAAGCCCGAGCCTCCGCCAATCTGGGTCTTTTCCAATTGTATCGGTTCGTTTTTCTGGTCCTGGCGGTCGGCTTTAGGGGCGATTTTTTCTCCTCCGCCGAACGGGAACATATTAAAACCTTCTATTTTGGGAAGGTCTTTTGAAACCACAACGGTAATCACTGCCGGGCAGACTTTTTTAGCTATCTCTATGGTTGTTAAGCTTTTTGGCATATTTTTGTTAGTTGTTTGTTTTTATTGAATTATATCATTTAAATATTATAAGGCAATAATACTTGTTGCCTTGACCTGATTTTTATGCTAATATTGATACAATATGGGGATGCCCCTAATTCCCCTTATATTGCTTAAATAAGAGGATTCGCCCCCGTAGTTCAATGGATAGAACGAGAGACTCCTAAGCTCTAGATGAGGGTCCGATTCCCCCCGGGGGCACAGAAATGAATAAGAAATATTTAATTGCCGGAGTTATAATTTTTGCGATTATTGTCATATTCCTGCTGGTTTTGAATAAGCCGAGCGGAAACAATAATAAGCAGATTAACCAGTCAGCCGCAAATAAGATTAATAATAACCAGCAAGCTGCCCAGCCAGCCATTAGCGGCTTCCAGAATGCCAGCGGCCAAAATGAATTGAATGTTGCAAAAAGGGTGGGTAACTTCCTTGTCACGGTAACCGATGCCAGAGTAATCCCGAACTCGCAGGCCCGCCCCTATTTAAATCCCTCCATCAATAAAGACGTTTTAATGCTTGATTTGCTTTTCGTCGGCGGGGATAATTGTCAAAAGGATTGCGAAATTCCATCTTTGGGAGAGTATTACAGATTAGTGGACCAAAACGGATTTTTGAAAAGCACCGAAGGTATTTATACTACATTATGGGAATCAGCCCCGTTTTTAGGGGGGAATGCTCTGGGGGGGCCAAGGCATTTGAAAGCAGGAGAAAAATCCAGCATACCAGTATATTTTTTGCTTGACCCCACAGACAATGGCAATTACACATTTTATTATCAGGATTTTGGTTCGCAAAATGCGCAGTTCTTCAATTTAAAAGTTGGATTGAATTAAATGAGTAAAAGATATTTGATTATTGGGTTTGTGATTTTGGCAATTGTCGCCGTATTTCTGTTGGTTTTGAGGAAGCCGATTGTCAAGCAGCAAGCCAATCAGCAGGCTGCCCAGCCAATTATGAGCGGTTTCCAGAATGCCAGCGGCCAGAACGAATTGAACATTACAAAAAAGGCAGGTAACTTATTTCTCACGGTGACCGGCGCCAGAGTAATCCCAAACTCTCAGGTCCGCCCCCATTTGAATAATTCCGCCGGTGGAGATATCTTGATGCTTGATTTGCTTTTTGCCGGCGGGGATAACTGCCAGAAGGGTTGCGAAATTTCATCATTTGTGGAGGATTACAGGTTAGTGGATCAAAACGGATTTTTGAAAGACAACCAGCGTACCACATTATGGGAATCTTTAAATGATTTAGGTCCAGAGTATTTGAAACCAGGGGAAGAATCTAAGCGATACGTATATTTTCCAATTGATACTACAGATAATGGTGATTACACATTTTATTATACTGACATAACATTTTATTATAAGGATCCAAGAGTACAACAAAGCAGACAGTTTTTCAATTTAAAAGTTGGTTTAAATTAATTGAATAAATTAAATTAGAAAACAAATGCCATACAAAAGAACAAAAAGAAAAAAATTCGTTTCAGCCGTGGCCCTGGCGACTTTTACTTATGCTTCCGTCATATTCACTTCGGGGATGCTGCTGGGGTATGTGCTGACAAAAAAGTTTTACAAAAAATATGTAGAAAACGGATTTCTGCAGAGCATGTATATTGATGTGAAGGGATACAAGATCCATTTGCATCATTGGATAATGGGAGTATTGGTTATCTTGTTGCTGATATCCATAGGCTGGGAATCGCAAATCCCGAAGTTTTTTTGGGGAATCCTGGCCGGGATAATCGCCCATGATATATATGATTTTGACGATTGGCATAAGGTTGTCATCAAAGAAAAAGCGATATAAATAAAATTACTAATCAATGCGGCCGCCTCGGGCGGCCGCATTTTGGGAATCCGCACCCCCAGGAGGGTTGGCAGAACGGCTAATGCGCCGGTTTCGAAAACCGGTGGGAGCAATCCCTTGCAGGTTCGAATCCTGTGCCCTCCGCTTTCATAAATTTAACCTGCCTACAGGTTAAATTTAGGTATCGCGAGGATTCGAACCTCACAGGAGGGGTCGGGAGGATTGGATATCCTCCCGTGTAGGAAATTATTCAAAACCGAGGGTTTTGAAGGAGCATTAGCGAACAAAGTGAGCGGAGCGACGGGTTCGAATCCTGTGCCCTCCGCTTGAGTAAATTTGATGATGAAGAACAATTTTTTTCACAATTTCACGGTTTCTCTCGAGGAATTATACCAAGAATTAAAAAGCGGTCCGGATGGCATTTCCGAAGGCGAGGCAGCCAAACGCCTGGCCGAATACGGCTATAACACAATCGCAACTAAAAAGGAACTGAATGCGTTCTTTGAATTTTTGTCCCATTTTAAAAGCCCTTTGGTCTTGGTGCTATTGGCGACGGTCGCGGTTTCCGGATACTTGGGCGAAATAAAAAATGCCGCGATAATCGGGTTTTTGGTTGTTTTCAGCGTCGTTCTCGATTATATAGAAGAACACTCAGCCGGCCGGGCTGCGGAAAAACTGAAAGAAAAGGTGCGGACCACTGCAACGGTTATCAGGAAAGGCAAGACAGAAGAAATCATGATTGGCGATGTCTGCCCCGGGGATTTGATCTTCTTGAGCTCGGGGGATATGGTGCCTGCAGACGCAAGGATCATAAAAGCCGACGATTTTTTCGTCAACCAATCAGCGATTACCGGTGAGTCTTTCCCCAGCGAAAAAACAACGGGAGCGCTTAAAAATGAGCCGGCCGGGCTGTCGGAAATGAGCAACGCGGTTTTTTTCGGTTCCAGCGTTGTCAGCGGAACGGCGAAAGCCATTGTCGTGCGGACCGGGAAAAATACCGAATTCGGGAAAATTGCCGCCACTCTTTCTAAAAACGGGGAAAAAAGTGATTTTGAATTAGGGGTTGCCAGATTCGGTTTTTTCATCATGCGGATCATTATTTTCCTGGTGCTGGTTATTTTTTTGCTGAATTCCCTGATTAATAAAAATGTCCTGCAGTCATTCATATTCGCCATTGCCATAGCAGTCGGCGTCACTCCCGAACTGCTGCCCATGATCATGTCCATCACGATGGCCAGGGGATCGATAAGAATGTCAAAAAAAGGCGTGATTGTGAAAAAGCTTTCCGCCATACCAAGTTTCGGTAGCATGAATATCCTGTGCACCGACAAAACAGGAACGCTTACCGAAGACAAGATAACGATAGTGAAATATACCAATGTCCACGACGTTGATGACGAAAATGTCCTTCTATACGCTTATCTCAACAGCCATTATCAGACAGGCGTAAAAAACCCGCTTGATAAGGCGGTTATCGATTTCCGTAAAATAGATATCCAAAAATATGAGAAATATGAAGAGATCCCTTTCGATTTTTACCGCAAGATGATGAGCGTGGCGGTTAAGGGGCCGGAGGGCAGGACGCTGATCACCAAGGGCGCGCCGGAAGAAGTGCTCAAACGCTGCAAATTTTATCAAGACGGCAAGGCTGCAAAAGAACTGACGCCTGATGTATCAGCTCAGGCCACGAGGTCATATAACACTTTCAGCGAGCAGGGCCACCGCGTCCTGGCCCTGGCCGTAAAGCCCAATATAGAATATAAAGTCCAATATTCCAAGAACGACGAATCAGGGCTGACTTTTCTAGGATTCATTTCTTTCTTGGATCCGGCCAAAAAAGACATCAAGAAAGTATTGCGGGATATGGAGGAAATGGGAGTAGAAATAAAAATTCTTACCGGGGATAATGAACTGGTTGCCAAAAAAATATGTGACGACGTCGGGTTGGACATCAGGGGGATAATGTTGGGAAGCGATTTGGAAAAATTATCCGACGAAGCCCTCAAAGTAAGGGCCAAAGAGACAACTTTGTTCGCCCGTTTTTCACCGGACCAAAAGAACCGGGTTATCTCCGCATTGCGTTCCAACCAGAATGTTGTCGGTTATGTAGGAGACGGCATTAACGACGCCCCGTCTTTGAAAAACGCGGATGTGGGCATATCGGTACATAGCGGGGTTGATGTTGCCAAAGAATCCGCGGATATCGTGCTTACCCATAAAAGCCTTGAGTCCTTGATAGGGGGAATTGAAGAAGGCCGCAAGGCATTCGGCAATACCATGAAATACATCATGATAGGGCTCAGTTCGAACTTCGGGAATATGTTCAGCATCCTGGGAGCCATATTTTTCGTGCCGTTCCTGCCCATGCTCCCGGTCCAAATCCTGCTGAATAACCTGATATACGATTTTTCACAGGTTCCCATTCCAACCGATAATGTCGACAGAAGCTGGATTATCAAGCCAAGACGGTGGAATATGCAGTTCATCAAAGAATTCATGTATGTTTTCGGCCCGATCAGCTCACTGTATGACATAATCACTTACGCTCTGCTTTTGTTTGTTTTCCGTCTCGGCGAGCATGCCTTCCAGACCGGCTGGTTCCTGGAGTCCCTGGCGACGCAGACTCTGGTTATCCATATCATCCGGACGAAGCATCTGCCTTTTGTACAAAGCGTTGCCAGCAAGCCCTTGCTTGCCAGCACATTTTCGGCAGTAGTTATCGGTTGGATCATCCCCTATACATTTATCGGCAGGTTTTTCAACTTTGAGCCGCTGCCGCCCTCGATTTTGCTGGTGATAGCCGGATTGGTCTTGGCCTACTTGTTAATGGTGCAGGCGGCAAAGGCCGTATTTTATAAAAAATATAATTATTGATTATCGGCATAAATTAAAATAAAAAATTTAAAAATCGTCCGATGGGCGATTTTTTGTTTGCCAGGTAGTAGAAATTTGGCTGCTTCGCACATTACCTCGCCGCCGGAGCGGCGAGGTTGCCAAATTTTCACTACCTGGTTTGATAACAAACCAAGAAAGATATAAAATGAAGCAATATTAAAAATTAAAATAAAATCAAACGCATGGCATTAGACAAAATATTCATAGGATTGTTAATTTTTGTCCCCGTCACTTTAGCCGCAGAATATCTGCATGTGTCTTCTTCAACAGTCTTTTTCCTGGCCGCATTGGCGATTATCCCATTGGCAAAGTACATCGGCGAAGCAACGGAAGAGTTGTCGGTTTATACCGGATCAGCTTTAGGCGGATTGCTTAACGCAACCTTTGGCAACGCCACAGAGCTTTTAATCGGCATATTTGCGATTAAGGCAGGATTGGTTGAAGTTGTAAAAGCCTCAATAACAGGTTCAATAATCGGCAATCTTCTTTTGGTCTTAGGCACGGCCATGCTTGTGGGCGGATGGAAGCATAAAAAGCAGGAATTCAACCGTACCGGGGCAATGGCCTCGAGCTCTACATTGCTTTTAACTGCCATAGCCCTTATCATACCGGCCATATTTTTACAAACTGCCCCAAACGTCGGCGCGAACATCATCGACGAACTCAGTATTTTTGTTTCTATTTTCATGCTGGTTGTCTATGCCGCCAGCTTGTTTTTCATACTTTACACGCATAAGCACCTATATACTGAAGAAGCCGGCAAATATGAGGCGAAGTGGAGCAAAACAAAGAGCATCTTAATTTTGCTTATAGCGACGTCGGCAGTCGCTTGGATGAGCGAAATACTGGTAGGTTCAATCGAACCCATAGTCGCTGCTTTCGGCTGGACAGAGCTTTTCATCGGTGTCATTTTTGTCGCAATCATCGGCAATGCGGCCGAACATACCTCGGCCGTTGTCACCGCCCTGAAAAACAGGATGGACTTGTCGCTCCAGATTTCAATCGGTTCAGCCACCCAGATTGCCATGTTTGTGGCGCCGGTCCTGGTTTTGATAAGCTTATTTTTCAAAACCCAGATGAGCCTGGTATTCAACACTTTTGAGCTGATTGCGATCGTTCTTTCAATCCTGATTGCCAATTTGGTGGTTGAAGACGGGGAAAGCAACTGGCTTGAAGGGATGCAGCTTTTGATGGCATATGCGATTATGGCGGTGGCATTCTTTTTTCATCCGTAAAAAATGGCTAAAGTTAAATTATTCTCATTTATTTTTCTTTCCCTGGTTTTTATTTGTCTGCCGGCGGGCAGGGTTTTCGCCTTGAACGCCAATCCGGAGAGGATATTTTATTACGCCGACTATAAGAAAGACAAGGCAATCGAAAGCGTAAAAAACAATGCGGACAAGATTGATATTTTGGCCCCCCAGTCTTATACTGTTTTATCTGATTTGACCGTATCGGGTAAATTGGATCCGGACCTTGCAAAAATAGTTTCAGGCCATAAATTAAAAGTTATGCCACTTGTGGTGAACGCCAAATTCAGCCAGGTAGTGATCCATAAATTGCTTTCTGCTGCTCCTGCCGCGCAAGACAAAGTAATCAAGTTTTTGGTTGACGAAGCCGTGGCCAACAAATATATCGGCTGGCAGTTCGATTTTGAACACATAAGTTACAACGACAAAAATCTTTACACCGCCTTTGTACAAAGGGCAGCCAAGGCCCTTAAAAAGCAAAAATTGATTTTAAGCGTGGCGGCGGTGGTCAGGAAGGACGACGAGGTAAACAGCGATGCTTACAAGAACTGGAGCGGGGCTTTTGACTATAAAAAAATCGCCTCGGCAGCAGATTTTATCAGCATCATGACTTATGACGACCCGGAATCAAAAGGCCCCACTTCATCCGTGCCTTTTGTCCAGGATGTGCTGAATTATATGAAAGACAAGATCCCGGACAGCAAATTGTCGCTTGGGATACCATTTTATTATTGGGGCTGGAGCGTCGACCCGTTGAAAAAAATAATTGCCGGAGGAAGTTATGCTTCGCTCTTATCGGTTATGGAAAAATTCTCCTGCCAGCAGGGTTTTGACGAGGAACTGGGCGTTTCTTGGCTGGACTACACCGATAACAGCAAGGAATACAAGATCTGGTATGAGGATGCCAAAAGCTTTACGGTCAAACTGGACATAGCCAAAGACAATAATTTAAGGGGTTTTTCCGCCTGGGTTTTGGGCTCTGAAGACCCTGTAATCTGGTCGGTATTATAGTCGAACCCGCGGTAACCCGCAAATTTGACAAAAACAGCCCGGTTAGCCGGGCTGTTGAATTTTAAGCCGAATTGGTTTACTATGGTTGTATACTTTATTCGGCCTAATTTTCAATAACATATGGAGGCAATATATTTTTACTCATTTATTTCCGTAGCGGCATTGCTGTTGTTGCTGGATATAATCTTCCTTGTTTTTTTATTGGGTTTAAGGAAGAAAAATAAGATTTTATTCCAAGGGAAAAAGGGAGAAAACCTGGAAGACGCGATTTTCGGCCAGGTGCAGAAAAATAAGGACCAGGACGCGGAATTGAAGGAGATTTCAAAGAGGGTCAAGGATTTGGAGAAAATCTCGGAAAAAACTTTCCAGAAATTCGGCATAGTAAGGTTTAATACCTTTCCCGGCATGGGGGGCAATCAGAGCTTTGCCATAGCCCTGCTCGACAGCCAAGACAACGGATTCATAATTTCCAGCCTTCTTATAAAAGAAAGCAATAGGGTTTTCGCCAAATCGGTGAAGAACGGCCAGCCGGAATATTCGTTATCAAACGAAGAGAAGGAGGCCCTAGATAAGGCGATAAATTTTAAGATTTAAGATTCTTATTCACAGTTAAAAATATGGCCGCACAAAAGCAAGAAAATAAAAATTTGGATATACGCCCGCCGGTGGTGGTTGTTTTGGGGCATGTGGACCATGGCAAGTCTTCGCTTTTGGAAGCGATCAAGGATTTCAACATCACCGCGAAAGAATCGGGCGGCATCACCCAGCATGTGGGCGCTTATGAAGTTGAACACAAAGGCAAAAAAATAACATTTATAGACACGCCCGGCCATGAGGCGTTTTCGGCAATAAGGGCCCGCGGCGCCAGCATTGCAGATATCGCCATCTTGGTTATCGATTCGGCCGACGAGGTCCAGCCCCAGACAAAAGAGGCGATAGCCGTGATAAAGCGGGCCGAGATCCCGATGGTAGTTGCTTTGAATAAAATAGACAAGCCCAATGCCGATCCGGAAAAAATAAAGAGGGACCTGTCAAAGCTGGACATTTTTGTGGAATCCATGGGAGGCAAAGTCCCATCGATAGAAGTTTCCGCCAAGACAAAACAGGGCATCGATGAGCTTCTGGAAGTTATCCTGCTTGTGGCGGATATGGCGGAGCTGAAAGCTGATTTTACGGCAAAAGCTGAAGCGGTCGTGATAGAGTCTTATATGGACCAATTCAAGGGCCCGGTTGCCACTTTGATTGTAACCAACGGAACACTGAGCAAAAAAGACATTATCGGCACCCATTCCACGGTTGCGAAAGTGAAGAGCCTGGAGGATTACCAGCACAAGCCCATCGATAAGGCCCTGCCCTCCCAACCCGTAATCGTTTTGGGTTTTGAGCAAGCTCCGGGCGTGGGAGAAAAAGTGAAGACCTACCAGGCTTACGACGAAGCCCAGAAAAATCTGACTAAAAAAGAAAAAGAGAGGGAGGTTTTAAGCTCTGTAATCAATCCGGAATTAGGCCAGAAGATTCTTAACATAATTTTGAAAGCTGACGTAACGGGCTCTTTAGAAGCCCTGGAAGCGGTTTTAATGAACCTCCCGCAGGACAAAGTTATTTTGAGGATTCTCAAGGGTGAGGCGGGCGATATAAATGAGTCAGATGTTAAGCTGGCTGAAATGTCCAAGGGCCAGATTGTGGGCTTTCGGGTGAAGATAAACACCGCGGTTTTACAGGGCCTGAAAAAAGACAGGGATAAAAAAGTAAAAATAAAGACTTTCGACATCATTTACGACCTTATCCAGGAAGTGAGGCAGATGATGGAAAAATCGATGGAACTGGAGGTGGTTAGGGAAGATTTCGGCAAGGTAAAAGCCCTGGTTATTTTCTGGGGCGAGAAAAACCGCCAGATCGTGGGCGGGAAAGTGATAGAGGGGGAAATCAAAAAGGGATTGAAAATAGAAGTTTTCAGGGACGACAAGAAAGTGGGCGAAGGAAGGATAATAAACCTGCAGAGGAACAAGAAAGACATGGAAAAACTGGTGAAGGGAGACGAATGCGGCATAATGTTCGAGGGCAATGTGAAAGTGCAGGAAAAAGACATCCTGGTATTTTATGCCGAAGAAAGAAAAAGAGGAGAATTATAAAATTTTAAATCAATGTCAAATAGAATCGAGAGAGTCGAGGCGCTTATCCAAGAAGAGCTTGGTAAGATTATTCTAAAGGAAATCGAGTTTCCTGTCGGAGTGCTATCGACCATAACCAGGGTTTCCTGTTCCATAGATTTGGCTAACGCCAGTGTTTTTGTTGCGGTCTTGCCGGAGGATAAATCAAAAAGGGTTTTGGAAATATTGGGGAAAATGGTTTATGTTTTACAGAAATTGCTGGACAAGAGATTGCGGATGCGCCCGATACCGAAAATAAGGTTTGTCGAGGAAAAACAAACGGTACACGCGGCAAAGATTGAAGGATTGATAAGAGAAATCAAGAAAGGGGAAAAATAGAATCTTGAAATTTATCCTGGAAAATATAATATAAAGTTAATTGTTTAAAATAATGGCCGGGTAGCAAAGTAGCAATGCAAGGGTCTGCAAAACCCTTATACGCGGGTGCGATTCCCGCCCCGGCCTCTAGTAGTTACCTTGAATTACGAAATTAACTTCGGCTGCAAGGCTTTTGCTCGGCCTGCGCCATTGCAAAAATTTTTCGGCAGACATTGCTTCGCCTAGTATGCCTCAAATTTTTTGCTTCGGCTCGTCACTAGCAAAACCCTTTCGCACGAAGCAATTTCATAATTCAAGGTAATTTGCGAATTGAAATTCACACGGGCCCGGATGGCGGAATGGTATACGCACAACACTTAAAATGTTGCGAGGTTTTCCTCATGTGAGTTCGACTCTCACTCCGGGCACTACATACTAAAACAGGCCCTCAAAGGGCCTGTTTTAGTATGTCTGAGAGTCGAACTCCAGAAAGGGGGTCGGGGAAACTGGGTGTTTCCCCGTGTAGGAAATTATTCAAAACCGAGGGTTTTGAAGGAGCGAGCGGTGGCGAGCGACGAGTTCGACTCTCATTCTTCCGCCCTGGGCACCATCAAAAATACCCGTGATTTATTACGGGTATTTTTATCTATTGATAAATTATATATTTTGAGTTAATCTGATTTTAGTTCTTTGAGCTTGGCAATGGGCCGGGCAAAGAGCCGATACTGACTTAAGAAGTTGTTCACGGAGGGAGAGAAAATGGCCAATAAATTGGCGGCCTTCGACATTGATGGCACCATCGCCAGCAGTACGGTAGTCCATCCGCTTCTTTACTTCGCTTTGAGGTTGGCGTGGGCCAACCCCTTCTGGTGGATCAAGACAGCCATCCGCGCGATTTGGTGGCTGTGGCTGGAGAGAGTGAGGCATGACAGGGCGGGATTCAATGTCTCGTTCTACAAAGCATACGCCGGATGGCCCGTCAAGAAGACCAAGGAGCTGGCCAATCAATGGCGTTGCGGGAAGTTCAGCCAAATGTGCTTCGCCCAGGCAGGTCAAGAAATGATGAAGGTGAAGGGCGAAGGATACCAGCTCGTGCTTGTCACGGGAGGCCTGGATTTCCTGTTCCAACCATTTGCCGATGCCTTTGGCGCCAAGCTTATCGCAGCGTCCTTGGAGGAGAAAGACGGCAAGTTCACGGGAAGGCTTGTGGGCGACCCGCTTGCCGGAGAGAAGAAAGCACAATTGCTCCGCGAATACGCTCAAGAACACGGGATATCTCTCCTGCAATCATACGCCTATGGTGACAGCGGGGGTGATGCCCCGATGATGGCTGCCTGTGGCACGGCCTTTGCTGTGAATCCTTCAAAAGGATTGCGCAGGATAGCTGCAAGGAAAGGCTGGCAAGCGCTGAAGTTCTCCCATTAGCCCGTTGGGCTGGCGGCGGGAAAGAGATAAATGGCCCCCAGATCGGAAACGACAGGGGGTATTTTTTTGCATTTTATAAAACAAAACTGCCGCGCTAAGCGCGGCAGTTTTTGGTTTGAGATTAGTTTCCCAATATTTCTACATAGGCTATCTGCGCTCCGAATTTTGTCGCCCGATTAGTGTCCGGCATCCAAATATCGACATGATAGTCGGATTTCTTGTGGTTCATCCTGTCTTGCACTGTAAAAATTTTGTCTCCATACAGGGTTGGAATTCTTATCTTGGCGCCGAATGGCAGCATATTATTAGCTACTATGCCGTCTTCCACATTTTTGCCGGAAGCGGTAATAAATGGGGTTGAATCTGTCTGCGATTCCTCGCTGGAATAGGCAGTAATTTTCATTAATACGGATTCTGTCTGGTCTGCCTTTTTTGTACCTAATATAGGCAAAAGCGTGTTATTTTGGGAGGCTGGCAGGGTTCCTAAAGTACCTGTTGAAACAGAAGCTTCTGACAGGATATCAGCCTGGCTGGTGCGGGGGAGGAACAGCTCTAATACGCCGCTGGCCAAAACAGCCGTCATCAGCAATATTGTCAGCCCTTTTTTGATCTTATTTGAGTGGTTTTTATAGAAATTCATAATAAAAAATCCCCTCTCAGGGTATACATATATGGTAGCATATTTTAGAGGTATTGTCAAGGGTTTCACGTATAAAACAAGGTTTTGTCAAGGGGGTGGTTTTAAGCCTAAAAACAGGCAAAAACAGCCTAAAAAGTGCTGTTTCTAGGCATGGTTTTTGGGGAATAAAAAAGAGGAGACTTTGCAAGTCTCCCCTACGAACGCGCGCAGATGCGCGGCAAACGCTTATTTCCATTCCCAGCCGGTGAACTGCCCGTGACAGCTAAGCTTCACGACCAGGCGGCAGATTATGCCCTTCTTCTCGAAGAAGCTGACTTCCATTCGCATCCGATGCTGGTCAATCTTCTTCATGAACACAGCAATGCGGTCTGCCCGCTTTGCCGCGTCTGTAAGGCGGGTGCTGCCTGGCTTACCATCCATGAATTCATTGTTGAACTGATGGAACCAATCACCGGAAAGTTCATTCACGTCATCAAAGGGATTGGTGAAGCGTTCCCAGCCGCACTTTATACAGGAAAAAGACGCCAGAAACTTGCCTGCGCAGGTTGAGGCGCGGCGCACGGCTCCCGACCAATCCTCGTCCTTCAGGTATTTGTTGATACGGACGCTAAAGTCTGACATCGTGATTTCTCCTTTCAAGGAAGCGGCTCACTCTGGCCGGGTTAAAGAACTTCAGCGCAGCCCAATGCCACGCCTTAGTTGGAGTCTACAATAAAATTATGAAAAGTCAATAATATACCCATAGACGGGATTCGCAGGCCAGTTCTCGAAAGCATTGCCGCCTCATCCTTGCTTCGCAAGGATGCCCTATCGGCTCGGCGCAATTCGGGGAGCGGGTGCTCAACACATCTCCCACGAGAACTAAAAAGCCCCTGAAGGGGTTTTTAGATTCTCAGAGCGGGAGACGGGATTCGCACCCGCGATCTTCTCCTTGGCAAGGAGACATTCTACTGCTGAACTACTCCCGCATTTCGTGGTGCCGCGGGCCAGACTTGCACTGGCGACCTCAGCTTTTTCAGAGCTGCGCTCCACTACCTGAGCTACCGCGGCATAATATTCTATTTTATGCGTAATAAGTTTTTTTCGCAAGATAATTCTTAATCATTTTCTCGGTCGGGAAGAATAATGGTTTCGGCAGGTTATTTAATTCAAAGAATTTCCATTCAGTTATTTCCTGTGGTTCCATGGCTTTCGGTTCGCCCTCAAATTTTTTACAAATAAATCCAGCTGTTAAATAATGCTTGCTGCCCTTGATGTCGTCGGTAATGCTAAAAATTTCCAAATCTACGCTCTTTATCCCAGTCTCTTCAATAAGCTCTCTTTCCGCAGCTGATTTAATTGTTTCTCCAAAATCAACTTTTCCTCCGGGGAATGTCCATGTGCCTTGGCCCTGAAGATCTGAACTCGCCTTTTCTGGGTCCGGGTGGCGGTGGCCCAGAAGGATTTTATCGCCCTTCATAACCATTACGCCCACGCCGATTCCCATTTTTTTAACTGGTTGCTCCATGTTTTTATAATATACTCGGCACAGGACTCGAAGGCTGGTTCTCGAAAGCATTGCCGCCTCGCCCTGCTTCGCAGGGTACCCTATCGACTCGGCGCAATTCGGGGACCAGGTTCTCGTTACATGCCATCCCAAAGTGTAAACCTGAAATGCCCTTCGGGCATTCAGCTTTACATGTGGGCGGCACAGGACTCGAACCTGTAACCCTACGGATGTAAACCGTATGCTCTGCCATTGAGCTAGTCGCCCAAACTGGTGCGAATTGGTGCGCGGGAGAGGAGTCGAACCTCCATGCCTTGCGGCACATGCACCTCAAGCATGCGTGTATGCCATTTCACCACCCGCGCCCGCTGATATTGCTATTTTTTTTCAGCGTTTTCGGTTGTTGCTGCCGGCTGCTCGGTTGCTGCTTCGGCTGCCGGTACAGGTTCCGCAATCGCCACAGAAAATTCTTCGTGTTTCAATCTTGCCCTCTTGCCTTTCGCGGTCCTTAAATAATAGAGCTTCGATCTCTTTACTTTTCCTTTTCTGACAATCTCTATTTTTTCGATCATCGGCGAATTAACGGGGAAAATCCTTTCCACTCCGACTCCCTGCATCACTTTTCTTACGGTGATGTTTGAGGAAATCCCTTTGCCGTGTTTTTTGGCGATTACCAATCCTTCGAACATCTGGATCCTTTCCTTGTCCCCCTCTTTTATTTTTTGGTGGATTTTAATGGTATCGCCCGGATTGATTTCCGGCTGGTTTTTCTTCAACTGGTCCTGATTGAATTTTTCTAATTTTGTTGCCATTTTTTTTAAATTTTTAAGTTTTTAATAATTTTGCTTAAATCCTCCGGCATTGGGGATTCAAATCCTTTTTCCTGGCCGGAAGGCAATTTAATTTTTAAATATGAAGCATGGAGGAATTGGCGTCCTAACCCCTTCGGCGCAGGCTGGTTCTTAAAACCGTATAACTTATCGCCCGCAATCGGATGGTGGATATAGGCGAGGTGGCACCTTATCTGGTGTTTCCGGCCTGTTTTAGGGATAACCTCCAATAAAGTGTAATCTTCGAAATCTTGAGCTATTTTATATTCGGTTATGGCCTGCCTTTTCCCGAATGATCCCGGTTCTCCAACAAAAAAAGCTTTCTGTTTTTTAGGGTCCCTGGGAGAACGTCCGATAAGCGTCTCGATGACTCCTTTCTCGTCTTTTATCTTGCCGACCACCAAGGCAAGATATTTTTTTTGTATAGTCCTATTTTTAAACTGTTTTTGGAAAAAAATCAAGGCTTCGGGGCTTTTGGCAACCAATAACACCCCGGAAGTGTCCTTGTCCAGCCGATGGGCGATGCCATACCTGGGAGCTTCGTTTTTCTTGAGTTCGGGGTGTTTTTCAATCAGATAATCAGCCAGGGTTTTTTCTGAAATATTCCCTTCTTTAAAAACCGGCATTCCGGCCGGTTTGTCCACTACCAACAAATCCTTATCCTCATAAATAATTTTTAGCTCCATGTGGGCGTATCCCGACTCGAACGGGAGACCTCTTGCGTGTCATGCAAGCGCTCTAACCAACTGAGCTATACGCCCATGGTGCGCCCGGATGGATTCGAACCATCGACCCCCACTTTATAAGAGTGGTGCTACTACCACTGAGCTACGGGCGCACATATAGGAATCCTATCCTTTCTTGATTATTTTTTCAAATTCTTCCCGTTCTATTGTTTCTTTCTCGACTAAAGTTTCGGCAATCTTATCAAGGAGTTTCCGTTTTTTATTAAGGACATCATTGGCCTGCTTCTCGGCGTCTTTTATGAATTTATCAACCTCTTCATCAATTTTAGTTGCCACTTTTTCTGAATAATTTCTTTGTTCGGAAATTTCCCGGCCTAAAAATACCAAGTCATCTTTTTCACCGAAGGAAACCGGTCCTAAATCCGACATTCCATATTCTTTCACCAGCTTCCTGGCCAAATCCGAAGCGCGTATTAAGTCATTTGATGCGCCGGTGGTAATCTCATTAAATACTAATTTTTCAGCGCAATACCCGCCAAGCAAAGTGGCCATTTCCGATAAGAAAGACGTTTTGCTTTTTAATTTTCTTACTTCGCTGGGGGTCTGCAAGGTATATCCTGCCGCCATTCCCCTGGCAATAATGGAAATCTTCCTGACAGGTTCTGTATCCGGCAAGAATGAAGAGACCAAAGCATGCCCGGCCTCGTGGTAGGCTGCAATTTTCTTTTCTTCTTTGGAAAGGATGTGGCTTTTCCTTTCGGGGCCCAGCAAGACTTTTTCAATCGCTTCCAGGAATTCTTCCTGGAAAATTTTGGTTTTATTCCTCCTCGCCGCCAGAAGCGCGGCTTCATTCGCCACATTTTCCAAATCAGCACCCGTAAACCCCGGAGTTCTTTCCGCAATTTCTTTAAGATTAACTCCTTCGTCCAAAGGTTTTCCCTTGCAATGGATTTGCAGGACTTCTGTCCGGCCGTGGACATCCGGCGGGTCCAAGATGATTTTCCTGTCAAACCTGCCAGGGCGCAAAAGCGCGGAATCCAAAATATCTCCCCTGTTGGTGGCGGCCATGACTATCACATTGGTTTCTTTATCAAAGCCGTCCATCTCCACCAGGATCTGGTTCAGAGTCTGCTCCCTTTCGTCGTGTCCTCCGCCGATGCCCGCGCCTCTTTGCCTGCCGATGGCGTCCAGCTCATCGATGAAAATTATGGACGGAGAATGTTTTTTTGCGGTGGTGAACAGGTCCCTGACCCTGGCTGAGCCGACTCCCACAAACATTTCCACGAATTCGGAACCAGAAATAGAAAAGAACGGCACATTGGCTTCTCCAGCCACAGCCCTGGCCAGCAAGGTTTTGCCCACTCCGGCAGGGCCTAAAAGCAAAACACCCCTGGGGATTTTTGCGCCCATGGCCAGATATTTTTTCGGGAATTTCAAGAAGTCCACGATTTCTTTAAGTTCTTCTTTGGCTTCGTGCAGGCCCGCCACATCTTTGAAAGTGGCCTTGTCCCTCGGGTGGCCCTCGGCGCCGAATAATCTGGCGCGCGACTTTGTGAAATCAAAAGTCTGCACAGCCCCGGTTTTCGCCTGGCGGAAAATCATAAAGAAAAATACTGCAAACAAAATCAAGGGCAGTATCCCGAAAACTAAAAGGGGAGTCAGCCATGACCACAAGCTTTCCTGCTGCTGCTGGACATCAATTTCTATGCCGGCTAATTTTGTCTTGTCTGCGCCATAATTTACCAGAGAATCATTCAGGCTTACGTTCGTTTCTTTTTGGGAAGTGGAGGTGGTATTGTCTTTATAATCTATGGAAAGGCCGTCTCCGGTCTCCGTGATTTTTTTGACTTTGCCCTGGTTTATGTCGCTGGCCAGCTGTGTGATTGATATCTCAGGCACTTTTTGGGAAGGCCCGGAAAAGAGGCTGAAAATCGCGCCCAAGGCCAGGAAGACCAGGATTATTAAAATAAAATTTTTGAGCAGCTGGTTCATGTGTAATTTTTTAAAGTTTAATTAAAGAATATCAGAAAAAATCAAAAGATGCAACCCGCCCTTATGCCGCTAAAATTTTATATGATTTTCAAATAAATAAAATTTAAGTAAAAAAAAGGGGCGCTGGGAAACCACATTGGTTTCGCTACAGCGCCCTTTCCATCACAAGTTAATGCTCGGGAGTTGCCTCCCGTTTTACTTATACAACCCTTGTTCATTGTATGATCATCGCATTGTGTCGCGTTGTCTTGCATCGTGTCGCGTTGCGTTGCGTTGTTACTGCGCTTCAGCAGCCGCCGGCGCCGTTGCGCTGGCAACTGTGACCGAAGTCGCGGGAACTGCGTTGCCGTCAGGCTCTGAGCTTGCCGTGCCCGGGGATGCAATCGTGTTGCCGTCTGCCTCGGGTTTCGGCTGCTCTGTAGTTGGAGCCTTGTTACCGGCCGCCTCGCGTTTCGCCCTTGCCTCGATGGCATCGAACGCGCGACGGATGTACAGGTGGAGCAACCACACGTACTTCCGAATGGCCTCCGGTATATTCTCGGTGTTCACCGTGGAACGACCGATAGTTGTTGCGTACAGCCTGACTCCCATCTTGGACATCTCTGCGACCTTGTTCTGGATTGCTCCGCTGGCCTCGATGGCGTAGATGGTCTTGCCATCCACCAGCTTGAGCAACAGACCACCGCCGTGATCCTTGTCGCTCTTGGGCACCTCGAGGAAATACAGGCCGTCCTTCAGGGCCTTCAGGTCCTGGATGGTTCCTGTCGCCCGGCTGGACAACTCCTGCGCCCTCCCTTGCTGGACCACGCGCCATTCCGACTGGGCCCACTGCAAGTGTTCCTTGAGCGCTTTGGCGACCTGCTCTTGCTCCGACTTGGTCAGCCCTGCTTTCTCGGTGAAGAGATAGCAGAAATGACCGGCGACCAGGGCCACGGGCCGCTGGTCAGGAGTCAGCTCCTCGGGGGGAACCAGGACCGGTGCTGCTTTGCCCGGCCGGGGGTCCTTCTTCGTGACCAGGACTATGACGCCCTTGGCCACGAGCTCCTTGAGGAAACTCACGATCTTCTCCCACTTGTCGAGGGGGGAGGCCTTGCTGAACATGGTGACTAGATAGGTCACCCACGCGACCCGCTTGGTGGCCAGAACAGAGTTGTCCAGCAGCTTCGCCAACTTAGCCTCGGCTGCGTCCTTCTTGTCCTTCAGCTCTGCCTGTGTCGCCTCGCTCTTCTTGGCCAGAGCACCCAACCAGGTGATGAAGGGCACGATGAACTTCCGCGCCGTCTCTTCCGCACTGGCTGTGACCTCTGCCTGCTTCTGTTCGAGTGCCTCGAGCTCCTCAGGAGACTCAAAGTGCTCGTCCTCGCCGATGCCGAGCTTGCCCAGGTCTTTCAAACTGCTAGCCGTTCTTGGGGGACGGCCGTTCCCGTTGTTATTGGCGTTTGTCGCCATAACACACCGCCTTTCCTTAAAAAAGGGTTAACTTGTGATGAACTGTCCTCTATTATAGCAGATTATGCTTTTTATGTCAACCCCCTTCACCGATAGGGAAATATATAGGATGGTATTGTTTGTGAAGCTTAGCGGAACAACGCTTATGCCAGGCCTTGAGGAAATATATAAAATGGTAAAAAAAACAGCGAACTGGCGTTTCGCTGTATTGTCATGGAGTCAAAAGGAAAACCATTTCTTTGTTTCCCCGGGGGTATTTGTCCGCAACCCTCTTAAGCTTGGGCGACAAAGATGTTTTCTCTCCGCCCACGATCATTATCTTCAGGCCTTCTTTTTTCAACGTTTCAAGCATTGGAATATAATCTTTGTCTCCGGTAAAGAGGCAAAGATGGGTTATGTCAGGCATCTGCGTAACCACTTTTTCGCAGAATTTTTTGATAGTCTTGTCCACCGTGTCCATGCTGATGCCTTCGGATATTTCTCTCGGGCAGACGACCATGAAACAGTCAGGCGTCTTGCGCAAGAGCTCACTCCCCTTAGGTTCTGAATGAGGAGGCAGGAAGAGGAAAATGCCGTATACCTGGCCTATCGCCTTTATTTTTTCAACAGCAGCTGCGAAAACATCAGATGGGTCAACTTCCTTATCTTGCGATTTAAAAAGATGGAACGTCACATTTTCCAAATCAACGACCACCAGGATCTTGTTCATATTCCTTTTCATTATTTTCCCGAAAAACCCGAGCAGATGTCCGTTCATAATCTCCCCCTTTCACTTTTTGGAAATTGCGGGTGGATTGTGCGGATGGGTTGTGAAGGTGCTGCACTTTTTTTATTGTATTGAAATTTGATTTTTTGTCAATACCCACGCACAAAAAACATGCCGCTGATACCGGACCGGTTTTTTGACGGGGCGCGGTTGAAATTAAAACAAAAAACCGCCGTAGGGCGGTTTTTTGTTTCTAAGGTTTAGGATTTTCTTGCGGCGGTTGGACAGCCGGCGGATTGGCGGCTGTTTCGGATTTCAGTTTCAAACTCATCCTGTACTCTTTGGGTTCAATCGATGAAATCTGGAATTCGTAGGTTTCCCCGACCTTCAAAGTCTCTTCCATCTTAGCTTGGGAGCCGAACTCTGAAATATGGCACAGGCCCTGGATCTTGTCTTCCACCTGCACAAAAGCGCCGAAAGGGTTGAACTTGGTCACTTTGCCCTTTACCATGTCTCCTTTCTTGTATTTGGTTTCAATTTCCGTCCAAGGGTTTGTTTTTAAAGCCTTTAATGACAGGAATACCTGGTTGTTTTTTATCTCGATTATCTGGGCTTTGATGACTTCCCCTATTTTCACCAGGTCCCCCGGATTCTGGATAAGCTGCCAGTCCAATTCGGAAATATGTATCAATCCCTCAATCTGTGCGAGCGCATCAGAAGCGGGTTTTCCCTCCGTGGCTTTGGCAGTGGCGGGGAATTTTATGAAAACCCCGAAATCCGCGATGCCGGAAATCTCCCCGTCGACGACATCCCCGATCTTATAATTTTTCAGGGCTTCTTTGACTTTTTCTTCGCTTTTGGCTTTTTCAGAAAGTATCAGCTTGTTTTCCTCAGCCAATAAATCCAGCACTTTGACCTCCAATGTCTGGCCTACAAATTTCTGGAGTTCCTTCAATATTTTTTGTTTGTCAGCATCGGTCACTCTTGGATAATGCTCTGGAGCCAGTTGGGACACCGGCAAAAAGCCTGCGATGCCTTCGACTGCGGTTAAAAGCCCGCCTTTGTTCACGCCCGTGATTTTCACTTTGATTATTTCTCTGCTGTCCTTGAGATCTTTCAATCTCTGCCAGCTTATCTGTTTTGAAGCTTCCCTCAGAGAAAGCTCTTTATAGCCGTCTTCGTTTTCCAGGTCTACCACTTTGGCAAAAATTTTCTGGCCGACTTCAAGATTTTTTATGACTTCTTTGGCCTCATAAAATTCCCTTCCGTATATTATCCCGTTTCCGTTTGTGCCTAAATCGACGAAAAGGGAAGAGCGGTCCCGGCCTATGACCGTACCCTCGACAATCGAGCCGACCGAAATCGGCTGGTTTGTTTCTTTGCTTTTATCTGATGCTTCTTTTACTATGGTATCCATATATAACAAAAAAATCGGATAAGTTAATAATAATTATGCTTGCCGGGGCATCCGAAAGCCTCCGTCACAAGCACGTTTTCCAATATACACAAAATAATTAATATAGTCAATAACACGGGAAAATGCGGCTTTTTTACAGTTGCAAGCGTTTTTAAAATATGCTAATATCATAATAATTGGTTTTTATTTTTCAGTTAAATTCTATGCCCCGCAGTGAAATTTCGAAAGTTTTTCCTAAGCGGGCGAAGCATTAAAAAACAGTAAGAATTATAAAATATATTTAGTTAACGTAATAAAAGATTTTCGAAAAAACGTTTGGGCTGAGCCCTTTCGAAATTCTACTACGGGGTATGGCCAAAGTCACCTGGCTGGGACAATCTTGCTTCCAAATAAGCGTTTCCAGCTCAAAAGACAATTCAGCGGAAATCGTGATAGATTCTTTCAACGCCAACGGCGGTTTGAAGGTCAAAAAACTTGATGCCGATGTTTTGTTGGTCACACATGACCATCCGGACCACAATTACAAAGAAAACATAAAAGGAAACTATTTCTTGATTTCAGGCCCCGGAGAATATGAAGTGAAAGGCGTTTTCATAAGGGGGATTCCCGGATTTCATGACAATGTACAGGGAAAAGAAAAAGGGAAAATCACCATGTATACCATTGAAGCCGAGGGGATAAAATTCTGCCACTTGAGCGATTTGGGGCAGGCAGAACTCACCGATGATCAGCTGGAAGAAATCGACGGGGTGGATGTATTGATGGTCCCGGTCGGAGGAGCAGGTCTTACGATAGACGGCCAGGGCGCTTCAAAAATAATCGCACAGATCGAGCCGAAGATAGTCATACCGATGCATTACCATCTGCCCGGCCTGAAAATGAAGCTGGAGGATGTTTCAAAGTTCCTGAAAGCCATGGGGAAGAATTCGGTTGTTCCGCAGGAAAAGCTGCAGGTCAAACTGAACACCTTGCCTAAAGAAGGGATGGAAGTAGTAACTTTATTGCCGTAATCTAAGTTCGACAATGCAAATCAAAGAATCCATTAAAAAAATTCAGAACCTGCCGGATGGGCAGAAAGAGAGGATTTTATGGTCGATCGTCGCGGTGGTGGGAATAATACTTTTTATTTTCTGGCTGAATTCTGCCAAGAAAAATTTTCAAAGCGCAAGTTTAAGCGGGACTTTGCCTAAATTCAATTCTTCTTCGAATAATCCGGATCTGCAGAACCAAGGCAAAAAAATAGAAGACCAGGCGCAAAAATTATTAGATCAATTGGACCAGCAGCAAAATATAAAAACAAAATAATATGGCGACCAAAGAGCCGGAAAAAAATACGGATATAGGAAACGTCAGGAACCGCGGCATAGTGGAAGAAATGAAAGAGTCTTACATCGATTACGCGATGTCTGTTATCGTTGCCCGCGCCTTGCCGGATGTGCGCGACGGACTGAAGCCCGTACACAGGAGGATTTTATTTGCGATGAAGGATATAGGACTGACCGCCGGCGCCAAATACCGCAAATCCGCCCTGGTGGTCGGTGAAGTTTTGGGTAAATACCATCCGCATGGAGATGTGGCTGTTTACGATTCAATGACCAGGATGGCCCAGGATTTTTCCTTGAGATATCCATTGGTGGACGGCCAGGGCAATATGGGTTCGATTGACGGCGACAGCCCGGCTGCCATGCGTTATACCGAAGCCCGGCTTTCAAAGATCGGCGAAGAAATGCTCCGCGATATTGATAAGGAGACAGTAGGCTTTGTTGATAATTATGACGGCACCAGGAAAGAACCTCAAGTATTACCCTCGCCATTGCCACAATTGCTTTTGAACGGATCTCTGGGCATAGCCGTAGGCATGGCCACCAGCATCCCGCCGCATAATTTATCTGAACTGATAGACGCCCTGATTTATCTTATTGAAAATCCTAAAGCGGAAACCGAAGACCTGTTCCAATTTGTACAGGGCCCGGATTTCCCGACCGGCGGGATAATCTACGACCAGAAAGAGATAATAGCGGCATACTCCCAGGGCAAGGGCTCGGTCATAATGCGCGGCAAGGCGGACGTAATTGAAAAAGGCGAAACCAACCAGATCATAATCACGGAAATTCCTTATCAGGTGAACAAGTCGGATATGGTTTTGGAAATGGCAAACCTGGTTTCGGAAAAAAAGATTGAAGGCATAAGAGATATCCGCGACCTCTCTGACAGGGAGGGACTAAGGATTGTGGTTGATGTTAAAAGAGGCTTCCAGCCCCAGAGGATCCTGAACCGTTTATATAAATTTACCAATCTCCAGAAAACTTTTTACCTGAATATGCTGGCCCTGGTTGACGGCATCCAGCCGAAGATCCTTTCTTTGGCCGAAGTCCTCACTTATTTCCTGGCCCACAAAAAAGAAGTAATACTTAAAAGGACACAGTTTGATTTGAACAAGGCCAAAGACAGGGCCCATATCTTGGAGGGTTTGGTCATTGCCCTGAAGAAAATCGACGCGGTAATCGAAACGATCAAGAAATCCAAAGACAGGGATGAAGCCAGGGTCAACCTGATGAAAAAGTTCAAGCTTTCCGAAAAACAGGCCGTGGCCATTTTGGAAATGAGGCTGCAGACATTGGCAGGATTGGAAAGGAAAAAAATAGAAGACGAACTGAAAGAAGTTTTGGAAATGATAAAAGAACTGACTTTAATTTTAAAGAGCCCGGAAAAACTTAAAGCCCTGATGAAGAAGGAATTGTTGGAAATGAAAGAAAAATACGGCGACGAAAGGAGAACCAAAGTGATAAAAGGAAAATTGGGAGAAATCACCGAAATAGACCTGGTCCCGCTGGAAGAAACCGTGGTCACCCTGACAAGGGGCGGGTATATAAAAAGGATCAATCCGGAAACATATAAATTGCAGAAACGCGGCGGCAAGGGCATAGTGGGCATGAAAACAATGGGCGACGACATAGTGGAACATTTCATATCCGCTTCCACGCATGACAACCTGCTGTTCTTCACAGATTCGGGCAAAGTTTTCCAGACCCAGCTTTATGAAATCCCCGAAGGCACGAGAGTGGCCAGGGGCCGTGGCATACTTAACTTCCTGGAAATTTCCAATGAAGAAAAAGTCCTGGAGATGGTGGCTTTGACCAAAGAAGAAGTCGGCAAAACAAAATATCTGGTCATGGTGACCAAATCAGGCAAGATAAAGAAAACCGCCCTGGAAGATTTCGGGAACGTCCGGAAGTCCGGAATCATTGCCATAAAACTGCAAAAAGGAGACGCTTTGATAAAGGTAGTGAAAACTTCCGGCGATGACGACATCTTTTTGACCACCAAGAAAGGCATTGCCATAAGGTTCAAAGAAAAGAATATCAGGCCGATGGGCCGTGCCGCTGCGGGCGTCAAAGGCATCAACCTTAAAAAAGGAGACGAGGTGATAAGCATGGACGTGGTCAGGACCCAGGAGATGGATAAAAAAGTCCAGCAATATCTGCTGGCAGTTATGGAAAACGGCTACGGCAAGAGGACTGACATAAAACAATACAAAGTCCAGGGAAGGGGGGGTTCGGGCATCAAGACCGCCCAGGTCACGCCTAAAACCGGAGAATTGATTTTTGCCAAAGTGATAACGCCGGAAGAAGAAGACCTGATTGTGGTTTCTCAGAAAGGGCAGGTCATCAAGACAATGGTCAATTCGATCTCTATCCTGGGCCGCGCAACCCAAGGGGTAAGGATAATGCGTCTGGACGAGGGGGATAAAGTCGCTTCGGCAGCCTGCATATAGTTTTATTTTTTAAAAAGGCAGGGGCAGTTATCCCCGCACCTATCAAAGATAAGTGCCTCGCACTGCGTGCGAGGCACAAGCAACAAACCTTTGGGTTTGGTGAAATCCTTGATAGGTGCGGGGTTATGCACACCCTTGCCTTTTTTGTTTCTGCTATAATTAAATAATTTAACCTTATAGTCAACCTTCATAAAATGAAAAAAAGTTTTTGGTTTTTTGTTTTAATTTCAATCCTTTCCCCTGCTTCGGCATTGGCTACCCCATTTACCGTCAGCGTAAATAATCCTCTGAGCAGCGGCACCTTGAACGATGCTATATCAAAAGTTGCTTCCGGTGTCGGGGATATAGTGGCCGGCGCAGGGATAGTCGCGCTTTTAGTTGCCGCGATTTTTTTTGCCACAGCGGCCGGCAACGAAGAACAATATAAAAAAGCCAAGAAAGCCCTGATTTACGCTGTTATCGGCATTGCAGTCGGAGTAGGCGCAAATATACTTGTTCTGGTTATTCGTAATATCGCAGGGGTATAGGCCTTTAAACAATCAGAAGGCAAATTATTATTAACAATCAAAGGCTAATTTTTTTAAACGTAACTGATTATTTAATAATTTAATATTTTTTAAAAATGAAAAAGAAATTTTTGTTTTTTATCGCTATCTTGGCCGTCTGCCCGAGCATTGTTATGGCGGCAGTAACATTGTCATCAGCAGATCGCCAGGCACTCGGAGCGAATAATGACAGGATAGATTTTTTGAACGACGAGGTTTATTATTTGACAACCCAGCAGGAATTAAACCCGGACACAATAGCCATGGTAGGCGCGGCGCAAAGAGAAATAGGCGATTTAGACAGCAGAAATGCGCAAATCAGGGGTGGCGGCGGAGGAGGATATACCGCCACCATCAGCAATCCTTTGGCTGCGGGCGGCGTCAATAATATACCAGACCTTATAGCCAAGCTTACTACCGGAGCCGGATATCTGGTGGCGGGATTAGGGATAGTCGCGCTTTTGATCGCTGCGATTCTTTTTGTTACCGCAGGCGGCAGCGAAGAGCAGTACGGAAAGGCTAAAAAGGCCCTGATATATGCGATTATCGGCATGGCTGTGGGATTGGGCGCTGTCGCCCTTACTGCGGCCATCAAAGACATTGTCGGCATAACCCGGGCCAATACTCCGGTAGTTTATGCTGCAAAGGCTAAGAATACAGCTAAACAGATAGCCCAAGTCCAGATTCAGTTATCGGCTGCAAACGCCGACTTAGCTGCCAACCAAGTAAAATGGCAGGCAAACTGCGCAAGGACCGACAATATGACTATGTCGCAAGCAGCTTGCGATAATCTCAGTAAAAAAATTCAGAGTATACAAAATAACGTTAATAATTTAACCAATAAATTAAACGGTTTAACAAACAGCAGTTCGACAAGCACGGGCACAGGCACAAGTACCGGAAGTACCGCTGCCGGAAGTGCCGCTACAGGAGGCACTACTAGCAGCGGAGCAACTGCTCCAAGTTCAGTTCCAGTGTCTCCAAGCACGCCGCTGGGCACATCGTTTGGTGGCGGTGGAGGAGGTGGAGGAGGTGGAGGAGGCGGTGGAGGAAGCCAAAAGCATACTATGGAAGACCATTACGCATATATGGATAGGATACATCAGATGTATTTGGACTGGGGTGAGCATATGAGGGGCGGAGGGGGCGGAACCAGCGGAGGGGGTGGTAGTAGCGGCGGCAGCAGCAGCGGAGGAGGCGTAAAAACTGGAACTCTCGGAAACGCGGGTAAAACAGCAGGAGTTGAAATTACCCCGGACGGTACCGTTACTACAAAGGATAGTAGCGGCGTAGTAAATTCGATTTGGAATCCAGTGCTCAATGACGGCAAAGGGGGGCTTACTGACTGGGCGCAGCAAAACGGATATTATCTTGGTTCAAAGACAGGCCGTGTATACGGTCAGGACGGTAGGTGCGTTTTTATTCCCCCGAATGCCCCGGGTCCGACAAGTTCTTCTTCTTCTGCTGCCACTACGAGCAGCGGTAAGCCTGTTTATGCGCCGATATATACAGGGGACCAGGCAGAAGTAAGCGTGGATGATATGATAGCCCAGTACCAAAAAAGAGCAGGCTGGGCCGATGAAGAAAGCACGAATCCGGCGCATAGTTCCAAGTACAACAATTTTTTATCGGGTATGGCATATAAGGACAATGATTTCATCCGGATACTTAACCAATACAAGGCTATGGGGCTGGACACTGTCCCAGCCGATCTTATAAGCAGGGGGGATACTCCGCAGGCACTGGTTTACCAGTCGCAAACAAGGATAGACAGCAACAAACAGCTGATTTCCGACACCGAGGACAAAATAGCCGGGCTTAAATTACAGCTTGCTTCAGCAACAGACCCGGCAGCAAAACAGGATTTGCAAAAACAGATTGATAGTTTAAATTTAAATGTAATACAAGTCGCCCAAGACAGCATTACCAAAGACCAGCAAGACATGGTAAATGTATGTTCCAGCATGATCAGTAATTTTACCGAAACCTCCGAAGGCTGGGCCCAAACAAAGGAACTTGCGCTGGCGGCCGGGAATACGGTTCTAGCTGCCCAGGCTGACGCGGCCATTAATGCAAATGGCAATGCCCGCGATTTTTTCACCGGCAAGTTTAATGAAATGGCGGCCGCCAATCCGAATCTGGCCGTTCCGCCTCCCTACCAGCAGCCTGCCACGGGGCATGTCGTTTATGGCGAGGATGGCACGACATATTATTTTGGCGCTCCGGATGCAAACGGCCTCGAGACGATTTATCAATATCAGCAGGCAGGAGCCGGTGCGCTGCCCTTTTGGCACAATATAAATACCGGCACTTATGATTCTTTCGACCCTACTACAGGCCAAATTGTAAGCTCTGACGGCATACCGACAGGCGCGCCGATTGTCAATCAAGACGGCACGCAATTAACTGATGTCCAGGCGGCTAATATTGAGGATTATGGGTCTGTAACAGAACCGACATACTGTGATGCATCCCAACAATGCGTTACAGGAGGAAACGGAGCGCCCTGCAACATTAATAATGGCAATGCTGATTGCACATCAACTCCGACATACAGTTGCAATGCTTCCCATCAATGCGTTTCGGGTGGTGGTGGCGAGTCCTGCGACATTAGTAATGGCAATGCTGATTGTGTGGAAGCCACTTATTGCAATGATTATGACCAGTGCGTTGCGGGTGGAAACGGAGCGCCCTGCAACATTAATAATGGCAATGCTGATTGCACATCAACTCCGACATACAGTTGCAACGCTTCCCATCAATGCGTTGAGGGCGGGGGCGGTACGTCCTGCACCAGCATCTATGACTGTTGTAATGGGACGGTTTGCGGAAATGATACTTGTGTAAGCGATTATTGTAGTTGTGCGGAGAATTATGATGAGTGCTATGGCAGCAGCACTGACGATACTGGCGGCGGAGATATCTATTATTATGACGATTATAGTGATTAGCCTGTTGCCTTGATTGGTTAAGTTTGTGGTATAATATTTTAATCGGACAAAAGGTCGAATCCTTAGATTTTAAAAAAATCTAAAAGAACAATAAAATGAACACAAAAAAAATATTAGCTGCCGGAATTATCGGCCTTTCCGTATTACTGCCGATAGTTGCGTTGGCCCAGAACACGCCAAGCGAAAGCCTTAATTGGACCAATGTGTCATCAAGCATAAAATCAGCGATTTGGGAAATTTTCGCTTTGCTGGCGGTAATCATGTTCGTCATTGCCGGCATATCTTTCCTTACGGCCGGAGGCGATCCTGATAAAGTAAAATTAGCCAGGACGGAATTCCTGTGGGGAGTGGTCGGAGTAGTGGTGGCATTATTGGCATATTCATTGGTCGGCATCTTAGCGGGAATAATCGGCGCATAATTTTTCATAATGTATATTACAAGGCACCCCCGCCCTGCGGGGGCTGCCTTGTCCCCTCTTCGCGGGATCTCCCGAAGGGGGACAAAGTTTTGGACAGAATTTTTCATCCTGTCCAGAATTTTGCAAATGAAAAAAATATTATTTTTTACAGTTTTACTCACCCTTGTCTTTTTATTGCCGGGTTTCAGTTACGCCGCCGGCCAGACAGCCACCCTCACGATTAATATAACGCCGCAGGAAGCGATAGACGCCGGATGCGGGGCGGTTGTGGCAGGAATACGCTATAGCGGCGCTTCCAGCCAGCTCACCATAAGAGCCGACAGCCCTTTCAGCGTTGATACTGATTTTGCCTGCGGGTATAAGGGTTCTGCATCGGGACAGTGCAGCGGCCTTAGTTCTCCCGGAGCGTCTTACACCTGCACAATAACCTATGCCCAAAGAAATTCTGTTAATACCGTTTCAGATACCAGCAAGCTTTTGATTACGAATGTTGCCAAAAAAATAACAGATTTTGTCTGGAAGGTGTTCGCTTTATTCGCGCTTGTCTTGTTCGTTATCGCCGGAATGCTGTTCTTGATGTCGCGAGGAGATCCGGACAAAGTAAAAACCGCAAGAACGGCTTTTGTTTGGGGAATAGTGGGAATTGTTCTGGCGCTGCTGGCATATTCAATAGTCCGTATTTTAATGTTCTTTTTAGGCGCTTAAATTTATGAAAAATAAATTATTTTTTGAAGTAATCTTAATAGCGGCGCTTTTCCTGCCTTTATTTTTTGTTATAGCGATATATGACCAGACTGCTCCGCCATTAACCAATGGCAGTACCACTCCCACGGGCAACAAAACCACTCCGACAGCCGGTAGCCAGACCGTGGGGGCTGGCGGCACTGCTCCTACCGCCGGCAGTCAAACCCTGGGCACTAACGGTAACACCACTCCTACCGCCGGCAGTCAAACATTAAGCGCCGGCAGCACCACTCCGACCGCCGGCAGTCAAACCGTGGGAGCTGGTGGCGGCACTCCGACCAGTAATAACGGTACGATAAGCGGCAGCAGTAATACTCCAACTGGAGATGCTGGAACCCCGACTAATGAGGGAGGAACCCCGACTAATGAGGGAGGAACGCCAGGCGGCGACAACGGCAATGTAAACGGCGGCGGCGGCACGCCAACTGGAGGCAACGGCAATGTAACCGGTAAAGGCAATGTAACCGGCAGCAAAAATACGCCAAAGGGCAGCACTGCCGCTCCAAAAAATAATTCGAGCTTTCTTTCTTTCAACGGAGTTTCCCTTGCGCAAGTATTATATAATCTGGAGCTTTATGCCTGGATAATTTTTGCCACCGTGGCCATCATAGTTTTTGTATTCGCCGGAGTGCTGTTCATATCTGCGCAGGGCGATGCGGAAAAACTGAAAACTGCCAAGAGAGCTTTTGTCTGGGGAATAATCGGGGCCGTGCTTGCTATCTTGTCTTATGCCATAAGGGCCATACTGGCAAATGTTTTTCATTTAGGTTAAAATTTATAAAACACTCTTAAAAATGGAAAATAAAATATTAAAAAAAGCGGTTATAACAGGAATTGCACTGGCTGTTTCTCCTTTATCGGTTTTGGCCGCAGGCAATGAGATACCGATGCTCACCAATATCATTGACACTGCTTTTTATATTACGGGAGGATGCATAGTGGTGGGGTTGGTCATTGTCGGGACGATGTTCTTGACTTCCGGGGGCGAACCGGAGAAAATAAATAAAGCCAAAAAGGGGCTGGTGTGGCTGATTATCGGAACAGTCATTTATTTCGGGGTCCAGATCATAAAAAATGTCATAATGCAAACTATCGGAGTTTAATAAATTTTTATTATTAATTAAATTAAATTATCCTTAGCCGGCTTTTAAAATAGATTTCAATAAGGGGTGTCAACCCCGTATTACCCTGGTCGCTTGGAAATGCAAATTGCAATCTGCATTTCTCCCGCTCTCTCGGGTAATAAAATTTTGAACAGTCGACTCTATTCGGGGCCAGCGAGGGACAATAAAAAAATGGAAATAAAAAACAAAATCAAAAAAGCATTTTTTGCAGCAATCTATGTCGCCCTTTTCCCGTTGATAGCATCGGCAGCTGCTTCGCCGTATATCGTGAATGTTGTTGACAATTTTAAAGATGCCGCGTGGTATATCGGGGACGGGCTTATTGTGATAGGAGTTATCATAGTCGGCGTTATGTTTTTGACCGCAGCCGGCAGCGATGAAAAATTAAGCAAGGCGAAAAAGGCCCTGGTCTGGGTGATAGTGGGCACGGTTATAATATTGGGCTTTGACGCTTTCATAGGTGTAGCGAAAGGGCTTGCAGGAATTTCTTAAATTAGTTATTGCCAGAAACGCGCGCAAAAACGCGCGTTTTTGTTTGTTTGCAATATTGGCAAATCCGGTTAATTTTAGTATATTAAAGTAGATTTGCGGGTATGGCCCCTCACTTTATAAAGTGAGGGATAAACTTCACAGCAGACGCTTAATACGCTCTCGTGGCGGAACTGGCATACGCGCGGCGCTTAGGACGCCGTCCCGAAAGGGTTAGAGGTTCGAATCCTCTCGAGAGCACATAAAAAAACCGCCCGCAGGCGGTTTTTATCTATAACCTAACACCTAATTTTATCCTTCCTTCACTGAAATGTCTTTTCTGCCTTTTTCTTTGATTTTCGGCACTTTCACTATAAGTATGCCCTTATCAAATTCTGCCTGGATCTGGTTTTCATCGACATCCGCAGGCAGGACCACCCTTCTGGAAAACGGCCCCCAATGGCATTCCTGGTAAAAATAATTTTTATTTTTGTCGATATCAGGATTGGACCTGCATCCTTTTATCACCAGCATATCTTTATCAATCTGGATTTCAACGTCTTTCGAAGAAATGCCCGCCACAGCAGCCATTACCACGAAGTCGCTTTCGTTCTCGAAAACATCAACGACCAATTGTCCCTCGTTATCTTCTAATAAATTTTCTTCGGTATTATTTATTTCTTCTTTCACTGCCGGAATTTCCGGGGCAGATACTTCTATTTTTGTTTTTTTTGCTTTAGCCATAGTTTTTTATATTATACAAACGCTTTTTAATTTTTTTATTTTTTTAAATACAATGATGACGAATACGGCCAACCCCAGTAAAATGACAGTAGGGATGGCAATCTTTAACGGCGAGTCTAAATCCATTATAGAAAAATTATAAAGGCCGTGCAAGAAGACGGCGATGGATAATCCTGATACCATAAATATGCCACGGTTTTTATAAAGTGACAAGGCCAGGAAATAGCCGACCAGTGCCGAGCATAAGGCGTGCAGGAAAGTCGCCCCGATAAACCGGAAAAAACCTATGCTGGCGGAATTGATGATGGTTTGGTTAAAGGAAAATATTTTTCCTGCCGGAGGCAAAAGATATAATATGTTCTCCAAAGCCGCAAAACCCATGGCGGAAGTTATCATATAAATCATGCAATCCACCGGTTCGTCGAATTCAGGGCTTTTCAATACGATGGCCTTCACCACGAAATACTTGAAGAATTCTTCCACAAAGGCGATGGCTAAAAACCAATAAAGCACTTTCGCAAAAATCAACGGCATATTCGCGCTGGATACCACGTAGGCAAGCCCATATTCCGCCAGGAATACCGGCACAGTAGTCAACACTCCCAGAAAGAATATTTTCAGGATCATTTTGATGGGCTCGGGCAGCTTGTCCAATCTTAAAAACTCCGTGAGCCAGATATATGCCGCGGCGACTCCGAAAAATATATAAACCAGCAATCTTGCAAAGGGCATGGCCAGGCTGGCCAAAAATGAGAGTACAACGTTTATCATAAAATAAATTTTAATCCCGCCTGCTTTGGCGGGATGCAGTTTCCCGACGGGCAGGGGCTATTTCGGCCAATCTTCTATCATCAGCGTTTGTTTTTTCTTCTCTATCGGTAATTGCTGGTAGATTTCTTCCGTCACATATGGCATGAACGGATGAAGGAGTTTCATTGAAGCGGTTAAAATTTCCAACAGCAGGTGCTGGCTGGCGACTTTATCTTTTTTGTCAGACTCGGGATTCAGTTTGGGTTTTTGTTCTTCTATTATTTTATCACAGAAAGTGTGCCAGAAGTAGTGGTATAATTTTTCAGCCGCGGCGTAAAACTGGAATGAGTCCATAAGCTTGGTCGCGGATTTTTCCAGTTTTTTAAGCTCTTGCAGGTATTTTTTATCTTTTGCAGAAAATTTCGGTTTGGCTTTCGGGTCAAAATCCTGGCAGTTGGACAGGACAAACCTGCTGGCATTCCATATCTTATTGGCGAAATTCCGGTAGCCTTTTATTTTTTCTTCAAAGATGACAATGTCAGAGCCCGGCGTGTTTCCCACGGTCAAAGCCATCCTGACTGCGTCAGTGCCATATATTTCCGCCACGCCCAATGGATCAATGACATTTCCCTTTGATTTGGACATTTTCTGGCGGTCCTTGTCGCGCACTAGCCCGTGCAGATAAACATTCTTGAATGGCACCTCTCCCGTCACATAAAGCCCCATCATTATCATCCTCGCCACCCAGAAGAATAAGATATCCCAGCCGGTTTCCATCACGCTTGTCGGGTAAAAATTTTTAAAGTCATCTTTCTGGCAGGTTTTCAAAGTGGCGAACGGCCATTGTCCGGAAGAGAACCAGGTGTCGAAAACGTCATTGCTCTTTCCTATTTCATCCGGTATGGGGATGCCCCAGACAATCTGGCGGGAGATGTTCCAGTCTTTCAAATTATCCATCCAATGCAAAAATACTTTTTCCATGCGCTTTGGCGTGAATTTTATCTTTCCGGATTTTACCGCTTTTACCGCCATGTCGCGCAAAGACGGGCCGCCGGATTTGGGCTTAGCTGTCATTTTCACAAACCATTGGTTATCTAATGGCAAGGGTTCTATCATGCGACCGCATTTGTAGCACAGGCTGACGCGGTTTTTGTAACTCAAGTCAACTTTCTCCAATAGCCCCTGTTTTTCCAGTTCTTCAGTTATTTTTTTCCTGGCTTCCTCGGCATTCAAGCCAGCATAAACGCCCGCCTTCTCGTTCATTTTCCCATCAAAGCCGATAACCTGGATTAATTCCAGATTGTGCCTTTTGCTGATTTCAAAATCCAGCGGATCATGGGCTGGCGTCACTTTGACGGCACCGGTGCCGAAAACCTGGTCGACTGCGTCGTCGGCGATTATAGGGATTTCCCGGCCCGCTAAAGGCAGGACCAGTTTTTTTCCAATCAGGCTCTTGTATCTGGTATCTTTGGAGTTTACGGCAACGGCCGTGTCTCCCAGCATTGTTTCCGGCCTTGTGGTGGCAACGGTTATGAAGCCGGTTTTGTCGGAAAACGGATATTTTATGTAGGAAAGCGAGCTTGTCCTGTCTTCATATTTCACTTCCAGGTCCGAAAGGGAAGTGCGGTGCTTCGGGCACCAGTTGACTATCCTCTGGCCCTTGTACAAAAGGTCATCTGTCTTCATTTTTTCAAAAGTCTGGTAGACGATTTCGACGATTTTCGGGTCCAGGGTGAATTTTTCACGAGACCAGTCGCAGGAAGCGCCCAGCTTTCTTAGCTGGTTCTCCATTATTTTCTTGTTCAACAAAGTGAATTCCAGGATTTCTTTGTAAAGCTGGTCCCTGGGGATTTGGAACCTGCTCCTGCCTTCTTTTTCCAATTTTTTTTCATAAACAACCTGGGTTTCAAAGCCCGCATGGTCAGCGCCCGGCAGCCATAAGGTCTTTTTGCCCCTCATGCGGTTATATCTTATCATTATGTCCTGCAAAGTGATGAAAACAGCGTGGCCGATATGCAGGCTTCCGTTGGCATTTGGAGGGGGCATGATTATCGTGAATGCCTCTTTTCTTTTGCCCGGCAGATTGTCGGGATTAAAAAAACCGGACTCTTCCCAGAGTTTGTAAATTTTTTCTTCGGTTTGTTTCGGGTCGTAAGCTTTTGGTATTTCCATGAGTCTATTTTATCCTTAAATTGGCATCGACTTCAACTTTTTTCCAATCCACAGCTAATTTCAACTTGAAATAAGCGGTAATGGCAATCATCAGGCCGTTATCCGTGGAGTATTTCGCTTCAGGTGTCATAAGTTTTGTATTTGGTATCATATTGTTTATTCTTTCGGCCAGCTGTTTGCGCAGTTCCTGGTTGGCCGTCACTCCTCCGCCTAAAATTATCGCTTTGGCTTTATAATTTATGGCGGCGTTAATGGTTTTTTTAAGCAATATATCAATAATTGCCTGCTGGATTTCGTGGGCCATTTCCGCCTTATCCACTTCTTTGTTTTTAAGATAGTCATAAAGCACCGCGGTCTTTAATCCCGAAAAGCTGAAATCATAATCTTTGGAATTGGCCATGGGCCTGGGTAATTTGATTTTTGGTTGCCCTTTAAACTCGGCGGCCTTGGCAGCGATGGCAGGACCCCCAGGATAGCCCAGTCCCAAAACTCTGGCAGTCTTATCAAAACATTCACCGGCCGCATCATCCCTGGTTTCTCCAATCAGTTCATATTTATTTAAATTTTTCATTAAAACCAATTGGGTATGCCCGCCGGAAACAATAAGGCAGATTGCCGGGAAATTTTGCTTTTTGAAACTTGCGGTTTTTATTTCATCAGTTTCCTGTAAAAAATTAACAAGTATATGGGCTTCGATATGGTTAGCGGGGATTAGGGGCAGATTCCAATAATACGCCAAAACTTTGGCAAAATTCGTGCCGACCCATAAACATGGCTCCAGCCCCGGCCCATTGGTCACGGCGATATAATCAACATCCGGCTTTTCATATTTTTCCAGGAAGGGAATAATTTGCTTCAACAATTCTTGTTCTCTTCCTAAAATAAAATTTATAGTTTTCAGTTTGCCGGCCGGAATCCTCGAAGTGGCGGTTTTCAATAAGCCCGCTTCTCTAAGTGCAGCCATCAGGACTGGCACCGAATTTTTTTGGTGTTCTCTTTTTGCCAGCATTGGGAAAACTCCGCCGTACTGTTCGTGGATTTTTGTCTGGGACGAGACAATATTGCTTAAGATCTCAACTTTCTTGTCCTTGAAAGAAATCAAAGCAATTCCCGTATCGTCGCAGGAAGTTTCTATCCCCAGGATTGTTATTTTTTTATTCTTTTCCATAGTTTCCTATTGTGTCAGAAATCTTGTTTTTTTTCAACGCTATGATATAGATGATAGATAAAAGGTAGTTTTTTAACATCCATTTTGGGAAGGAGGCAAGGGATGAACGCGGTGTGCTGGATTTTGGGAACCATATTCATCCTCGTCTTGTTGTTTTTTATTTTCGCAAAATTTTTGATTAACTTTATCATAAGCATCCTTGGTCTGCAGGATACCGGTCAAGAGGATGAAAACGGTCGCCCGATTTTAAGGGTGGCTGACAAGGAGGCATAACACGATGAAATACATCTGGATTGGGCTGGTTGTTGTTGCAATAGTGGCCTTGCTTATATTTTTGGGGAAATGGCTTCTCGAAGAGCCGGAAGACAAAGAAGACGAAGAAGACAATGATATGACATTAGAATAAACAATCGATTAAAAAACCGGGAACAGGCTCTCATCAGTTTGAGGGCTTTTTTGTTAGAGGTTGAGCCCATATTCTAAAAGTGATAATATTATTTAATTACCGATGAAAAAATCAGAATTTTTTTTATTTTTAGCTCTTTTTGCCGCTTTGGTGGGCATCAGTTTTTTTGTTACCTTCCGGGGCATGGACCCGGACTTCGGCTGGCATTTGAAGACAGGGGAGTTGATTTTAAAAAACGGCGTTCCATACCGTGACTGGTATTCCTACACGATGCCCGATTTTCCATGGGTCAACCACGAATGGCTGACGGATGTTTTGATTTACAAGATTTATTCGGTTTCAAACATTTATTTTCTTTTATTGGTTTTTCTATGCCTTTATGCGTTTTCTTTTTTCATAGCGAAGGGAAAATCGCAATCATTCAAGAATTCTTTTTTTCCGATTGCGCTGGGATATCTGGCCACCTTAGGATTCTTGGGAATCAGGCCCCAGCTCCTGACCATATTGTTCATTGCGGTTTTAGCCTGGCTTTTAAATGATTTTTTGCAGAATTCGTCAAAAACAATCTACCTGGTTCCTTTGATTTTCCTGGTTTGGGTGAATCTGCACGGCGGTTTTTTCGCCGGATTGGCTATTATGGCGGCGGTTCTGGCTTTGGAAATTTTCAAGAAAACAAAAATCTGGCAGAAGATAAAATTCCTGGATTTTATCGGCAATTTCAAATTGGAAGAGCAGCCGGCAAGCAAAATCATCAGCTTGTCGAAGGTTTTGGTTTTATCCATTATCGCGACACTCATCAACCCCTACGGTCCGCGGCTTTACGTGGAAATTTTCCGGGATATCGGAGATAATTTTTTAAGGAGCCATATCCAGGAATGGATGCCCATATTCTTTTTGAACTTCAATATACTGATTTATATTTACATCGGAATTTTTATCGGCCTTTTGGTAAGGTTTTATAAGAAAGTAAGCTTCAACAATATTGTGATTTCTTTATTGTTCCTGTTCTTCGCCATATCAAGCGCAAGATATTTCCTGATTTTTATAATCTGGACTATGCCGGTTTCTATCGATATGGTTGTTTTTTTCCGGCAGGAAGCCGACTGGGGTAAAGTAATCGGATTATTCCCGAACCGCAAAAAAAAATCATTTGCCATATGCGTTGCGGTGTTGATAATCCCATTGGTAATCCTTTCAGGGGTTATCTTTTACAGTTTCGTGCAGAGTTTTTCCTCTCCTGACATAAAATATCCGGAAAAAGCGGTTTCTTTCCTTAAAACATTGCCTCTTTCGGAAAACCTGTTCAATTTTTATGCATGGGGCGGATATCTGATATGGAAGATACCGGATAGGAAACTTTTCATCGACGGGAGGATGCCCAGCTGGCGGGAAGACGGCCAGTTTGTTTTCGGAGATTACGTGAAAATAATGGATGCTGAAGACGGTTTCGATAAAATCCTCCGGAAATATGATGTCAGGCTGTTCATATTGCCGAAAGACACGGAAGGCCCGGCCCAAAGGGAAGAAAATGCCCAAAAATACGATAAATTCATGATGATGACCGGGAACCATAAGTGGCTGGGGGACATGCTTTGCGACATGGCGGAAATCTGCCCTGAAAAAAATATTTATGACGAACTTCACAGGCTCGGCTGGAAAAATATTTATCAAGACGACCTAGCAGTTATTTTAGAGAAATAATATGTATCTTTCAGTCATAATTCCCGCCTACAACGAAGAAAAAAGGATAACCAAGACTTTGCTTGATGCCGGCGAATATTTGAAAAACCAGGATTACGAATCTGAAGTTATTGTTGTTGACGACGGCTCCGCCGACAATACGGCCGGCATTGTTTCGGGCCTGAAAAATAAAATTAAAAATCTGTCTTTGGTCAGTAACGGCTTGAATCGCGGCAAGGGGTTTTCGGTCAGGCGGGGGATGATTTCGGCCAGCGGCGAGTACAGGCTGTTTATGGATGCCGATAATTCAACCCCGATAAGCGAAATATCTAAATTGCTCCCGTTTTTATCTTCCGGTTACGATATCGCCATCGGCTCTCGCAGCGTGGAAGGATCAAACATCATTTCCGCCCAGCCATGGCAGAGAAAATTTTTAGGAAACTGTTATGCCTTGATGGTTAAAATTTTTGCCGGCCTTTACGGATTCCGCGATACCCAGTGCGGATTCAAGGTTTTTTCCGCCGAAAGCGCCAATGATATTTTTTCCAAGTGCCGTATCAACGGCTGGTCGTTTGATGTGGAAACATTGGCTTTGGCTAAAAAACTCGGTTATACCGTGAAGGAGGTCCCGATAAATTGGCAAGATTCCCCGGGAACGAAAGTAAAAATAAAAGGGATTATCAAAGCAGGCTTCGACTTATTGAGGATACGCTGGTATGCAATCGGCGTAAAACAAGAAAAAGCTGATTAAAAAAACATTTTTTATGTTCAAAGAAATAAGCAGAGAAGAATGGAAATTTCTGGCCGTCATCTGGCTGATAGTGGTTGTTATTGTTTTTTTACCGATAATTGTCGATTATTTTATGGCTCCGCCAGGCAATATTTTTTTATTCAGGCGGTATCTGAACGGTGTTGATTATTCTGTCTATTTTTCCCAGATAGAACAGGTTAAGCACGGAATGTATCTTTTTAAAGATTTTTTCACTTTAGAGCCGCAACCAGTGGGAGTTTTAAATCCTTTTTGGCTTTCGGTAGGCCTTTTCGCTAAAATATTTTTTATTCCCAGCCTTATAGCCCTCCATTTAGCCAGTTTTTTGCTGATCCCATTTTTTTTAATTTCAGCTTATTATTTAATTTCTTTTTTCTTCGAGGAAAAAAACAAAAGGAAAATCTGCTTTGTTTTTTTTGTCTTTGCATCAGGAATTAGCGCATTAATCGCGGCATTTTTCAACTTTTCTTCTGTCAATGCCGTACATTTCCCGAGTACGGTTATCTCGGGAGCGTTTACTTTTAGCGTTCTAGTCAGCTCGCCTCATTTAATAGCCTCTTTGACTTTGTTGATTTTGATTTTCCTGTTTTCTTTATATGCTTTTGAAAGATATAAATTTACTTACAGCCTTTGGGCCGGGCTTTGCGCGCTTTTTCTTTTCTCTTTCCACCCCTACCATGTGTATACGGTTTTCATCGTGCTTCTGGCATTTTTGATAGCGGAGTTTTTAACCGAGCAAAAAATCTATTTCAGCCACATCGCCCATTATATTATTTTATTGGTATTTTCCCTGCCCCCGTTGATTTATTATCTTTGGGCTTTCAAAAACATCCCCGTATTTTATCAGGCATATTTTTTGGAAAATATCACCTTGACACCATCATTATGGGTTATATTGTTCGATTACAGCGTGCTTTTAATTTTAGCTGTTTTGGGCGTAATATCCTTTTTTAAAAATAAGAATATCAATAAAAGGAATATTTTTTTAATAGTTTGGGCCGCCACCCAATTTTACTTGATTTATCTGCCAATAAACACGCAGAACAGATTTTTAGAGGGACTGAATGTCCCCATAATGATTTTAGCTGCATGCGGGTTATTTTTTCTTAATGATAAATTAAAAGATAAGACGTTTTACCGCCTAGATAATGTTTTTTTTATATATCTTTTAATTTGTATTTTTTGCATGTCGAATGTCTTGGTATTTTTAAGCGATTTTTATTTTGTCATGAATAATCTTCCGCTCCCGGCTTATCTGTCAAAAGATGATGAAAATGCGATGCTATGGATAAAAGAAAACACGCCCGAACAAAGCGCGATATTATCATGGGAGATAAATGGCAATATCATGCCTGTTATAGCTTTCAGGCCGGTTTATCTGGGACATTGGTCGGCGACCGTCCAATTCTCTAAAAAAGAAGCGGCGCTGGATGATTTTTTCAAAAAGTACAACAGCCGGGAAAGGAAAGATTTTTTAAAGACAAATAATATAAACTATTTATTCTGGGGCCCGGAAGAAAAGAAGGTAGCCAACAATTTCAATCCGGATAGGGAAGGCTTCCTGCAGAAGGTGTACGGCAACAACACTGCCGAGGTTTATAAAGTCAATTAATAGTGTGCGTAACAACATGCCTAAAAAATCAATTTTTATGCCGAAAGACCACATGGACAGCCTTTACAACTCCAAAAACATTTTGGTCAGGTTTGTCCATAACCAAAGACTGGATGAACTTGCCGGCCTTATTCCGCGGGAGGGTAAAAAAATCCTTGATGCCGGTTGCGGCGAGGGGCATCTTATTTATAAATTAAACAGCCAAAATCCAAAGAACCGGTATTCCGGCATCGATGTCACCGATATCGCATTGGACAGCGCTAAATCAAAATGCCCGTTTGCCGACATAAGGCATATGGACATACGCAAGCTCGATTTTCCGGATGGGTATTTTGACGTTGTAATCGCTTCTGAAGTTTTAGAGCACATACAAGACTATAAGAAAGCCGTTGACGAGCTTAAAAGGGTCGTTAAAAAAGACGGGCTTCTTATCATGTCTTTCCCCAACGAAATGCTTTGGACAATCAGCCGGATGCTTCTTTTCCGCCGGCCGATAAAAGTTCCGGACCATTTCAATTCTTTTAACCCTAAAATGGTTAAAAAAATGATCGGTTGGCCATTGCTGAAACAGATTAATTTGCCGTTTAAATTGCCCTTCCACCTTTCTTTAACGGCTGTCATGGTCTTCAAAAGGGACGCTTAAGCTCATGATTGAGGCCAGTGCCAATTGATTTTTCCCGACTTTTGGGTTAAATTAAATATTATTCTGGTCCCATCGTCTAGTCTGGTCTAGGACACTACGCTTTCAATGTAGTAACTCGGGTTCAAATCCCGATGGGACCGCTTGCAAAGACAAAACCGCCCCAATGGCGGTTTTTGTTTTTGCTGCGGCACGATTTGAACCCGCAAGGAGGGGCCGGGAGGAAAGAATTTCCTCCCGTGTAGGGAATTATTCAAAACAGAGGGTTTTGAAGGAGCGTTAGCGAACGCAGTGGGCGGAGCGACGGGTTCTATATCCCGATGGGGCCGCCACGCTTAGCGTGGCGTTGGCCCGCTTAGCGGGCCGCCATAAAAACAGCAATTCTGCTGTTTTTTTACTTGTGAATAAGTATTTTGATATTGCCTATGGAATTCGTGATATAATAGATTAATATTTGTTTATCTTAGTTTATCTTAAATTTATGGCGCAAAAAGAAAAGAATAAAGGCCAGCTGGTTTTTCTTTTGGGCGGTTTTGTTTTGATGATACTATCCGTCTGTTTGCCTGCGAATAAAGTTTTTGCTTCGGGGAATACAACCGGTTCTGCATGGTCCAGCCAGATAGGCTGGGTAAACTTTGGATGTGTCAACTGTAATGTGCAAGTTAACAGTACTTATACTACGGGCTATGCCTGGTCATCAAATTATGGATGGATAAATTTGGGTCCCCTGGCAAACGGCGGAGTGCAAAATGACGGTTCCGGAAATTTATCCGGCTATGCCTGGGGAGATAAATTAGGATGGATAAATTTCTCAGGAGTGACAATCAACAGCTCGGGGCATTTTATCGGTACGGCGACTGGAAGCATTACCGGCCCGATAAATTTTAGCTGCACCAACTGCGATGTTTTAACGACCTGGCTGCCTCCTAGCGGAAGCGGAGGCTCAATTAGTTATTGGACTTGTGACAGCGCTACCGGCACCTGTTCTCAAAATTCTTCCAATCCATTAGATTTTGCCGACCAGAGCGCGTGCAAGGCAAGCTGTACCGTGGCATGCGGTCCGTCCGGCGATTTTAATAAAGATTATTGCATGGACGGGACAACCCCCCGCGTAGATGGAGGAGATTTTTCGATGATGCTGTGGTCTTGGAACGCAACCCCTGCGAGCACTCATTGGAACACTTGTGTCAACTTATTCAATAATAAAACCGTAGATCCAAAAGATCCGATAATCGACGTATACGATTTTTCAGTTTTCCTTTATTACTGGCATCCATGTCCACACTAAAAATGGTATGAAAGAACCAAAATGAATAAAAATTATTCCAAAGCAGTATCTTCCATTGTTTTTGCCGTGATGATATCTGCTTTCCCATATTGCGCTTTTGCCCAATCGATTTCCTTAACAAGCGAGAAAACATCCTATCAAATAAATGAAAATATATCTGTTGCCCTGACTTTGGGTACGGGCAACAATTCGATTAATACCGTACAGGGGACAATCCAAATTCCTTCAGATTTTTTTGAAATATCAAACATAACGACCGGCAGTTCTTTTCTATCATTATGGCCTGAAAGGCCCACAGCACACGATGGCGGGACTGTCACCTTCACGGGCGGTATTCCTGGAGGATTTGCAGGATCTGGCGGAAATATTTTAAATATATCGCTTAAAGCAAAAAAATCCGGAAAGGCGTCTATAACAGTTGAGAACGCCACGGTCCTTTTAAACGACGGGCGCGCAACAGAGCTTAAGGATATAAAATTTATGCCTCTGGCGCTGAATATTTCGGCCCAGGTTAAAAAAGAAGCTGCAAAGCCCATAGTTGACACGGTTCCTCCGGAACCCTTTACACCCGTTATAAGCCAAAATCCTTCTGTCAGTAATAATAAGTACTTTGTCTATTTTTTCGCAAAAGACCCGGGCTCAGGAATCTCTTATTATGAGGTGCGCGAAGGATATGTTATTCTGCCGATTTTCGGCCCTTTGTTTTTAACCCAATGGCAAAAAACAGAAAATCCTCCTTATATACTAAATTTACAGCACTGGTGGAGCAAGGTTTACGTACGGGCATACGACAATGCCGGTAATTATAGGGATGAATCAGTTTTAAAGCCATTAGACAAAGAAGGAACGATTATTTTGTATGCTTTGCTTATAATCTTATTAATATTAATAGCCATTATCTTATTAATTTTTATTAAAAAATTTAGAAAAAATAAATGAAAAAAAATCCAAACAGCTTATTTAAAAAACCATTAATTTTTTTAGCCGGAGCATTCCTGATTTTTGTGGTTTTTATCGCCATGCCATCATATGCTTCGGCAGCAGCCGGCACTGCGACTCTTTCTTTCAGTCCTTTAAGCGGTTCTTATACCGTAGGGGTTCCTTTTTCTATTTCTGTCCAGGTTAATACCCTCGATACAATCAATTCCGTCCAGGCTGACATAAACTTTGATAAAAATGTACTGAATGTGGCTTCTATAGATACTGGTTCGTCTATCTTTACCATGTGGCCGGAGCTATCTTCTGTGTCTTCAGACAACTCTACCGGAGTCATCCATTTCACTGGAGGATTGGGTAACCCAGGTTTCAGCGGTACAGGGACTATTTTCGTAATTAATTTTAACTCCATTGCCCAGGCAGCCAGTACAAAAGTTTTTTTCGCTCCCGGAGGGCAGGTCTTCCCCAATGATGGATCTGGTACTTCTCTTGCAGTCCTAACTTTAGACGGGAACTATATCATTACCCCGCCTAAGCCTACCGTTTCCTGTTCGGCCCCATCGGCTGACCCCGGCCAGCCAATCACCTTCACAGCCGCGCCCTTGCCAGTATCGGGCGCTCCCTACAAATATGTGTGGACTGCCGGCTGTACGCCGGATGCTAATCCATCCACTTGTACAAATTCCACCGGATATCCTTTGTCTGGTCCGCACTCAGACGTTTCAGTTAAGGTAACGGATAAAAATAATCAATCTGCCACCGCTACGTGTTCAGTAAATGTGAATTTTCCGACTGTTTCCTGCTCGGCTTCTCCAAATCCTGTTGATCCTGATAAGTCAGTGACTTTCATAGCTGCGCCTTTGCCCCCATCGGGCGCTCCTTACAAATATGCGTGGACTGCCGGCTGTACGCCGGATGCTGGTAAATCCACTTGCACAAATCCCAGCGGATATGATTCGTCTGGCATTAAAACTACAGTATCTGTAACAGACCAATATAACAATCAATCCTCTTCTGCCACTAATTGTTCGGTGAATGTGAACGGAGTTCCCGGACTGAATATTTCCTGTTTGGGTTCGCCGAACCCGGCAAATGCCGGGGACCAGGTAACTTTTACCGCCGCAGCTTCGGGCGGTACAGGCTCATACACTTATTCCTGGACAGGCGCCTGCACGACAGGAACATCCTCTACCTGTTCGAATTCTTTTTCCGGTTCGGGAATGCAGACAGCAACAGTCACCGTCACTTCCGGGACGCAAAGTACATCCGGCAGCTGTACAGTATATATTAATCCTGTTTGTCCGGTAACTGGTGCGCAGGGCGGAGCTCCCGGGGGTACTGGGGTTTTTGGGGCCACCGGAACTACCACAATAACAGTAATACAAAACACCCAACAGCAAGTCCAGCAGGCGGCACAGCAAGTCAGCGTCGCCACAAAAAATGTTAAAAAAGCGGTTAATACCCCGGTCGGTTCTGTAATCACAAAAGTTATTTCAACAACAGGAGTAGTAGCGACGGCAGTTGCGGCAACCATAGCAACCTCCGTGTCTTTGCCCGCTATGCTTTTATTGCCATTCAGGCTTTTCAGCCTTTTGATGGTGGCTTTCGGCATAAGGAAAAAATCAGGCTACTGGGGCATAGTGTATGACTCTGTCACAAAACAGCCGATAGATCCCGCCTATGTCACCCTGCAAACCCTAGAAGGCAAAGACATTTCTTCCACCATAACTGATATTGAAGGCCGTTACGGATTTTTGGTTGAGCCGGACATTTATAAGATAGTGGTCAGGAGAACAAATTATTCATTTCCGTCGAGAAAACTTTTCGGCAAAATCAATGATGAAGTTTATGGCGACCTTTATTTCGGCGAAGGGATGGAAATAAAGAAATTAGGCGAAGGGATCACCAAAAATATCCCCATAGACCCCGTAAGATTCGACTGGAACGAATTTGCAAAGAAAGACAAGGGATTGGTGAGGCTTTATTCTAACCTGGACCTGGCAATGAGAAAAATTTCCAATTTGTTCTTTGCAGCAGGCTTTGTTGTCGCCGTCGGCGCCTTGTACTTCGATGCCAGGCCTTATAATGCGATTATACTGGGATTATATCTGTTCCTGACCATATTGATGATGCTGGGATTCAGGCCGAAGGCATATGGCTCTTTAATCGACCAGAAAACCGGAAATCCTTTGTCATTTTCCATTGTGCACGTTATTGAATCCAGCTTGAATAAAGAAATCAGCCGCAAGGTCGCGGATAAATACGGAAGGTACTATTCCTTAGTGCCCAAGGGCCAATATTATCTGAAAATAGAAAGGAAGAATGAAGATGGCTCTTACTCCCTGGCTTATACCTCCCCGGTTATCGATGTCTCAAAGAAAGGCATAATCAATAAAACATTCAGGATTTAATAAAACGCATATCATATTGAAATGAAAGCCACAAATATCGCCATTACCTTTTTGGCACTTCTGGTTGTTTTGGAGCCTTTTGCTTTTTATAATTTCGGCATAAGCACGGTTTACCTGATTACAATCCTCATATTGTGTTCCGTATTTTTTTTATATATCGAGATTAAAAAAACAGGAGCACCGAAAACAAGTTCTGATGGTCTTTCGAAACCGAAAGAAGAGCAAAAGAAGGTGGAGTTCGTATCTTTGGCCGTCCATCAGCTCAGGGCCCCGCTTTCAACGATAAAAATGTCTTTAGAAATGTTTATCGGCGACGAATTCGGGAAAATAAGCGATGAGCAGAAAGACATTTTGAAAAAAATATATAAAAAAAATGATACGATGATTTCTTTGGTTGACAGCCTCCTGAATGTCGCCATGCTCGAAGACACCAAGAATGTTTACGGCAAGAGTACGGTTTATATAGAAGACCTGATCCAGTCGGTGATTAACAGCTGCCAGGAAGAATTGAAAGGCAAAGCCATTGAGCTTGAGTTCAAGAAACCCGAGGAAAGGCTGCCGGGCATGATATTGGACGAGAAAAAGATGAAATTGGTTTTCCAGAATCTTTTTGATAATGCCATAAAATATACGCCCGCAGGAGGCAAGATAAAAGCTTCTGTATCGCTGAAGGGCAGGGAAATTGAGTTTGTAATACATGATTCCGGCATCGGTATACCGGAAAACCAGAAGGACCAGATGTTCACTAAATTTTTCCGTGGGCGCAATGCCGCCAGGACAGGAGTTGACGGCTCAGGTCTGGGGCTTTTTATAACCAAAAGCATTATTGACGCCCACCGTGGGAAAATTTGGTTTGAGTCCAAGGAGAATGAGGGAACCACTTTTTATGTTACTCTGCCGTTAGAATAAATTTGATTAATTCAAGAAAAGGTGTAAAGTAAATTAAAAAAATCAATAAGATCAAAACAAATGGCAAAAAATATATTGATAGTTGAAGACGATGATTTTTTCAGGGAGTTGATTTCCAAAAGGCTTTCATCAGAAGGATACGATATTTCCGAAGCCATTGACGGAGAGCAGGGTATCGAAAAAATAAATGAAGGAGGTATAGACTTGATTATTTTAGACATCCTTTTGCCGGGGATTGACGGTTTCGAGGTTTTATCAAAAATAAAAGAAAATCCCGCTGTTTCTTCAACGCCAGTGGTTATCCTTTCAAATCTCGGGCAAAAAGAAGAAGTGGAAAAGGGAATGAACTTAGGCGCAACCGATTATTTGATCAAAGCGCAGGTCACTTCGGACGAAATTGTCAATAAAGTAAAAAGCGTTCTTAAATAAATCATCAGCGGTATAAAAAAGAGAAAATCGGCGCTTTTAGCGCCGTTCTTTCGCTATGAGATTAAGCCCTCATCGTTCAATGGATAGGACACGAGATTGCGGATCTCGTAATAGAGGTTCGACTCCTCTTGAGGGCACAGCAAAAATACCCTTTCCGGGTATTTTTTGTTAATATATAATCTGATGTTAGATTTATTCACTCCAATAGAAAATTTGACGGGCGTGGGAACGGTTTTACAAAGGCGGTTGAAAAAACTCGGCATTAAAACTGTCGGCGATGTTCTATTCCATTTTCCCCACCGCTATGAGGATTTCTCCAATGTCCTGCCTATTTCAGAAGTAAAAATAAACCAGGTTTGCACCGTGCACGGTAAAATTATGGAAATAAACACAGAAAGGACCTGGAAAAGAAGGATGATTGTTACTACAGCCTTGGTGCAGGATGAAAAGGCCGCCATTGCCGCCACTTGGTTCAACCAGCCGTATCTGGAGAAAATTTTAAATCCCGGAGACGAAGTCTTCTTGTCAGGCAAGGTGGCTTTAGGGAAAAGGGGCGTTTATCTTTCCAATCCCTCTTATGAAAAATCCGACCCGGAAAAAACTTTAACCCATACCGCAGGCTTAATTGCTGTTTACCCGGAAACCGAAGGCCTTTCTTCCCGGTGGCTGAGATCGGTTATAAAGCGGCTTTTAATGCAGATGAAAGGCGGTTTAAGAGAAACCATGCCTGCAAAATTATTGAAAGAAAATAATTTTATGCCGCTGGAGAAGGCGCTGTGGCAGGTCCATTTTCCCGATACTTTGGAGCTTGCACAAAAAGCCAAAAAAAGATTTTCTTTTGAAGAACTTCTTTATATCGAACTTTTTGTTTTGCGAGAAAGGCTGAAGCTGGCGAAAGAACACGCCGTTGCCATACCTTTAAAATTAGAAGTTGTGCAGGATTTCGTCGGGTCTTTGCCATTTAAGCTGACCGACGACCAGAGGAAAGCTGCCTGGCAGATTTTGAAAGATTTGGAAAAGCCCCGGCCCATGAATCGTCTTTTGCAGGGGGACGTGGGATCGGGCAAAACGGTTGTGGCGGCCGTGGCAGCCTTGAATATCATCAAAGCCGGCTATCAGGTGGCGTTCATGGCGCCGACCGAAATTCTGGCTAAACAGCATTTCCAGACGCTTTATAATGTCTTGAAGGGATTTAACGTTGGCGTAGGCTTGCTGACCGGCAAGGACGATAAATATTTTTCCAGAAAATTAAAGAATGAAATTATAGATGTTTCAAACCAAAAATTGATGAAAATGATAAAAGGGGAAATAAACGAATATACCGGCAAATTGGATGTAAAATTGAATATTTTAATCGGCACCCATGCGTTGATCCAGGATAAAGTAAAATTCGGGAAGTTGGCTTTGGTGGTAGTTGATGAGCAACACAGATTTGGAGTTGCTCAGCGGGCTCGTCTATGCGGGCAGGATAATCAGAAAAATATTCCGCATTTGTTATCCATGACCGCCACTCCTATCCCACGTACTTTGGCATTGACTGTTTTCGGGGATTTGGACCTTTCTTTAGTTGAAGAAATGCCGCTTGGCCGGAAAAAAATAATCACCAAAATAATCGAGCCGGAAAAACGCCAGGAAGCTTATGACTTTATAAAAAAAGAAATTGTATCAGGCCGCCAAGCATTTGTAATCTGCCCGAGGATAGAAAAAAAAGAATTAAACGATGAAGGGAAAATTAATATGTGGTCGGATGTGAAGGCGGTGGAAGAAGAATTTGAAAAATTATCTAAACAGGTTTTCCCTGACTTGAAAATCGGAATTTTGCACGGAAGGATGAAAAGCAAGGAAAAAGACAGAATAATGAAGGAATTCAAAGCCAAAAAAATTGATATTCTGGTTTCCACTTCTGTGGTTGAGGTTGGTATTGATATTCCTAATGCTACGGTAATGATGATAGAGGGTGCGGAAAGATTCGGTTTGGCCCAATTGCACCAATTCCGCGGGAGGGTGGGAAGGGCCGAACACCAGTCATATTGTTTCTTGCTGACTACCCAGCCCGACCAATTAAATAGGGAAAGGCTGAAAGCAATGGTGAAATTCGACAGCGGTTTCAAATTGGCGGAAAGAGATTTGGAAATCCGTGGCCCGGGAGACATAACCGGAGTCCGGCAATGGGGAATACCGGATTTGATGATGGAATCTTTGAAAGACCTGAAACTGATAGAACAAACCCGCGAAATCGCAAAAGACATTCTGCAAGAGGATTCGGAGCTGAAAAAATACCCTGAACTGCAGGAAAAAGTAAAAACATTCCGCGAAAAGATACATCTAGAGTAGCGCTCGGGTATTTTTCTAAAAGAGCCCGGCGTTCTCCGCCTTGGCGGAGCCGCCTTCTCTCGCCCTGAGGGACTGCGAGGTGCTCTTTTAGAAAAACACCCTCACTTAGGTGTTTTTATAAAATTATTATAAAATGTAATATATGGATACTAAAATTCGTTTGTTAACTAAAAAAGACATTCCCGAGGTTGCCAGGATAATCTTGGAAACAAAAGCAGGTTTGAACAAAGACGAGATAGAAAAGCTATTGCATCTTTCCTTAAAGAAAGGAGTCTCTTTTTTGAATCCGGATTACTATGTCCTGGCATTGGATGAAAAACCGGTCGGGATTTCCGGCTTGTATTATGACTATGAAGACCCGAAGGATATTTTGTGGATGGATTATTTCGCCGTGTTGTCAAAATTCCAAAGGCATGGGTTTGGAACTTTGATGCTGGAAAACCTGGAAAAAGTCTGCCGGGAAAAGAAAGTGAAAAGATTGTGCGTTTTTGCCGAAACCGACCAAGCAGTCAGTTTTTATGAAAAAAACGGATTCAAGATATTCGGCCGGCTGGAAGATTATTACGGCAGGGGCCGGCCAAGAGTTTGGCTTTCAAAATCAATTATTTAATCAAATTTAAAAAAGCGCCCGATGGGGGGGGCGCTTTTTATTTCCTCGAATCTTTTCTTACTTTTTCGGTAACCCAGAATCCCATATACTTCCCTAACATTAATCTGATTTGCGCGTCCAAAGCCGGAAAAGTGCCGAAAATAGTCAATGTAACCGGAAGCAGCGCCCACTGCAGAAGAAGCGTTATTGTTTTTGTCCTGGCCACGTCTTCGGGACGCCTAGGAAGCATCAGCGTGCTTAAAATGGAAGAAATCAGCAAGCCGACCAAGGAAATCGTCATAATATTACCGGTTATGTGGGGCAGGTTATAAGAAAGGACCGTAATGTCGAAATTTTTTCCTCCCAGGGTAACCGGCAGCCATCCCAAAAAGAAGATCAAGAGCGCGGCAGTGGCCCAGGACCAATGCCCGTCCAGCAAATTATATAAATGCTTTATTTTGTCGCGCAGAGGAATTTTTTTATTTTGCATGAAGCCGAAGATGAGGTAGGGTATTTCGTTGCATCCCCATGCCCAGCGCCTTTGCTGCTTATATTGGTTTATTGCGGTTTTCAGGATATCTTCAGCCATTACCGTATCCATTGAAACAGGATAATATAAGGGAACCGCATTATAATCGCCGTCATAATAAAGGAAAGCCTTCCAGAAAATGCGGGAATCGTCTGACACGATATTGGAAGGATAACCGACTTCTGACCATGCAAGAAGGGGCATGGCATGTGTTGAATAGGTTGTAAGCTTTTCCACCCTTTCCTGCTGGATCATCTGCCAAAAGGTGTTCGAGGTGGCCACCACCCTGGAAAAAGCCGGCGCATCCCAGACATTGTTGTTGTAAACTGGAATCGGCTGGAAGGAAGTCCTAAGCGGATTTTTTACAGTTAAATAATGCCAGGTCAAACAGGCGAAATAATCAGGATAAACCTTGGTATCGATGTCGAAATTGGAAACAATGACATCTTCGTAAGGGATTTTCAGCTTATCAACAACCTCTCTCTGGGCGACCTTTACCGCCCAGCTGGCATTCGAGCCCTTACCCGCCACTTCGCCGGGTATGTCTTTCGGGTGTATCGTCAGCTCGAATCTGAAGAATTTTTTTTCGTATTTTCTTTTTATTTCCCTGCCCGCATCCGCCGCGACTTTCCCCGCTCTTTCTTCAACCCCCAAAACGATTATCAGATTTTCCTTAGGATAATTTGAGGCCAAAAGCGCATCTAAGCTTTCTTCTATTATCTTTGGTCCCTCCTTATAAGTAGGCAGGCTTATCAAATGATAGATATTTTTCCATCTTTCCATCGTTTTGATTTTTTCCAGCCAGTTTGTCTTCAAATATTTTTTCATCTTGAAATAGCTAGCCAGCTGGTGCAGACATAGGAATAAAATTTTGCAAAGATAGTAAAAACAGAATAGGATGATGAAAATCGCCACCCAAGCAGGTAGCAGCCAAGAAAAAACAACCACTCCCAAAAGGGTTATCAAACTGAGGGCGCCGGGAAATATTTCCAAAAGGCGGTAAATAAACCGGTCTTTTTTATCAGCTATGTCGGGAGCCTTCGAGATGTTGAGATATTCTTTTTTGTCCATTTTTACAGCGGAGGGGGTGAGATTCGAACTCACAAGACGGCTTTCGCCGTCAAAGTTTAGCAAACTTTTGGAATAACCATTATCCGACCCCTCCATATGTCCTATGCCTTTCCGTTTATATTAGCCATAAAAATTGGCAAAGTCAATTTGATTTTTTAATAATTTAATGATAAATTTAAGAAGATTTTAATTGGAGGGGTCGCATAACGGCTATTGCACCGGTCTTGAAAACCGGAACGCCTTCGGGCGTTTGTGAGTTCGATTCTCACCCCCTCCGCTTTTGTAATTTTAAACCCATTGGGTTTTTAAGAAATAAGAAAACAGATGCCAGATAATCATACTGGCCTCACAGCAGCTGAGGCTCAGGGGAAATTTAAAACATTCGGTCCCAATGTTATTTTCAAGCCCGAAAAAGTAAGTTTTTTGGGAATTTTTAAGCACGAGGTGACAGAGCCCATGATTGTTTTTTTGATTTTTGTCGGCGTTATCTATAGTTTTTGGGGCAAGATAGAAGACGCGCTGACAATTTTTACAGTAATCGTTCTATTGGTTTTAGCTGAAGTTTTCAATGAATACCGCGCAAAAAAGGCCATTGTTGCTTTAACGCAGATTTCTGCGCCGAGAGCTAAAACATTGCGCGATGGCGCGGTAATAGAAGTGGATGCCACTGAGGTTGTGCCAGATGATATTATTGTGCTTTCTGCGGGGACAAAAGTTTCTGCCGATGCGCGATTAGTAGAAGGAATTGATGTGCAGATTGATGAATCGGCGCTGACAGGCGAATCGTATCCACAGGATAAAAAAATTAATGATATGATATATGCCGGCACTGTTGTCGCTGCCGGCGAAGGGCTTGCATTAGTAAAGATTACGGGCCCAAAGACGCGCATTGGCACAATCGTAAAATCTACAGCAGCAGTAAAAACGCCCAGGACGCCGTTACAACTGGCAATGAAAAAATTATCCAAGCAGCTTGTCTGGGTCGCGATTTTCTTTTCTGTGCTGATTCCGTTATTAGGCTGGTTGAGGGGGCAGGATTTGAGGACAGCTGTCTTAACCGGCTTATCGCTTGCTTTCGCAACCATTCCCGAGGAACTCCCCATTATTATCACAATGGTATTGGGGTTGGGCGCTTATAAGCTTTCTAAAAATAATTTTTTAATAAAACATATCAAGGCAGCCGAAACTCTTGGCAATGCTACTGTCATTGTTACCGATAAAACAGGCACAATTACCAGCGGCACGTTTACGCTTAAAGATGTTTTTCCGGCTGCACCCGGAATAGATGTACTTGAATGCGCGCAGCTTGCGACCACGCCATTTTCGGTTCAGCAACTTGATAAAATCATTCGCTCAAGCAGCACTAAGGCATCGCCAAAATCTTCGATTGTGCATCAGCGGAATTTCACCAATGAATCAAAAAGCAATGCCCTCATCCGTCGCGAAGAAAACGGGAAATTAATCCTCTATGTCAAAGGCGCGCCGGAAATAGTATTCGCCAGTTGTATAAAAGTTAACCAAAACTTGAAAGATGAGGTAGAACGACAGGCTTCGCTTGGTCATCGCTTGATTGCTGTTGCCCGTCGAGTTATAACTGAAAAAGATTTATCGGTATCTTGGGAAAACCTGGAAAAAGAAATGCAAGTGTGCGGTTTAATAAGCTTTGAAGATGCTCCGCGCGAGGGGGTGCGAGAAACCATATTGCAAGCCAGTCGTGCCGGCATCAGGACCATTATGGTGACAGGAGATCATCCAGAAACCGCACGCAGCATTGCCAGGCAAGTGGATATTTTAGATGGCGGAGAAGAGATGATTGGGGAAGAATTAGACAAATTGAGCGATGAAAAACTTCGGGAGCTGGTTAAAAAAACATCGGTTTTTGCCCGAACCACGCCCGAACATAAATACCGCATAGTTCAATCTCTCCAGGCCAATGGCGAAGTGGTTGCGGTTACTGGCGATGGTGTTAATGATGCCCTTGCGCTCAAGGGTGCAGATATTGGCATTGCCATGGGCAGAAAGGGCACAGATGTGGCCAAAGAGGCGGCCGAGGTTGTACTCGCAGATGATAATTTTATTACCATTACCCAGGGTGTTTTTGAGGGCCGAAAGTTCTATGACAACCTGAAGAAGGGCATCAAATACTATATTTCAATTAAAATTGCATTGATAATGATTTTTCTTTTGCCGGTATTGCTTGGCATTCCTATGCCTTTTGCACCCATCCAAATCATTGTTTTGGAATTATTCATGGACTTGGCCGCATCTGCAGGATTTGTAAGCGAACCGTCCGAGCGCAATATTTACAGCCGGCCTTCCCGGCCCGTCAATGAAGCGATTTTAGACAGCCATGCAATTACCGATGTATTGCTCAAAGCATTTGTACTTTTTATTGCTGTAATTTCTGTGTATCTGGCCGCACGAAGCTTGAATTTCTCATTAATGCAAACACAGACGCTCGCTTTTACAGCCTGGATTTTCGGACACATTGCACTAGCATATACCAGCCGTTCAGATAGGGAACTGCTTTTGCGCATGGGTATGTTTGGCAATCTTATTATCAATATTTGGGCAATATCGGCCATTGCTTTTTTGAGCCTGGGCGTTTTCTGGTCTTCTTTGAGCGGACGCTTAAATTTAACACCGGTAAGCCTGTATCCATTTTTGCTAGCGGCGTTTGTCGCAATTATCATTCCATCTTTGTTGGAAATAAAAAAGATGTTTGGCGCGCATGATTAACCGCGGGCGATGACCATGCCCCAAACCTCCTTTGCGCCAGCTAAGCGCAAAACCTTGGCGCACTCTTCCATAGTTGACCCGGTGGTGTAAACATCATCAATCAAGAAAACCTTTTTCCCGTTGAATTCCGCCGGGTTTTTTATTGCGAAAGCGTTTTTTAGATTTTGCTCCCGGGCCTCCTTGGGCAATTCCATTTGCGGCAAAGTCTTTTTTATTTTCATCAAATTTCCAAAAACGCATGGAATCCCTAATTTTTCGGAAAGTTTTTTTGCCAGGGCTTCGGGCGGATTATAACCTCGCCTTTTTGTTTTTTTAATATCAGCCGGCACGGGAATGAGAATGCTGTTTTCTTTTAAAGATCCCAAATTTTTTCCAAGCAATCTTAAATGGTCGATTATCAATTCGGCTAACGTTTGCGATAAATCTTTGGCCAAAAAAGGCTCATACTTGAAAAAGTGGATCAATTTTCTGGTTAAGGGCTTTTCTTTGTAAGGAAGGGCGGAGTAGAGCCCGGCAAGGGCTTTCCCGGAACATTTTTGGCATTTGCCTTTGTTCTCATTCGAAGGGATTCTCAGGGGGTTTTTATCGCATAAGCAGTATTGGTTTTCCGAAATATCTAAAACCGCCTTGCAGTCGCCGCATAAATAAGTTCCTTCTTTGTTGCAGCCCAGGCAGAAGCGCGGAAAGAATATGTCCAATAAAAATTCTTTGATATTTGATTTTTTCATAATCCTTACCATTTTGTCGTCCTTTCTGTTATAATAAATGAATTCACAATTAATGTAAAAATGGATATAAATCCTTTCAAATTTTTTTTACCCAAAAAGATGGTCGGAGTGGACATAGGAACTTCATCCCTGAAGATTGTCGAGCTATCAAAGTTCGGGAGGGGAATGACCCTGGAAAATTACGGGGAAATAAAATCAATATCTTTTTTGAAAGAGTCTTTCAGGGAAACCAAAAAGGGCAATTATCTGCTTTCTTCCGGGCTTGTCTCGAAAGCGGTACGGGCGGTTTTGGACGAAGCGAGGATCAGGACAAGGGCCGCGGTTTTTTCCATCCCGGATTTTTCCACCTTTTTCGTTTCTTTCGAACTGCCCCCCATGTCCTCCAGTGAAATACCGGAAGCGGTCCGTCTTAACGCGCCCCAATACGTCCCCCTGCCGATATCGGAAACTACTTTGGATTGGCGTTTGATATCAGGAGTGCCGGGAGACAAGCGGTCCAGCCTTAATATTCTGGTCATTGCGGTGGCCAACCAGGTTGTCCAGGAATATCAAAGGGTGGCCAAGTCCGCCGGCCTTGAACTGTATGCCCTGGAGGCTGAAGCCCTGGCAGCCGTCAGATCTCTGATAAAAAATGACAGGAAGCCCGCCCTTTTGATCGACATAGGCGCCCAAAGCACGACCGTTAATGTCATAGACAAAGGCATATTGGAAAAAAGCTACAGTTTTGATTTTTCTTCCAACCAGCTCACTTACGCCGTCTCTTCTTCTACGGACAAAATATATGCCGAGGCCGAGGAAATAAAGCGCCGGGAAGGTATAATTTCCAAAGAAAAAAGCATCAGCGACGCATTATATCTCATGATCGACCCGTTTTTGGCCGAAATAAATAAGATAACCAGCGAATTTGTACAATCTGAAGGGAACGAAATAGAAAAAATTTATTTGACCGGCGGGACCGCAAATCTGCCCGGGCTGAAGGAATATTTTGCGGAAGTCATCGGCAAGAAAATAGAAATTCCCAACTGTTTTTCCGATTTTATTTATCCTCCGATACTCGGCGATAAATTGAAAGAGATCAGTCCGAGTTATTCTGTTGCCGTGGGAGTGGCATTGGGGGGTTTGGAATCGCGCTGAAGATGATTTTCAGGAGTGGATTAAAATTTGGTGGCCGATTTCCAATGTTGTATAATATAGGTAGGAAATAATAGAAATATCAAAAGCATTTATTAAGGAGATTACATTTATTTTATGGATTTCGGAGTTATCTATCAGCTTAAAACAAAAAATTATTGGGGGGTGAATGCAGTCTTCTATTTTTCTTTTGCTCTTTTGGTCGCATCGGTTATTTGTTTCTTTATTTTTAATGCAAAAATCTCGTCTTTGGAATCTGCGCTGACGCAGGCGCAACAGATGACCGCAAGCATGGGAACTCCCGCCCAGAAAGATTTAGAGAAAAAAGTTTTCGATTACCAGAAAAAGATTGACGATTTCGCGCTTATCTTGGGGAACCATAAAATTCCCTCGAATATTTTTTCCTTGATGGAAAGCCTGACGTTCCCGAATGTTTGGTTTTACAGCATTTCGGTTAACAATAACTCGGCCAGCGTCCAATTATCCGGGGAAGCGGAAACCCAAGAAACTTTAACCAGGCAGGTTTCGATATTTGAGGGAAGCGAATTCATTGACAGCGTTTCTAACTTGTCTTCAAACATATCAGATTCCGGGCGGGTAAAATTTAATTTGAGCCTGAGCTTGGACTCTTCGATATATAAAACGCACGTGTTCGACAGCGAGCAAACTAACCCGTAAATTATCAATTTTTAATATTTTTTAAATGGAAATAGATAAACCAATCACTACTGCAATTGTCTTATTCCTGTCTTTGGTTTCGATATTTTATTTGGTTATGCCGAAATACAACGCATACCAGGATATCCTCAAGCAGATTGGCATAGAAGAGGCAAAGTATAACGGCCAGGACGCTTATTACACCACCATATCAAATACTTATAACCAATTGATGCAATATAAGGACAATCTGAATAAAATAGATGATGCCCTTCCGAGCAAATCCGCTTTTGACATATTGATCAACCTTTTATACAAAAAAAGCGCAGACAGCGGGATAGTCATCCAGAGCATAAGCGGATCCAATACCCAGAAGGCCGGTGCGGGGAAATCTATGAAGGAAATCGATTTGTCATTGAGCCTTTTCGGCTCATATGCGGCTTTCAAGAATTTTCTTTATTCACTGGAAAAATCAGCGAGGATAATCGAAAACCAGGATTTCAACTTTTCCGTTTCATTGCCGTCGATCCAGAATCCTAACCCGCAGCAGACCTATCCGATTAAATTAGATATTAAAGTTTACTCTTATTAGCCCGATTTTTAAAAATTATAAATTATAAATCAGAAATTTAAGCATGGCCATAGTTTTCATTTCGCCCCAAAAAAGACAAAGGATACTGATATTTTCAATAATAGGTTTTTTTATTTTAGTCGTGGCGGCAATAGGGATTGATGTTTACCTTACAAAACCTAAGGCGGCCGCGGTAGAAGAATATTTCGTAGCCCCTGTCATAAAAATAAATTGGGGTGTTCTGAAATCAGACCAGCTCACCAAACTGGAGCCGGTCCCTGAAATACAGAAAGATTTCCAATTCACCGCCAAAACAGCCAAAGGATTGGCAAAAGCAGGCATTATCTCCGCCGCCTCTCAAGACGAGGCGATGCAGACATTAAAGAACCTCAGCCTGACTTCGATTGTTTTAACCGAACTAAGGCCAGGGAGAACCAATCCGTTTTCGCCTTACTACCAGGTTGTTGTCCCTCCGCCAACCCCTACCCCCAGCAGCAATACGTCAAGCAGCACTCCTCCGGCCAACCAATAAATTCGCGCCGGTGCGCGGTGAGCCGAATATAAATATTTTAATTATCGGGCAAGCCAAAGTTTTTTTACTGGAACTTCCCCGATTACATAGTGAATTTAATCCAAAAATTAATTGACAAAGGGATATTGACTGAGCAAAAACGTTCAGAGATAGAATCGGAGATGAAAAAGACCGGCAAATCTGCAGAGGAGGTGATTTTGGGCAAAGGCATCACTTCGGAAGACGTGATATTCAGGGCCAAAAGCGAGCTGATAAAAATCCCGCTTAAAAAAGTTTCAGCTGACGAAATACCATTGGAAATATTGGAGATAATCCCGGAGGACCCGACTTCGAATTATAAAATAGTGCCATTATCAAAGAACGGAAACGTTGTAGAAATGGGGATGGTTTACCCGGAAAGCGTACCGGCACAGGACGCACTGAGGTTTCTAAGCCGGCAGGGAAATTTCAAATACGAGGTCTCTTTGATAACGCTTTCGGATTTTAACAAGCTCTTAAAACAGCACAAAACCCTTAAATCAGAGACAAAAAAGGCATTGGAAGAAATCCAGAAAGGGAAAAGGGGGACCAACGAAGTGGAGGAATTCATGAAAGAAGCCGCCCCGGAGCCTGGTGTGATAGACGAAGACGCCCCGATCAAAAAAATGGTGTTCGCCATTTTGGGCCACGCCTTGGAAGGCAATGCCTCTGATGTGCACATTGAACCCGGCAAAGATAAATTAAGGATCCGTTACAGGGTGGATAATATTTTATATTCCAGCCTTTTCCTGCCGTTAAGCGTCCATGCGTCTATAGTGGCCAGGATTAAAATTTTGGCCAATTTGAAAATCGACGAAAACAGGGTCCCCCAGGACGGCCGTTTTTCCAGCAAGCTGGCCGGCAAGGATATTGATTTCAGGGTGGCCACCTATCCGACTTTGTACGGTGAAAAAGTGGCAATCAGGATTTTGGACCCCTCGCAAGGCCTTAAATCTTATGAAGACTTGGGCTTGAGGGGGAGAAATCTTGAAATCATTAAAAACGCGATACAAAAGCCCTATGGGATGATTTTGGCAACCGGCCCTACCGGTTCGGGTAAAACAACCACGTTGTATGCGCTTTTGCGGTTCTTGAACAATGACAGCGTCAATATTGTAACCATCGAAGACCCGATTGAATATTCTATCGGCGGCCTTAACCAATCCCAGGTTAATCCGGAAATCGGCTACACTTTTGCAGAAGGCTTGAGGGAAATTTTAAGGCAGGACCCGAATATCATCATGGTGGGCGAAATCCGCGATGAGGAAACGGCAAATTTAGCCACCCACGCCTCCTTGACCGGCCATATTGTATTATCCACGCTCCATACAAATTCTTCCGTTGGAGTGATACCAAGGCTGGTGGACATGGGCGTAAGATCATTTTTGATACCATATACCTTGAGCGTGGTGATTTCCCAGAGGCTGGTCAGGGTTTTGTGCCCTTATTGCAAAGCAAAAACAGTTCCGGCTGAAAAAATAAAAAATTATATTTTGCAGAGCGTGAAAAATATGCCCGCATGGATAAAAAAAGAAATTAAGCTGGGAGAAAATTTTTCCGTTTTTGAACCGAAAGGCTGTGAAAAGTGCAATTTTAAAGGATACGCCGGACGGGTAGGATTATACGAGGTTTTATCCATGACAGATGATTTGGCGGAATTGATTTTGAAAGATACTTCCGAAGGCGCGATTTTGAAGCTGGCCAAGAAGCAGGGCATGCTGACAATGGAAGAAGAAGGCTTGCTCAAGGTTTTGAACGGAGAAACAACTGTTGAGGAAATTACGAGGGCGACCGAAGAAAAGTGACGCTCGGCATAAATTATTTTTACACGCGATTTTCCTCCTGCGGAAAAATCGCTGCTACTCGCGAATTGTCCGCCTGCGGGCGGAACCAAGCCAATTCGCTCCGAATTGTAAAAATAACTTATGCCTCGCTAAGGGATAATTTTTTAATAATTAGAACTTAATTTTATGGACTATTTAGACCTGATAAAAAGATTTTTAGGGATCACTTTGGAGCAGGAGGCTTCAGACCTTCACATTTCGGCCGGCCATACTCCTACAGTAAGGATCACCGGCCAGTTAGTGCCCCTCACGAAAGAGAAAGAACTTACGGCGGCGGATACTGAAGGGATTGCATTCGCTTTGATGAACGATTTCCAGAGAAAGAGGTTCCTTGAAGAAAAAGAAATGGATTTTTCGTATGATTTCGAGGGCAAGGCAAGGTTCAGGGTTAATGTTTTTTTCCAGAGCGGGACAATCAGCCTGGCCCTGCGCCTGATTCCGGTAAAAATAAAAACGATTGAAGAATTGAACCTTCCTCCGAATTTGCACGAGTTCACCAACAAGCCCCAGGGCCTGGTGCTGGTGACGGGCGCTTCAAGCCAGGGCAAATCAACCACCTTGGCCAGCATCCTTGATGAAATAAACCACACAAGGGCCGTCCATATAATCACCATTGAAGACCCCATCGAATACATTTATCCGGACGACAGGGCAATCGTAGACCAAAGAGAAGTTTACCAGGATACTTTAAGCTTTCCGAACGCCTTGAAAGCTATTTTCCGCCAGAATCCGGATGTAATAATGGTAGGAGAAATGAGGGACCTTGAGACCATTTCCACCACTATAACAGCAGCTGAAACCGGACACCTGGTTTTCGCCACCCTGCATACGAACACCGCAGCCCAGACAATCGACCGCATTGTCGACGTTTTTCCGCCGGGGCAGCAGACGCAGATAAGATACCAGTTATCAGGTTCTCTCATAGGAATAATAACCCAAAGGCTGGTGCCCCGCATCAAAGGAGGTTTCATTCCCGCCTGCGAAGTCATGATATGCAACACAGCCGTCCAGACGCTCATCAGGGAAGACAAAATGCACGAAATCCCGGCTGTCATCGATACTTCTGCAAAAGAAGGGATGATTTCCATGAACCGCTCTTTGGCGGATCTGGTGAGGAAAAAAGAAATTTCCTTGAAGAACGCGATGGAATATTCTTCAAATCCGGCATCGTTCAGGAGTTTCCTATAAAAATTTCCCAATAAAAAATGAAGTTTACTTATAAAGCCAGGAATAAAGAAGGGAAGATTGAAAACGGCACGATTGAAGCCTCCGGCAAAGAAGCGGCGGCCGCTCTTCTGCAAAAATACAATTATGTCGTGATTTCCCTGAGGGAAGAGATAAAATCCGCTTTTTCTTTACAGAGCATTTTCAAAGAGAAAGTCTCCAAAAAGGATCTTGCGATTTTTTCAAGGCAGCTGGCGGTGATGATTGACGCGCAGGTTCCGATTGTCCAGAGCATTTCCAGCCTGGCGGCCCAAAGCGTAAAGCCGGGCTTCCGGGACAAGCTGGCCAGGGTGGCCGAACTGGTGGAGGAGGGTAACAATTTTTCTGAAGCAATCTCTAATTTTCCGGAACTGTTCGACACGTTTTTTGTGAGCCTGATACAATCCGGAGAGGCATCAGGCAAGCTTTCAGAATCGCTTTTTTATATTTCAGACCACCTAGAGCATGACTATGATGTTGCCTCGAAAATAAGGGGGGCAATGATATACCCCCTGATAATCCTTTTTGCTTTTGCAGTGGTTTTCATAATCGTCATGACCATGGTCATGCCCAAATTGATAGAAACCTTGAGGGGCATAGGCGGACAGGTCCCGTTCACCACCACGATGCTGATAGACTTTTACAATTTTTTAACCGGCTACGGCTGGATAATGCTTATCGCCTTCATATTCTTGGTGGGCTTCCTTACCCGCTATCTGAGGACCAAGGAAGGGAAAAAATCTTTTGACAAGCTGATATTGAAAATCCCGGTTTTGAAAGATTTTCTGGCTAAAGTTTATCTTGTGCGTTTCTCGGAAAACCTCGCTACCCTTATCATGGCCGGAGTGCCGATAAACAAAGCTTTGAACATTTCCAAAAAAACCATCAACAATTACGTTTACAGGAAAATCATTTCCAACACGGAAAAAGGGGTTTCTGCCGGGGAGAAAATAAGCTCGATAATGGTTAAATATCCGGAAATGATCCCGCCGTTCATCATCCAGATGATAAAAGTGGGGGAACAGACCGGAAAACTGGAAAAAACCCTGATGGAAATCGTCAACTTCTACCAGAAAGAGATAAACCGCACGCTCGATGCGATTGAAGTGCTGATCGAGCCGGTTCTGATACTTTTCCTGGGCGTGGCAGTGGGTATCTTGGCCATTTCCGTCATAGCCCCCATGTACGGCTCGCTTAACAATATACAATAAAAACCTCGGTTATGCGGTTATCCACTTGCTTTGTTCCATTAATGAAATATAATTAATAAACAGGTATTTAAATTTGTCTGCCGGATTTTTGCCTTGCAAAAGCCCGGCAGTGAAAGGTCGATTCCTAAAGGTAAAAAATAAAAATATAAAAATTTTAAAAATTAAGAATAAAATGAAAAAATTAACAAAAGGTTTTACGCTTATCGAGTTATTGGTCGTTATTGCCATCATCGGCATTCTGGCGGCCATTGTGTTCGTTAATGTTAACAGCGCAAGAAATCAGGCCAAAGACGCCACTGTAAAATCCGAATTAGCCCAGATCAGGACCCAGGCCGAAGTGTTTTATTCATTACAGACACCCGGCACTTATTATGGTATGGATGGCTCAGGCACCGCTAATATAGGCAATATGTTGGCGATAGCTACCCTTCAAGGAACTACGCCCACAAAAAATATCACTGGTTCTGGAGTAACGCCGTCATTATATTGTATTCAGTATGTCCTTCCTTCAGGTACGGCAGGCTCCTGGTGTGTTGACAATACCGGGTATTCCGGCTCTACGGCGAATTGTAATGCTACAAAATTTAGTTGTTCTGGAACATAATAGTTTTATAAAAAATGGCTCCGCTTTGGCGGGGCTATTTTTTTTGGCTGGAAATGGTAAAATAAAATCAATATAAACCAACATGCCGACAAAAAAAGGGTTCACGCTTATCGAATTGCTGATTGTGGTTGCCATCATCGGCATTTTGGCTGCGATTGTTTTTGCCAATGTCAGCAATGCCAGGAACCAGGCCAGGGACTCGGCCATGAAATCGGATTTGGATTCAATGCGTTTGAACGCAGAACAGATTTACGAGGGAGATTCTGTTAACGGGTACAATTCAGTTTGCAATACGGGCACCAATAACACTTCCATAAGCGGGGCGTCTTTCAATGCGGCTTATGCATATGCGGGCGGAAGCAAAATCAGCAATTGCAAAGTATCGCCTTACAAATGGGCGGCCTGCATAAATGAAAACATTAATAGCGACAAGGCATGGTGCGTTGACAATACTGGCATTGGCAAAGAGGTGTCGCTGGACTGCTGCCAGAACCATATTTACGATAATTCCAACCCGTCCTGCACAGCCTCGCTTTCTTGTCCTTGATAATTTAACTAGTTTAATTTCTACTACCTGGTATGCTTACAGAAATTTTCGTTTTTATTTTCGGCTTGATAATCGGGAGTTTTTTGAACTGCGTCATTTACCGGCTGCAGAACAAGAAAAGTTTTGTCCGGGGACGGTCTTTTTGTCCCCACTGCAAGCACACTCTCTTGTGGTATGATTTGATCCCGGTTTTAAGCTATCTTGCGCTGGCCGGCAGATGCCGTTATTGCAAAAAACCGATATCCCTGCAGTATCCTCTGGTGGAGCTGGCAACGGGCATTTTGTTCGTATCCATGGCTAATTTCGACCATGTCATCCAGACTTTTTATTTTTTCATAATAATCTCTTTCCTGGTCATTATTTTCGTCTATGACCTGAGAACCTATATAATCCCCGACAAGGTCGTGCTGCCGGTGATAGGGCTGGCAATAGCGTATGACATTTTCTCGGTCCTTATCGGCGATTTTACCTGGGCGGTTTTCTGGGGCAGGATTTTGGCGGGATTCTGGCCGGCCCTGTTTTTCTTCCTGTTGTTTTTCATATCGCAGGGGAAATGGATGGGGTTCGGCGATGTAAAGCTGGTTTTTTTAATGGGATTGATCCTGGGTCCCGTGAAAGTAGTCATAGCCCTGTATTTGGCGTTCTTTCTTGGTGGTATAATAGGATTAGGATTGGTCATATCCGGCAGAAAAAAAATAAAAAGCGAAATACCGTTCGGCCCGTTTCTGATCATAGGCACATATTCGGCGATGGTTTTCAGCAAGGCTTTATTGGGATGGTATTATAATTTTTTTGCAAGGTGATGGAAAAATATTTTAAAAAATATATTGAATCCGGCTTCACCCTGGTTGAAATGCTGGCAATAGTAGTTATCATAGGCCTGATGGCGGGCCTGGGTTATGCTGATTTTGATACATTGAGGAACCAGCTTGCCCTGAGGAGGGCTACATACCAGCTTGCCCAAGACCTGCGCAGGGCCCAGGAAATGGCGTTGTCCAACGCTTCTGTGTCCGGCCAGCCGGCGCCTTACGGCTGGGGCATTTATTTCGACCTTAGCACGCCTTATAATTACATATTATATGCTGATACCAGGAGCCCGCTGGGTTATTATAATAATACTACCGGCGATAACAGCATTCCTCTCACAAACGACTATATTTACCAGACAATAAGTATTGCTGAAAGGACAGTGGATATCAAAGAATTCAAAGATTTAAGCGGCAGCAACTTAAGCACTTCGCAGGTCAGCGCAGAATTCATCCCTCCGGATCCCGATACGCAAATTTATGATGTCTATCACATTTTTAAAAGGAATAATGTACAGATTGTTTTAGAATTAAAATCAGACAATACGCAAATCAAATGCGTCAGCGTTAACCAGTCCGGCCTGATAGCGGTAAACGACACCTGTCCCTTGCCATAAGATTCTTATAAGCAAATTTCACACATGGAAACCTTTTATAATCTATTGAAAAAATCAAGGGGATTCTCCCTTTTAGAGGTTTTGATCGCTGTTTTTGTTTTAGTGGTCGGAATTGTCGGCGCTTATTCCGTTTTCGGCAACATGCTGGCCATTTCGTCGTTGACCAAAGAAAAACTGACAGCCGCCTATCTTGCGCAGGAAGGCATAGAAATAGTAAGGAATATCAGGGATACGAATTGGATAAACAATCCTGAAAACTCTCCGCAGGACGGCTGGCTTGAAACGGTTGCGGAATTCACTTCCACTGTAGGCGGTGAAAATTGCCAGACTTCAAATGGCGGCTGCGAAGCAGACTACAAGACAGGCACCGCAAGCGAAGGCTCAAATGACAGTTTGCAGGTAATGGGGACGGGCAGATTTTTATATCTCGACCTAAAAAATAATTCTTACACCTACGATTATGAAAATACTGCAGGCAATAGCCCTTCAATTTTCAAAAGGCAGATCGTAGTGAATCCTATGACCATAAACGGGGCCACCCCCCCAGATCCCTCAAGCACCGCTATCTTGGATGTCGTTTCCACCGTATATTGGCAGGACAGGGGGGTAAATTATAATTTTCCGGTTGAAGAATTTTTATATAATTGGAATGAATAAATACTAAAATATTGGATTATCGTACTGTCTGATTTTTGTAAAATAAATATAACGATATAGCAATTCAGCAATATAACAATATAATTATTATGTCTTCAAGAGGCATTACATTAATTGAATTGATAGTGGCGCTTTCTATTTTCGCTCTTGTCGTGCCCGTGGCAACCAGCATGCTTGTTTCCATCATGCAAAACCAGAGGGACCTACTGACCCAGCAGGACATCCTGAGCCAGGCCAACTATGCGGTCGAGTATATGAGCAGGGCCATGAGATACGCTATAAAATCCAGCGATACGACCTGTTTGTCCAAGGCCGGGGAGAATTACGAATTGACCAGCGTAGACATGTGCGGCGTTAACGGCATAAAGTTCATCAACCATACGGAAAATGATGCCTGCCAGGAGTTTTGCTTGAGCGCCGCAAACGGACAGCTCGAGGAAAGAAAAAATAACACCAACACTCCGCTTACTCCGAGCGGCTATATCGTCAAATATTTCAATATCATCCTTTCCCCGGCTTCCGAACCGGCGTCCGGCCAGCAAAAATACCAGCCGAGGGTTACTTTTTACCTTGACCTGGCCCAGCAAGGCAGCGCGTCGGAAGAGCATGTCCAAACAACGATTTCGCAAAGAAATTTAGACATTTAATTATGGATTTATACGATAAAATTAAAAAAAATGGAGTTTCCCTGGTAATCGTGGCCTTGATAATGTTCATTTGCCTGAGCGTTGTTTTGGGCATAAGCAATATACTGGCCGGCCAGACCGGAATATTAAACAGCATGGGGAATTCGGTAAGGGCGATATATATCGGCGATTCGGGGATTGAAAAAACCCTGTATTATGATAGAAATTCAAGTATAATATCGTCGGCAAGCGGGGTGCTGGGTGCCACTGCCACGAGCGGCATATGCTACAGCATAATCAATAATTGTAATCTGCTTACTTTAAGCGCCCCTGGGGCCTCCTGCAATTATTCGCCCACAGGTGCGAGCGGCACAGCCGGCTGTCTTGCCTGTACTGACTGTTCGATGTCTTTTCCCGGCCAATTGCCGAATGGCACTCCCTTTAATATGAATACAACAGTATCTTCTCAAAGCACTTCGACCGATTCTTTTTTCCAGGCCACGGGCAAATATAACAACACATCAAGGCTTATTGAATTGGACATTTCAAATTAATAAAAAAATGGCATAATGTTGCAAAGTTCAAGCTGAACAACACTTAGCCTATTCATATAAAAAGTACGCAAAATGGGTAAAAATGAGATTCTCCAGAGGATAAAAAAATTGCGCAGCCTCATAAATTATCACCGTTATCTTTACCATGTCCTGGACAAGCAGGAAATTTCCGATGAGGCCCTGGACTCTTTGAAAAAAGAGCTTTTTATGCTGGAGCAGGCAAACCCGGAATTCATCACGCCGGATTCACCGACCCAAAGAATAGGAGGGAAAGCCCTTAAAGAATTCAAAAAGTTCAGGCACAAGGAGAGGATGCTTTCCTTGAACGATGTTTTTTCAGAAGAAGAATTCAAAGACTGGCTGCAAAGAGTGTCAAAACTTTTGTCGGCAAAAGAAAATTCTGGAATGGATTTTTATTGCGAGCTGAAGCTTGACGGCCTGGCAATGGAATTCATCTATAAAGATGGCGCTTTCACAACCGGAGCCACCCGCGGTGACGGGACAATCGGTGAAGACGTTACCCAGAATTTGAAAACCATAGAAGCTATTCCCTTAAAGTTGAGGGATATCGATGAAATTTCGGAAGAACTGCAAAAAGAGGGATTGGAAGGAATTGCAAAGAATATCAAAAACAAAGGCCTTTCGGAAGTGATTGCCCGTGGAGAAGTTTTTTTGGATAAAAAAGAATTCGATAAGATCAATAAGACCCAGAAAGAAAAAGGCCTGCCCCTGTATGCCAACCCCCGGAATATCGCCGCAGGGTCCATCAGGCAGCTGGACCCGAAAGTCACCGCTTCGCGCCGGCTTGATTCCAACGCCTATGAATTATTGACGGATTTCGGCCAAGCTTCCCACGAGGAAAAACATAAGATTTTAAAGGCGCTGGGATTCAAGATAAATAAAAACAACAAGCACTGCAAGAACATCGGGGAAGTTTTTGAATTCCATGAATATTGGCGGAAAAACAGGGACAAGCTCCCTTATGAAATTGACGGTATCGTCGTGATCATAAATAATAATAAAGTTTTTGAAAAATTGGGCGTAGTGGGCAAAACGCCGAGGGGCGCAGTGGCTTTTAAATTCCCATTGAAACAGGCAACCACTATAGTAGAGGATATCTCGGTGCAGGTCGGCCGGACGGGCGCCATAACTCCGGTGGCGCATCTGTCTCCCGTGAATATTTCAGGAGTCACGGTCACCCGGGCCACCTTGCATAACGAGGATGAAATAAAAAGGCTGGGGATTAAAATCGGAGATACTGTCATAGTCGGCCGGGCCGGGGACGTGATACCGGATATAATAAAGGTCCTGCCCGAACTCCGGACCGGAAAGGAAAAAGATTTCAAAATGCCCAAGTTCTGCCCTTCCTGCCAGACGAAACTGATCAAAAGCGAAACCGAGGCTCTTTTGCGCTGCCCGAATTCCAAATGTTTCGCCAGACAGAGGCGGTCCATCCATCATTTCGTTTCTCGGACAGCTTTTGATATCCGGGGACTGGGCCCGAAAATCATCAACAGGCTTTTGGACGAGGGGTTGATCGGGACGAGTGCAGATCTGTTTGAATTGAAAGAGGGCGACGTAAAACAGCTGGAAAGGTTCGGGGAAAAATCAACTGAAAATTTGATTGCAGCAATCCAAAAATCCAGGAGAATATCCCTGCCGAGATTCATTTATGCCTTGGGCATAAGGAACGTCGGGGAGGAGACTGCCCGGGATCTGGCGCAAAGTTTCGGCAGCATCGGCAAACTGGAGAAATCCGGACTTGAGGAGTTGCAGAAAATAAAAGACGTTGGTCCGGTGGTGGCAGAATCGATTTTTGAATGGTTCTCAGATTCCAAAAATAAAAAACTTTTAGGCAGGCTGGAAAAACTCGTGGAGATAGAGAAAGAAAAAAAGAAAGTAAAAAACGAAAAGTTGAAGGGCATGACTTTTGTATTCACGGGAGAGATGCAAACACTATCCAGGACCAAGGCGAAAGAAATGGTCAGGGACCTGGGAGGGGATACGACCGAATCGGTTTCCAAAAACACCAGCTATGTCGTGGCAGGGGAAAATCCAGGCTCAAAATTTGAAAAAGCAAAGAATCTTGGTATAAAGGTTATATCTGAGAAAGACTTCTTAAAAATGGTGGAGTAATCGAGGATATAATAAACCTGTTGTGTGATAATTTTCGTGACGAAATTTAATAATTTTGAGCGAAAATTTGATAGAACGAGAAGGTTTGCCAAGTGGCAAGCCGCCGAGTTATAGCAAATTTGCAGCCAAAATTATTAAATTGCAGTAGATTTATTATTGCACAACAGGTTTAATTATGGACCTATCTTCCGGGCCCGTCAGGGCCCATTTAAAAAAATTAGACTGGGTGGTTATAATAACCTCCGTAATCCTTTCGATTTTCGGGCTGTTTGAAATATACAGCTGCTCTTTGAGGCAGGGAGATTTTTCAAATTTCCAGAAGCAGATTGCTTTTTTTGTGATAGGTATTTTTTTGATGTTCCTGATAAGCTTTTTTGATTACCGGCTTTTGAAAAATAATTCTTATCTGATTCTAATCCTTTACCTGATATGCCTGGCCCTTCTGGCGGGCGTTTTTTTGTTCACGCCCATGATAAGGGGCAAGAGAGGATGGTATAAGATGGGCCCCCTGTCTTTCGATCCCATCGAAGCCGTGAAAATTGTCCTGATAATCTTGTTGGCAAAATATTTTTCCATGAGGCACGTGGAAATGTATAAGTCCGGGCATATCGTGCTTTCGGGCATTTATGTCTTGGCGCCTTCTTTGCTTATTTTTTTTCAGCCGGACTTGGGGGCTGTGGTGATTTTATTCTTAATCTGGGTTTCCATCTTATTCATTTCCGGAATCAAACTCCGGCATTTTCTGATCCTTTCTTTGGTAATCATCCTGCTATTGGGTTTCTCCTGGCATTTTTTAATGAAAGATTACCAGAAGCAGAGGGTATTAAGCTTCCTTTTCCCTCAGGATTATTTAGGGGCGTCATGGTCGCAGGAGCAGGCGAAAATCGCAATAGGTTCGGGCCAGATTTTCGGCAGAGGGTTTGCCAAGGGGACCCAGACCCAATACGGATTTTTGCCCGAGCCCCATACTGACTTTATTTTTTCAGTGATCGGCGAAGAGGAGGGGCTAGTGGGGGTGCTGGCGCTTTTCCTGCTTTATGCAATCTTGATCTGGCGGATAATCAAGATCGCAGTCAAATCAGAATCAAATTTCCCCAGACTTTTTGCAGCCGGCTTTGCGGTTGCCTTGATAGTCCAGATTTTTATAAATGTGGGGATGAACATAGGGCTTCTGCCGGTAGTCGGCATATACCTTCCGTTCATAAGCTATGGCGGTTCTGGCCTTATCGGCACTTTTGTCGGTTTAGGGATTTTGCAGAGCATAAAGGCAAAAAGTTGACACAACTATTGACAATAAACAAGAAATGAATATAATGAGAGGAGATATCCTTTTTAAAGTGATTTATAATTTTTTAGTACTATAAATTAAAAACTTTTCCCGCACCTGGTTGGATTCTCATTCTACGCCGGCAAAAACAGGCAAGCGGGGCTCACCCTAATACGTTTAGGGTTTTTGTAGTTATAGATTAAAGAATAAATTGCAGAAAATAGAAATCTGCCGATATCCTGGCTGTTTTCTATATTCCGCATTTTATTTATTATTTATAAAATGCCAGAGGACTCCATAAAAATAAAGAACTTTTCTAAATCTTCCCTCTCTTTCCATCTGCCTGATTTGCTGTCGATGCAAAGGCAGGCATGGGATGATTTTTTGGATGTAAGGATAAAAGAACTCTTCTCGGAAATTTCTCCGATCATTGATTACACGGGAAAAGAATTCCAGCTTTGGTTCTTAGATTATAAACTGGACAAGCCGAATTATAAGAACAGCTTGGATGCGAAAAAGAACAACGATTCTTACGAAAGCCCTTTAAGGGTCAAGATCAAGTTAGTAAACCTCAAGACCAAGGAAATAAAAGAACAGGAAGTATTTCTGGCCGATATGCCCCTCATGACCGAACGGGGAACTTTTGTGTTGAACGGAGTGGAAAGAGTGGTTGTTTCACAGCTTATCCGCTCGCCAGGGGCCTTCTTTACTTCAAGGTCAATCCGCGGAAGAAATTGCTATGGCGCTAAAATCATACCGAACCGCGGAGCTTGGCTGGAATTTGAAACAGAAGAATCAGGATTCATAGGCGTTAAAATCAACCGCAAGAGAAAAGTGCCGGCAACCACTTTGCTTTTAGCCTTGGGACTGGACACTGTAGATAAAATCAAAAAAACATTCGCTGATGTCGATAAAGGAGATATAAAATATATTGCCGAAACTTTGAAGAGAGACACGACCCAGGACCAGAAGGAAGCTTTGGTTGAAATATACAGGAGGCTGAGGCCGGGAGATCTGGTTGCGCCTGATACGGCCCAGGACCTAATTTTCAACATGTTCTTTAATTTTGACAGGTATGACTTGTCAAAAGTCGGCCGCTGGAAAACTTGGCAGAGGTTGCCCGCTTTGGCCCCGAAAAATCTGGAAAAAGAAATTTCGAAAGAAGACAGGGTTTTGAAGATTGAGGATTTGATCGAGGTAGTAAAAGAAATCATCAGATTAAATAACGATCCGAACAGCCATCCTGACCAGGTTGACCATTTGGGCAACCGCAGGGTAAGGACAATCGCCGAGCTTCTGCAGAACAGATTGAGGGTGGGCTTGATGAGGATGGAAAGGATCATCAAAGACAAGATGTCTACTTTGGATCCCAATACCATCACACCGAACCAGCTTATAAACTCCAGGCCTTTGATGGCTATTATCAAGGAATTCTATACGTCTTCGCAATTTTCCCAGTTCATGGACAATGAAAATCCGCTGGCGGAATTGGAACACAAGAGACGCTTGACCACGACAGGCCCGGGCGGATTAACTAGGGAAAGGGCTGGCTTTGAAGTCAGGGACGTACAGCCTTCCCATTATGGGAGAATTTGCCCTATTCAAACTCCTGAAGGACCGAACGTCGGCCTTGTCGGACACTTAGCTTCTTTTGCAAAGGTTAATCCTTACGGTTTTATCGAAACCCCGTATTTTAAAGTGAAAAACGGCCACGTTACGGATGAAATACATTATCTGACCGCCCAGGAAGAAGAAAAACACAGCATTGCTCCGGCATCTGTCCCTCTTACTGATAAAGGGAAAATTTTGCCTGAAATCCCGCCGGATAAGGTTGAAGCCAGGGTGAAAGGCGAGCCGGAAGAAGTTGAAATTTCTAAAATCGATTATATCGATGTCTCTTCAAAACAATTCATCAGCATCGCCACATCTTTGATACCGTTTTTGCAGAATGATGACGCCTCCAGGGCGCTGATGGGTTCAAATATGCAACGTCAGGCAGTGCCTTTGGTTAATCCTCAGCCGCCATTGGTTGGCACGGGAGTAGAAAGGAATGTGGCCATGGATTCTGGCCAGGCGATTTTTGCCCGCGCAGCAGGCGTGGTGAAAGAATCGGACGGCAACCATATAAAAGTGGAATATGAGATACAGAGCGGAGGCAAAACCAAAAAAGAGGAAGAAACTTATGACTTGCAGACCTTTGTAAGGACTAACCAATATACTTGTTTCCACCAAAAACCTGCGGTTAATAAAGGCGATGAATTCAAAAAAGGAGAGCCTTTGACCGATGGGGCAGCCATTTCCCGCGGAAGGCTGGCTTTGGGCAGGAATATTTTAGTCGCTTTCATGACCTATCGGGGCGGCGGGTTTGAAGACTCAATCATACTTTCTGAAAAATTGGTTAAAGAAGATGCTTTCGCTTCCATACATTTGGAAGAATTCACTTGCGACGTAAGAGACACAAAACTCGGGCCCGAGGTTACGACTTCGGACATTCCTAATGTCGGCGAGGAAAGATTAAAAGACCTTGATGAGGAAGGAATCGTAAGGGTGGGGGCTGAAGTCGGTCCTAATGATATTTTGGTAGGAAAAATTTCTCCGAAAGGCGAGGCGGAACTTACTCCGGAGGAAAGATTATTGCGCGCGATTTTCGGAGATAAAGCTAAAGATGTTAAAGATTCTTCCTTGAGGATGGAGCACGGCAAGAAAGGAAAAGTTGTGGAGGTCAAGATTTTCTCAAGGGACCTCGGGCATAAACTGGAGCCCGGCGTCATCAAGAGGATCCAGGTTGAAGTTGCGGAAACCAGAAAATCAAAAGTGGGTGATAAATTGTGCGGCCGCCATGGCAATAAAGGCGTTGTTTCGAAAATTCTGCCGGAAGAAGAGATGCCGTTCTTGGCTGATGGCACGCCGATTGACCTGGTTTTGAGCCCTCTCTCGGTGCCTTCCAGGATGAACCTCGGCCAGATTTTGGAAACGCATCTTGGCTGGGCCGCCCATAAGATGAATTTCATTGTGATATCTCCTGCTTTGCTCGGCGCTGATAAAAAAGACATCAAAGACGAATTAAGGAAGGCTGGCTTGCCGGAAACCGGCCAGACAACCGTATACGACGGCAGAACAGGTTTGCCGTTCCCGAGGCAGATTACCGTCGGCTATATGTATGTGATGAAGCTTATCCATATGGTGGACGACAAAGTCCACGCAAGGTCTATCGGCCCATATTCTCTCATTACCCAGCAGCCGCTTGGAGGCAAGGCGCAGTTCGGCGGGCAGAGATTCGGCGAAATGGAAGTCTGGGCATTGGAAGGCTATGGCGCAGCTTATACTTTGCAGGAAATGCTTACCATAAAATCAGACGATGTGATGGGAAGGGCTGCCACATACGAGGCGATTTTAAAGGGCGAGCCGATCAAGAATCCTAATATACCGGCCTCTTTCAACCTTTTGGTCGCGGAATTGAAATCTCTCGGAATGGCCGTGGAAATAAAAGAAAAGATAAGGAGGGATGACAAATAAAACCCTTAATTTTTAATTCCTAATTCTTAATTTTTAAAATTTATAAACCATGCGTGTATTAGATCTTGAAGGCATCAGAATAAAATTGGCTTCGCCGGAAGAAATTTTATCATGGAGCCACGGCGAGGTTACCCGTCCTGAAACCATAAATTACAGGACCCAGAAACCGGAAAAGGACGGTCTTTTCGGCGAGCAGATTTTCGGGCCGGAAAAAGATTATGAATGCGCCTGCGGGAAATACAAAAGGATCCGCTACAAAGGCGTGGTTTGCGACAGGTGCGGAGTCGAAGTGACAAAATCGCAAGTCAGGAGGGAAAGGATGGGCCATATAAAATTGACCGCGCCGGTTTCTCATATCTGGTTTTTGCGTGGCGTGCCGTCAAGGATGGGATTGGTCTTGAATAAATCTTCCCAGCAATTGGAAAAAGTCATTTATTTTTCTTCTTATATAGTCACGGAAGTCAAAGAGGATGTCAAAAAGAGGATATTGGAAGACATCGAGCAGGAGTATAAAAGAAAAGTAAGCAAGGAAAAAACTGCGGCCGCCAAGATGGAACTGAAGCAAGCCAGGGACAAGGCCAGGGAAGAAGTCCTGGAAATAAAACCGTTAAGGATAATATCAGAAGCGGTTTATCATGCTTTGTCTTTGAAATACGGGGAAGTTTTTGAAGCCGGCACAGGAGCTGAGGTTATCCGTACTATTTTTGAAAAAGTTGATTTGAAAAGAACGGCCGAAGAAATAGAAAAGGAAAGCAAGAGCGTTCTTCCGGCCAACAGGAAAAGGGTTTTAAGGAGGCTGAAATTATTCCAGGGCATGATAAAGGCGCTCGTCAGGCCCGAATGGATGTTCTTGACCGTGCTGCCGGTTCTGCCCCCGGATCTGAGGCCCATGGTCCAGCTGGATGGCGGAAGATATGCGTCTTCTGACCTGAATGATTTGTACAGGAGGGTGATAAACAGGAATAACAGGCTGAAATATCTTCTGGAAATTTCCGCGCCCGCAGTCATTGTCAGGAACGAAAAACGCATGCTCCAGGAAGCAGTCGATGCTTTGATCGATAATGAAATGAGGAAGGGCGTCACAACCACTGCCACTACCGGCGGAAAACGATTATTAAAATCTTTGGCTTCGATGCTGGCCGGAAAACAAGGCAGGTTCAGGCAGAACCTGTTGGGAAAGCGCGTGGACTATTCGGGCAGGTCGGTTATTGCGGTCGGGCCTGATTTGAAATACGGCGAATGCGGCTTGCCAAAAACTCTGGCTTTGGAAATTTTCAAACCTTTCGTAATCAAAAGGATTTTAGACAAGGAACTGGCTTACAATATCCGCGGAGCTACCAGATTGATTGAAGACAAGACTCCCGAGGTCTGGGCGATTTTGGAAGAAGTTGTGCAGGATAAACTGGTTTTGCTGAACCGCGCGCCGACTTTGCACAGATTAGGCATCCAGGCCTTCCATCCGGTTTTGAAAGAAGGAGAAACCATACGCGTTCATCCTTTGGTCTGCGAATCTTTCAATGCTGACTTTGACGGCGACCAGATGGCCGTTTATCTGCCTTTATCTGAAGAAGCCCAGAAAGAAGCCAGGGAAATCATGCTTTCTTCTTCAAACCTTTTGAGGCCGGCAACGGGATTGCCTGTTATCGGCCCGTTCAGGGATATCGCCTTGGGATGCTTTTCTTTGACCAGGATATTAGAGCCCACAGACCCTGAGGTGGCGAAAAAAGAAGCCGCCAACATCAAAATGTATTCTGATTTTACCGAAGCAGTCACCGCTTATGATTTCGGTTATATTAAATTACAGGAAAAAATAAAAGTTCCCAATCCGAAGACGGAAGCCCACGAAATAATTGAAACATCGGTGGGCAGGCTGATTTTAAACGATAATTTGCCGGCCGATTATCCATACCTGAACAAAATGGTTGATGCCAAAGGTTTGAAAGCTCTGGTGAGGGCTCTGGTGGGCAAATACTCCAACGAAGAATTCGTGGTAATCCTGGATAATATAAAAAATCTCGGATTTGAATATTCCACTTTGTCCGGATTTTCCTGGGGCATGGATGATTTGATAGTCCCGAAGGAAAAAGCGAAATTGATTGAAGACGCGGAAAATGAAGTGGATAAAATCAACAGCTTTTTCAGGAAAGGCCTTTTGTCCAAGGATGAAAAAACATCCCAGATAATCTTGATCTGGCAGACCGTCAAAACAAAACTCGAGGTCCTGCTTAAAGAAACTTTGCCGAAAGAGGGCTCGGTGTTTTCTATCATTTCCGCCGGTGCGAGAGGCACCTGGGCTCAGCCAGTGCAGATGGCCGGTATGAAGGGTCTCGTGAACAATCCGGCCGGAGACATCATTGAATTGCCGGTCAAATCTTCTTTCACAGAAGGCTTTAATGTCCTGGAATACTTTATTTCCACTCATGGCGCCAGGAAAGGCACGGCTGATACAGCTTTAAGAACTTCTTCAGCAGGTTATTTGACCCGCAGGCTGGTTGACGTTGCCCACGATATAATTGTTACGGAAGAAGACTGCAACGACAAAGAAGGAATTACAATCCTCCGCAAAGACGCGGACGAAATCGAACAGGACTTCTCCTTCAAGATTGTCGGACGTGTTGCATTGGAAGAAATATCAAAAGGCAAAACAGTCTTTGTAAAGAAAGGCGAACTTATCGATTGGGCGGCAGCGAATAAAATAACCGAAGAAAAAGTTGAAAAAGTCGTTGTGCGCTCGCCTTTGAGCTGCAAGACTTTGAGGGGAGTCTGCCAGAAATGTTATGGCTGGGATATGGGAAGATCCAGGCTGGTTAAATTGGGCGAAGCAGTCGGCATAGTTGCTGCCCAGGCAATCGGGGAACCGGGAACACAGCTCACATTAAGAACCCACCATTTGGGCGGCGTTGCAGGAGCCGGTGATATCACACAAGGTCTGCCAAGAGTAGAAGAAATTTTTGAAGCCAGAGCTCCCAAGGGAGAGGCAGTTATGTCTTTAACCGACGGCAAGATAATCAATGTCGACGAGGAAAACAGGGTTGTAAAAATTGAGCCGTCCGGCAAAAAGGGCTCCAAGAAAGATATTATGGAATATAAGATTCCGGGACGCGTCGCGATTTTGGTCAGGAAAAATGATGAAGTGAAAGAAGGCCAGCCATTATGCGGCGGGAGCTTGGATTTGAAAAAAATGTACAAGGCTTCGGGCATGGAAGACACCAGGCGTTATATTGTCAAAGAGATTCAGCACATTTATGCTTCCCAGGGCGTGGATATTTGCGATAAGCATATCGAGGTTATAGCCCAAAAAATGTTTTCTCGGGTAAGGATAAAAGAAGAGGGGGATTCCAGCAGGATGAAAGGCGAAGTGATTGACCGGTCAGAATTCCAGGAAGAATGCGATAAGCTCAAGAAAGCCGGCAAGAAACTGCCAGTGGGATACCCATTATTATACGGCATTTCCGAAGTGGCTTTGGCATCAGAAAGCTTCCTGTCAGCCGCTTCCTTCCAGCAGACTTCCCGCGTTCTGATCAAGGCATGCCTGGAGGGCAAAGAAGACAAGCTCCGCGGTCTGAAAGAGAATGTTATTATCGGCAAACTTATTCCGGTGGGAACGGGATTTATTCCGAAGAAATAGGCGCTCGGCATTAATTCTTTTTACACGCGATTTTTCTCCAGCGGAAAAATCGCTGCTACTCGCAATTTTCCCGCTTCGCGGGACCAATCAAAATTGCTCCGAATTGTAAAAAGAATTAACGCTTCGCTAAACCATAGAAAAAAGAAGCACGCCTTGAAGGCGCGCTTTTTGTTTAAAAGGCTCAAATGGTGGAAATGAGCCGTTGCATAATATCATTGATAAGAAAGAAAAATTATGCTATACGGAATTAGCTAAGTTTTTTGGCCTTTGAAAACCAGCCACCGCCAAAAGTTAGGGCGAAGCAGCCGAAATTCCTGGGAAAGGGGGAACGCATGTTTTATAGGGTTGTAGCGGTCATAAAAGGAGATTTTTTACACATAGGATACGTAGCGGCTGAATCCGAAAAAGCCGCCTTGGACAAGCTGGGCTTGGTTAAAATGCCCAGTTGCGCCCGTTTGATAGAATCAAAGGAAATAACAGGCTTTGATGAATTAATGGCCCAGTCAAAGAGCAGCCTTGGCATGTCAAATTTTGTCATATATTGCGAGCATCATTTCAAAGACGCAAAAAAGGCATAGCAATCACAAACCGCAACCGTTGGCCCGACCAGCGGTTTTTTTGTGGAAAAGTGGGCTGTTGCATACTTTTTAGAAATGATATAATAAAAGAAGTTTGGGACTACTGTTTTTATTTTTTTCCTGAACTTTTGGAAATAAATAAGATGGCAAAAGAAAAAGAAGAAGAACAGCCGAAAAAGAAGAACGGGAACGGCAACGGGCAGGCGAAGGTGACGAAAAAGAAAAAAGACGAGGGCTCCCTGCCTCCGATTCTGACCAGCAGAAGCAAGAGATGGATTAAGGCCACCCTGATGTTTTTGGTTGCGATAATTTTTTGCTTGAGCTTTTTGCAAAAAGCCGGCTGGGGCGGGCGGGAGTTCCTGGCGGCCTGCCGGTTCCTAATCGGCCATTATCCGACTTTTTCAATCCCTTTGCTTTTCTTCTTGGCCGGTTTGATGTTCTTGAGGCCGAAACAGAAAGGAAAATTTTTGCCCATATTTTTGGGTATTTTTATTTTAATATTCGGTCTTTCAGGAGTTTTGGCCAGCCAGAATTTAAAATTAAGGGAGGGCGGATTTATCGGCTGGGCGGCAGGGAGCTTAGTGGTTAATCTATTCTCTGTTTTGGTCGCGGATATAATTTTTGGAGCAATAATAATCATGGGGATGATTATTTTCCTGCAGTCTTTGTGGCAGCACAAGTTGATGATGGAAATGGAAAAAGAAAAAGATAAGATGAGGGACAGGCGCTCGTTCCTGGCCAGGCTTCTGCCCAGAAAACCCATGGATGTGAGGGTCAAGGAAATCGAGCAGAAAAACAATCTGAATGTTAATGCCCAGCCGAAAATTTCCTTGTTCAAAAACCAGGCCCCGGGCGCAGTCAAATCCCAGGCTTCGGGCAAAAAAATAAAAGAAAATTATATTTTGCCGCCATTGGATCTGCTTTCCAAGAATGAGGGCAGCCCGACTTCCGGAAACATAAAACAAAATTCTGAAATCATCAAAAAAACCCTGTACAATTTCGGCATTGATGTGGAAATGACCGAGGCCAATGTCGGCCCGACCGTCACCCAGTATGCCTTCAAGCCCGCTGAAGGGGTGAAGCTTTCCAAAATCACCACGCTTTCGAACAATCTGGCCCTGGCTCTGGCGGCCCACCCCATCAGGATTGAGGCGCCCATACCGGGCAAATCAATGGTGGGCATAGAAATACCGAATAAAGTCAGGAGCATAGTTTCTTTAAGGAATCTTATTGCTGACCCGCAGTTCCAGGACCCGAACAGCCATCTGCCGTTTGTTTTGGGTAAAAATGTTTCCGGAGATCCGTTGTACGCGGATTTGACGGAACTGCCTCACCTTTTGGTGGCCGGTTCCACGGGCACGGGCAAAACAATTTATTTGAATGCTTTGATATTAAGTTTGCTTTACCGCAACACCCCACATAATATGAAATTGATTCTGATTGACCCCAAGCGCGTGGAATTCCAGCACTACAATCACCTGCCCCACCTTTTATGCCCGGTAATTTATGACGCCGACAAGACCATCAATGCCCTGAATTGGCTGGTGAAGGAAATGCAGAGGAGATTTGAAGTATTTTCGGAAATCCCGACTAGGAATATCGACACTTACAACAAGACAAAATCAGTCATGGACGAAGGGAAACAGATGCCGTACATCGTCCTGATTGTCGACGAGCTGGCTGACCTGATGGCGGCCAAGGGTAGGGATATCGAGGCGGGTATTGTGAGATTAGCCCAGATGGCCAGGGCAACCGGCATTCACCTGGTGCTGGCAACGCAGAGGCCGTCGGTGGAAGTCATCACGGGGCTTATCAAGGCCAATGTCACTTCCAGGATAACTTTCCAGACAGCGTCCCAGATCGATTCGAGGACCGTCATAGATGCGGCCGGCGCGGAAAAATTATTGGGGTTGGGCGATATGCTTTTCATTTCCGCCAAATCAATCAGGCCGAGGAGGATACAAGGCCCTTATGTGCCGGAAGTTGACGTAAAAAGAGTGGCGGAATTCATCGGCGCCCAGAACGGGAAAAACGACGGTTCGGTTGCTTCATTCCTGAGCCAGAGTTTGCAGGACCAATTAGCAGCTGCGGTTGCCGCCTCGGAAGACAAGTCGGGCGAGGTGGTTTTTGATACCGAGGACCCGATGTATGAAGAAGCTAAGAAAATTATTTTGGAAACCAAAAAAGCATCAGCTTCATTTTTGCAGAGGCGCTTGAAACTCGGCTATGCCAGGGCCGCCCGCCTGATTGATATGCTGGAGGAAAGAGGAGTGGTAGGAGCGGCCGACGGGGCTAAACCCAGGGAGGTTTTCGGCGGAGGCACTAATGATACTTCAGGCCTCCAGACAGCTTTGGGGCCGATTGATGAACCAAAAGAGGAAGAAGCTCCTCCAATAGAGGAGTCCGATGAAGCGTCGGAAGAACCGGAGGAATCAGAAGAGCAGGAAAAAACAGAAGAATCAGAAGAACCGGAGAAAGCCGAAGAAGAATTAGAGGAGGTTGAAAAGGTTGAAGAGCCCGAGGAAGTTGAAGAAGAAGAGCTGCCTGTGGTAATGTCGGAGAAGAAGGCTCCGGTCCGCAAGAAGGCGGCCAAACCCGCGAAAGAAGCCAGTAATGGCAACGAGTGGGAGCAGATATAATCTTTTATGAAAAAAATTAATTCTCTCATTTTAATTCTGGCGTTAATTTTAATAATCCCCCAGATTGTTTTGGCTGCCTGGTGGAACCCATTTTCATGGGGAATTTGGAGTCAAATTTTCCATAGGCAAATACCGCAGTCGCAAACAACTCAATACTCTTGCAATAATAATTCTGACTGCGTGTCGCAATGTGCAAAAGGATGTGTCAACAATTCGTGGGCTCAAAAAAATCCGGACAACAGCGAATGCTTGAGGGCGTGGTCGTGTTCGTGTGTCAGCAATACTTGCTACACCGATGGCAACCCTCCGAAGAATAAAAACACCCAAAATTTAGTCGGCGGAGACAAAGATGTGCACGGATGTATCGGCTCGGCCGGATATTCTTGGTGCGAAACGAAACAAAAATGTCTTCGCCCCTGGGAAGAAAAATGCAAAATAGATAAGCCTATTTCTTTACTCCCGAAAAATTATGAAGAATGCAAAAATGCAATACTCCAAACTGATAAAAATTTTAGAACTTGGCCACTTTGTGAATATTCTGTTGCTATAGATAAACCCGCTTATAATGAATGTGTTACTATAGGAGGAGAAAAGAGACCGGCTGCGTGTATGACTTGCCCTGGCTGCCCATGCTTATCAGCACAATGCTCGTTATCTTATGTCGCTCCGGGATTTGTCTTGCCGGAAGATTATAGTAGTTGTGTGGGTATGCCTGGCGGAGCTTATGGTGGCGGCGGGGATTCCGGTGGCGTTTTTTGTTCAATTTATATTCCTAAACCGAAAGAATACAATGCAACAACAATGGCAGGTATTTATAACGATTGCATAAGCAGAGGGGGGAAAGCTTCAAATAATTCCTGCTATCTTAAAATTTATAAAAAATAATAAAAAATTATGTTTAAAAAAAATAAAGAAGAAAAAGAGAAAAAAACAGTTGAAAAAAAAGACACTGAACGAAGGGGCCTGCAAAACGCTTTAGATGAAATAAAAGAGCGTTTTGGCGAGGGAACAATAATGACCTTGAAAGAAATCAGGGCGGTTGATGTTGATGTTATACCGACCGGCTCCATCGCCATGGATTTGGCTTTAGGGGTGGGCGGAATGCCCCGGGGCAGAGTGATTGAAATTTTCGGCGCTGAGAGTTCAGGAAAAACAACTTTATCTTTGCATATAATCGCCGAAGCCCAGAAAAAAGGCGGGGTTTGCGCTTTTATTGATGCAGAACACGCTATGGACCCTGATTACGCCAGGAAGATCGGCGTGAAAGTGGATGACCTGTTGATTTCCCAGCCGGATTCGGGCGAGCAAGCTTTGCAGATTGTGGAATCTTTGGTGCGCTCGGGGAATATTGATGTCATTGTGATAGACTCGGTGGCGGCTTTAACTCCGAAAGTGGAAATTGAGGGGGAAATCGGTGACCAGCACATGGCTTTGCAGGCAAGATTAATGTCACAAGCGTGTAGAAAGCTTGCCAGCATTATTTCAAAAACCAAAACAATCGTTATTTTTATAAACCAGACCAGGATGAAAATCGGCATGGTCTTCGGCAACCCCGAAACCACGCCCGGGGGCCTGGCTTTGAAATTTTATTCTTCAGTCAGGATAAATCTGCAAAGAACCGCCCAGATAAAATCCGGAGACGAGATAGTCGGGAACCGCGTTAGGGCGAAGGTAATAAAAAATAAAGTGGCCGCTCCTTTTAAAATTGCTGAGTTTGATATTTATTATAACGAAGGCATTTCCAAGGCCGCTGATGTTTTGAGAGTGGCAATGGCAAAAAATTTAGTGAAGCAAAACGGCAATACATTTATGTTCGGCCAGAAAAAAATCGGCGTGGGATTGGAATCAGCCAAAAACGCTTTGAGGGAAGACAAGGCTTTGATGAAAGAGATAAGGGATGCGGCGTTGAAACCGGAGCCGGTTAAATAATATTGATATCAGAAAAATCCCGGCACGCCGGGATTTTTGATTGGTGTATAAAATTTATGCTAAAATGACCTAACATGTTGGCTGCCGCCACATAATTATTCACTCGGTCGGAAATTGAAATTGTGATTTCAATTTCCTCCCTCACTCCCAATTATGCAAAAATCAAAATATCTATTTTTTGTTTTCGCTTTTGCCCTCTTATTCCCCCTCCATGATTCTCTTGCCTATACCCGCCGCAATCCGGCAGACATAACAGACTGGTATATAGAAAATTTCGATACGCAGATTACGGTCAACAAAGATTCCTCGCTTTTGATAACCGAAAATATCGTCGCCGATGCCGGCGATTTGCCCGATAAGCACGGGATTTTCCGCGTTTTACCCACCAGAACAAACACAACCTCGGGGATATTTAATACGCCCATTGAATTAATGAGCATCACGGACTTTAACGGCAAGCCATACAAATACGAAACTATAGGAGACTGGTTTAACCACACCATAACCTGGAAAATCGGCGACCCGGACGTTACAGTGACCGGGGAGCACGATTACAGGATTGTTTATAAAGTCGATAAGGCGGTGCGTTTTATAAACAATAATTTCGATGAACTTTATTGGAATATAATTGGCGATTTCTGGGATATCGATATAGACAGCTTTTCGGCCAAAATTTCATTCCCTTCTGAAGTCACCCAGCAGAATGCAAAAGTTGATTATTATACCGGGGAATCCGGGTCAAAAAGCAAGGACTTGGCCACCTTAAGCTGGCAGGATAAAAATACGTTGTCAGTTTCATCCGCCGGGCCATTAAACCCCGGACAAGGGGTAACCGTTTCAATTACCTTTCCCAAGGGAATTTTTATCCCCTACCAGCAGACATTTTTTGAAAAATATTATAACTATTTGGGATATGGCTTCTTTCTGATTCCGCTGATAATATTTATTTTTATCTTCAGAGCCTGGAAAAAATACGGCAAAGACCCGAAAATGAAGGGCCCCATACCGCCGGAATTCGAGATACCGGAGAATATAACGCCCGTACAAATGGGGATGGTGATGTCTTACGGCGCATGGAAGGATAAATTCATAACCGCGGCCCTGATCAATTTGGCGGTCAAAAAGGTCATTACAATAAAGGAAGCTGATTTGAAAATTTTATTTTTAGAAATTAAAGATTTTATAATCCAAAGGAATACGGATGATTACAGCGGCCTTACTGAAACAGAAAAAATGATAATTGACAAGATGTTCGGCTATGGCGACGGTAAATCAGTGAAGCTTTCTGATTTAAGGCTTAAATTCTACCAAGACATACCGGCCATAAAGAAGTCAGCCGAAGATGATGCCAATAAAAATGGATGGACAAATCCGAAGGGTTTAAGTTTAAGGGTATTTTTTCTGGTCCTGGGGATTATATCTATCTGGGGATCTTTCTTCTTTGCGGTTTTAAGCCTTAAGCTTTTATTAAGTGTTATTATTTCGGGAATCATTTTTTTGGGCTTTTCCTTCATCATGCCCAGCCGTACGCAGAAAGGAACGGATCTAATGTTCCGCATAAAGGGGCTGGAAAGATATATGAGGACCGCCGAACAATACAGACAGAAGTTTTACGAGAAAGAGAATATTTTCGACAAGCTCCTGCCGTATGCCATTATTTTCGGGATTGCCGACCTATGGGCCCAAAAAATGGAACAGATTTACGGCAAGGAATATTTCAATAACTACCATCCATACTGGCTTTTGGGTACAAGTTACAGCAGTTTCAATGTAAGCACTTTCACTTCGGAATTGAACAGCATAACCAGCAGCATGTCCAGAAGCACGGGAAGCCCGTCGGGTTCGGGCGGAGGAGGCGGCTCCGGAGGCGGAGGAGGAGGTGGTGGAGGAGGAGGTTGGTAAAATTAGACAAAAAAACAGCCCCGTAAGGGGCTGTTTTGATTGGTATTTTATTTAGGTGTGTATGGCATTATTCCCAGCTGTCTGGCGCGCTTTATAGCATTAGCCACTCCTCTCTGGTGCAGAGAGCAAAGCCCGGTTTTTTTCCGGCTTTTTATCTTGTAGGCGCTGGAAATAAACTTTGACAGCACATCAGCGTTCTTGAAATCTATGTCATCGGTATTTTTCTGGCAGAAATAACAAACTTTTCTAATATTTGTAATCATAAATTAATTGAAGTTCAAATTTTTATTTTTGAATTAAAATGGTATGTCTTTTACATCAATCTCGTCTTCCGGGCTGTCCATCACAATCGGTTCTTCTGAGTCTTGCGCAGGTTTGGGACTGTAATTTTCTTCGATAACCGGTATTTCCTCGCTTTTTCCCTGCTGCAACGGTTTTGAATAAGAACCGCCGGTGTTTGCGCTGGCTCCCGAGGGTTTGGGCCCTAATTGCAGCCCTGTGGCGACAATTTCTGTTTTATAATGTTTCACTCCTGCTGTGTCCTGCCAATTCCTGGTCTGGATCCTTCCTTCTATGAAAACCATGGAGCCTTTGTTCAAATATCTGCCGCAGGTATCAGCCAGCTTTCCGAAAGCAACAATATTGTGGAATTCAGTGTCCTGTTTTTTCGCGCCGGCTTTATCGGTATAAAACCTGTTTGTAGCAATGCTGAAAGAAGTAACCTGCTGGCCTGACGGCAATGCCCTTACTTCCGGCTGCCTGGTTACGTTTCCCAATATGAATGCTTTGTTGAAATTCATAGTATTTTTTATAACTTACTGCTTATTGTTTATTAACTTATGGCTTTATATTACTGCTCTTTTAAAATTTCTTCTAATTTTTCCTCAATATCCTTAAGCTCAACTTTCTTCCCTTTTTCTTTTGGCTTTTCTTCTCCAACCGTAGTTTCAGTTACGGCGGCTGGTACGGCAACGGTTTCGGCTGTCTTTGCCGGCCTTTCTTTCCTTATTTTTTCCCTTCTCGGAGCCCTTTTGGCAACGAGCATGTGCCGCAGGATTTTTTCATCTTTTTTTATTTTTTCTTTTATGGTTTGCAACTTTTCCGGCTCTAAAGAAAATTCTAAATTAACCTGGAAGCCCGCTCCCTGTTTTTTTATCTGGTAGCTTAATGTCCTTGGATTCGGGGTTGTCTCTTTTATAATCAAACCGCCCTCTTTTTGTATTAAAGCGGTTATTTCAGAAGAAAGCCCGGAAGCCTCTTCGATTTTCAATTGTGGAGAAATAATATAACTTAATTCGTATGTTTTCATGGGTAAACGTCTTATTTAATTATATCGGTATTCTACCAGATGGCAACTAAAAAATCAAGTCCAATTATTGATAATAGGTGTCATTTTTAGTAGAATAAAAACAATATGTTTCTGCAAATCTTAATCAACAGTCTGATCGCCGGCGCCATCTACGGACTGGTGGCTTCGGGCTTTTCTCTGATCTATTCCACCAATAAATTCGTCCATTTCGCCCACGGAGCCACCGTGGCGTTTTCCGGCTATATGCTGTATTTCTTTTTCGGGATGTTGGGATTGAATTTCGGGTTTTCCGTAATCCTGGCTATTTTGTTTGCCGGAGCTTTGGGGATTTTAATGAATATCCTGGTTTATAAGCAGTTGAGATCGCGCCGGGCCGGTAACGCCATCCTGCTTATCGCCAGCTTCGGGATTTTAATCTTGGTGGAATCTTTGATTTTGCTTTTTTTCGGCGCCGACGTAAAAACAATAGATTATATTGCGGTTTCCCGCGGCTTGTCTTTCTATTCCGCCATTATCACTCCGCTTCAGATTGTGATCATCATTGTTTCCGTCATATTGTTCATATTGCTTATGCTGCTGATGAAAAAAACCCGGCTGGGCAAGGCCATGAGGGCGGTTTCTGACAATAAAGACGTGGCGGAAATTGTCGGCATTTCAGCTGAAAGCATTTATAATTGGTCCTTTTTCGTCGGTTCTTTAATCGCGGGTGTGGCAGGGGTTTTAATCGGTTTAGAGCAGAATTTAGAGCCCACAATGGGAACCTCGCTTATAATCAAGGGTTTCATCGCCGCAATAATCGGCGGCATCGGCTCAGCTCCCGGCGCCATTTTGGGCGCTTTTTTATTGGGCTTTGCCGAGAATTTTGGAATCTGGTATTTGCCGTCAGGATATAAAGATGCCATTGCGTTCGTGCTTTTATTCATATTCTTATTATTCAGGCCCCAGGGGATTTTGGGGAAGAAAAAATAATAAATGTTTTCAGCTTATTTAATCCATCTTCTAATACTGATCTGCATCTACCTGATCCTGTCTCTGGCTTTGCAATTAGCAATCGGCTATACCGGGCTGGTTAATTTTGGGCACATTGCGTTTTTCGGCGTAGGGGCTTATACCTCGGCGCTTTTGGTTTTGAACGGCTGGCCTTTTTGGGCAGGGTTCCTGTCCGCTGGGATTTTATCTGCGCTTTTCGGTTTCTTGATTTCCTGGCCGACAAATAAATTCAAGGGCGATTATCTGGCCCTGGCCACCATGGGTTTCTCTTTCGTTGTTTACGCGGTTTTGTTGAATTGGACTGACTTGACCAACGGGCCATTGGGAATCCCCGGAATCCCCAAGCCCCAAATCTTGGGCTTCAGTTTTATTGATAATTCTGATTTTTTGGTTTTGGCCATCGGCATAACAATCATTTCTTATCTGATAATCAAGCGGATAACGGTTTCCCAATTCGGCAAGGTTCTGGAAGCAATCAGGGACGACGAGCTGGCCGTTAAGGTTTTAGGCAAGGATACTTTGAAAATGAAATCTTATGCTTTGGCCATTTCAGCTTTTTTTGCCGGCATAGCAGGCAGTTTGTACGCGCACTATCTAACCTATATCGACCCCTCGTCTTTTGCCATTATGGAACTGGTGCCGGTCCTGTTAATCGTGATTGTGGGCGGATTGGCATCTTTAGAAGGAACAATACTCGGTACATTTTTAATAATCTTGATTCCCGAGGCCTTGAGGTTCGTGGGATTCTCTTCATCAATCGTCGGACCAATGAGGCAGATTCTATATGCCCTTATACTGCTTTTGATCTTGATTTATAAGCCGCGGGGTTTTTACGGCAAAGTTGATTTAGAATAAAATGTTAAAGCTAAAAAATCTTAAAAAACATTTCGGCGGAGTAAAGGCGGTTGATAACTGCAGCTTTGAGATTGGAAAAGGAATGATAACAGCCCTGATCGGCCCGAACGGGGCAGGAAAATCCACGGTTTTTAATCTGGTTTCCGGCATTATCAACCCGGATGACGGCCAGATATTCTTGAATGGCACAGACATCGCCAATCTTCCGCCCGAAACCATTGCTAGGCTGGGGGTATCCCGGCTTTTCCAGCAGTCGCGGCTTTTCAAGAACCTTACCGTAAAAGAAAACCTGCTTCTGGCTTTTGATGGCGAAGACACCAAATTTTTGAAGAATTTTTTAGGGTTGAACAAGGTTAACAAAGAGAAAGAGGAAATAATCGAGCATTGGCTTAAAAAAGTGGAACTGGAAAGATTTAAAAATCACATTGCCGGGGATTTAAGTTATGGCCAAAAGCGCCTTATAGAAATAATCAGGGCAATCATAAATCCGCACAGCTTTCTGATGCTTGATGAACCGGTGGCGGGCGTGAATCCCAAACTGAGGAAAGAGATCGCCGCGATGCTGCTGGAATTGAAAAAGAGCGGGGAAACAATCCTTTTGATAGAACATGATATGGATTTTACTTTCGGCGTGGCTGACAAGATTATTGTCATGGCGAAGGGCACGGTAATCGCCGAGGGCCAGCCCAAGCAAATCAGGGAGAACAAGGATGTTTTAGAAGCTTATTTCGGGGAATAGCATTGTATTTTTTTTAGGATTTGATATAAATAATTAAAATTAATAATTAAAATAAAAACAATATGTCAAAAACAGCAAAAGTTATTGTTTGGATAGTTGTCATTTTGTTGGTGATTTGGGTGTTAAGCTCGTTGACGGGCACTTCCAAACCAACATCAACCGGGCCGATTGAAATCGGCTGGATAGCTCCCTTGACCGGAGATGCTGCCAATATCGGCCAAAACGAACAAGCCGCAACCCAATTAGCGGTGGATGAGATAAATAAAGCGGGCGGAGTCAACGGCAGGCAGATCCAAGTTATTTATGAAGACGGCCAATGTACGGGCACACCCGCCAGCAATGCCGCCAATAAACTGATAAACATTGATAAGGTTCCGGCGATTTTAGGCGGAGCATGTTCTGGCGAAACAATGGCTTTTACAGCAGCGGCTGAACAATCGAAAACGGTTGTCCTTTCACCTTGTTCTTCAAACCCGGCCATAACCAATGCAGGAGATTATATCTTCCGCGATTACCCGTCGGACAGTTACCAGGGAAGCAACGCCGCGAATTATATATTCAACACTTTAGGAAAAAAGAAAGTAGCTGTTTTATATGTGCAAGGAGATTATGAAGAAGGCATTAAAACTGTTTTCGTTGATAATTTCCAAAAACTTGGAGGCACAATCGTTGCCGACGAATCAGCTGCTCCAGCCACAACGGATTTTAGGTCTCAGCTTACAAAGATAAAAGCAGCAAAACCCGATTTAGTTTATTTTTTGTCTTACACAAACGAAGCGACTTTAGGCATCAAACAGGCCAGAGAGCTTAGAATTAATGTCCCATTCTTCGGAGGCGATTCCTGGGACGATGCAAAGCTGTGGTCAGCAGTCGGATCAGCGGGAGAAGGCTCAATGTACACAGTGGTTTCGACTCCCCTTACAGACGCATTCAAAGCTGCGATGGAGGCAAAAACCGGCAACAATAGCATTACTGTTTGCTCAGCCGAGGCATATGACGGAATAAAAATTCTTGCCCAAGTAATTAGCAAGGTTGGTACAGACCCGACAGCCATCAAAAATGAGCTGTATAAGACAGTTTACACCGGCGGGGTTTCGGCTTCTTCGATTTCTTTTGACAGCAACGGAGACTTGGTCGGAGCGGCTTACAACATTATGGTTGTGCACAAGGGCGCGGCGAGCGTGTCAAAATAAAATTCAATAATTAAAAAATATGTCGAAAACAGCAAAAATAGTGCTTGCCATTGTTGTAGTCGTTATCGTTGTCATAATATGGATTGGGGCAAGCCAAAAATCTGCGAATAGCGGCGGAATAAAAATTGGAGCGGTACTTCCTCTAAGCGGCCCGGCAGCCAGCTATGGGCAGGTGGCCAAAGACGGTGTTGAATTGGCTGTTGCTAAAATTTTGAAAACTAGCAACGTCAATTTAAAAGTTATTTATGAAGACAGCCAGTTTGATCCAAAACAAGCAGTTACCGCCATCCAAAAATTAATAAATGTTGATGGCGTGAAATATGTGGTTGGTTTTTCCAGCGGCGAAACATTGGCTATGTGCCCGATTGCCGACGAAAATAAAGTAATTTTGATGACTTCGGCTTCTTCGCCAGACATTACAAGCAAGTGCGGCGATTATACTTTCAGAGATCTTCCATCGGATACATATCAGGGCCAAGTATTGGCCAGCGATATTTCGGCTAAGGGTTACCAAAAAGTTGCTGTTTTTTACATAGATAACGATTATGGAGTCGGGTTGAAAAATGAATTTGTCAAAGATTTCAAAGGCACTATAACCGACGTCGAATCTTATGAGCCGAACGCCACAGACTTTAAGACCCAGCTTACAAAGATAAAAGCCAGCAAGCCCGATGCGATTATGCTCGTCTCACAGCTGCCCGAAGCTGCGATATTACTAGAAGAAAGAACCGAACTGGGGTTAAGCCAGCCGGTTTTTGGTTCGGAAACCCTGAAAGATCCTAATTTGTTTAAAACCGCACCGGCTTCACTCAAAAATCTTTATATCACCTATATCTCGCAGTATAACGGACCGGAGTTCCAAAATTATGCCAGCAGCTATCAGCAAAAATATGGGACAGCGTTCGGGTCTTATTCGGATTATTTATATGACGATGTTTTAGTTTTGGGCGATGCAATTGCAAAATGCAATGGAGGCGGTAATGTGGATTGCGTTAAAGAACAAATATATAAAACAAATATAACCGGCGCCACCGGTCCTATAAATTTTGACGGCAATGGCGACAGGATAAACAAAGATTACACCCTGTACAAGGTAGAAAACAATGATTTCGTTCCGGCAGATTAACAAAATGCCTTTAAAATTAAAACGCCTATTTGCCATAGGCGTTTTAATTTAGATATAATACTCTAATATGCTCAAAATAAAGGATTTAAAAGCCGGTTATAAGGGAATGGAGGTTTTGCATGGCGTTGATTTGGAAGTTAATCTGGGAGAAATAGTTTCCTTAATCGGGCCGAATGGCGCGGGCAAATCAACTGTGCTGAAAAGCATCTTTAATTTAACTGATATTTATTCCGGCAAGATTTTTTTCAAGGACAAAGACATAACCAAGCTTTCCACTTATAATCTTATTTATGAAGGCATAGGTTATGTCCCGCAGGGCAGGCAGGTGTTTTCAAACCTTACCATAAAAGAAAATCTGGAAATGGGCGCATTTTCCATGAAAGACAAGGATCTGGTGAAGAGGAATACTGAAGACGTTTTCAAGAAGTTCCCATTTTTGAAGCAGAGGCAGAATGATTTTGCCTATGGTTTGAGCGGTGGTGAGCAGCAGATGCTGGCTATAGCGCGGGTTTTAGTGCAGGACCCGGAGCTGATTTTATTGGACGAACCGTCTTTGGGGCTTTCCCCAAAAATTTCTAAAGAAGTTTTTGCTAAAATTTCAGAAATAAACAAAGAAGGGATTGCCATAATAATCGTTGAACAGAATGTCAAACAGGCGGTTGACATCAGCCACCGGACATATGTCCTGGAAAACGGAAAAATCGCTTTGCATGGCGGAAAGGAAATTCTGGAAAGCCCGTCAATCAAAGATATTTATTTCGGCAAGTCTTAATTATTAATAAATAGGATCATGCAAATAAACCCAATAATCTTCAAATCATACGATGTCCGCGGCATTTATCCGTCAGAACTCAACGAGGAAGCGGCTTTTGCAATCGGGCAGGCCTTTATACAGCATACAAGGGCCAAGAAAGTGGCTGTAGGCCGCGACATGAGATTATCTTCGCCCCAGCTGCATCAAGCGCTAATAAAGGGAATTTTGAGCCAAGGCGCCGATGTTTTCGATATGGGCGAGGTCGTAGTCGACCTTTTATATTTCAGCGTCGGTTTTTATAAATACGATGCCGGGGTAATGGTCACCGCCAGCCACAATCCCAAAGAATATAACGGCCTTAAAATGATAAAAAGAAAGGGCGATGCAGTTTTCATGATAAGGGGTACTGACATCGGGGATTCCGTTGTAAAAGGAAATTTTAAGGAATCTGCAAAAAAAGGCATTTTACAAGAAATCAATCCATGGCAGGACTATATCAGCCGCGCCCTTTCAATCGTAGATATCGGGGAAATAAAGCCGCTTAAGGTAGTAGTTGATTCCGGCAATGGCATGACCGGAAAAATGATCCCTATGGTTGAGAAAAAATTGCCCATCAAGATAATCCCTTTGAATTTCAAACTGGACGGAAATTTTCCGGCGCATCCTTCGAATTTTCTGGTTCCGGGAGCCGCAGACCAGGTTTCTGAAAAAATAAAAGAAGAAAAAGCAGACTGCGGGTTTATTTTCGACGGCGATGGCGACAGGATGCGTTTGCTCGATGAAAACGGGAAATTGATAGACGGGGACATATCGCTGATGTTCTTATCCAAGTATTTTTTGAAAAAAAATCCGGGACTGGCCATACCTCATACAGTTCCCTGTTCAAGGGCATTGCCGGAATGGATCAAGAAATTAGGCGGGAAACCCATACGGGTAGCCGTTGGCTTTGTGAACGTACAGGCGGCTTTGATCAAAAACAAAGGGCTTATGGGCGGGGAGCACCCTTCTTCCCATTATTGCTTCAAGAATAATTTTTATGGCGATTCTGGCCTTATGGCCTTCCTGCTCCTGTTGGATATTGTTTCGACCTCCGGGAAGAAACCCTCAGAAATGGTGAAAGAAGCTTATCATTATTTCAGGATTCCCGAAACAAATTTTACAGTTAGCGACAAACAGGGGATGATAGATAAAATTAAAGAGAAATATTCTGACGGCAAACAGGATTTTTTGGACGGCATTACGGTTGATTATAAAGACTGGTGGTTCAACGTAAGGGCGTCGAACACAGAACCTCTTTTAAGGCTGAATATTGAAGCAAACACCAAGGAATTGCTGGAAGAAAAGAAAAAAGAATTGACCGGACTCATCACAAAGTAAATAAAAAAAACAGCTCCGCGCGGAGCTGTTTTTTTGCGTAAAATACTAGATCAGTCCCATTTTTTCTTTTATCTCCTGCATCGTCGATTGGGCGATATTCTGGGCTTTGTTTTTCCCGCGGTTCAAGATTTCCTTTACATAGACTTCCCTTGAAAGGAGTTCTTTCTGTTTCTTGCGGAAAGGATCGAAATAATCAATCACGACTTTGGCCAGAGATTTTTTGAAGTCTCCATAGCCTTTGTCTTTAAACTTTTTTTCCAGCTCTTTCACGGGCTTGTCCGCAAGCAAGCTGTAAATGGTCAGAAGATTGGAAATGCCCGGCTTTTTGATCGGGTCGTATTTGATATTCTTTCCCGAATCAGTGGTGGCTGACATTATTTTTTTCTGTATGTCCTCGGGAGAATCGAACAGGGAAATATAACTTTTCGGATCATCGGTCTTGGACATTTTCTTTTTGGGGTCAACCAGGCTCATTATCTTGGCCCCTGATTTTGGCAGGATGTCTTTGGGCTCGGGGAAGGTTTTGCCGAATTTCTGATTGAATTTCCTCGCCAGGGTCCTGGTCAGTTCAACATGCTGGACCTGGTCTTTTCCAACGGGCACGGCATCGGCTTTATAAAGCAGAATGTCGGCGGCCATCAAGACAGGGTAATCCAAAAGCCCGGCGTTGATGTTGTCTTTGAATTTTTTTGATTTTTCCTTGTACTGGGTCATCCTTTCCAATTCTCCGATAGGGCATAGTGTATTCAACAGCCAGGCAAGCTCGGTGTGCTCTTTTATCTGCGACTGTACAAAGATGATGCTTTTTTCCGGATCCAGGCCCGCGGCGATATAAGAAATCACTTTTTCTATTATAGATTTCTGCAAGGTTTTCGGGTCATAGGGAACTGTCAAAGAATGCAAATCAGCAACGAAAAATATACAGTCGTTTTTTCCCTGGAGGTCAATCCACTGTTTTATGGCTCCCAAATAATTTCCGATATGGATGTCGCCTGTTGGCTGGATGCCTGATAGAATTTTCATGTTGGTTAATTTAAATTTACTATACTTCGATGACTACTGGCAAGACCATCGGTCGCCTTTCGGTCCTGCTGTGCAGGAAATCTCCGACCTTGTTGCGTATTTCGTCTTTGATGTAAACCCAATTGATGGCTCCGCCGGTGCTGTTGGCCTTATCTACTATATCTACCACTTTTCTGCGGGTTTGGGAAAGCAGGTCTTTGGATTCCCTCAAATAAACGAATCCGCGGGAAATTATATCCGGAGAGCCTTTCACCCGGCCGGTAAGCCTGTCGACTACAACTACAATGACAAACATCCCGTCTTCCGCCAGCATCTGCCTGTCCCTCAAGACTATCTCGCCCACATCTCCCACGCCCAATCCGTCCACGAATACATAGCTTGTGGGAACTTTCTCTTTCAGGATTTCGGCCGAGTCTTTCGTGAATCTTATTATAGAGCCGTTGTCCGGCACGAAAACTTTGTCTTTGGGAAATCCCATTTCATAGGCGATTTTCGCGCCCTCTTTCAGGAAATAATGGTTGGCATAAACGGGAATGAAGTAAGTCGGTTTTATCTCACGCAGCATCTCCTGGATGCCCTTTATGTTGCTGTGGCCTGAGATATGGATATCGATGATGTCTGAATGGTAAACATTGTCTGATTGCCTGTAAAGATTGTCTTTCACCCTTTGGACCGTCCTCTCGTTGCCGGGAATGACGGAAGATGAAAAAATGACGGTATCAGATTTTTTGATTTTTATGTGCTTGTGGTTGCCAGCGACAATGCGCGACAAAGCAGCCATCTCTTCGCCTTGCGCTCCGGTGCAAATGATGATCACTTTGTTGTCCGGATACCCTTGCGTTTTGTCGGTTGTGATTATGACTCCTCTCGGAATCTTTATATAACCCAATTTCGTAGCGAGTTCGACGTTAAGTTTCATCGAAAAGCCGTCCAGGGCGACTTTCTTGTTGCTCTGCGCCGCGAATTCCAATATCTGGCGTATCCTCTGTATCTGCGAAGAGAAAGTGGCGATAATGGTCCTTCCCTGGGCTTTTGTTATGAGCTTGTAAAGATTTTTCAACATTTCTTCTTCGGTCACCGGCTCTTCGGAATTCGTGGCCCCCAAAGACTCGAGCATCAGTATGGTCGGCTTTCTCAATCTGGCTAAGCGCGAATAATCTATGGCTTTCCTGCCTACCGGATTTTTTTCAATCGTCCAATCGCCCGGGTGTATTATCGTTGCAACCGGAGTTTCCAAGATCACTCCGACGGCGTCCATTACGCTGTGGTCAATCGGAAAAAAGCTTAATGAAAATCCGCCAAGATTTATCCTTTGGTTCAGATCCTGCACGTAAATTGTTTTGAGTTTTTTTGAGGCCCCATGGTATAAATCTTCGACCCTGTGTTTCACCATTTCAATCGTAAGCGGCCTGCCGATTATCGGCGGATTTCCCAGTTTTTGCAATAGTATGGGGGCGGCTCCGATGTGGTCTAAATGCCCATGGGAGAAAATTACTCCGCGGATATTTTTTTCTTTGCCCTTCAGATATTCCACGTTCGGGATCACATAGTCGATTCCCGGCATGTCTTCTTCCGGGAATTGCATGCCCATATCCAAAATCACGATATCGTTTCCGTATTCGAATACAGTCATATTCCTTCCGACTTCTTCACATCCGCCGAGAGGGATAATCCTTAAATTGTTTGAACCGCCTACGCCATGGGGCGGTTTTGCGGGGTTTCCCATCTGTCGCGCCATTGGCCGATTCGCCTGTTGGCGGATGGGCGGACGCGGCGGGAAATTACTTGTTCTTTTTGCTTGCATCATAAAATTTTTGCCTGTTTAACTAGAGTTCTGCTAACAGGCTTTATTTGTTTTTTAATTAATAATGAGAGCTTACTTTTTAGCTTGCGCCGAGCAATGAAACTACGAATTAGTTTACACTGAGTAGCGAGCTACGAAGTGTGCCGCGGGAGGGAGTTGAACCCTCAAGTCTTGCGACATACGCTCCTGAAGCGTACGTGTTTGCCAATTTCACCACCGCGGCAATATATATAGGCTAGCCCTGTTTGAGGAAGCTTAAATCCTCCGGCATTGATTTGAGAGCCTTTTCAAACCTGATCGGAGGAATATTTTTATAGTTATGATTTTTTATCCAGCCTGCTTCTGTATAGTAATAACAGCCGCCCTGGAGTTTCTCGAATAGGGAATAGTCTGACCTGCAGTTGACCGAACTCCAGTCTTCGGTTTTTAAATCTTGGTTTTTTGACGGGTTGATTGTTATATGGCCGTATCCGCCTTTTATCACTGCCGTTTCTCCCTTTTTTGTTTCAACGGCATAAACATCCTCGACTATATTGCCATTTGTCTTTTGCATGAAAAATATCGCCTCGCCCTCCAGGACCGTATATGTCTCTCCGTAATTCCCGATGTGCACATGCCCTTTTGTTTTCATGAATTCCTTGCCCAGCATTTTAGCAGGGATGACGGTAATGTTATAAACCAGCTCATTTTCAATTTTGAGCTTGCGGTACATATAATACAATTCAAAATTATCGGTTTTTCCCGACCAATCCTGGTCGTATAAAACTTTCCTTACATCGTCCAAATATCTTATATCCGGTTTTATTTTTGTTAAATCGAATGCCATATTTTTATTTCCATACCCGTTTAGTCTGCAGATACCAATTTCCGATATCTGAGAACCTTTGGGACGGATCAACTATTTTTTTAGCTCCGATTCCTTGGACATCATTGCTTATCAGATAAACATAATCAGGATTATACAAGAATACTGCAGGTGCGTTCGCGATAAGTATGTCCTGGAAACCTTCGTATTTCTGCTCTTTAACGGCATCATCCAGCGCTTCCCGGCCGTCTTTCAAGAGGCCATCGGCGGTTTTGTCGCTGAAGTCGGTCAGGTTAAGCCCCGGATCAATTTTCTGGCTGGAATGCCAGAAGGGATAAGGGTCAATCAGCATGCCCAATGATTCTCCGTAAAGCAGGCCGTCATAATCCCTTCCCTGGATCATCGGTTTCAAGTCTTGGATATCCAAAGCTTTAACATCAACCGGAATCTCCGCTTTTGCCCATTGGTCTTTTAAAATATTAGCCACTTTGACCAATAAAGGCTGGTTGATGGTTGTGATGGTGAATTGCAGAGTTTCTGTATTTTGGGCCGGAGGTATACAAAGCTCATTTAGCTTGTCTCTTGTCGCTTTGTCAACCGATCCGGGAGTTTTCACATTCAAAGAATATTTATTTTGGAAGGCGATAACGGCTTGCTTGGTGACATTCCCGAAATATCCGGTCGAGTCCGCCGAAAAAATACTCGGATCCTTGGCCAGGCATCTTTGGAGCTCTGTCACATCTATACTACTTGAACCCGGAGCAAGGTCTTTCTTGAACTGGAAAGCCGGTTTTTTATTGATGTTTTTTATCCTCTGGCCCGAGCCGTTATCTTTGAACCCGGCTTTGTCCAGGAGGGTTTTGGCTTTATCAATGTCGAATCCATAAGGAGAGCCGGGCTGTTTATATCCGTAAAAATCCGGCAAAATCGGCGAATCTACAGCTTCTGCTATTTTAACATTATAATTGCTTTTGAAGGAAGAATTTATTTTTTCAATCAGGTCATTTTTATCCGTGGCATAGTTCAATGCCTGCCTGACGTTCTGGTCTGAGAGGATGTCGGTTTGCTGGCTGCTCAAGAAAACAGCAAAATATCTCGGCGCGGAAAAAGAATACGGGAGGAATCCTTTTATCTTCTGGGACCCTTCTGCTAAATATGCAGAGGAAAATCCGTTGATCTCCTGGTTCTGGGCGGCGGTGATAAGCTCGGATTCTTTATTGAAGAAACTGAAACTGATTTCAGAAATAAAAGGCGCTTTGCCGTAGTATCTCGAGTTCGCTTTCAAGGTCAAAGATTTTATGAACCCGGTGTCTGTTTGTTTCAGGTTTTCAAACTGGTAGGGACCTGAACCGACCGGCTGCAGATTGTAAAAAGACAAGGCAAAGTTTTCCGGGAGGATATTGGACCAGATATGCTTGGGGATTATTTTCAGGGTGCAGTTTTCCAGGAAAGAGCTGTAAGGAGTTTTTAATTTTAATTTTATTTCTTTGTCGGAAACTATTTCCGTAGTTACATCAAGCCAGTTCGCCCTTAATGTGCTTTTGTAATCAGGGTCCTGGATCGTCTGGATGGTGAAAGAAACATCTTCGGCGGTTATGGGCTGGCCGTCCTGCCATAAAATGTTATTTTTCAGCTTGAAGTCATATGTTTTTCCGTCTGCTGAAATTGTATAGCTGCCGGCAAGGTCCGGGACTATCTTCCCGTTATTGTCGTACCCCATAAGTCCGGAGAAAGTTAATTGGACCAGGTCCCTGTCGATATCGTCTGTCTGGCCGTAAATCGGGTTGATGAATCTCGGCTGGCCGACTACGCCCTCTTTATATAGTCCTCCAGAAGCCGCTACGGCTTTGGTATGGGAATAATAAAAATCAGTAAAAAGAAAAATCAAAGACCCTATGGCCAAAATCAAAAGAGCCAAAAGCGTGACCTTTTCTTTTTTATGGAGTATTTTAAAAAACCTTTTCCATTGGGAAAGATTTGGGAATGTGATCTTTGCCATTTACATTAAAAGATTGAGAACGCCCAAGACGATGAAGATGCAGGTCAAGGCTATCGTGGCGATATAGAGTTTTTTCTCGAACCCGCGCCTGGTGGCGTGGAACTCTCCGCCCCCGCCGAAAGCCGAGCCTAAAGATGCTCCGCTTTGCTGGAAAACCACGCAGAGGACTATTAATGCGGAAACTATTATTTGGATGATCAATAAAATTGGTTGCATAGGGTATTAATTTATTGGTTTGTATCTGTATTTGATTTGCCGAAAGACCTTTGCAGGATCAAATCTAATGCTAAAACGATTAGAGTTGTCCAGAACAACGGCCACAACCATGGTATTGTTATCTCATCGAACATGATGTCCAATACCCAGATCAGGGCCATATCTATCACAAAGTTGAAGAGTCCTAATGTTATAATACGCAGGGGAAGGGTGATGGTTTTCAGGATCGGCCTGACGAAATACATAAGTATCCCCAAGAGTATCCCCAGCAGGACTATGACGTGCCATTTTTCAGTTAAAGGAACCCCGAAAAAGCTTGAGTTGTAAAAAATCCTTATTTTGATTTCAGGAAACAACCAAGAGGCTACTGCCAGGCCCAAAATGCCGGCTACGATATGAGAAAAAAATTTCTTCATAGAGATTTTGTGATTATAACAAAATCCAAAATCAAAGTCAATTTCAAAAGGAAAAAGCTCCAACACGTGGAGTCTCTTTGAGAAGAGAGAGTTTGGTTACAATTTTGAAGCCTTCAGTACTATCTAAAATAGGGGTAAGTCAGAATAAATCTATCGATACCATCTTGAAGCGCCTCAAAGCTGCAACCAAGCTTATTTACTGTTATATTATATAGGATAGCATACTTTTTCATCAAAGTCAATAGCCGTGCTCTTTTGTATAAAAAATAGCGCCTTAGAAGGATTGGCGCTACATGGGGGAAAAGGACATTCCTCTTTAATTTTTTTCGAGGGTTTTGATTACGAAGATGACGATAAGTCCCAATCCCAAAAATGAGATAATGTTGGCCCACCCCGGGTATCCGCAATTCCGGAGCAATTCGCCGACAATTATGACTGCGAATATTGCCATCAGGGCTGCTACGAAAATCACTATCGCTTTCATCTTTGAGCTCCTTTCTTGGTTGTTTGTTGGGCTTAGGCGCTTATTTCGGCGGAAGTACATCAAGCGGCCCTGATACGACTGAAAGCGCTTTCTGTTCGGGCGGTATTTTCAGTTTGCCCCGCCATTCTTTCGGGAGTGCTTCCAAGGGCATGCCGCCTATCAGCACATAAAGCCAGCCGTGTTCATCAGTGAATCCCGTGCCGCTTTCACCTATAATACCGGTATAGCCGATTACCCATTGGAATGTGTTGCCATAATTCTTGGTGGAAACGAGGAATATCTTTGCATGCTCGCCAGAAACAATGGAGGTCAGTTCAAAGGACTTGAAATTGATTATACCGGCGCCTTCAATCGGCCGGTAATCGCCTTTCCATTCCCTGTTTCCAGAAAAATCGCCGCCGTAGGCAGATATACCCGCGATTTTTTCTGGTTTGCCGACGGTACATTCCACGACGTCGTAGTTGTCGTCGTAGATTTGCACGGCCGAGCTCGCCCCTCGGGTAGGATCCTTTTCGTAGGGCCTGAGCAGACGGAACAGGTAAAAATAGCTGCCTTTGTTCTGTTTTGAGAACACGTGGCCGGCCGAAGTCACCTTCCACTCGCCGTTTCTGCCGACGAATGCCGTGCCGCACGCGGCCGCAACAGGGTTCACATTTCCATTGTGCAACGATTCTAACCGGAATATCATTACCGGCGTAAACCCAGGCGCCACATCTTTCTTGCAAACTTTGTTCTCGACGTATTTTACAGAATCGAGGCTGGACCGTTGCACTGGGTCTGCCCGCTGTATGGCGTGCTCCACGATATCTGGCCGCTTCATGGCCGGCGGCTGTTTTGTGAGAAAGAAATAGATAATACCGTATGCGATGCCGCTGCAAAGGGCGGCGCAAAGAGCGGATAAAAAAACCTTTTTCTTCATCTGACACCTCCAATCTTGGGGCTGAAAGCGGAATGTAAACAAAAAAGAGCTAATGGGAGAATACCATTTTAGCTCTATTTTGTCAACAGGGATTTTTGCCTAAGCTTTTTATGGTAAGTTATGGCAAACCTGTGGCTTTCGTCGCGGATTTGCAAAATAAGGTTATAAATTTCCCGCGGCAGGTTTTTTAAAAGCAAAACTTCTTTTCTCCCTTTTATGAACAATTCATTGTTTCTTTTGGCTAAAGCGCAAACAGGGATTTCTTTTATCACCGACAAAGCCGCGTTCAATTGTCCTTTCCCGCCGTCGATAAAAATCAAATCCGGCAACGGCCAGTCATTGTGCATCCTGCGGGACAAAGCTTCTTTTATCATGGCTGTGTCATTGGGGCCTTCAACTGTTTTGATTTTGAATTTCCGGTATTGGCTTTTATCGGCCGAGCCGTTAACGAAAACTACCATCGAGGCCGTGGCTTCGTTGCCCTGTGTATTTGAAATGTCATAGCCTTCTATCCTGCTTATTTTTTGGCTTGTGCCTATTATGGTTTGCAAAATGCCTTCAGTTTTTGCCCAGTCTACAGGCTGGCGGCTTGATTCAAAAATATGCGCATGAGAAATCACCCTTTCCAGAGAAAAAATCTGGTCGCGTGCCTGTGCGGCTTTTTCAAAATCTCGGGCCTGGGAGTATTTTTTCATATCCTTTCTCAAATCCCGCAAAACTTTCTGCTTTTTACCTTCCAGAACCGAAATCAGGTTATTTATGTTTTTCCTGTATTGTTTTTTGTCGGGATCCGGCCCGGGGCATAATCCAAGCTGGCACCAGAGGCAGGGCTTGGGGCCGTGCTTATCTACCGTATAATAAGGGAAAATTTTTCTTAACAGCTGCAATACTTTTTTCAATGAGCGGCCCTCGATAAACGGCCCGATAAGCCTGGAATTATCGGCTTTTTGGTGGACTACGGAAACTTTTGGCAAAGGGGTCTTGGCAATGGCGACATAAAAATAATTCTTGTCGTCCCGCCAGACAACATTGAATTTCGGCTGGTATTGCTTTATCAGCCGCGCTTCCAGGAGCAGGGCTTCAACCTCAGAGTTAGTTTCCCAGAAGCCGATTTTCGTCACTTGATTTATGAAAAGATTGTCCCGGTGGGTGGGCTGGAAGAAGTGATTTTTTACCCGTTCTTTGATATTTATCGCCTTTCCTATATACAAAAGCCCGCCTTTGGATTTAAAGGCATAAACTCCGCTGGTTTTGGTCAAATCATCAATCTTGGATTTTGGGATGAATTTGAAGCTTTCCATACTATTACCTTACAACAAAATTATTTTATAGCAAAGTCGTTGACAAATATAGTTTAAAAGATAGTATAAAAATGTTCATTGAAAACTGATTCGGGGAGAAAACCCGACAGCAAGGTTTTGGGATTTTGGCGGAGGGTAGATCCGTGGAGCGAATTGTTGTTGTGGGGTCTGGCGGCAGGGAAGGCGCAATAATCAGGCGGCTTTGCCAGTCGCCCCAGATCAAGGGCAGGAAGGATGTGGTTATTGATGCCATACCCGGCAACGGCGGAACAGCTTGGATGGGATTGAACGGTTTGCCGGTTGAAAACTATGCCATCAAGGCCGAGGATGTTGCCGGCATTGCCAAGCTCGCCAAAGAGAATAAAGCGAGGTTGGTCATTGTCGGCCCGGAGGCGCCTCTTTGCGCCGGCCTGGTTGATCGACTGGATGGTGCAGGAATCCGTGCTTTCGGTCCGCGCGCTAAGGCAGCCATCGAAGGTTCCAAGGCGCGCCAGAAGCTGATGATGAAGAAGCACGGCATTCCGACAGCGGCATTCGGGATTTTTGACAATTTTGCCGGCGCCGCCGGGTTCGTTGAGAACCATGATTATCCCTTGGTTGCGAAGGCCGATGGCCTCTGTGGCGGCAAGGGCGTGGAAATTTGCCAGACGCGGGGTGATGCGCTGGAAGCGCTTAAGAAGTTTATGTACGACGGAATCCACGGCGAAGCCGGCAAGACAGTTGTCATCGAAGATCTTCTCAAGGGCGGCCATGCCAAAGAGATTTCCGTCCTGGTTTTCTGCGACGGTACTGGCGACCATGTAATCCTGCCCGTCACGCAGGACCACAAACCCGTGCGGAACAACAACGAAGGGCCCAACACCGGCGGCATGGGAGCTTGGGGCCCGGTGTTCTGGGCAGGCAAGCTCGTTGAGCAGATCAACAATAAGATTATAGTGCCGATGCTGGAGGCAATTGCGGCTGAGGGGACCCCGTTCCAGGGATGCCTGTACGCCGGGTTGATGGTGACCGACGAAGGCCCGAAGGTTATCGAATGGAATGTGCGGCCAGGAGATCCGGAGTGGCAGGTGGTGGAAGATCTTCTGCCGGACGACTTCGACTTGCTGGCTTTGTGCGAGGCTTGCGCCACAGGCAACCTCCTCAACCAGAACCCCGCGATGAGTTTCAGGCCGGGATACTCGGTTTGCACAGTGATGGCCGCTGAAGGCTATCCGGGTAAAGTCACAAAGGGTGATGAAGTTACCGGCATTGATTTGGCATCAATCTTACCTGGTGTGAAGGTTATCCAGGCGGGAACGGTCCTCGATGGCAGGAGAATCCTCACAGCCAGCGGCCGGGTAATTAACGTGATTACCCACGACGAACAGTTGGATATGGCTATCAGGCGAGCCAACACGGTTGCGGAGATAATCAAATTCCGCGGCAAGCACTACCGCACCGACATCGGCGCGGCCGGCTTGAAAGTCATCGAAGACAATATTTAAGCCATTAATTTGGCGTCAAAGGAGTAACGTCACCGTTGCTCCTTTTTTGTTTTGCTCTTGCCAGGTAGTGAAAATTTGACAGCCCGCCCGCCGGCGGGCAACAGGCAAAGCCAGTCAAATTTCTACTACCTGGCTTGAATTTTTTTACATATTATGTTGTGATAAAGCATCGGGATTGGATTTCCCGATCCTGGCGCGAAGGCGTCGCGATGTCGTTCTTTAATCTATCGCGGGAGATTGTGGCCATGTGGCAAAAACTAAGAAATTTATTTTTTTGGTTTCAAGATGTTGTATATGGGACAGAAGCAGAATGGTGGTGTAATAATGTAGACTGCCATGATTCTAGAGTGCAAAAGCTTGATAGAAAACATAAAGATGGCGCGCCGATTTGTGAATATTGCAGAAGACCGATGGAGCACCGCTACTAAGGCAGTATATTCATTTTGGTCCCAAGCTTACGCAAGGGACTTTTTGTTTATAATCAGCAATGCCCGGAGATTTGTTTGCTAATTGACAAAGACGAATTAATATGCTATTAAAAATTGCAAGGAGGATTCTTTTTGTCGTTTTGGACGGTAAAATCCACTGTTGATAAGGAGGGAAAACCGGATGTGGACATACGTCGGAATCGCAGTGTTTTCTTTCTTGGCCCTTGGCGCGATCTGGCTGAATTTTTTCAGCCCATACCGTATCAAGGAGTCAATCGGTTTCATGTGCACCGGCTGCAATTGGACCGGCAGCAAGCCGATATTGGAGTTCACAAGGTGGCTTACGGTCAGAAAGAAGAGTTGCCCCAAATGCGGAGCAAAAGTTATCCCATTCTAGTCCCAAAAGCCACGAGAAGAAGCAGGCTATTGTTTTCAACAACGGCAATGCCCCAGAAGTTTACTGGGGTTTTTTGTTTGCCTGACTTGAAGTTTTCTATAATTTTAGGTATAATAAAAAACCTTAAATAAATTCATTATGGACAATTTTATCAAAATACGCGGCGCCCGCGTGCACAATTTGAAGAATATCAACCTTGATATACCGAAAAATAAGCTGGTTGTTATTACCGGCTTATCGGGCTCCGGCAAATCGTCCTTGGCTTTTGATACCCTTTATGCCGAAGGCCAGCGCAGATACGTGGAAAGCTTGTCAGCTTATGCCAGGCAGTTTTTGGGCGTGATGGATAAGCCGGATGTAGACAAGATAGAAGGCATCAGTCCGGCAATTTCAATCGACCAGAGGAAGGGCGCGCATAATCCGAGATCTACCGTCGGCACGACAACCGAGATATACGATTATCTAAGGCTTTTGTTTGCCAGGATCGGGATTCCCCATTGCCCGAATTGCGGAAAACCCATCAGCAAGATGACAATTGACCAGATTGTAGAACAGATTTTAAAAATTCCCAAAAATTCCGAGATTACGGTTTTAGGCCCCGTGGTGCGCGCGAAAAAGGGCGAGCACGAAGGAGTCCTGGAAGAGATAAAAAGAGCCGGGTTCGTGAGGGTCAGGATCGACGGGATAATTTACCGCCTGGAAGAGTTGCCCGAAGGCAAAATCGAAAAAAATAAAAAACACAATATCGAAGTGGTGGTGGACAGGCTGGTTTTAGACAAGGATCTGGACCGGTCGAGATTGGTGGATTCAGTTGAAACCGCGCTAAAACTCGGCAAAGGGGTTTTGATAATAAGCGAAAAGAACGCCAAAGAAAAAGAAGGAAAAGATAGTTTTTTTTCCGAGCTTTTCGCATGCGAGGATTGCGGGATTTCCCTGCCCGAGCTTGAGCCCAGATTGTTTTCTTTCAATAATCCAATCGGCGCCTGCCCGGAATGCACGGGCCTCGGCGAAAAATTGGAAGTCGATCCGGAACTGGTGATTCCCAACAAGAACCTGACCATCGCTGAAGGAGGTATCTGGCCGTGGATGCGCGCCTCCCACAAAATCGGCCGGCAGGGATTTTTCTGGTCAAAGCTTTCGGATTTGGCGGAAAAATACCATTTTTCCCTGGATGATGAAATAAAAAACTTGCCCCAAAAGGTAGTTGATATTATTTTATACGGAGATAACCAGGGTTTTGAGGGGGTGATTCCGAATCTGGAAAGGAGATACCACGAAACCGATTCAGAATGGACGAGGCAGGAGATAGAGCAGTACATGGTGGTCAAGCAATGCCCGAAGTGCCTGGGCAAAAGGTTAAAACCCGAAGTTTTGGCCGTGACAGTCGGCGGCAAATCCATCGATAAAGTTGTTGACATGCCGGTTGAAAACGCCAAAGAATTTTTTGAAAGCTTATTGGCGAACTCTTCAGCGCACAACTTAAAAATCACCCAGCCGATAATCAAAGAAATCATAAACCGCGTGCAGTTTCTGATTGACGTGGGCTTAGGGTATTTGACCTTGGGACGCAAATCCTTGACCCTGGCCGGCGGGGAGGAACAGAGGATAAGATTGGCGACACAAATCGGCTCAAAACTTTCAGGCGTGCTTTATATTCTGGATGAGCCGTCAATCGGTTTGCATGCAAGGGACCAGTACAAGCTTATTGCGACTTTAAAACAGCTGCGCGACCTGGGGAACACAGTTATTGTTGTTGAACATGACCCGCAGACAATCGAAGCATCAGACTGGGTAATTGATATCGGTCCGGGAGCCGGCAAACACGGCGGCCACGTTGTTTTTGAGGGGACGCCCAGCCAGTTGTTGAAATCAAATACCCTGACCGGCGAATATATGTCTGACAAGAAAAAAGTTGAGGTGCCTGCAGGAAAACAAGAAGCTGGCAAAAAGCAGAACTTTATTGAGATAAAGGGCGCGCAGGAACATAACTTGAAAAATATCAACGTTAAAATACCGCTTGGAAAATTTGTATGCGTTACAGGTGTCTCCGGTTCCGGCAAATCATCTTTGGTGAATGATATCCTGGCCAAATCATTGCTGAAAAGATTTTACCGCGCCAAAGACGAGCCGGGAAAATTCAAGGAAATTTTGGGAGTGGAACATATCAATAAAATTGTCCTGGTTGATCAGTCGCCGATAGGCAGGACCCCCCGGTCTAATCCCGCAACCTATACCGGAATTTTTAATTATATAAGAGATATTTTCACTAAAACCAAAGAAGCCAGAATAAGAGGTTACGGCCCGGGCAGGTTCAGCTTTAACGTTAAAGGCGGGCGGTGCGAGGCCTGCGAAGGCCAGGGTCAGATAAAAGTGGAAATGTATTTCTTGCCTGATATTTATGTCGAGTGCCAGGAGTGCCACGGCCAGAGATATAACAAGGAAGTCCTGACAATCCAGTACAAAGACAAAAACATCGCCGAGGTCCTGAACATGACGGTGGAAGAAGGGATGGAATTTTTCAAAAACATCCCGGGGCTTTTTGCCAAATTAAAAACCCTGAAAGAAGTCGGGCTTTCTTACGTTGAATTGGGGCAGCCCGCTCCGTCTTTGTCCGGAGGAGAAGCGCAGAGGATAAAATTGGCCACCGAGCTCTCCAGGAGGGACAGCGGCCGGACTTTGTATATCTTGGACGAACCCACAACCGGTTTGCATCCTGACTGAAATGCCTGAACGCTGTAA